>Ga0206872_10173_pt1 | contig 18909 bp, 15 predicted proteins | sample Alteio_BWOrgCont_34_FD_152906 | JGI IMG/M metagenome (GOLD analysis project Ga0206872, IMG submission 152906) | Enriched cells from forest soil in Barre Woods Harvard Forest LTER site, Petersham, Massachusetts, United States -... | ecosystem: Environmental > Terrestrial > Soil > Temperate forest >... | reverse complement strand
GTTACGGCGAGAAAGCAACTAAAAACGCCGATATTTGATACCGGCACGATCTCTTTTTACTTCGCAGAATGCTCATCAGAAGCTAATATCTATCAATAGGTTACGACAAGAACAGATACACTGCAGCCGCTCAACGGTTGGACCAGAGGTCCGTATTTCCTGTCATATAGCGTCAAAATGGTTCTCTGCGACCCTCAAAACGGCCCGTCCGCGCGCCAACTGGCCGCCGCAGGGAAGGCACGCACTTGGAGAGTTTGAGACCACAGAAATGGACGACAGCCCCTGATTTTGAAAGAAGCCATGGCCGTGTCGGCATCGTCTCTGCAAGCAGAGAGACCAGACTTCGGCGGTGCCGCAACCACGTGGCACGGGCAAATCGCCAGAGGCCGGGAGATTCGTCTCCCGGCCTCGCGCTAACTCCTCTGTCGCGTTGTTCGCGCCCGATCAAAAGGCTCCCCGAATAGGACTCGAACGCAAAACAGACTGATTAACACCCGGCAGAGATCCGCAATTAAACCCAAGCAGGAAAATATTTCCAGCGACGCCGTTCAATGCGGCAACTGCCTGTTGTTATGAGCGACGTGACCCGCATCCTGTCCGCGAACACTTCATCCAGCAACTCGGCGACGCCGTCATGAGGGCCCATGGTGTAGCTGCTTCCTGAGGGACCACAGGACCAAGACGGACTGCTCCGTTACCACGGGACGTGCTCGTAGTAAAGGGGCGGATGGGTCCGCAACACCGATGTGAGTTCGTGTCGTAGTATACCGTGCGTCGGGCCTCTCGACCGAAGCGCTGAACGTCGTCCGCAAAAACACGCCCGGAGCGCGCAGATGACCTTGGTGTAGGCCCGCCGTGTCGATGTGACCGATGCAGACGAGCAAGCCATCATGGCCAAGATCGTCGAATGGAAGCGTGCTGCGTATTCCTGGTACGACATTGCCGCCCATCTCCTCCGCCTTCGGCGCTGGCCTGTGCGACCGCTTCACCCCTGTTCGCCGCCCTGCGCGCCAAACCCTGACTCCTTTGGCTTGGCTTCCTATCTTCCAGCCTGCTCCAACAGGCGATAAAGGCTCGGATAATCGATCTTGGCATTGTGCCGTTTGTCCACCGGTATTCGCTGGCACGGCCGCACTTCATCAATGTGTGCCCAGGCCAGCGCAGCGCGCACTGTGTCGAGGTTAGCGTGGTCGTCCCCTTCGTAGAATTCCACCGCAAGAACGCGCTTGCCGCGGTGGGCTACCAGGGCCACCCGGCGCACCCGCGGATCCTGGTAAACGGCGGTTTCCGCAGCGAACGGGTAGAGGTCCCCGCGGGCGTCGTGAATCCGTGCAACGCACCGACCGAGGAGCCATAGCCGCCCCTCTTCGTCGAGATAGCCCGCGTCGCCGGTGCGATGCCAAACTCCCCCATCAACGCGGAACTTGGTTTCCTCGTCCCCTACGCCGCGCAAGTAACCCGGCAATACGTGATCGCCGTGAACAACGATTTCCCCCGGATCGCCAGGCTCGCAGCACGCCTCGGCGAAGGTCGCGGCGTTATAAGGTCCGACCGGCCGCCCCCACTGGTCCCGCAAAATGCACAAACGTATCTCCGCGACCGGCGCGCCGGCCAGTAGACCTCTGCCGCCCAGCATTGCCTTGAGGTCGTCGGCCGTCACCTCGCGCCGACTGACGTGGGCGATTGGCTCAGCTTCCGTCGAGCCGTACAGGGCAACCACCTTCGCGTTGGGAGCAAGGATCTGCATCTGATCGAGCAAACGTGGGAAGACTGGCGCTCCTCCGGTGTAAAGCTTCCGCAGAGATGGAAGCGTCAACGCGCTCGTCTCGCCGTGCCGGAACAGGCATTCAAAGAAGGCAGGCGAGGCGATCGAGCTGGTGGCCTGGTGGGCGTGAATCTGCGCAAATATCGGGGCGGCTGCCACCGCGCCAGGAAAGCGAAGATCCGCATTGGGGATTAAGCTTGTTACACCTGAACCAAGGTTGGCCAGGGCGACAATCGGCAGCGTAGCCAGATCTACGTCGCCGGCCGTCAAGGCAAGGCTGGCCCCCAGGGCTCGATACTGCGCGGCCAACAATCCATGGGTGCGCATCGCCCCCTTCGGTTGGCCGGTGCTGCCGCTGGTAAAAGTCAAAAGGGCCGGCGTGTCCGCCTCGCATTCGCGGACCTCCTGCAAGGGTTCCAGCTGATCAGCCGCTGACCAGCGAACCGCGAAAGGAATCGGCATCCCAATTGCGAATTTGACGGGGATCCGGCGCAGGGCTCGCACGACTAGGCGCAGCAGGTGCGCTTTCGTCCCCGCAATCAGCGCCCGCGGTGGGTGCATGACACAGCAACGTTCGATATGTTCTCGACCGGCCGACGGATCGAGAAACATGGCGACCAACCGCAGCCGAAACAACGCCAAAAGCGCGACATACAGCTCGGCCGACATGGGATGAAAGACCAGGACGGCGTCCCCGGGTTGTAGGCCGTTGTTCACCAACAGGCGAGCGACTCGAGCGGCAGCCAGGTCCAACTCCACAAAGGTGGTCGTCCGGCTCCGGCCACGGTAGGTATCGATGATGGCCGGCGCATGAGGTCGAATTTGCGCCTGCTCCAGAAGCGTGTGGGCCAAGTTCATGCCTGGCCTCCGACGGGGCGGGCAAAGAGTGTATAGCGCCGAATCACGCGGGCGGTGTGGCCGCTCATTCGTCCGGAGCGGTTATCCTCGTGGAAAAGAGCATGGATCGCCCGAGTGAAGCCAGTCGCGTGGGCAGACTGGTGGCAACGAGCCATAAGCAGGCTGCCCAAGCCGACGCTACCGTGGTCGGGATTTACGGCCATTGTCTTAATAATTGCCGTGTCAATCGGTCGGCCGGATTGGGCCTGCAACAAATTCGGGATGCCGAAAATATACCCGACCAACTCTCCGCCCCGCTCCGCCAGCAGCACGAGTTCCGGCCGCAGGTGAGGTCGGATCGGTGTGTACTTGGCGAGAAAGTCGGCCTCACTGATCGGCGTGTAAAGAAAGTTGCCGCGGAAGCTGAGAAGTGACAGAGCATAAACGCGGCGCATCTCATCGTCGAATCTGTCTGCCCGCAATGGCTGAATGGTGATGCCCCTCTCCGCCACGTGCTGCGCCCATTCGGCGCTCCGCGGGTTGTCAGCCGTCAGATCGCTATTGAGCGCGGAACAGTACTGGGCCAGCGGCGTGAAGCCGGCCGCAGTGAACTGGCCCGGCCACTCATCTGGGTTGTCTGGTTCAAGGAAGAATGGGGGCTCGGTACCGCGTTCGGTGATCAGGCGGTAGCGTTCCCAGGTATTGCCGTCCACGGGTCCGACGGCGAGTGTACACCGCTCGGCGGCAAGCCGATCCAGGGTAGCGTCAAACAGCACGGGCGCAGCGCGCGGATCGGAGACGGCGTAGTGCCCAAGGTACCCGACTTGGTGGTCTTGGTAAGCCGGTGTCTGCCGCCACCAGAGCGAACAGCGGGCGACGACTTCCCCAGCCTCGTTCTCTACAAGCAGTGAGAAGTCTGGAGGCTGGCGCGCCGCCGCCTCCGCGCTGAGCGGAAAGCCGGCTCCCGCACAGAATCGGCTTAATTGTTCGGGGAGCACAACTTGCACGGCGCGGTACATGGGTTCTCCAAGCCACAAAAGCGTTGTACGAATCGCGCACCGGTGGGTGGTCAAAACAGGTATAACGGCACCAGGCCCACAGCGGATCCGAGCACACCGTGGATCCCATGGCGCAACCAGCGGGGCCAGTCAACAGGACAGTCGCGGACGCTAGGTTGGGTAAAGTAGAACCCGACCGCGGCAAGGGCCACGCCAGGAAGTGCACACAGTGCCCAACGCAGACTCAGCGGCTCGGACCATTCCACCACCAGGTACGGCACAAACAGCAGTACCCAGCCTTGCAGCACACTAATGGTGAGTAACCGCGGGCCGGCAAGATTCGGGTAGTCATAGCCTAGCCGGGACGTGGCAATAATGGCCAATTCGGCGGCAAAAGCCAGGGTGAACAGGTACAGGAACTCGTGCTCAGGTCGTTCCAGCAGGCGGTACAGAAACAACCACATCAGCCCCGCTGCTGTGACACCAAGCACGGCATGGATGTTGTGAATGGGGCGATGATTGGAATCCGTGCGCGGAGACAGGAGCGTATAGCCCACGAATACAATGAAGGGCGCCAGCAGCCAGCGCCAACCGCCCAAAGCCCAGCTAATATAACCGACCAGGCAGGCCCCAAGCACGGCGCTGCCCTGGAGCGTTGTTTGTGTGCGGTAAAACAGGACGAAAACCATCAAGGCAGCCGTGACCGCGAGCCGCATTTCCAGGTCGGAGACCGACAGGCCCAGGTAGATCTTGAGCAACAAATGGGCAATCAATGGCAACACCAGATTGTCAAGGCCACCCCATGCAATCGCCTCGAAAAGGGTGGCCACCCATGCCAGCAGCACGGCGATCAGCAGCGTGTCCAACTTCCCGGTGTCGGTGGCCAGCAACAACGGTACATGGACGCACAGAAAAGCGCACAAGAAAAAGGAAAACGACCCTTCCGTGCTTTTCAGCCCGTCGGCGGTGGTGTAGCGCCAGCGCCCATAATTGACGCCCACCAGCGCCGCCACGGCGTCGGCAAGCGTCAGCAACAACAACGGGATGCAGTAGAGCAGGATGCGGATCTCCTTAGGGCCACCCTCGTGGACGTAAATAATCCACTGAATGGCAATGGCCAGGGGAAAGTAGATCTCGCCCAGCGACACCCGTTGAACGCCGCTGACAATCTTGCCGACGCCGCCGGCAAGCCCCTCAATGGTGCGGAGGGCGATCATGCCGCCTATGCTGAGAACGCCTAGCACCAGGACTGGCCACGAGCGGTCGAAAATCCAGGGAAACGCGATGGCGACCATGCCCATGCCAACGTGAAGAACTTTGCGAGGCAACTCCGGGTGCGGATTGCCCCACTTCTGATACAGTCGCACCAGCACGAATATGGTGCCGAGGGCTGCCAGTACGACGGCCATGCCCAGCCAGGGGTTCATCATCCCAGAACCTCCTCGACGACAAAGCGGCTGTAGAAGAACGCCTTGTCCTGCGAGTACAGCCGGGCGGCTAGGTCGGTTAGGGGCAGGAGGCAATTCGCTAGCGTTTCCGGACGGCTGCGCGGCACGAGCATGTTCCAGTAAGCAAGTCGCCCGGCGGGCCGAGCTGCTTTCGCGATTCGCTCCAGAAGACGGTGATAATTCTGCGGCGACATGTACTCGAAAATGTCGCTGAGGTTGAAGCGATCGACCGCGTGCGGTTCCTCCGATGCGAGAAAATCCTCAACGGACTGGCACCGACATTCGAGCCGGTCGAGATTGGTTCGGATGGTGTCGAAGTGTTCGGGCCGCAGCGCCAGGGGCAGGGCGGTGGTATGCCTGCCCGTCATGATCCATTGTAAGTAAGGGTTTTCCGCCGGATCCAACTCCGTGACGGCATGTTTCGCGCGTTCGAGAATGCGTGTCGCCACGTCGCCTTCGACGTAGGCAAAGAAGCTGGGATCACGGCCCATGCGACCCATCACCAAGCGCGAAAAAAACAGGCGAAAGAGCAGCCTCCAGCGGAAGCTGTCCCAGTAGCGCCGGTAAAACGTCCGTCTCTTTTCGAGCAAACCGCCCCGCAGCAGTGCCTCAATCTGCGGTCGCCGGTGGACCAGCGGCATCACATACCGGCGGAACAGTCCGAAATAGCGCTCGAATTTACCCGCGCCGCCCACTCCCCCTGCCACGTCCGCTGGCCGGGCGTCCCAGAAATCTCGCGCCGCACTACCCAGCAGAGGCCGGCAGTTTCCATAAAGTCCGTGTCGACGCTGGCTAGGCGTCGACCCGATCAACTCCAGAAGTTGCGCGTGCTCCAACGTTCGGTAGGCAGCAACTCTCAGCTCAACACACGCAAGTTGGGCCGGACTAAGATCGAGAGCGATGACACGAGCCGGATGGCGTGTAAGCAGCGCCAAGGCGTTGTCCCCCGCGGAAGCGATCGAAAGGCACACATCGCCGGGTTGCACGTCCAGCGCCTCGACGAGAACATCGGCATCCTCCCAGCACTGGGCGTAGCGTACGCCGCTGAAGTCGGCCTTCGCCTGCACCTCACTATCCATCAAACATCCTCTCTTTGATTCACACAAATCCCATGCTGGCTCCACAATGACTGCGATAAGGGAGCTGTGAGTGATTGGATCTCTTCTAGTCGCTCACGCTCGCGGCTCTCCGAACCCTGACACAGCCAACCGGGTGACGACACCCGTACTGCCATCCAGTTCTACCAGGTCACCGTCCCGCAGCCACCGCGTTACGCCGGCAAGTGAAACCACGGCTGGAATACCCATCTCCCGTGCCACAATAGCCGAGTGGGAAAGTAAACTGCCGCGTTCGACAAGCAGACCAGCAGCGGATGGAAACAGCATAATCCACCCGGGATCAGTACGTTCAGCAACGAGGATGTCGCCCACGTTCAATGTGGCGTTTCGCGGGTCAGTTATAACGCGTGCCCGCCCGCGGACCACTCCAGGACAACATCCCAGCCCCTTTAGGCGATCTCCATCCGGTGCCTGCTGCTCAGCAATGGCCTTACCTTTAAAGGTGTTCCCCTCGTGGACTGCGCCATACGTTTCAAAGCGATCAGACGGCGGCGGCAGTTGGCGGTAACGCTCGAACTCGGCTCTGCGCACGGCAACCAATCCGCGTAGATCGGTGGTCGTTCCGGTGCCGCCGACATGGCCCAGGCACTCCTCCACTTCGAGGTAAAACACATCGCGCGGCTCGTTAATGAGGTCGAGAGCGTGAAACTTGCGGCCCAGCTCAAGCATGATGAGCCGGACGCGGCCGAAGATCCGGGTCCGCTCGAACCGTAGGTTCTCACGGTCACGTACCCTGGCACGGGCGTTCCGCATCACCCAACCGAAAAGAACACGTCGCATCGGTCGCCAGCGCAGCGCGGCACGAACGCGTTCCTCAGCCGCCCGTCGAATTGCTGCCTCCTGACTGACCGGCACCGGAGTGCCACCCTCCGCCAGTCGCCGGGCCAACTGTCCCACCGAGCGCATGAGCGTCATTGGATCGTCGAAGAGCGTCGGACTTTCCAGTTTCAACTCTTCCAGGCACCGGTCACCAAAGCGATCCAGATACTCTTCGTAAAGATCGCGGAAGGCAGGCACGCTCCCGATCTCGCCTCGGACGACTCCAAGCGGCGCGTCGCGGAGAGCTGCCGACAGGGTCGGGTGTTTGACGGCCGCCTCGGCCAGGGCACGCACGCGGGCTGCCGGCTCGGCGGAAACCATGCCGCCCTCGCCGCACAGCAGGTCGTTTTGTAGGGTGCCTTCCAGGTCGCCGCACCACTTTCGCGTCAGATTGCCAAGCAAACCATAGAAGATCATGGCAAAGAAATCGTTGACCAGTGGGGCGTCCCAGTGCGTCAGGAGCTGGACTTCGATGTTCCTGTAGTAGGCGACCAGTTCGTCCGGACGATGATTTTCCAAGTCTGGCCGCACCTCTCCCAGGGCGTTGCGTAAGCGGCCGTAGAACCTACGAATCTGCCGGCTAATCCCAAAGTGATTGCGTACCATGGCGAACATGCTAACTGCGAGGCGGAAATGATCCTTGATCCGCTCGCCAGTCGTTGCTGGCAGCATCTCGCCAATGAGGTAGTCCGGCAGTCGTTCCTTGACCCCCATCATCTGTTCCATGAAGCCGCGGTTAGCCTGGAAGCCGGGAAGCAGGGCGATTAGACGATACCAATTGAGAAGGTTGTAATAGACGCGGCCCCGAATCAATCCGAGCATGTGGCGGAAGACATTGGCACTGGCCGTGATCTTCGCCTCCGGTACGTTCAAGATGCGGCAGAACTGGCGATAGACTTCCTCGTAGACTCGCCGTGCGAACGAGAAAGTAAGCGGAGTGGTAACGCCGTTGTAACTCTCGGCAATGTTGCTGTTGTCCCACACGTTGATCGTGCCGTCCGGATCTGCCACGGTTGAGAGGGAGGTGATCGGCCGGGATTGAAGCAGATAGAGTTTGCCGTTTTCGATGGCCCACTCGATGTCCTGTGGGCGGCCGAAGTGGCGGCCCGTGCGGCGCACCAGGACGGCTACGGCCCGAACCTGCTCGTCAACCAAGGCGGGCTGCCGCGCCTGCTCATCCGGCACCGCCACGGCCTCAACTCCCTCTCCGTGACCGGGTGCCGCCCGGTGGGCTATGCGCTTGTCGGCCACCGCCCGCTCCACGATGGCGCCATCGAGGTCAACGTGATAGGTGTCGGCGTCGGCATCGCCAGAGACGAGGGCAGTACCGAGCCCAAAGACGGCGCTGACAATTGCCAGACGCCGCCGGCCGCTGACAGGATCGGCCCCGAATCCAACACCCGCAGCCTCGGCCCGCACCATGCGCTGCACCAGCACGGCAGGCGGACGCGGAGTCGGCCCCAGGTTATGTTCGCGTCGGTAAGTTGAAACGCGTTCACCGAAACCAGAGCGCCAAACGGCGGCAACCTTGGCCGCCACGTCGGCGGCTGGCACAAACAGGAAACTGTCAAGCTGACCGGCGAACGAATGCTGCGCCCCGTCTTCGTCCGACGCAGAGGAGCGGACCGCTACGGGGGCACCATCCGGGCAAAGTTTCGCCAGAGCCTCAACCAGCTCGGCGTCGACTTCATCGGAGGGTCGCAATCCTTCGAGGATTCGTCGCATCGCCGGGCCATCCCCGGTTTCCAATGCTGCGCGATCGCAGGCCGTCAGGCTGTCGTGAAACGCCTCGGGACGGACAACGAACCAGGCGGGGATCGGCAGGTCAGCGTCGCGCAGCGCGGCCAGTGCGCGGGCCTTGCCGCCCAGGGGCGAATCGGGTTGGGCCTCGTGGTCGCGGATCACGTACTTCATCCGGCCCCTCTTGCTCACCTTCCCGCCCCCCTCGTATCAACGAGGCGCTACAAAGTCCACCATCGCCATGTTAGCGGAATTAATCCGATGCTAACGTAAAGCAGAATAGTCCAGATGCCCGACAGGTTCTCGATCCACTTCGATCTCACCGTGGTCGGCACCGATAGGAATCGCCATGCCACTGTCCCCGCCGTTAGAAGCAGCATGGCCAACACAATGGCCACCGGGATGAGGAAGTCGATCTGCGCTGCCGCCTGGACCGCGCACACCGCCGTCGTCAGCATGGCGCCGAGCCACACCAACACGGCAACGCGAGGCCCCCACAAGGCACTGTAGGTGTTCACGCCGGTCTCTTCGTCGGCATGAGCCCGGATCTTTCGGCCAATTTCGATAACAATGCCATTGCTATAACTGGCCGCAACAAACCAACCGAGGCCGCGCGGCGGTCCGTTTCCGGCAGGCCACCAATCGCAAGCAGTGGCGTAGAAGTCCACGATTGGGATAATGACCATGTGCGAAATCAAGTACAGGACAGGATGCCGCTTCAGCCATTCGCCAACGAAAAACTCCTTACTCATCAGCGCGAGGTAGGTCCAGGCGACTGCCAAGAGCAGGAGAAGCGAGGGATCCAGCGCCAGGCCCAGGAGCAATTGGATCACGGCGGCGGCGACGCCCAACATTCCCAGTTCGCGCAAACTGACCAGGCCACGCGGCACCGCCCGATAGGGGCGGTAACGACGGTCCTCCTCGAGGTCCTTGAACTCGTCGGCGATACGCAACTGAAGAAAGAACAAGAATGCTGTGCTGAAGGCGACGATCACGGTTAATGGAGCGGGCAGGCCCGTCTTCCCGCGCAGAAGTGAAGAGAAGCAAACAGCCGATGAACTGAAAGCCGCGATGAGGATCCCATGGGCAACGACCGGAAATCGTTCGCGCTGGTAGATCCAGAAGCGACCGAGAACAGACGGACGAACTGACGCCGCGGTCTTGTCCTCCGAGCCCGGCAACGTTTCACGCATGCGCCGTTCCCAGGTCTTCCTCTGTCCTCTTTGCCAATTTGGCTCGCGCCAGCAGCCGGTGCGCCCGGCTGAAGTCGCCAGAACAGAGGGCGCCCATGATGGATAGCTCGCCGGCCAGGCACAGCCCGGCGCATACCTCCGCCAAAGCCTGTGCCTTGCCGGGACCGTACAGCCCCAGGACTTCGAGGCAAGCCTTTTGGCTGGGAAGCCCCGTGCCGCCGCCGACCGTGCCGACCATGATGCTCGGCAATGTGACGCTGGCGTAAAGGCTGCCGTCCTCGAGCACCTCGAAGCGCGTGACTCCCACGGCCGACTCGGCCACACAGGCGACATCCTGGCCACAGGCCAGGTACAGGGCGGCCAACCCGTTGGCGTAGTGCCCCTGCAAACCCATCGTACCGCTGAGGACGCCGCCCATGGCCGACATACGCCAGAAGTTGACAAGGTGTTCCGGCGTCGTGCGCAACACTTTGCGGATGAGGTCGGGAGAGAGTATGACCTCCGCGGAAACTTTCCGGCCGCGCACCAGAAGGAACGACTGGGCGCTGGCTTTCTTGTCTCCGGAAAGGTTGGCTTCCAAAAAGTAATGCCTCGGCCTGATGGGGCATTTCTGTTCGATGTACTCGCAGATGGCCGCGGTCGCCAGGGTGACCATGTTCTGCCCTGAGGCGTCGGCGGTGAAGTACTCAAAGTTCAAAAAAACGTAGTTCCCTTCGACTGTTATGCGTAGGTTTGTGAGTTTGCCGAAGCGCGTGGTGCTCTCGGCAACCTGGCGAAAGTCCTCAACGTGTTCGGTGGCCCAGAGGACGAACAGGCCGGCTTCGCGCAAATTGCAAAAGGCGAAGCCCGGAGCGCGGCTGACGCCCTCACTTAGCAGAACCGCGGTGCAACCGCCTGCCTCCGTGAGTAGGTGGCTGCCGCGGCTATAGGACGCGACGAGTGCCGCCTCGGTCGTGGCCAAAGGGACGTAATAATCGCCGTGGGCAAACAACCCATTGACGCGCAGCGGTCCTGCCAAGCCGACTGGAACCTTCACCGTGCCGATGAAATGTTCGATGTTCCGCTTGAAGTCCTCCTTACGCGCCTCGCTGTCCGGGTCCAGCAGTTCGCGACGTGCGCCGGGCGGCGCGTAGAGCAGGTTCCAACGTCGCTCCACCGCTTCGTCACTGACGTGGGACCCGCCGGGAATTTGGGGCGGGATGTCACCAGGATGCGGAGCGAGCCCAGCAAGCAATTCCTCCTGGTTGCGCGTGCTTAACAGGCGAGCGAAATGATTGCTAGCTTGGCGACCGTCGACGGACACAACTTGCTCCTCTGGGTCGAATACCAGTGTTTCGGAAGGAAACTCGCGCCGAATCGTTGAAGGACAGATGGCCCATCGGCGTCAGGTCATTGCAGTTGTTACATTCTCAAAGCGCCGAATGATTTGAATTTTGGCTACGACTCCAGGGGATGAGGTTACCCCCCTGCAGGAACGCTTACAACGATTTTCTCGAAAATGCGCAGCAGGCACCCATGCCAATGCGCATTAGGCAGGCTTGTCGCAGTCACGTCGTATCAGTGTTGGCGCACATTTTACGGAGCGGTATTGGACATTCTGAAGCCGTTTCTCCTCATCGCGCAAGGCATCTCTGATCGCTGCTAGGTATTCGGGGATTCGCGCCAGGCGGCGGCATCGAGGGCACTTAGCTTTTTCTCGCCGCCGGCCTTCGCCTTCCTCGCTTTCGGCTTATTCGCCGGGGCGGGCTCGCCCCTCTGCTTGTCGCAAAAGCGTTGCCTTTAACAAGGGTCGGGGCTGTTTCGACTTTGTCATGCCCACGTAAGAAATTGGTCCCGCGTAACGACAGCAACAGTTACCTCGCGGGCGGCGAGACATGAAGGCCAGTAAGGCCAGATTCCGAGAGGAATTGTCAGGTTATTCGTGGGGTAGTCGTGGGCCAGATGAGCAACGAATCGGCGAGCCGTTCCGTGTCCAAATTGAGGCGTGCGTAAAAGAGCGGTGTCTCGGAAAACCAGCGCGGCGGTCCGACCAGGTGCAGCGACTCATTACGCCGCGCCTGCTTCAGCCGCGAGCGAGGGCGTGACGGCTAGCGCACCCGCGAAAGTATCGCTAGACGCCGCCTGTCGTTTCGAGGATGATCACCGTGGTAATTCTGCCCGGGTCATCAGAGGCGTGTCATGAACCCACATTTACTCGCCGCCGTCTGCGTCGCAGCGCTTGCATTCGTGCCGGCCTTCGCGCCCGCCGATAACCCCGCCGAGCACTTGCGTGACCAGACGGAGCAACTGTGGGACCCCGTGGCCGAAGCAGAAGCTATTCGGGTGCTTGATGAGCTAAGAATCAGCTACCTACAGAACCGCGATTTGCCGGGAAACCCCATCGTCGCAGTGCGTCTCCGCGCCGACAAGCTAAATGATCGGGTTTTGACAGCGCTTGAAAAGCTGCGGCTTCTCCGCGAGGTGCATGCGACTCCTGAAATAAACCAAAGCTTTACCACGCACCAACTGACCCAGCTTGGTCGCTTGCGGCAACTGCATACCCTTGACTTGTCCTCCGCAACCCTGGAGGCCGCTGACCTAAAAGCCATCGCTAAGATGGGCAGGCTGCGCTGCCTCCGCTTTTCGTTTTGTACTATCCATGACAAAACTGCACTCCAAGAGCTTGCCGGCATGCCTCGACTGAAGGAACTCTCTTTCAGCGGCTCCAAGTCAATCACCGATGAGGTCGCTAGCGAACTCCACCGCCTGACAAGCCTCGAATGTCTGGAATTCTCTAAGTGCGGGATCACTGATGCGACGGTGGCTCGGATCGCTACTTTGCCGAACTTGCGCCGGTTGAGACTACAGGAGCTGCCCATCACGAGTGCGTCCATGAAGGAATTGGGCCGCTTGCATAGCCTCACTGAACTCAGCCTATGGATTACCAACGTCGGCGATGAAAACCTGGACAGCTTGGCCAGTCTCCCAAATCTTCAAGAGCTTTGCCTCTGTGTGGCGCCGATTACCGACAAGGGCGCGGCAAGCCTGGCCAAGTCGAAAAGCATCTCCCGGCTGCATTTGGCCCACACTCACGTGGGTGATGAGGGCATAACGTCATTGGCCTCCTTGAAGACGCTTCAAGTCCTTGATCTGGTGAACACAGGTGCGACAGATGGAGCCGTGCCCGAATTGGCAAAACTCTCGAACCTCCGTGAGCTGAATGTCGGCCACACGAAAGTCACCGATCAAGGGTTAGGAAAACTCAAAGCCGTCCTACCCGATTGCGATATCGTTGCAAAGCCATACGGTTATTGAACCTGCCAGGTTCGCGCATGCCTGGATGGAGGCTTCGGCAAACGTTTCTCGTCGCAACGCGGGATCCCGACCGATGCACCGTATCTGCTCGACCACGTAGCGCTCAATCTCGCCCGCAGGAATCGATTTGGACGGGCACATGCGACGGCCGCGTTTTTGAGCGGCCGTGCAGACGTAGTAGCGATACCGCTTGTTGCCGTGCCGCGTAGTGTGGGCTGGCGTCATCGCACAGCCACACGGGGAGCAGCGGAGCAAACCCTTTAGCAGCGCGCCGAACTGGTTGCGAACCACCGCCCCGCCGCTACGGCCGTTGCGTGCCAGCAGCGCCTGCACTCGTTTCCAGATATCGGCCTCCAAAATCGCCGGATGCTCACCGTCGTGAACCTCGTTCTTGTATCGGACCTTGCCCGCGTAGGCGACGTTGGTCAGCAGGTAGTGCAGCCGCGTTTTGGTAAACGGTAGCCCGCCGCGCTCGTGACCTCCGCGCGTCGTCCAACGTTTTGTGGTCCAGCCACGGCGCACCAGTTCTTGAACAACCGGCAGCAACGACTCGAGTTCCAGGTACAGTGCGAAGATGGCCCTGACGCGGGCGGCCTCATCTTCGTTTACCCGCAACTTGAACCGCTGTGGGTCGACGTCGTATCCAAGCAGCGGGTGGCCACCCACCCATTTACCCTTCCGCCGCGCTGCAGCAATCTTGTCACGCGTGCGCTCGGAAATGATCTCACGCTCGAACTGCGCGAACGACAGCAGCACGTTCAGCACCAACCGCCCCATGGATGTGGCCGTGTTGAACTGCTGCGTGACCGAGACGAACGACACGCGCTGCTTTTCGAAGGTCTCCATCAACCGGGCGAAGTCCAAAAGCGAACGTGACAAGCGGTCGACCTTGTACGTCACCACGCTGTCAACCTTGCCGGCTTCGATGTCGGCCAGAAGGCGACGCAGAGCCGGACGGTCCAGGTTACCACCCGTATAGCCGCCGTCGTCGTAGTGCTCGGGCAGGCATATCCACCCTTCATGGGCCTGGCTCTTAATGTAAGCCTCGCCGGCGTCGCGTTGGGCGTCCAGCGTGTTGAACTCCTTCTCGAGGCCCATCTCCGTGCTCTTGCGCGTATAAACGGCACAGCGCACGGTCGGCCTAGGTGCTGGCGTCTTGAGGGTCTTGTTCATCGCGCCACCTCCGATCCGATGCGGAAGAAGGAAAAGCCATTGCAGTGCTGACCCGTGATCGCCTTGGCCACGGCCGATAGCGATCGGTAGACTTGGCCCTCGAATTCGAAACCCTCGGCTCGCACCTTAACCTGCAGGTCCTCCCCCTTGTAGCGCCGCGTGATCACCGAGCCCGCCGGCGGCAACCGACCGTCGACCTTGAAGGGAAGCATCTCCGTCGAGGCATGATCTGTTTCTGCAAGGCCAGTGGCGTCGCGGGGCGGCGATAACCGCAAGTTGGCGTCGTCGGCCAGCTCGAGGGCCCGGCGGCGGGCGCGTTGGGACAGGTCTCCCTCGGCCCGGGCCTGGAGCCGCCAGGCAATGCGCTTGATCAGCCAGACCTTGTTGTTGGCCCGCGTGGCGTCGCCGAACACTTCGGCGTACCGTTCCCGGAGCTGCTTTGCGGTCAGCCGCCGCAGGGCACTGACCTCCTTGGCGATGTTTAGCTGCATGTGTTCCTCCCGTTGGTGGTCTCGGAAACCGTTAACCCGTTTGGACACTGAGCACGGTTTCCGGGGGAACCTCAAGGCAATTCGGGCTGGATTCGGCCGCAATCTGCGGGCCAGGTTGATCCGCCGCTGCTATCGGGAAGGTGCGTCGGGCACGGAGCCGGAGAATCCCCGCCGCCAGCGTTCGGGCAATGTCGCGCAGCCGCTGCTCCTCGGTCAGGCTGTCTTCCGCTGACGGTTTACGATCCATGCACACTCTCCCAATGAGCAGTTGACGCGCCCTTCCCAAAAGGTCGGTGTCGGTCATCCTCTGTTGATTTCCTTGTCAGCGGGTGCTTGCACCGGCGTTGATTGGGCCAGGTCCAGCTATGGCATTTGCGCCGGCAGAAACGCCCGGAAGCGCTCACAATGTACACACTTGGCGGAGTAACCGGGCTCCCAGGGCCAGGTCCAGCTATGGCATTTGCGCCGGCAGAAACGCCCGGAAGCGCTCACAACGTACACACTTGGCGGGCTAACCGGGCTCCCAGGCGTCGCCTCGCTCATCGTCGTCGGCAAGTTGTGTACGCTGTGTACGGTTTCCGGCGTGTTCGGCGGCGTCGAGGACTGCCGGGTTCACCTGGAATTCTGGGCTTTTTCGGCCGCGGCCAGGAATTCCTGATCCAAGAACTTCGCGGATAAGTGAATGTTCACAAAGGAGTTCTAGCGCGGGGTCGAGGTCTTGCGCCGTCTTGAAGCGCCGGCGGTTCCATGTATGGCAGTCGCGCCGGGAGAAACGCCCTGAAGCGCTCACAACGTACACAACTTGGCGACAAATGGACGCCCACAGCGCCTTGGCATTGTCTGTGGTTTCGTCCGTCCCCATGACGCCAAACGCGGATTGCGCATGGGGCAACAAGTAGCCCCGCCCGATAGCAATGGCATCTACAACAGTTTCGCGGCTGATAAGCGGCTCAGGGTTCTCAGGCGACGCCGTTGCTACATGTAACCCGGCGGCGATCCGGGCAACGGCGCCCGCCAGCTTGTTAGCCCACCCCGCCATAAACGAAAGGTCTTCGCCATCGGCAAGTTGCGGCTCCAGCCATCGTTCGAACGCCTGCAGTTCCTGATCGGCGGCCGTCGCGAACTGTAGAACGTGAGCCATTGGCTTGTTATCTAGCGTTTTGCCGGGCAGGTTCCAAAGCGAAAGGACGTTTGTTTGATACGCGGCTGACACGATGGCCGGAATGGGAGAGGCTGCCGTCTTGCGGCGACCAACCATGCTCGCGGGCATGCAGTAGAGCCAGCGAGCGAGAAACCCGCGGCCACGCATCGTCGCCTGATCGGCAAGCCCCTGAATCACGTCCGGCTGCACGGCCAGGGCAACGGTGAGTGCAGGCCGCTCGACCGTCTCCCCCTTGCGTCCGACCCGATGCGTGCGCAGTGGGTCACCGCTATGCCCTTTGAGGTACACATCGAAGTGTCCGTCTCGGAATAACGACCCTTAGCGATTTCAAACGCCGTGCCTTCCGCAGAGGCGAGGAACATCTTGCCGCCCTGGTTGCATAGCAATTGGCTAAGCTTCTCCGGCGTCACGTCGTCGCAAATCAGTTGCGGCGGTTCGGGACTCCGGCTGCTGATCGAAACTGAAAGGCCATCACACAGGCCGACCTGGGCGACGAGGCTTCAACCGACGCCGCCTGGGTCGGCCCGGCAACAGAAGAATACTCCGCAGAACAAGTCGTAAACGTCCCCAGCGAAATGAAGGAACTTCCATGATCGACGAACGCATTACGTCCATTCCAAGCGCCGCGTGCCAACAGCCGAGTGCGGCAGATCCCGCCATTCCACCCCAACAAGAACAGCGGTCGCAGGCTCATCGTCATTATCCTGATTACTGCCTTGCTCGTTACTACGGTAGCGCTGTGGCTTGGTGCGCGCCGGGTCAAAGCTGACAAAGCCACGTTCATACGCTCGTTTTGCTCGGTTTTCTTGAGCCGATTCATCATGCTGGGCCTGTTCGCCGGTTCGCTCATGCTGCCGCCGATTCTTGATCCTGGCAACGAGGTTTTGAAATTGGTCGCCTTGCTGGCGCTGATCCCAGCCGAACTGTTTGTGACGTGCCTGATCATCAAATTCTGTTTGAAATGTTCGCTGAGCCGGGCCATTGGGGCGTGGGTGATAAGTTGGCTTGCGGTGCCGGTATTGCTCGCATTGCTGCTCTTCGTGGTCAGACCTTTTGTCGCTGAAAGGTTCATAGTCCCATCAAATTCCATGTCGCCAATCGTGCTGGGCTGGCATCACATTGGTATCTGTCCGAATTGCGGCGGCATCATGATTTCCTCCGTGAATACGCCCGGCGAGCTCGGAAGCCCGGATCTGGATCGAGGGATCTGTACGGTCTGCATGCAAGCCGGGCCGATCAAAGACGTATCGACTAAAGTGGAAGAGGCGGATCGCATTGTGGTCAACAAACTCATGACGCCGGTGCGTTGGGACATTATTGCATTCCGTTCTCCAACCGACCACGACTACATATACATTAAGCGGGTAGTCGGGTTGCCTGGTGAAACGGTTTTCATTGAAGATGACGCGATATTCATCAACGACGAGCGGCAGACGCCGCCAGGCTCTTTGTCCGGTTTGAAATACACGAGGAATCGGCAACCGTATCAGCAGCCGGCCGGCAACCGCCGCGATCCATTTCGCCTTGGAGAGAACGAATATTTCTCGCTAGGTGATTTCTCCGAGATGTCTTCCGATTCCCGCCACTGGGGTCCGGTCCCGCGTCGCAACATCGAAGGCGTGGTTACGCTCCGCTACTGGCCCCCGTCACGCTGGCACATATTCCGATAGAATTGCTTTACTGACCCCTGACTATCGCCCGGGCGACGATTGCAGTCACGGCTTCGCCTGGCCTGGACGTCCCCAGCCGCGGCGGCGATGGTTGCTATGTCATCCCAGCAATGTTGGGCGTTACGATCACTCCTTCTCGTCTGGCAAAGCCTTTCTTATCTTCTCGTCGTCTGTGCGGTTGCCGATGCCCTTTAGGGCCTCTTGTATCGAGGGCTCACGGCACCACCGCACCGCCATGATCAATTTGTCCACACAAATTCTATTTTTCAATTGCTGTGGAAGCCATTTATTGCCATCGACCGCTTTCACATCCAACGCATTGAGTCTCGATGCTAACAGCGCGCCGGCCGGCTTTGGAAAGTAATACAACAAGCGTATCGCGGCTTCGATCTGTGCATCGCTGGCCTCGTGCCATCCACCGAAGTTCCGACCTGTCGCAAGCCCTTCCGTCGCATAATCAAGCAGCAGCGAATCCAAAAGTTGCTTGGCCGGATCTTCGCTGGACCAGAGTACACGCACGCGATCACGCAACTTTTGATTTGCCACCGGACTGTTTACGACCATCCGAAACCTATCGTGGAGGCGGAGGACGTGATAGGGTCGCCCAACAATTTGCCCAATAATCTCAAAGCAGATATCACCTACCTTCAAGGTGTACGGGCCGTCGACGACTTGACTGTCATTCTGCTGATCTTTTTTATGAAGAAGACGCCGTTCTACAGGATTAAGTAGGTTGCCTTCAAGTTCGTCTCCAAGGAGCGATTTCGGTGGAAGTCCAAAGCGTGCGGCATCCAGTTTGATACGAGTCGCTGTGTTGTCTTGCAGGGCCTCCAGGAGCAGCGGCAGTGCAGCCGGCCCTAGCTCAACTAGGCTGCGGAATGCCCCGCAGTTCTTACTGCCTTGGTCAATCGACGGTAGTCCTGAAAAGGCGCTTCCCGCCTCGCACAGCGGTGCGAAGTCATGCCGGTCGCGCCCAAACTTGATGCCGAAATTGAGGTCATCGATTTCCGCAAGCTGACCAATCAGGGCTTTGATATGTTTCTTCTTTGCCTCGGTGATGGGAGCGCGAGCGTCGAGCTTGATGGACGATACCTTGCCCAAGCGAATATCGAGATAGGCAGTTTCCATATTTTCCTTGGCCCCAAGTTCGGGGTCAATTCTCATTACGGCCCGCGCGCATGCTTCTCGGACATCTTTCAGA
>Ga0206872_10172_pt1 | contig 19100 bp, 19 predicted proteins | sample Alteio_BWOrgCont_34_FD_152906 | JGI IMG/M metagenome (GOLD analysis project Ga0206872, IMG submission 152906) | Enriched cells from forest soil in Barre Woods Harvard Forest LTER site, Petersham, Massachusetts, United States -... | ecosystem: Environmental > Terrestrial > Soil > Temperate forest >... | reverse complement strand
TCGCAGCCGAAGCGGGAATCTTTGTCGCCCGTCAAGGAGTTCAGTTCGACGTTGATTGGAAGTTCGTCTGGTCCGACAAGAAAGGCAGTGTGCGGGCGAAAGCGGCGTTCACCGAGGTTACCGTCTGGCTGGACGAAGTGAAGGATGAGGCGATGGCGAAACGGCGGCTTGAGAAGGACTTGGACCTCTCGTTGTTCAGCGAACCAGAAGTCGTGCTGCATCCGTCTGCCGGGCCTCGATTCAAGTTTAAGCCGATCCCGTAATTGGACTGAGGAATCCAATGGATAATGATACTTTCTGGAAACTGGTAGAACAGAGTCGAAGAGGAGCGGCGGACGTTGATGAGCAGCTCGAAAAACTGCACGCCTTTGTCCGTGAACTCGATCCCCAAGGAATCCTTGAGTTTGATCGGTGCTTTCACGAATGCGTGAGGGACGCTTTCCGTGGGGATTTGTGGGCTGTCGCCTACATCCTCAACGGGGGCTGCTCGGATGACGGCTTCGATTACTTTCTTGGCTGGCTCATCGCACAGGGCCGACTGTATTATGAGGCTGCTCTGAAAAATCCTGAGCGGGCAGGTGATCGTGTCGAACTCGGCGACATTGTTGAGTGCGGGAGAATCTGGTCCGTTGCTGCTCGTGCGTATGAGGACAAAACCGGCAAGACAGACTTTTACGAAACGGCCCCCCAAAGTGTGCCGCACCTCATTGGCGAGTCGTTTGAGGAAGACAATGTAGAGGCCCTTTACCCCGAACTTGCTCAGAGATTCCGTGGTTAGCACCACCTGTTCTGCTCCTACAACTTGGGGATGATATTCAGAGAGCCATCGTATTCCGTCCTCCATTTATTCGACTTTGCCGGTCCCGACCAAAAGCACTTCTTAAGTCCATGTTGGAAGACAATTCGGGCCAAGTTCAAAAACCCAAATCTTCACCTTCGTGGATAGCCAGGCCGATTTGCTCCACGCCGCCCTTGCGGCCGTTATACCAGATCAGCCAGCTTCTGCCGCCATGATTTCCGTGACCGGCAGGGCTGTTGTGGTCCGCCCATTGTTAGGGGCAGGCTAACCAGCGAGAAGAAGTGTATGTTAACTCCGGGCTTGAACCACATCCCATCGAAGCGTGTCATGTCCCCAATGCGAACGTAACCGTAGCTCCTGCAGTCCAAGGCCGATGCATGCTGCTGACAATCACCACGACCCATGAACCGGCGAACGCTTTGGGATACCTGCTCCACAAGCACCCGGAGAGGTTCCAGTCGTTCGACCTGAGTTTCGGCAAGGCTCATGTCTATTACCCCGAGGTGAGTGTCGAGCGGTGTACGGCTTGCCTGCTACTCGACGTGGATGCTGTGGGCATGGTCCGAGGCAAGAACGCCGATCAGAACTTTCTTTTGGCGCAGTATGTCAACGACCGGCCCTACACCGCTTCGTCGTTCATGAGTGTGGCCATCGCCCAGGTCTTTGGCTCGGCCCTTCAGGGTCGTTGCAAAGATCGGCCTGACTTGGTGCAGACACCCATCCCCCTGTCGGCCCGGCTCGATGTGTTGCCCGTCCGTGGCGGTGAGCGGTTCCTTCGAGGCGTTTTCGAGCCGCTTGGTTACGAGGTCGAGGCAGTCCAATCCCCACTTGACGAGCGGTTTCCAGAGTGGGGCGACAGTCCGTATTTCTCGGTGACAGTTCGGAAGACGACGACGCTGGCAGATTTGCTGACGCACTTGTACGTCCTGATCTCGGTGTTCGACAATCGCAAGCATTACTGGGTCGGCGAAGACGAGATGGAGAAGCTGCTTGCCAAAAGCGAAGGCTGGCTGGCCCAGCACCCTGAAAAGGAAGAGATCACCCGGCGTTACTTGAAATTCCAGCCAAGCCTGTATCGCATGGCATTGGCCCGTCTCGTCCACGAAGAAGAACCCGCAGAAGCCGAAGATGATGGTCAGCCGAGAGAGAAAGCCGAGGAGGTTTTGGAAAAACCTCTCAGCCTCAATGAACAGCGACTCGGGGCAGTTGTGGCTTCATTGCGAGCCAGCGGGGCCAAGCGAGTTCTTGACTTGGGCTGTGGGGCAGGCTCGCTCCTGCGGGAACTAATGAAGGACAAGCAGTTCTATGAGATCGTGGGCATGGATGTCTCGATGCGTAGTCTCGAAGCGGCCCAGCGTCGGCTCAAGGTAGACCGTCTGTCCACAACGCAAGCGAACCGACTCAAGCTTATCCATGGCTCGCTTATGTACCGGGACAAGCGGCTGGAAGACTTTGACGCTGCCGCCGTTGTCGAGGTAGTGGAACACCTCGATCCGCCCCGGCTGTCGGCCTTTGAGCGGGTGCTGTTTGAATTCGCCAGGCCGAGAACGGTCGTGTTGACCACACCAAACCGGGAGTACAACGTGACCTGGGAAACGCTCCCATCTGGTCAATTTCGTCACCCCGATCATAGATTCGAGTGGACCCGGCTGGAGTTTCAGAGCTGGGCCAGTGGCATCGCAAACCGGTTCGGCTACGAAGTGCGGTTCCTCACCGTGGGGCCGGAACATCCCGATCTTGGATCGCCAACGCAAATGGGAGTGTTTCAGCGAATGGAGGGCGCTGCTCATGGGTAATTCACGAAACGAGTTCGTCAAGTATCCGAGTACGCCTCATCTTTTCGGCTCGAAAGGGACGGATGATGACAAACATTTGAGTGAGGCTGAGTCCCAGCGATTCATTTCCGACGAGTCTCTTATCGTGGAAGAGAAGATCGACGGCACGAACGTCGGGATTCACTTTACGTCTGATGGGACGATGGTCCTCCAATGTCGGGGGACCTCATCACGCAAGGCATGCACCCGCAATACGACTTGTTCAAGCAGTGGACAGCAGTGAAACGCTCGATGATCGAGCAACGGCTGGAGGATCGATTTATCCTGTTTGGGGAATGGCTCTATGCCCGCCATTCGGTCCATTACCGACAGCTTCCGCACTACTTCTTCGAGTTCGATATCTACGACAAGGCCCAAGAGAACTTTCTCAGTTTGGAGCAACGCCTGAATCTGATCGCTGGAACGGGAGTCGAAACGGTGCCCGTTCTGCATCGAGGAGCGGTCGCCAAAGACGTGATTTCGGACCTGATCGGTCCTTCACTGTTTGATAGCGAGTTCGAAAACCCAATGACAAATCGAATCGACAACCTGATGGAAGGGCTTTATCTCCGAGTCGAAGCGGCTGGATACGTGACCGGAAGAGCGAAATTCGTGAGGCCCGAGTTCGTGGAGAAGGTGAAGCAAAGTACGCATTGGCAGCATCAGGCAATGGTTCCAAACATGCTCAAAGAAGGAGCCGAAATCTGGCGATGACATGGAGCGATCTCTTACAGGCGTCTCTCGACGACATTGTGGCTTGGGCGCACCGCCAGCCTTGGTGTCGAGCGATGGCCAACTGTCAACAAGATAGCGGGTGGCATTCGGAAGGCGATGTCTGGACCCATACGAAGATGGTCTGCGCCCAACTGCCCATGCTTAACGAATGGCCGGCACTTACGCTGCATGAACGAACAGTGCTGGTCTTCACGGCCCTGTTTCACGACTCGGCAAAGCCACTCACGTCGAAGCTCGATCCCACCACGGGACGGATTACCTCGCCCAAGCACGCCATCAAGGGAGAGCATTTAGCCAGGTCGGCGTTGCGAGACTTAGGATGTGACCTAGCCACTCGGGAAGAGATCGCTCGCATGGTCCGCTTTCACGGGCGACCAGCATTCTTACTTGAAAGAGCCAATCCGCCGCATGAAGTCGTGTCCTTATCGTGGTCGGTAAATAACAAGCTGCTATACCTGTTTGCGCTGGCTGATACCTGTGGGCGAAACACCGCTGAGATGGGACGGCCCGAGGAGAACCTGCACCTGTGGAAAATGGAGGCCGAGGAACATGGTTGTTTCGACAAACCGTACCGTTTCGGCAACGATCAGGCACGGTTTCAGTTCTTCCGAAACGAAAAACCAAACCCCCATTACGTTCCTCACGAGGATTATCGCTGCACGGTGACGATGATATCGGGCCTACCGGGAAGCGGCAAGGACACCTGGCTCGCAACGCATCGAGGCGATCTTCCCGTAATTTCTTTCGATGACATGCGGGAAGAACTGGGCGTCGAGGCGACCGAGAATCAAGGAACAGTCGCTCAGTTAGCCCGAGAACGATGTCGGGAACTGCTGCGGGCACGCACGTCATTCGCCTTCAATGCCACGAACCTGCTGAGACCGACCAGGCAACGGTGGATCGATTTGTTTGCCGATTATGATGCCCGAATCGAAATGGTTTACGTTGAACCGGCTCTTTCGGTGATCCTCGATCAGAACAAGCGGAGAAAGCGGTTGGTGCCCGAAGACGTGATCGTTGAGTTGGCAAACAAGCTGGAGCCGCCGACATGGACCGAAACGCATGGCTTAGTCATCAGCGACGGTACGTAGTCCAGCCGAAACACCTTGAACAGGGGCACCCCGACGCAGAATGGAGGACGCCGTGGAAGCCGTGATCTTCGTTGGCCTTCAGGGGGCGGGCAAGTCAACGTTATATAAAGAGCGTTTCTTTGCCACGCATCTGCGGGTCAACTTGGACATGCTCAAGACCCGGAACCGAGAAAAGCAGCTTCTTCTGACGTGCATCGACACCAGCCAACCGTTTGTCGTGGACAACACCAATCCGACACGGGCCGAACGAGCGGTCTACATTCGGGTAGCGAAAGACGCTGGGTTTCGAGTGGTGGGGTACTACTTTCAGTCACGAGTGGAGGACTGCAAGCGGCGGAACTACCAGCGGTGTTCTTCCGAGCATGTGCCGCTCCGTGGCATTCTGGGCACGGCAGCCCGCATGGAATTGCCCTCCTTGGTGGAAGGGTTCGATGCACTCTTTTATGTCAGGATCGAGGAATCGGGCAGCTTCGTGGTCGAGGGGTGGAAAGATGAAGTTCGATGAACTTGACGGCCGAATGCGTGTATTTGAGAAGGCCCACGATCTGTGCGTCCTGCCGGGGCTGTACATGGTTGCCCGGCTAGATGGGCGCAGCTTCACCCGGCTCACGAAGGAGGTCCACCAGTTTGAGGCTCCGTTCGACGCCCGTTTCCGTGACATGATGCTGGCAACTGCCGAACACCTGATGGCCGGGTGCGGGTTCAACGCTGTCTACGGGTACACCCAGAGCGACGAAATCTCGTTGCTATTTGCCCTGGAAGAGAACAATTTCCAGCGAAAACTCCGCAAACTGCACTCGATTCTGTCTGGGGAAGCCAGCGCACAGTTCTCGTTGCTCCTCGGTGCGATAGCGGTCTTCGACTGCCGCATCTCGCAACTGCCTTCGATGGGCTACGTGGTCGATTACTTTCGCTGGCGCAACGAGGACGCTCACCGCAACGCATTGAACGCTTACGGCTACTGGCTGCTCCGCAAGAAAGGGCTGTCCGTCAGTGAGGCAACGGCGGGGATGAAAGGGCTGTCAGTCGCTGAGAAAAACGAACTTCTGTTTGAGAACGGCGTCAACTTCAACGACCTCCCACTGTGGCAGAAACGTGGATCTGGTCTCTACTGGGAGGAATATGAGCGGCCTGCTGAAAACCCGGTCACAGGCGAAAAGATCGTTGCACGGCGCAGACGAGTGCGGCGTGACCTTGAATTGCCGATGAGGGACGACTACTCGGCGTTTCTGAGCAAGCTGCTGAATTGAGTTGGTTGAAGAAATGGAGTGCCCGTGCATGGTGTCAAATGCAGAGGAAATTGCGTGCCGTTGCCTACGACCGATTCTTGCCGCAATACCCACCGGAGCGGCTATTGGCGATTCGCCAGAGTTTCAGCGTGTATTGAGTGGCCTCGAATGGTTTCTGCCCGGAATTCTCGCAGAAATCCATCCGGAATGGGCTGGAATGAGCATGGATGGCGTCTACCTGCTTTTGCCCACAAGACCGGGGAGGAAGAAGCCGAGATTTTCGGTCTTTGCTGCCTGATGGCGGATCAAACACTAACGCCCATCCATTTACGTTTTCAACTTTCTCCGACTTCAGATGAAATATCATGGCTTGAATTACGACTCGGTGAGAAGGGACCAGCCGGAATGCGGCGGAGTCCATACCCGACCTCGGGTTCGCTTCACAACCGGCTTCACGCTTTAAGGGGAAGAACCAACACAATTGAATGGGTCTACCAGGTAACGTTCGGCCAACGAAGCGTGTGAGAGTTTTTTATGCCTGATCGAGTCCATTACCAACCGAACCTGATCTACTCGGTCGGGACCCAAGTCGTGACCCTGGTCGAAATTGTCGGCCAGAACGGCAAGGTCCTGCATCCTCGTGGCTCAGTCGGTGTGGTTATTCGCTCACCGGCGGACTTGGACCATCCCTATCGTGTGCGGTTTCCGGATGGGGCCGAGGACTCGTTGCCCATGAACCAACTGACGATGCTGGCTCGCTTCAAGGAGTCAGAAATTGGCGACACCGAGATCACTGCGATCCGTTGCGACCCTTACCAGCGAGTGATTTACCGCTGTGTAATCGGTTCGCAGGCATACGGACTAGCCGGGGACGATTCCGACATCGACCGTCGTGGCATCTACTTGCCTCCTGCCGAACTGCATTGGTCGCTCTACGGTGTGCCGGATCAACTGGAAAACGATGAAACACAAGAAGCCTATTGGGAAATCCAGAAGTTTCTGGTCCTGGCGCTCAAGGCGAACCCCAACGTGCTGGAGTGTCTCTACACACCGATGGTCGAGATGGCGACTCCGCTGGCCGAGAAACTGCTTGCCATGCGGTCGATCTTCGTCTCCCGAATGGTGTACCAGACGTACAACGGCTACGTCCTGTCCCAATTCAAGAAGATGCAGTCCGACATTCGGAACAAGGGCCAGGTGAAGTGGAAGCACGTCATGCATCTTATCCGGTTGCTGCTCTCCGGCATCCGCATCATGCGGGAGGGCTTTGTGCCGGTCAAAGTTGAGGAGCACCGGGAAAAACTGCTGGCGATCAGGCGAGGCGAGATGCCGTGGGATGAAGTCGAGGATTGGAGAAAGCATCTGCACGACGAATTCAATGCCTCCTCGGAGACAACGGTGCTGCCCGAACGCCCTGACTACGAGCGTGCAAATGCATTTCTGATCGAGGCCCGCCGCTTAGCTCTGTCGGAGGCGTTGCCGTGATGTTTGATCCTCGGTTGCTGCGCCAGATCGAATTGCATCCTTTTCCGCTACTCTTCGTCACGATCAGCGGGGCGCACCTGTACGGCTTCCCCTCGCCGGACTCGGATTACGACCTGCGGGGCGTGCATCTGCTGCCACTCCGGGAAGTGGTGGGGCTGAAGGCCGGCCAGGAAACCGTTGAAAAGTCCGGAGTACACGACGGCCTGGAGATCGATCTGGTCACCCATGACGCCCACAAGTTTTTTGGCCTTTTGCCGAAGAAGAACGGTTACGTGTTGGAGCAAGTCTTGTCGCCGCTGGTAGTCCATACGACCCCAGAACATGCGGAATTGAAGGAAATCGCCATGGACTGCGTTACTCGACACCATGCCCATCACTATTTGGGATTTGCGGAGACTCAATGGAAGCTCTTCCAGAAGGAAGACCCGCCGCACGTCAAGCAGCTGTTGTACGTCTATCGGGTGCTGCTGACCGGGATTCACTTGATGAGAACGGGCGAAATCCAAGCCAATCTCGTCCGCTTGAACGGAAACTTCAAGCTTCCCTACATCCCGGAACTGATCGGCAGAAAAGTTGACGGCACAGAAAAAGGGCTTCTGGAGCAGGCGGACTTTGGCTTTCATCAACGAGAGTACGAACGGCTACGGGCTGATCTGGAACAGGCGTATGAGGAGAGCAAGTTGCCGGAAACGCCAAGCGGGGTGGCGGCGTTGGATGAACTGCTTGTCCGCATTCGGCTTGGCAAGAATTCGAATGAGATACTTTGAAATAAAGGAACGCATGCTTGCAACTGCCCCTTATGCCGAACAGATCGAGCGTTGGCCCCAGAATGGGCGGCATATCCTTGCCCAGTTCGACGACGACACGATCATCGTCTATCAAGCTTATCGCGCCGAGATTGGGCAATTTGCACTGGAAAACGGTTACTTCGGTGGCGAATTCAAGTATTCCCGCATGAGTTGGATCAAGCCGAACTTCCTCTGGATGATGTATCGATGTCAATGGGGGCAGTCTGAAGGGCAGGAAGTCATTTTGGCCGTCCGGTTGAAGCGGATATTCTTCGATGCTCTCTTGGCGCAGGCAGTCCCGTCGTCGTTCGACCCCAGCGCCCATGAAAGCAGGGATGTATGGGCATCCGCCGTGGCAAAATCGGACGTTCGCCTTCAATGGGACCCCGACCACATGCCCAGTGGAGACAAATGCGAACGGCGGGCAATCCAGCTTGGGTTACGAGGTGCCGCCCTTGAAGCCTATGGCAGGCGAGAGATTGTCCAGATCATTGACATGAGCGCATTTGTTGCCGAACGGCGGCCCTACATCGGTAACTGGAAAAACGGCAAACTCATTACGCCCACAGAAAGCGTTTACCCTGCCGGCATTCCGCACGACGGCGAGTAGAAGGCGTCAACGACACAGAATCATTTGGACCCGGCTCAATAGATGAAAATCCCCGTCCCCAACCTGTCCCTCGTCGTCCTGATCGGCCCCAGTGGCTCGGGAAAGAGCACGTTTGCTCGCAAACACTTCCTGCCTACCGAGGTCTTGTCGTCGGACGCCTGCCGGGGAATGGTCAGCGACGACGAGAACAATCAGGCGGTCACCAATGAAGCCTTTGCCCTTTTGCACTTCATTGCCGCCCAGCGTCTGGCGTTGGGGCGGCTGACTGCAATCGATGCAACCAACGTGCAGCCCGAGGCCCGCAAGCCGCTGGTCGAGCTGGCCCGCAAGTTCCATTGTTTGCCAGTGGCCATCGTGCTGAATCTGCCTGAGCGGTTGTGTCTGGATCGCAATCGGTCTCGCATCGAACGCAACTTCGGTCCTCATGTCGTTCGTCAGCAGCACTCCCAGCTTCGCCGGTCCCTTCGTGGCTTGGGACGAGAAGGCTTTCGCCACGTGTTCGTATTGGAGAGTCCTGAGGAAGTCGAAGCGGCCACGGTCGAGCGGGTGCCGCTGTGGAATGATAAACGGCAGGAACACGGCCCCTTCGACATCTTTGGCGACGTTCATGGCTGTTGCGACGAGCTTGAAGCCCTGCTCCAGCGACTTGGCTACAAGTTAACAACGACGCAGGGAGAGGCATCCGTGTGGGGCGACCGTGCCTACTCCCACCCCGAGGGCCGAAAGTCAGTTTTCGTCGGCGATTTGGTGGACCGTGGCCCTCGCATCCTGGACACGGTACGGCTGGTGCGCAACATGATCCACGCAGGCTCCGCCCTGTGCGTGCCTGGCAATCACGACATGAAACTGATGCGGAAGCTCCGGGGCAAGGATGTCCAAATCACGCACGGCCTGGCGAACTCCCTTGCTGAAATGGACGCCTTGCCTGATGAGGTTCGACAAACATTCGCCAACGAATTGGCCGACTTCCTTGATGGGCTGGTGAGTCACTACGTCTTCGATGACGGCAAGCTGGTCGTCGCTCACGCCGGCATGAAAGCCGAAATGCAGGGGCGGGGATCGGGAAGGGTGCGGGACTTCGCCCTTTATGGCGAGACCACCGGCGAGACCGATGAATTCGGCTTTCCCGTCCGCTGTAACTGGGCGGCGGAATACCGGGAATCGGCGATGGTCGTTTACGGCCACACGCCCGTCCCCGAACCGGAGTGGCTCAATCGAACCGTCAACATCGATACCGGCTGCGTCTTTGGTGGCAAGCTCACAGCCTTGCGCTACCCGGAAAAGGAGTTCGTCTCTGTCCCCGCCATCCGCATGTACTGTGAACCGGCCCGCCCCTTCTTGGCCGAGGACCAGCAGGCTACCAAGCTCACGGCACAGCAGGCCCAGGACGACATCTTGGACATTGACGATGTGCTGGGTAAGCGGATCGTCTCCACTCGACTACGGGGCAGCGTCACGATTCGGGAGGCCCACGCCACGCCGGCACTGGAGGTGATGAGCCGGTTCGCCGCTAACCCAAAGTGGCTAATCTATCTGCCGCCCACCATGTCGCCCTGCGAGACGAGCAACGAGCCAGGACTATTGGAGCATCCGGCCGAGGCGTTCAGCTATTTCCGCAGCCAGGGTGCGCCGCAAGTTGTCTGCGAAGAGAAGCACATGGGATCGAGGGCCGTCGTAATCGTCTGCCAGGACGAACTAGCAGCCAGGGAGCGTTTTGGCGTCACCGAGGGCGAAATCGGCATCATTTACACCCGCACAGGGCGACGATTCTTCAACGAACCGGCTTTGGAGGCGCAGCTCCTTGATCGGTTGCGGTCGGCACTGGCCAAGGCAAACCTCTGGAATGAATTCAATACGAAGTGGGTTTGTCTCGACTGTGAACTTATGCCGTGGTCGGCCAAGGCACAGGAGCTTCTCAAGACTCAATACGCAGCAGTAGGTGCAGCTGGCCAGGCGTCGTTACCAAAGGCACTCGCTTCTCTGGGGCAAGCGGCAGGACGGCTGGCTGGCGAGGACAGGAACATGATCGAGCAGGTGATGGGTCAGTGCCGACATCGGGAAGAACACATCGACCAGTTCGTCGTCGCTTATCGGCAGTATTGCTGGTCGGTCCGGTCGTTGACCGACTTGAAGCTCGCCCCATTTCACTTGTTGGCCTCGGAAGGTTGTGTTCACACGGACAAGGGCCACATTTGGCACATGGACACTCTGGCAAAAATATGCCGGGAAGACCCGGAAGTGCTATTGGCAACATCCTACAAGCTTGTTGACGTGACCGACCCGCTCAGTCAAGCAGAAGGGGCGGCGTGGTGGACTGACCTAACCGGACGGGGCGGCGAAGGCATGGTCGTCAAACCACTCGATTTCATCCTCCGTGGACAGCGGGGCTTGGCCCAGCCCGCCGTAAAGTGTCGAGGCCGAGAGTACCTGCGCATCATCTACGGTCCAGACTACACCGACCAAGAAAATCTCTCCCGGCTGCGGAGTCGTGGTCTGGGACACAAGCGCTCTCTCGCTTTGGGCGAATTCGCTCTCGGTATCGAGGGACTTGAAAGGTTCGTTCGCAAAGAACCACTGCGACGGGTCCACGAGTGCGTTTTCGGGGTACTCGCATTGGAGAGCGAGCCGGTCGATCCGAGGCTTTAGCTTTTGGACAGCTGTGGGGGACTTAGTATAGCCTCCGACTGCCGAGACGTGACTCCAAAAAACTCTGGCGCAGCGTCGGTCAAAAGGTCAACGCAATGAACGACCTCCCCGACCTCGAACGCCGACCCCGTGTCGCAGACGAACTACTCCAGCGAGCAATGATGGGATGCGGGCGCACCCATGCCGCATTGAGGAACCGGCCAGGAGAGGCTGTCAAACGGGGCTAGCCCGGCGTCATCGCTTGGCCAGATGGAAGGTACGTCTCAGTGCACGGCCTGACTTGGAGCGGCAGGCTTGTCAAGCATCGGGCATGGCGCTCACCTCAAGCAAAAGTAATAAAAGCGGCCAACGAACGATCAGAGGCTCGCCGCCGACGCCCTGGGGAGGAAATATATCGCTTCCCGACGCCGACCATCTCTGAAACGAGGCAGAGGACATCTCGCCGGCGTCAAATGCCTGGCTGGTCAAGGGCACCCCCGGCGATTGACTGGTTAGGGTCAGTTTATCCCCCGAGCCGGCGCTGATCCCGGCGTCAGAGCTAACGTCCCCCCGGACCGGGCGACTTACTTTGTTGCTCGCTGACGGACTCCAGTTGATTGATGTCATTGAGGACGAGAGTGTAAGTGATTAGCGTGCTGATGTCGTTGCTCACAACGGTTCGCTTCAGTTCACCGGACACCCGAACCGTCTTGCGATACAGGTGAACCCGCACGTCTTTGATGCCGATTGCATTGAGGCGAGCTTCCACGTCCCGACTGATAGTGACTGAAAGTCTGGTCAGCATGGGTTTGCCGCCCTCCGGTTCCTCTCGTGGGCGGTCTTTTGCCTCTATCTCGATTGGCTGGCCTATGCTCACCGCACTGACCTCGAACTCGATACGAACCGGCCCTTCCACTTTGTCTCGATAGATTTGTGCCGGGGTCAGCAAATCTGACACCTTTTCCTTCTTTCGTTCCCCCCATGCCTTGTCGGCCAGCTTGGGCGGTTCCTTAGTGTCCGACTTCTTGGCCTCGTCCGGTTTGGCCCCCGGTTCCTGGGCCACCGCCACCGGGTTCGTAAAGAGTCCGACGCCAGCCCCGATGCCGGCGAGGGGCAACCCGACGACGAGCACGACCACCAGCCCGGTCATGATCTTGGTGATGAACATTGCCTTCGTCACTCCTATTTTAAGAGCACCCACCGTAGGCGAGATCGCCGCCGCTGCTGCCTGTCCCGCCGCAACCAACATTGCGGCCTTGATCGTGGAAGTAATAACCGTTGTCGACCCACTCGCCCAGGCCGACTTCTGGCAAAGCACCGCCCCCAACAGCACGGAGGCCACGACGATCCCCCTTCGGGCCAACCGCTTCGCTAGAATCGCCCTCGCCGCCGCCAACCGGCTCGCCGCAGTACCTTCGGGGAGATTGAGCTGTCTTGCGACTTCCTTGCGGGTCATGCCTTCGAGGTCGCACAGGACGATGAGGATACGGTACTTCTCCGGCAGTCGGCTCAACTCTTCGTCAAGGACCGGCAAGAGGTCGTTCCACACGTATTGTTCCGCCGTGGTCGGTTCGGGCAGGACAGTCGCCTGCCTCTCCCGCATGCCACGTTTGGCGGCTACCGCCCGCATCCTTACCGCCGTCTGGTGGGCTACCCCGTGCAGCCAATTGCCGATCTTCTCCCTGTTGGGGAGGGTCGCTGCCTTCTGCACGAGGACGAGGAACGTGGCTTGGAACGCATCCTCGGCGTCGTGGTAACTGCGGAGCAGCCGGCAGCAGACTCCCCACACCATCGGGCCGTGACGGCGCACCAAAGCGGCAAGAGCGGCGTCATCCTGACCGTTCAGGAAGCGGGTCAGCAGTTCCTCATCGGTCATCCCGTCCCGTCCGCAGGCGGCAAGAACGTGCTGGATGACCCAGTTCGTCGGCGTGGTTGCCATCAAGTTCCTTTCGGCGGTCGCCTGTCCACTGCTATATAATCCTCGCAAGGAGGCGTTTTGATCGGTCATCTGGACGAAATTCTCGACCGCAGCCAACAGGTGGCACTCCCCTCTCGAATCCCGAAGCTACCCACTCGTTGCGAAGATTTAATCTAATTATCTCCTAGACAAAACCTTTAAGGCCAAGGTAATGGGGGCCGCCTCCCAGGGGCTACGACGACCTCCTCTTCCATATTGCCGTGTTTCATTTTTCTCGGTTACAGTTACTGACAAAGCCACAGTGAGGCTGAAAACTTCTCGAAAGAACACGATCCCAAAAATCGGACGGCGAAAAAGTAACGGCCAGGGGGTTTCGTCCAATATGCTGCCTCGAACTTCTGTTTCAGTAAGGCTTCCAGTCCTCATCAGGGACGTGGAAGACTGGTAGCCTCAGCCGCCAGCGAATGGCTGCGAATCGCAGACACGCCACAGCCGCCATGCCGATGTAGGAGGCTGTTTCTTGACCAAATCCGACCTCTTCCAAGGCCAGATAAAAGACCACGCCGGCAATCGCAGCCGTGGCGTACAGGTCGGTTTGGCGAAAGAGTAGCGGCACTTCCCCGCTCAACACGTCTCGGAGAACGCCGCCCGCTGATCCCGTGATTGTGCCCATGACAACCACGGTCAGCCACGGTAGCCCCCTGGCCTCGGCCACTTGTGCGCCGCTGATCGTGAACAGGGCTAAACCCAAGGCATCAGCGACCGCCAGCGCACCCAGCGGCGGCTTGCGGAAGCGAACGTAGACGAAGATCAAAGCTGCGCTGGCTAGGATGACGGTCAGGTGCGATGGCTCTTTGACCCAGAAGATCGGGTGCCTGTCGAGGAGCAGGTCACGCAGCGTGCCGCCGCCCACCGCTGTGACCAGGGCAATGACAATGACGCCGAGGAGGTCGAAGTCCTTGCGGCCAGCGGCGAGTGCACCGCTTGCGGCGAATACTCCCACGCCGATCATGCTCAAGATGAAGAGGACCATTTGCGCCGTCAATCCAACGAGGTCTAAGGCTCTCCGGGCCTGTGGTGCCACGGCTAGATTCGCTTGATACAGTTTATCGGGAAGGCTAGCGGACATCACCAGTTGGAAAATAGGACGGTGAGCCATGCGAGCGACCGTATTCCATGCGAAGGGCGACGTGCGTGTCGAGCAAGTTCCCGACCCCACGTTGAAACAACCGACTGATGCTCTCGTTCGCATCACCCACGCTTGCATCTGCGGCTCGGACTTGTGGTTTTACCGTGGCATTCACCCGTGGGAATCGGGCTGGCGCTGCGGGCACGAGTGGATGGGCGTTGTCGAGACGGTTGGCAAGGAAGTTCGCACCATCAAGAAAGGAGATCGGGTCATTGCCCCTTTCGCCTTCTCGGACGGCACCTGCGAGTATTGCCGCAAGGGCATTTACACGTCCTGCATCCACGGCGGCTTCTAGGGCGGGAAGGACAGCGACGGGGGACAAGCAGAGGCGATCCGTGCAACGCTTGCAGACGGCACCCTGATCAAGCTGCCGGAGGTGGTCGAGAACGACGAAAGCTTGCTCAAGTCGATACTGCCGCTGACGGACGTGATGGGAACGGGACACCACGCCGCAGTGTCCGCAGGCGTAAGAGCAGGTGGTACGGTTGCCGTCGTTGGGGACGGGGCGGTTGGGTTGTGCGGCGTGCTGGCGGCAAAGCGTCTGGGTGCGGGCCGGATCATCATGCTGGGGCGGCACGAGGGACGGCTTAAGCTGTCCCGTCAATTTGGTGCGACGGACTTCGTGAAAAGCCGAGGCGACGGGGCGATCCAGGAAGTCCAATCGCTGACGGGCGGCGTTGCGGAAAGCGTCCTGGAGTGTGTCGGCACGGAAGAGTCTATGAAAACGGCCATCGGGGTCGCCAGGCCGGGTGGTGCTGTTGGATACGTCGGCGTGTCCGCAGGCAGCGCTGGGGTCGATTTGGGGCGGCTGTTCCGGCAAAATATCCGCTTGGTCGGCGGCGTGGCCCCGGTGCGGGCTTATATCCCTGAGTTGCTGGCCGATGTACTGGCAGGGAAGCTCGACCCGTCGCCAGTGCTTGATCTGACAATGGACCTGCCGGCGTTCCCCAAGGCTACGCTGCGATGGATAGGCGGCAGGCCACGAAGGTCATGGTGCGTCCCTAAACCTGCCCTGGCGCTTCTTGCCTTTCGGGCTGGCGGCCAGTTCTTCCACTGCGGCCCTCTGGTAACGCCGGTGGTGAGCCTTTCCAATCCGCACGCTGGTCAACCGACCCTCCTTCTCCCAGAGTCGCACGCAGCCCGCAGAGACTTTTAGTAGCTCCACCCGTCTTGCCACTTCAGCCCGTAACTGCCGACTTCTGCAAAGTCAGCCCCAGCTGCCACATCTTACCTCAATTTACCTTTTTATGCCGGTTACTACCGTTTCGACTTGTTACTGCCTGATCGTCTGCTGTATCATACCTCTTAGTGCCGGACAGTGCCGCTTACCTTTTCCAGTTAACGCTGCCTCCAGAAGAAGAATAGGCCTGGAATGTGGCTTCATCGTCTCGACACGGACGCCAACGATGCCGGAAGAAGTAACACCCAACGTTGGGCCACCCTCAAAGCTAAAACTAATGGTTTCCTCCACGGTGTATGGCCTGGAAGGATTCCTCGACCAAGTATTCGCCATTCTGGAAGGCTACGGCTACGAGGTCTGGATGTCCCACAAAGGGACCATCCCGACCAACCCGAAGCGGACGGCCTTCACCAATTGCCTGGAAGCCGTGAACGTCTGCGATGCTTTTCTCGGCATCATCACAGGCAACTACGGAAGCGGCGTGGGTCCGAACCAGCGGTCGATCGCTCATCGGGAAATCGTCAGGGCGGTATCCCAAAAGAAGCTTCGGTGGTTCCTCGTCCATCACGATGTCGTCGTTGCCCGGCAACTTCTCAGACAATTTCGCCTCGATGAAAAGGGTGCCAAAAAAACCTTGGTCTTCAAGCGAACAGCCGTGTTAGAGGATATCCGGGTTCTTGAGATGTACGAGAGTGCCATCAGGCACAATCTTCCACTGTCCAAGCGGGCGGGCAATTGGGTGCAGGAGTATTCGAGCCATTCCGATGCTATGCGGTTCATCGAGTCGCAGTTCCGGGAGCCGTCACGCATCCGGCAGCTAATTGAAAGGTAAGGAGGGCAGGTCATGGACACCACAGTTCTCAGCCAGCTTCTCGCTCAAGGCGAATCTGAGCAGGTCGAGTTCAAATCTGGCGTGGACAAGGAGCCCCACATCGAAGAAGCTGCCTGTGCCTTTCTGAACGCCCAAGGTGGGACCATCGTTGTGGGCGTAAAGGACGATGGCCATCTCGTAGGTTTGCCTGGTGTAGAGGAAAAGGTGCCGGAAGTCCAGCGCCGGCTGCTGGCAGCCATTTCGCCTCCGGCTCCACTCTCGGTGACGGTCGAGAACATGCAGGGCAAAAAGCTGATCGTCATCGACGTGCCGCAAGGGCTGGAGAAGCCCTATGTCTGCAAGGGCAAGATTATGGTGCGCCGGGGAACTGATGTCGTGCCTGCCGGGGCGAGCGAGATTTCTTACCTGATCGGTCAACGTGCGCACACTGAGGCCCGCTGGGAGCGGCTGCCCGCCCTCGGCGTCGAGGAGGACGACCTCGACGCTGCCTTAATCCGCAAGGTGGCCGAGACGATCAAGGAGCGGCGGGGGTACACCACCGACCCCGGCAAGAAGCCGACGAAGGTGCTGGAGCGTCTCGGACTGGTCCAGGCCGGGCTGATTACGAATGCGGCACTGGTACTGTTTGGCAAAAACCCAGCCGAGTGGTATCCGCAGACCAGGGTGCGGGCCGCACGGTTCCGGGGCGACGACCGCACGGAATTCGTCGACAACAAGGTATTTGAGGGCAGCCTCTTCTCTCTGGTCGAGACGCTTGTTTCCTTCGTGCAATCTCATATCCCCTTAGCTTCCAGCCTCGCCCCGGATGAGTTACAGCGGCGTGACCGGCTTGCCTACCCGCTGGCCGCTATCCGAGAGGCTATCGTCAATGCCCTGGTCCATCGGGATTACAGCGCCTTCGACGGCGGCATGTCGGTCGCCGTGTATGACGGTCGGATGGAGTTCTGGAATTCCGGTAGCCTGCCGGACGAGATGACTGTCGAAGACCTGCGGACGACGCATCCCTCCCGTCCGATCAACCCGGACATCGCCCAGGTCTGCTTCCTCTACGGCCTAATGGAGCGCTGGGGGATCGGCACGCAGCGTATCATCCTGGCCTGCGTGGAGAGCGGCCTTCCCGAACCCGATTGGAAGGTGGATAGGAACGGGGTGACGCTGGTTCTGCGCCTCTCTGAGAAAGTGCCGTTGCCTACAGCGACTGGCGGTCTGAATCTTCGCCTTCTGGACGGAGCTAGGCGGCTGCGTCCGGGTCACAAGTTGAAGCTGACGGACTATCTGAAACTCGTGGCCTCCGAAGTCAAGGAACGCCAGGCGAGGATCGACCTGAACCACCTAACCGAAGCGGGCTATTTGCAACGAATTGGAGCCGGGCCTGCGACGATTTATATTCGCACAGGCAAGAGTGTACCAGACTTGCCAGGTGAAAGAGTTCAGGGTGGGTGAAAGCGTGTCGAAGCGCCTTTCCAATCCGCACGTTGGTCAAGGCCCACCCTTCACCCAGAGTCGCACACCGGCTGCAGAACCATGCGCCCGTTGTCTCAAATAACTAGCCAAGCAACACCGATCTTAGCCAATCGAGAGCCTTGAAAAACTCGGTGTCGTTCGGCTTGACATAGTGCTTGTCGGCTACCGTCTTCGGGGATTGGCCGAGAAAGTATTGAGCGTAAAACTTGAATTTAGGGTGCGTCCCCAACTGATTCGAGGCGACCGTGCGCAGGTTCTTCGGCGTCAGCGATAAGCCCGTCTTGGCGCAGACGCTCTTGAAGCAACTCCCGATTGAGTCGGAATGCTTGTATTCTCTCCCGCCGTCGTAGGACGATTGAATCCAGGGTTTGCCGCTCTTCGTTACCAAGACCGTTTCCTTATCGCTGCGGTATTTTTTGAGCAGGGCGAAGGTTGCCGGCCACAGTTTGTAACAGACTACGGGCACGTCCTCGTGGACGGTGGTTTTGCTTCGCTTGCGTGTGACGGTACCGAGCGTCCAATTTACTTGGGACTGTTGAAGGTCCGAAATGTCCTGCGCAGTCATTCCGCAATTCAGTCCGAGCAGGACGTGAAGCTTTGTTTGGCCCGTCGCCGCCTCGAAGAATGTCCGAACGTCGGCTAGTGGCACGACCTTGATTTTCTTGATCGCCTCCCCGAACGCCAGCGCCTTGTTTCCGAGATTTCGAGGCAGGGTCTCCAGAATCCGCTTCTCGAAGAGGTACTTGACGAAGTTCTTGGCGTCGATTTGGATTCGTGCCTTATGGGAGTCCTCGAAGTCTCTGCTCGCCAACCAGACGAAGAATGACTCCCATCGGTTTTCGTCGATCTTGCTGGCGTCCGACGATCCGCCCAAAAACTCAACGAAGAAATTGAGGCGGTGGATTTTCATTTTCTTCGTGGAGTTGGCCTTTCTCGATGCCAAGACCAAAGCTGACCATGCGGCGAATTGAGCGCCTACCGAGCGGTCGAGGTCGGGGCCAGGCTCGTCCATGAGCCGCCGCATCTCCTCCGCAACCCTTGTCACTTTCGCTTCGACCTGAGCTTTTCGGGTCGGTTGCTGGGTGTAGTAATGCTCCACTAGCGCTCGTAACGCTTCGTCCTTCTGTTCCTGGTCGTCGCTAAAAAGTGCGACGGCGGCATCGGGCAGAGCGTTCAGGGCGCTAGTCAGAGCCTCGTCGTGGGTTTGGCGCACCGTCGATTTCGGAACGACGTGCTGTGAACCAACTATTCGCTGCGTCCAGGGAGTCCTCTTTGGTCGGTGGGCACTTCAGCGTTTTGGGGACGATATACAGCCGGATGCCCTTGTACATCTTCTCCCAG
>Ga0206872_10171_pt1 | contig 19123 bp, 18 predicted proteins | sample Alteio_BWOrgCont_34_FD_152906 | JGI IMG/M metagenome (GOLD analysis project Ga0206872, IMG submission 152906) | Enriched cells from forest soil in Barre Woods Harvard Forest LTER site, Petersham, Massachusetts, United States -... | ecosystem: Environmental > Terrestrial > Soil > Temperate forest >... | reverse complement strand
GTTGAATGGCGCGTATCTCTTTTGTTACGGGCATCGCATAATTTATGTCATCTGGTAGTATTAACTTCTTTTTGTAAGGTTTTATTCTTACAAAAATGTCCTTAAATCTCTTCTCAATTTCCTCAAATGCTTGCCTAACCGTTTTTAAAACTCCCGCTTCCACCAATAGAAAGAAAGCCGCCCAAATTTCAGCGTCATCGTTATAAACATCGCGTATGTTTACTATAGATGAAGTGTCGATGAGAAATTTCAATTTTCCATCTGGTTGCGACATTATTTGGCATTTCTTTTTTCTATTGTTTCCCTAACGGCAGGAAACCAAGCTGGAGAAGCGTTTAATAATCGGCTTGCATCAAGAGAACTTAATTGGCCACCCTCAACCCCCCTAAGAACAGTATCGGTATAGTGTTGCCCCAAATGAGATAGTATCAAATACTGCTGTGGCACTGGTGTATTCTTATTGGGTGCGGGAGTCGGTTTATTTAGCCTTGCGGATATTTTTTGATAATAGTTATCTGGCGCAAATCCGCACTCTTCAAGTCTTAGAGCAAGACAGCTAATGGAAACTTTTAACTTTTTAGCCGCCTCGTCAAGCTCGCTTATTTCAGGTTCAATGAACTTACCTTTCTGAATACTTAGGACAGCTTTTAATCCCTCTATTGGAAGCAAAAAAGCCGCAGAAAATTGATTGCAGAATCTTTCTAATCGGCTGCTTCTATTAAAATCAGAAATCCCAGCATTTCTCAGAAGAAGATGACAATATTCATGGAATAAGGTGAATAAGCGATAGCTAGGTAGCTTCTCGTTCTGATTAAGAATAATTACAGGACAAGTATTATCGTATATACTTATTCCTCTGGCATCCTTAATCGGAAAATCCTCTACAAAAACGGAAACGCCAAGATTTTCAACGATTGTGCGCCATTTTGTAAGGCAATCGCCAGCAGTCCATTTAAGTTGTTCACTTAGTGGGAATCCAATCCTCTCGCGTTCCTGCGTTGCAATGCTTTCAGGGTCATCATGCAAACTACATTTTGGCAGGTGTGGAGTAATGGGATTTATACCCATTTCAAATAATTCGATAAGACTATCCTGCCGTTCTTGGCACTTGCGTATTGCAACAATTGTATCATGACTAAGTTGGGTGGGCGTTCCATCAAAAGTACGGTGATCTTTTGGTAATTCTCTTAATGTGGGGATGGACTCGCCAAGCAATGTTGCTTCAGCCAGATAATAGACACTAGACATTTTTCTGAAAGTAGTTGCACTTGGCAATTCTTCACCGTTCTCGATTTTCTCAAGTTGCGGTAGTTTTATCCTTAATTTTTTGGCAGCTTCGCTTAGGTCAAGATTGTTCTGCTTTCTTGCCCAAATAATAATGTCTTTATTAACTGGAACGCGAACTACCATGTTAATGAGTCCCGGTACATAAGCCTTTTTCCTTGAATACCCTTTAGCGCAACTAAGGCACGTTCACTGTCGCTAATTTGACGTTCATTGTAACGAAAGTCAAACTCTGCAAGATAACGCTTTAAATGCTTAGAATTGCAATGCTGATACACGCCCTTCATGCCACGTTTAAAGATGCTGAAATAACCCTCAATCGTATTGGTGTGAGCACCACCGCGCACATATTCTCCAATGCTATGATGCACTGCTTCATGTGCTGCATAGCGCTTGCCAAGCGGGATATACTGACGCGCTTCATCGGTCATGAGGTGCGTTTCTTCGCGTAACTGTTCCTGCATTACAGCGCCGAGTGTTTCAGCGTTTACATGCTTTACATGAGTAGAGCGAACCTTACCGCCACGTTCTACAAGAGAGAACACAGCCTCTTTACCTACCGCCCCGCGACCTTGTTTCTTGCGGTCTTTAGCATGTTTGTTCTTTTCAAGACCGCCAAGATAAGTTTCATCAGCTTCAACAATCGCACCTTCGCCGCCCAGAGGTTCGATATTCAGTACGCGCATTGCTTCCCGTAAACGGTGAGTCATAAACCATGCGGTTTTGTAGGTAACTTCTAACGTGCGGTGTAACTGGTGAGAGCTAATGCCCTTTTTGCTGGAAGCCATAAGATATGCAGCCTGTAACCACTTGTGCAACGGAATATGGCTAGACTCAAACACGGTGTTTACCTTTACCGTAAACTGTTTGCGGCAATCCTTGCAGGTGCGGAGGCCGGGGCGCTGTCCTTTAATCTTGTAGTGCTCTCTCACGCTGCCGCATTTCGGGCAGATGCAACCGTCAGCCCATATGATGCCCTCAAGATACACAACGGCGGCTTCTTCATTGTGAAAGTGGGGAGCAGAAAGAATAGACATAAAAACCTCATTTATTAATGAGGCAAAACTATTACTTGACGTTGTGTTTGTAAAGTATATAATCCCCCAAATAATCATGAAAGTGGCGATGACTATTGAAGAACAGATGCGACTTAAATATTTAGCGTGCCCGGCGGGATTCGAACCCACGACCTACAGCTTAGAAGTTACGCACTATCGCTTTTAAACAATACTATCCCTTATTAAACCAGCCGGATTTTCGGTGATGCAACACAAAAATAATGCAGTTTTGTACTATACTGCCCTACACTGTTTTACACAGCGACCTTACTAAAAACCTTACTAAGAATATAGTACTGAGGATCTCTGCGAAAAAGATATGCTTCTCCGGGGCCCATTGGGCCCGATGATGAAGAAAGGGACTAAAAAAGACTCAAGTCTGGAGTTTTAAGATGAATAAACTAGTGGGCGCATTCATTTGTTTAATAAATAATTAATACTTCTAATCTATATTTTCTTAGAGGAATAAGCAATATGCCCCTGGAACCTGAGTCTCCACAAGAGATCAAAGAAGCAGTATCCGAAATTGCCGCGGAGAAATGCAATGCGCTTGAGATTAAGCCGGAAACTGCGCGCAAGATCGACAAGTTCCTCCAGTTGGCCGCGCAGACTGGATTTATCGCCAGCACTGTTGATATTACGACGCTCCCTCTCGCCGGAGCTAAGGTTGGTGGCCCGGCACTGTGTGCGGCGGGTCTTATGGTTCTCGATTTGCAAGCCACCGGTGGAAAGAATATTCGCGACCTTGTGCATAAAGCGTTCGGCGAAAATGCCAGTGTTGAGAAAGCCTTGATGATCTGCGGACTCACTGCCTGTGCCTCCCTTGGCGGCGATGCATTTTATAATATGTTCAAGGACGGCACGCTTTCTAATCCATTGGATTCGCGCTGGCTGGTTGTTGCCACCAATCTCGCCCTTATCCCTTTGCCAATCTATTGAATGCTGAGAAATGGAAAGAATGGATCAATAAACCAGGTTCCACCCTTCCACTTGCTTATAAGGAAAAAGGAGAAATCAAATACATGCACGCCTCACGCCATCGCTTTATCCAGAATCTTGGTTTTGCCGTTGGCGGTGCATTCATTTTGAGTTTTGGTATCACCCTGCGTGATTGGAACACGATAGCCATTGGAACAGGACTGACCGTGGCTCCCGGTGTCAGTGCCGCACAGGAAACGGGATCGCTGACGCGCACGATTCCCAAGCTTATGAACCCCAAGGTGTACGCACGGAATTTTCTGGCCCTTCTGGGGCGCGGGCCAAACATGGAAGCAGGCCTCGAATCCCCGCGGTAGGCAACCGAAGAATCAGTATTTTACGGCTGCGCCTTCTTGTCCGGTGAACTCTTTCCACATATCAAAAACTTCCCTGGCAGCGCTGGCGACAGCAGCGCCTTCATAACGTTCAGTGGGAATTTTTCTCTCGTTATCTGGCAATGTAGGCTGCAGGTAGGTGGTTTCACTATCTTGGTGTCTAAGCAATGTTCCCCGTTCGTTCAAGACACGAAGCGGTTCATATTCGGAAGACAAATGAATAATACGCATTGGATTTATAATCTTGTTATCTGATTCCGGATCTCTCGGATCGTTTTGCTGCCGAAGCATCCTTGCCCAGTCGGCGGTGGTGAGTGGTGTCGGATGTGGAATTCTCCTGCATACAAGCGTATATCCATCGGGTAGGGAGAAAACCGGTTCAGTATTGCCAGCGCGGCGTTGGAGAGCGGCATATTTCTCCAGAGCATTGCGTATTGCATTGAGGGAGGCGAGCCCCGTCGGATCCCGGCGGGTGTCTTCATCTCCGAACGCGAAAGTTTGTCCCCTCTCGTTGAGAACGACCGCTCCATGATGGCTCAGTCTGCAACGTAAAACTTCCTGTTCGTCTTCGCCCAGGCGATCGATATGCGTCATTTGTTCTTCACGAGAAAGCTTGAACATATCGTACTGCAGCTTATCGGAGAATCCGATGTTTTCAGCTTCCTGACGTGTATTCATGTAGACGATTCTACCGATGCCGCTGCCGTTGGCCATTCCAAGGCACTGGGGGCAGCATTCGCACGAGGTGAAAAGCACCGTATTTTTTAGGTCCGAATAGCCTTTGCGTTTGGCTGCGTCGCGATAGGCCACCATTTCCGCGTGTGCGGAAGGGTCGTTGTTGGGGACGACGTGATTGGCGCCCACACCGATAACATGTGGTTTGCCGATGCCTTTTCCGTGTTCATCCAGGCCTCCCTCATATTCGACGATCACCGCTCCAAAGGGACCACCGTTTTTCTGCTTCACGTTGAGATCAGAAAGATAGGCCGAAACTGCTAGAAAGAAAGGATCCCAGACACGTTTCCCCTTTTTCCATTGTTTATCGATATGCTTGTTGGCCATCTTGACGAATTGGTCTGTGTCGAAGGTGGAGCGCTGGAATTTTTTAGCGAAATAAGACATAATTTTAATTGTAATAAGAGAATCTGTTACAATTTATATCATAAAATCCTTTAGAAAGAGTTAAAGGATACCACCCCACACTGTTTTATACAGCGGCCTTACTATGGCCTTACTAAAATAGCATGTATCGTGGCGTAAATGGCGTGCCCGGCGCGATTCGAACGCACGACCTACAGCTTAGAAGGCTGTTGCTCTATCCAGCTGAGCTACGGGCACATGGCAGCAGTGATAACGCTGCTATCCTTGGCTGACAAGGCGAATTTAGAGAATGCCTGCGGGCCTTGCAGACTCTAAAGCCTACCACATTCTCTCCAGGAGATTCACGCGCTGCCTTAGGAAATGCCAGAGGGCGGCGCTGGCATGCAGCGTGATAAGCCCTATCAGCAAGTAAGCCGCTATCCAGTGAAATTGCCAGGCCCACTCGCCGCGATCCTTATCAACCGCCACGAGCTTTGGAAGGGTGAGGCCGAACCATTGCACGGGACGCCCAAAAAAATTGGTCATCAGATAGCCTGAAAGAGGCATGGCAAACATAAAGCCGTAAAGAAGCCAGTGGCTAAGCCCCGCCATGGCGCGCTCGAAGGCGGGAATAATCTCGGGCAAGGGGGGAATGATAAGGCGCAGGCGCAGATAAAGCCGCAGCGCAGCAAGCAATAATAAGGTGACGCCAAAGGATTTATGCAGGCCGAAAAGCGTGGGGCGGGAAGGGTCATCCTTATCCAGATGTGTCATGACGAGCCCCACGGCGAGCAGTGCCAGAATAAGGGCTGCGATAAGCCAGTGCAGAATGCGTAAGGAAAGGGGGTATTTGGGAGAGAAAGCGGCTGGACTCATAATCCCTCTGTATCTCTTTTTTCAAGAAAGACACAGAGGGACAAGAAGGGAGAAATCATCGCTTATTGGAAGCGAAATGTAAGACCGCAGTTACCACCGGAGCCGTTGTTGGTGGCGATGGAGTACTCGTTGCCGTTACCGCTGTCGTAGCAGGTAGTCGCTGAAGCGGTACTAGGTGCAGCTTGGGTAATGTTGCCCGCCGTCAAGAAGCCCGCCATCACGTTACCGGAAATCGGCAGGCCGTCATCGACTTTCTTATCGATGTTATAGGCCTGCGTCACGCCGATATTGCCACTTGACGTCACGACACCGGAAGCAACGCCGCTCACAGCCGACATGCCGTACCAGTTGCCGCCCGTGTAAGTGCCTTGAACGCCGGTAATGCCAGTACTGTTGCCGTTGAACACATAGATGTAATTACCGCGGCCAAGTTTTGCGGCTGGCATAACCGTACCAAGTCCCGTGGTGGCAGGCGAGGCAGTACCCGTCGGACCAAGGGCAAAAGTACCGTCAATCAAGTTACCAGCGGTCGAGCTGCTCAGATCAGTCCAGAACATGCCGGTTTCACCGGAACCCTGCAGCAAGCTGTTTGCGCCTGCCTCGCCGTCGAGCAATCCGTTACCATCGCCCTGGCCTGCCGAACCGCTGCGGCCGGTGAAGCCGAAGGTGGATGCCGTCGTCGAAGACATGTCGCCCGGAATCGCGTTGAATTTGACGCGGAATGTATTGACCGCCGTGTTGTATTTCTCAATTTGCGATATGGTGGCACGGACTTCAGCGGCGCGGATGAGATCCTGGCCAACAAGAATACCGCCCACAATAAGACCGATGATAACCAGCACGATAGAAAGTTCGATAAGCGTAAAGCCTCGCTCTTTCTTGCGCGCCTGCGCTTTTCGAAGTTCGCAATGTACCCGGTGATATAGCAACATAGTCGTTTCTCCCTTATGATTTTTTAAGCCGCAGTTATGTCCCTTAAAACCCTAAATATTGCCGGACAATACAGTTACTCTACCCTGAATCGCCCCCCAAGCACTTCTCATACTCAGATAAAAATGATTTGAGTATCAATCGGCAAGCATTAGCATTGAATCGTTACCAAACCATTAATGCCATGCGGGTTATTAGTGGCATTACCAAGACTTACGATCCAGCAAAAACTGCTTAAATTATTGGTTTTGCACAATGAATACTATGTTTGTGATTATTTTGTAACAGTTATTATATTTTGAGGCACGATTTTTGAGAGCCAGGTTCAGGCAAAATGACAGATAGCCTTCGCTTGCGACAGATAATTTTTGAACGCGGAGGATGGTAAGCAGCTGCTATAGGGAGTTTTCCTTGGAGGGATGATCGGACAAACGGATGATCACATAATCTGTTCATCGATCATCTCGCTCTGACTAAGCCAGTTTTTTGATGATGTTCGTGGTACTGTATCCCTCTTTAATGGGTACCAGCACGACCTGGCCGCCGTACGCTTCGACAATCTCATGGCCTACGACCTGGTGCTTCTGGTAATCAGCGCCTTTGGCAAGCACGGAGGGGCGCAGCGCTTCTATAAGTGCAATCGGCGTATCCTCGCTGAAGACAATCACCATATCCACTACCGAAAGCGAGGCAAGCAGGATGGCGCGCTCCATTTCACCGTTGACCGGCCTGGTTTCGCCTTTGAGCCGCTTGATGGAAGCGTCGCTATTGACTCCGACAATGAGTTTATCGCAGTAGAATTTGGTTCGGTGCAGCAAGGTGAGATGCCCTGAATGCATCAAATCGAAGCAGCCATTAGTGAATCCCACCGTTTTGCCTTCACGTTTCCATTGTTCGACTTGCGCACTTGCGGCAGCAAGCGGCATGATTTTATGGACGCCGCCTTCGCGTTCCTGGGTGAAAAGCGCGGTCTTCAGATCCTGCGCCGTGGCAACCGCAGTGCCCAGCCTTCCGACTACAATACCAGCCGCCAGATTGGCAAGGCTCGCCGCGTCAAGTAGCGGAAGACCCGCTGCGACACCGAGCGCAAGTGTTGCAATCGCCGTATCGCCAGCGCCCGAGACATCGCATACTTCGCGCGCTCTTGCTGGCACATGGTGATATTCGCCGCTGCGCGCAATAAGCGTCATGCCGTCTTTGCTGCGCGTAACCAAAATCGTATCGATATCGTACATATGCATGAGATTCTGCGCGGCCTCGGCGATATCCTTATCAGTCACCAGCGTACGCCCCGCAGCATTGGCAAGTTCATGGAGATTGGGGCTTACGCAACTGGCGCCGTGATAAAGGCTGAAATCGCGCGATTTCGGATCGATAATAACAGGCTTGCCCGCAACTTTGGCCGCATGAATAATATCGTGCAGTACGCTGCGCGTGAATAACCCCTTACCGTAATCGGAAAGAATAACCGCGTCGCAGGAAGAAAGTTCGCTTTGAACGGTATCCAGAATCATCTGCGCCGTCGCATCGGTGACGGCACACAGCACCTCATGATCGGCGCGCATGACTTGCTGTGTGCCAGCAACATAGCGAGTTTTGGTGGTGGAGATGCGCCCCGTTTCGGTGATGAGCGAAGGGGTGACGAGGGTTTCCTTGCCAATCATGGCAGCGATTTCGCGCCCGATTTTATCATTGCCGATAACGGAAACGAATGCGCTCGCAGCACCCAAAGCCACAAGATTACGCGCAACGTTGCCGGCACCGCCAAGCATGGTGCGCTCTTCTTTGATGGCAAAAACCGGAATCGGTGCTTCCGGCGAGATGCGATCGACCTGACCGTAAATGAAGCGATCAAGCATCACGTCGCCCACGCACAGAATGCGCAATTGAGCAAAGCGATCGATGAGAGGTAAAAGCGCGTCCGTCATTATGCCGTTACTCACCTTGGTTAAAGCGCGGCTATCCTAGCATTTTTGTGTGCGCGGCGCAAGACAGGTTTGAGGAGGCAACGCCGCTGCAACCTGTAACCTAAAACCTTAATCCTACCCAGCTTTTTTATCGGATTCGCCGCCCGGATTCTTGGAATATTTGGCGATGGCCTCATCCAGCCGCGTCTGGGTGCAAAGCCCAAGCAGTACGGGGTCTTTCGGCTTCAGATTGGCACTGTTCCAATGGCTGCGCGTACGCACCGCGTTGATGGTGTTTTTGGTCGTGCCGATGAGTTTTACGATCTGGGCATCGGGGATAAGGGGGTGGAATTTGATAAACCAGGCCACCGCATCGGGCTTATCCTGCCTGCGCGCCACGGGCGTATAGCGCCCGCCTTTGGTCTTGGATTTGCTGACGATGAATTTCTCAGTATCCTCGGTGAGCGCAAGCCTTGCTTCCGGATTATTCTCACAGTGGCGTATGCTTTCCGTGGTAAGCTGGCCGCAGGCCACCGGGTCCTGACCGATGATGCCGACAGCCACTTCACCGTCCGCTATTCCCTGCACCTCCAAGGGATGCATTCCGCAGAAATCGCCAATCTGCTCAAAGGTAAGCTTGGTGTTCTCGACCAGCCACACGGCGGTCGCTTTCGGCATTAGGGGTAAAGCCATAGAATAACTTTCATTCGCTTGGGTTATAAAGGAAAAGGGGTTATAGTTTAAGAAGTATTTTGCCAAGATTCAAGCCTTGTTCCATATGCAGGAGCGCTTTTTCGGCCTCTTCAAGCGGAAAAATGCGGTCAATCACGGGCTTAATGCCGCCTTTGCCCACTGCCTCCCATAAGGATTCCTGCAATTCCCGTGCGATCTGGGCTTTTTCGGCAAGCGGCCGCGGACGCAATGTCGACCCCATGATGCTCAAATGTTGCAGCAAAAGGGGCGCGAGATTGGCAACCACTTTCGCCCCTTGCTGGAAGGCAATAATGCAAAGCCGTCCCCCCGGCGCGAGCGCGCGCAGATTGCGTTCAAAATAATCGCCGCCCACCATATCGAGAATAACGTCCACTCCCTTGCCGGAAGTCGCGTCTTTCACTGCCGCCACATAATCCTGCGTGCGGTAAGCAATCACCTGCTCGGCCCCTAGTCTTTCGCACAGAGCGCATTTTTCCGCACTTCCCGCCGTGGCGAAGGCGCGCGCTCCCAGAAAACGTGCTATCTGAATCGCCAGGCTGCCGATGCCGCTTGCCCCGCCGTGAATCAGCACCGTCTCGCCGGCAGCAATTCGCGCCTGCCATACCAGGCTTATCCAGACCGTGAAACAGGCTTCCGGCAAGCCGGCTGCCACTTCCAAAGTAAGGTTGCCCGGCAACGGCAATACCAGCGCGGAAGGGACAGCGACATATTCGCCGTATCCGCCTTGGGAAAGCAGGGCGCATACTTTATCGCCTATCTTAAAGCTGGATGCGCCCTGGGCAAAGGCTACGATCTCGCCGGCAACCTCCAGCCCGGGAATAGCGGGCGTTTGATCCGGCAATGGGTATTTGCCCTGTTTTTGCAGTAAATCGGCGCGGTTGACTCCAGCATAAGCGACCTTGACAAGCACTTCGCCTGGTTTGCACTCGGGCACGGGGCATTCCTCCGCGATACAATGCCCTTGCCTGAGAACGACTGCACGCATCAGGTTCCCTTGGGAGGTAATTTGGATTTTGCAGCTTGGTACTTGCTGCGATATTCGCTCGGCGACAATTCCACCATCTGTTTGAACACGCGGTTGAAGGAAGGAATGCTGCTGAATCCTACCTCGAAGGCAATCACGGTGATGGCGGTCGTCTCGCTGGCAAGACGCTCTTTTGCCTCCTGCACGCGATAAAAATTAATGAGCATACTGAAATTCTGATCCAGGCACTGATTGATGACGCGCGATAAATGATGTTCGCTGACGGCCAGTTTCGCCGCCAGTTTTTCCCGGCTCAGCTCCATGGAGCGATAAAGCTTCTCCTGCACTAAAAGTGCCCGGATACGCTCGGCAAGCGCCAGATCATCAGGCGAAGGCATACTCGGTTTCAAATGCGGCACGCGCTCATAGGCAAACTGAAATGAGCGATCAAAGACGCGAAAGACCGACGTAAGCACCAGATAGATAAACCCGATGCGTACGATGGTCACTGCCATCGCCGCATGCGACTCGGCAGCATGTCCGCTTATTTGGGCGAGATTAATGGCAAGCAGGGCAAGATTCAAGGCGATGAGCGCCACGATGAGCGCATATTTATGCTGGCGCTGATAGGGGTTACCATCCATGTCCGCCGCTTTGCGGTTATAGATGAACACCGTGAGCAGGAATGTAAGCGAGCTGCTGAAAATTTCATAGAGCTGTTTGAACATCGCCGGCTCCGTGCAGAGCTGATCCTGGTAGATGCAAAGCTCGCCCTTATCAATGAGCATCACATAGATAAGCGAGCTGCCGCCGGCCAAAGGCACGGCCAGGATGCTCCAATAGAGCAGCGGCGGGACTCGCCCGGCAATGAACTGCATGATCAGCAGGAAGCTGAAGGCGGGCGTGAGGCTCTCCCCCATGAGCAGCAGGCCGCGCATTTCCATGGGCGCAGTTACGATGTCAAGCAGCGGCAGGCAAAAACTGCAGGTAAGCGACAGGAAATAAAGCGCCGGCACTAAGATCTGCGACGTCCTGCGCGCAGTGACGCACAGGAAGAACAGCATGAAAAGGCAGGGACCGAGGGCAAGCAGCTGCAAGGCCTGGTACCAGGTAAAGAGAATATCATCCATGCTGCTTGTTCCTCATCACACTTGCTCTCGTCACTGTGGCTGCTGCTCTTTCTGCAATGTTTCCATATGGTGGAGGCGTTCCTTGACAAAATAGGTCATAAACCGCAACTCTGCCGGCGGAATATTTTGAGTATTATCCTCGATATGCTTGATGATGCGGTAGGCATCGTCCATCTCCCCGCGCCGCTCATGCACGAAGGCGGGCAGTTGCCGTATCCAGAAAGGCGCGCTGTCCGCATGCTCCAGAGGCGCCGCCATTTTAAGCGCCAAATCCTTATCCTTCAATTTATGATCGGCAAGGTATGCCGCCTGCGCCAGCCACCAGTATTTTTTATCCGGCCTGTCCGCCGAATGCTCGTAGAGATAATCGACCACATAGCGCACGTCCGGCACGTTCTGTGTCTGGCTGAAATAATAGCTCGCCAGAAATGGCACGTAATCGGATTGATTGTCGAGCGTATCGAGCAGCGTGAACCAGGCATACAGTTTCCTGAAGTCGTATTTATAAAGTTCCGTAAACCGGCCGAACGTGTCGCCAGCATTTTGCAGATCAAGCGCTAGAATGCGGAAATAAAACTGCTCATCGCCGAACGAAAGGGCCTTGACGGCTACCTTGCCCGGCACATCCGGCACGATGCCGAGATCGGGGAGTTTGCCGCGCGCCATATTCCAGAACCCCGCCTGCAGTAGCGCAAAGAAAATCAGCAATGCGTATCTGTGGAAAAACATGTGGAGTTTTGCCATGCTTTACCCCATAGACCCTAGAATTGCTTACGTTGGAAATCGGCAATCGCCGCCAGTATCAGCAGCGGAATGAATACCAGCGCCTGCAGCAGAAACAGCATAAGCTCTTCGCTCGCATGCATGCCGTAAATGAGCCAGTCGCTTTTAGCGAAAAAATCGAGCCGAGGGACAATGAGGGATGCCGCCTTAAGGCCATAAATAAGCAACAGGTTCAACCACTGCGTCTCGAACAAGAAACCCGACTGCATCGTTATCATGAAAAATCCCATCATGCGCGCGAGCACGTAGAATCCCATGCTTGCCATTACCGCCGTGACTGCGCTGCGTAACGTAAACGCCGCGAAAAGCGAGACGGCGACCACGAGCAGGCATTCAATAAGCAGGCTCATGGCCCAAAACAGGAAACCCGGCTTGCTCAGAAGTCCCTGCATGGCGATAAGGCCGATAGTGGGAATCAAAAGCAAGAACGCCACCACCGCGAATCCGAGCCAGTAGGAAAAGACCAGGTTCGAGCGTGTGATGGGACGTGATAGAAACACGTCGATTTCCTTGGTATCAAACGCCGAACGCACATGAAAACAGGTAAAAACGATGAGGCCCGTCATCATGACGATGCGCACGGAAGCCGCCGTATAGGATAGAGTCATCTCCTGCGTTTCAATCAGCGCGGTCGAGCCCAGCATATGCGCGATAAGCGCGCAGACGATAACGCCGAGTATAAGCGCCGCGAACAGCCAATCGCGCAGCGCCGTGAGCATGATGTAGCGGACATTGGTCAACATAAACACTCTCTTAAAAATGCGATCGGGTTAGAAAGATACGGGGCGCGGATCATCGGAGAATTTATGGAAAATACGACTATCGGTCTTATTGAGGCTACCGCCTTCATTGACGATGCTCGCCTTAATCAGCAGTACGAGTTCCTTATTGTGGGATGATTTGGCGGTGCTTTTAAACAGGTTGCCCACGACCGGGACGCCGCTGACAAACGGCACGCCCTGGTCGGTATTGGTCGCTTCCTGCTGCATAAGCCCGCCGATGACCATGGTCTCGCCGCTTTTGAGCTTCAAGGTGGAATCGAGATCGCGCACCTGCACTTCGGGAATCGGGTTATGCAGCGTACCCTGGTTGGCAAGGGTCGGATCGAGCGCGGCGAGCTCCAGATCGAAGGCCGGATCGTTCACCGTATCGGCAATGGTGGATAAGGTCGGATGCACGGAGAGCGTGATCTCGTTATTCTCCAGGTCGATCGAAGGAACGATAGTCATGAGCACACCGATAGGCACCGTATTAGTGGTGCTGGTAATGGTGGGCAGGGTTGCCGTCTGGCTCACCGTGCCGGTGGTGGTAGTGGTGGCCGGCGCGATGGTGAGGGTGAAATAGACATGGTTCTCGGCAAAAGTGAGGGTGGAAGGCTGGTTGTTGATGGCATGCAGACGTGGGCTGGAAAGGGTGCGCGTCGTGCCGAACGCCTCGATCAGATTCAGGATATTTTTGGTGTTGCTGCTTGAGGTGAAGGACGCAAAACTGGTCGACGAGATGATGGAATTGGCAGGTACGCCGAGCGGAAAGCTTTCGGTTATCGCGCCGATGCCCACCTGGTTGCCGATGCGGCTTCCAAGCGTCTGCCAGTCGATGCCGCTGGCATACTGATCATTGAGGTCGACCTCAATGATCTTGGCTTCGATAAGTACTTGCCCCGAGGCATTGGCCTTGAGCTTGTTTAGGAATATTTCCATCAGATCATGCTGTCTGCTGGTGGCATTTAGGGTGAGAATGCCGGCCTGGCGATTGATGGTATAACCCGTTTTATTGCCGCCGACAGGAAGGGCAGTGGCGCTCGCGTTGTTTGCCGGCGTGGAAGCGGGTACGGGTGCAACCGCAGGCGCTTTGCCAAGCTCTCCCGGCTTGAGCGCGCCGGCGCCGGAAGCAGCGCCAGGAACAGGGGCAGGGCCAGTAAGCGCGCTCATAACGTTGGTATCGGTTTCCGCCTGCAAGGTGGTGGCCGAAAGATGCTGGGGAGGCTGGTAAGCCAGTATCTGCTGAATGCCCGCCTCGGTGGATTTCCAGAAATCGCCGCTGCTTTTGGAAGTGGCCGTGCCGCTGCCACCGGAAAGCGAGGGGCTGCCAGCAGCGCTGCTGCCACTGCTGCCTCCGCTACTGCCGCCGCCTCCGCTACTGCCACCACCTCCGGCGCCACCGCTGCCACCGAGACTGACCGTACTGCTGAATTCGCGGTCAAGATTGAGGAAATCGAGGGTATAGCTTTTGATATAAGGCGTATCGCGTTCGACGCGCAGCACGCCGTTTTTCATGGAATAGCGCAGTCCCGCCAGATCGGCGATACGGTCGATCACCTCGTTGAAAGGCTTATCCTTGGCGATGAACTCAATGCCGCCGCTAATGCCCGAATCGAGCTCTATATCAACATCGGCGAGCTTGGCAAGCTCCAGCAACACATCCTTAAGCGGAACGTCATCGGTCACGGCGATGGAAACAAGCTGCGTCTCCCCTATCTTGGGCGGACGCGGGGCGGCCAGTATTTCCGCCAGTTTGGGAATAGGCGGTACGCCTTTTTCAATTCGTACTTCCGGCTCGGGGCTGTCTTTTTTCGGGGCAGCCAGATGCCGGTAATCGTCGCGCGAGAGACTAAGTGCGGGATCGATATGGTCGATATTTCCCGCTTTGTATTGGTCATTCGTCGGTGCGCCACCGATACTGGCCAAGTTCCCGCAATTGGCGAGAAACAACAGGGAAATTGCTGCCGTCAATACACTGTTTCGGGTCCATATAACGTAATGCCGTCCTTGCAAGATCAGCCCCTGATTCTACCAATTATAGTCTATATATGACTACTTGCCACTATATATATTGTTATGCAGGCGGTGAATCAACTGTTTAATTAGAGGAGAGGATGGCCAGAAATCGACGCGCCAAAGCGTCGAAGCATTAAACTAAAAACAGGGAAATCTATCCGGCAATCACCAGTTGCGGTGGAGCGGAGGGAGAGAGATTGGATTGGTTGCGCGACTGGGTGGCACTATAGGCGCTGAGTTCGGAAACGGCAATGCCGGCGGCGGGCAGCGCATTACTCGCAGGCACGGGGATGGCGGCGGAAACATTAGCAGCAACCTCGCCGCCGTTCAACTTGATTTGAGTCTGCGGCAAATTTTCTGTGCCGTTTTCCTGTGCAGATAAGGCAGTCTGGTCTTGTGCCGCGGATGAAACAGGCGCAGAAGCAGCGGGCTGTGCAGAGGTAGGTGCATAATCAATCACAGGAGATGGAAGTGCCGAAGGCGAAGGCGGAACGCCGGCATCGCTGGGTTTGTATTTGATGTAACTATAGCCGGAAAAGGCGTTATATTCGGGTGCGGGCGCAAAATGCGCAAACGACGTTGCAAGCGCCACGGTACTGTCATCGTCGCTCTGGCTTAGAAGCTGCGCCAGAAAGGAAGAAGAAGGCTGATTGGCGTTATCCGTTATCGGTAAAATGGAAAGAGGCGCAGGCGCTGCATAGGGCGTGGTGCGCGTGGAGACATTATCAGAAATAACGGGCGCGGCAATTTGTGGCGCAGGCGGAAGCGGCGTGGAGAAACTCAAAAGTGATGTAACGGCGCCCATATATTAATTATCACTCTGCAATAGGAATAAAAAATAAGTATATTGTTGCATAAATTATAATTCAATTATAGCATGAATAGATAAATTGTCAATTATCCCAAATGGTTAACTATTTATTGCCGTCAAAGCATTCTCCTGCATTCGGCAGGGCAAATATTAACGAATACCGCGCAAAATGATTAATAGGACCCTGGCTATATTTAACTAATAGGATACAGGAGCTTATGCACGTACTTCGCTGGCCTGCCATACTAATATGCCTTATCGGGGCAGTAGCGCTATTTTTAATTTTATTTCAATATAGTACGCCAGACACGCCCGCCGCCGGCCGGGCAGAAATAGGCGGTGCGTTCACCTTGATAGGCACGCAAGGCCAAATCATAAAAGACGGCGATTTCCGCGGCAAACTCATGCTGGTCTATATGGGTTACAGCAATTGCCCCAACATCTGCCCGATGACGCTTTCCACCTTAAGTCGCGTGCTCGCACTTCTTGGCAATGAGGCAAACAAGGTCGCGGCGATTTTCATCACTCTCGATCCCGCGCGTGATACGCCGCAGGTACTTGCAAAATATCTGGGTGGTTTCGACGCGCGCATCATCGGGCTTACAGGAGCGGAATCAGAAATTCTTAAAACGGTGCAGGCCTATAAAGCCTATAGCGAAAAAATCACCCCACCGCATGCGGATGGTTATCTCATCGATCACTCGGGCTTCATTTACCTGATGGATAGGAATGGACAGTACCTCACCCATTTTCAGCCCGGTGCTAAAGCCGAGCAGATCGCAGAGGTGGTAAGAGCAGTGTTGAAAGAAGAGGATGAAAGAGGATGGATGATCAGATAAATGTCGTCCCTCTATTATCCGTCATCTGATCATCTATCATCGGATCATCCTTCATCTCTCTTCCGCCTGCCCGCAAAAAATCCCTTCAGTAATTGCGCGGCCTCCGTCTCTTCCATCCCGCCGATGATCTCCGGCGCGTGGTGACAGGTAGACTGATGAAAAATACGCGGGCCGTTTTCCACCCCACCACCCTTGCTGTCATAGGCGCCAAAATAAAGCCGCCGGAACCGCGCGAAGGAGATAGCCTGCGCACACATCGGGCACGGCTCAAGCGTAACATAGATATCGCAGCCGGTAAGGCGCGGCGTGGCAAGCTTATTGCAAGCTTCGCGTATCACGAGTAACTCGGCATGGGCGGTCGGGTCATGCGCATCCTCGGTGAGGTTGTGTGCAACCGCCAGCACTTCCCCGCTTTGCCCATCCACAATCACCGCGCCCACCGGCACTTCGCCGCGCGCAGCGGCGAGCCTTGCCTGCGCAAGCGCCAATTGCATAGGCGGGATGGATGTTTCACTCATAGTGCATCATTGCGCTAAACTTTTCGACTGTCAGCAATATTATTTTCATGATATTCTAAAACACTGCATGTACGCTCCAACACCAGAAACCTTATCCATCTGCGAACAATTCTCTGCAATCGCCGATCGCTTGCGCGCCGAATATACGCATAATCGTGTTTTTATCGTGCCAGGCGATACTAATAATCTTTGCATCAGCAGCAATAATGACGCGTTGATTTTCGCTTTGAGAAGCGAAATGGAGTACCTAGTGTGCGGGGGACCTACTCGCCCCTTTCGAGCTACGCGCGCTCATACACACTCGGATGAAGGGCGCTACGGCTTTACTGTTTCCCGGGGCCTTGTGGTGGAAATGAAACGCAACCAAGCTGATTTTTGTGGAAATTTTGAGACCGCAATGCGCACAGCCTATGAAAAAGCGACGGCAGTGAAGACAGACGATGATCTATCTCCCGGTAATGTCCGGCGCCCGCGTAGTCCTGATCAGTGGGATTTTTAATTTCTAGAGAAGCGTTTCTGAATCGGATATATTCTTATGCAGTCCTCATCCCGCGATTTAATCGCGGGATGAGGACTTTTCTGCACTAGATCCCGCAATAAATGCGGGGTGACATAAAGGCCAAAATAACGGTTTTGTCTTTTTCGATCATCGGATCATCCTTCATCGATCATCCCACCACCTTCTTAAGCGCCGTACTGTTTATATTAAGCGCATCCTCAATCAGCTTGCGCTGCTCGCGTTCGTGAATTTTGAGATAGCCCGCAGCAGGCGACGCGGCTTCGGCGCGGCCGGCATAAGCGATGCGGCTGTCTTTGCGGCCGGCTTCCTCCAGCAACGCGCCGATGCGCGGGCCAAGAAAACGCCAGGCACCCATATTTTCCGGTTCTTCCTGGCACCAGACGACTTCAGCATTTTTATAACGCGCGAGCTCCTGAGCAATCTCAGGCGCCGGGAAGGGATAATACTGCTCGATGCGCAGGATGGCCATATCCTTGATGCCACGCTTTTCGCGCTCCTCGAACAGGTCATAATACACCTTGCCGGAAGTGAAGATGACGCGCTTGATTTTCTTGTCGGCTTCAAGCGGCTGCGTCTCGGGGATGACGCGCAGGAAATGCGTGCCCTTGCCCATATCGGTGAGTTTCGAGACGGCGAGCTTATGGCGCAGCAGCGATTTGGGCGTCATGACGATGAGGGGCTTGCGGAATCTGCGGTGGAGCTGGCGGCGCAATACATGGAAGAAATTGGCGGGCGTGGTGCAGTTGACCACCTGCATGTTATCCTCGCCGCACATCTGCAGGAAGCGCTCGAGCCGCGCTGAGGAATGCTCCGGCCCCATGCCTTCATAGCCGTGCGGCAGCAGCATGACGAGACCCGACATGCGCAGCCATTTAATTTCGCCGGACGAGATAAACTGATCGATGATTACCTGCGCGCCGTTGGCGAAGTCGCCGAACTGCGCCTCCCAGAGCGTAAGCGCCATGGGCTCGGCGAGCGAATAGCCGTATTCGAAGCCCAAAATGGCGAGCTCCGAGAGCGAGGAGTCGATGACCTCGAAATGTTTTTTGGTGCCGATATTATTAAGCGGTGTGTAGCGCTCCTCGGTATTCTGATCGATAAGCACGGCGTGACGATGCGAGAACGTACCGCGGCAGGAATCCTGACCGGAAAGACGAACCGGGTAGCCGTCGCGCAAAAGCGTGCCGTAGCCCAACGCTTCGCCCATCGCCCAGTCGAGCCCCTCACCCGTCTCCATCATCTTACGCTTGGCTTCGAGCTGGCGCAGGATTTTGGGATTGACGGCGATATGCTCCGGCGCCTTGGCAAGCACCATCCCCAGTTCTTTAAGTGCGGCGACATCGACGCCGGTATCGGCAACGGGATGCTCGCCTTTGGGCTTCTCGAACCCGGCCCAATGGCCTTCAAGCCAGTTGGCTTTATTGGGTTTGAAGGTTTTCGCTCCCTCATAAGCCTCATCCAGCATAGCGCGGAACTCAGAGAATTTCGCATCGACCTCCGCTTGCGTCGTGGCACCAGTTGCGATAAGGCGCTCGGCGTAAATGCGCGCCGGCAGTTTATGCGCGGCTACCGCACCGGTGGGACGGTGCATATCATCGTCAATAACCAGATAGGTTTCA
>Ga0206872_10170_pt1 | contig 19173 bp, 13 predicted proteins | sample Alteio_BWOrgCont_34_FD_152906 | JGI IMG/M metagenome (GOLD analysis project Ga0206872, IMG submission 152906) | Enriched cells from forest soil in Barre Woods Harvard Forest LTER site, Petersham, Massachusetts, United States -... | ecosystem: Environmental > Terrestrial > Soil > Temperate forest >... | reverse complement strand
AAGAAGATGAAAAAATATTTGAGGCCCTGAAAGCCGGCGCATCCGGTTACCTGTTAAAAAGCGCCTCGCCTGAGGCAATAATTAACGCTATAAAAGAGATCCATAACGGCGGCTCGCCTATGAGCCCGGGCATCGCCAGAAAGATCATCAGCCACTTTCAACCTGCTACGATTAAGGACGGCCACCAAATTTTTACCGAACGCGAAAAACAGGTGCTCGACCTGATGGCGCAAGGCAAACTGGTAAAAGAAATAGCCGCCGACCTTGACGTTACCTCGCACGCTATAAAAAAACACATCAAAAACATTTACCAAAAAATGCAGGTGCAAAACCGTGTGGAAGCAGTAATGAAGTGGAAGTTCAGGTAAAGGCGGGCTTAAATTTTTCTCCGGGCAGCCGTTGTGAAGTATTGTCAATGTCGCCATTGAAATGACGCTTAGCCTTTACGTCATATTCTAAAGCTTGTAGCTAACCCGGTAAAAAATAAATTTTTGACTGTTGACAAAGGTTTCCGGGCCGGCATAATATTATTTAAATTACTGACAATTTTATGTCAGTAAAATGAATAACAAAGATGTTAAGGCATTTGATCGACGTTTTTATTAAACAATTGATTATAAATAACTTACAAAAGAGTTAACATTGAAATATGTTAAGTTGTGTTAACCCTTTTGTGTGATTATGGATGCGCACTACGGGTACATTCGTGATTGAGCAATCAGGTATGATGATCACGGCGAACAAAGATCAAATTGAAATCCTTGTTGTGAATATGCGATAAAAACGTGTTGACATAACAGTAGCCATTTAGGGACTATACGGGCATACACTAATCCTATAGCTTTAGGTAGACAATCCGCACGGGGTGTGGATTTCGGCATTCTCCTAAAAAATTAGCTATATGAAAAAAGTTTTACCTTCCCTTACCTTGTTGGTTGTGTTAAAGAGTTTTAACAGCCTTTTTGCGCAAGCGCCCACCATTAGCTACAGCAGCCCGCAAACGTATACAGTCGGTACTGCTATTACACCGCTTACGCCCGCCGGCACTGGTGTGGCTGCACAGGGCTATAACAGCAGCCCTGTTGTTTTAGGCTCCGGGTTTAGCAGTCCATGGACTGTAGCTGTAGATGCCGCAGGTGATGTATACGTGGCTGATGCAGGTAACAATTCGGTAAAAAAAATACCCGCAGGCGGCGGGGCGCCGGTTGTTATAGGATCAGGCTTTGTTTTTCCGACAGGTGTGGCGTTAGATGCCGCAGGCAATATTTATGTAGCTGACAGAAATAGCGGCTCGATAAAAAAAATGCCGCCGGGCGGGGGCACGCCGGCTACTTTGGTCACAGGGTTGTCGAGTCCGGGTGGCTTAACGGTAGACGCCACCGGCAATATATACGTGGCCGATAACGGCGACAACGTAATAAAAGAGATACCGGTGGGCGGCGGCAGTATAATTTCCTTAGGTTCCGGCTTTAACAGCCCCTGGGGCGTAGCGGTAGACCCGTCGGGAAATGTGTACGTGGCCGATCAGGCAAACAACGCTGTAAAAAAAATCCCGGCGGGCGGCGGCACTCCGGTTCTCGTGGGCTCGGGTTATAGCAGCCCTTACGGTGTGGCGTTAGATGCAGCGGGCGATTTATTTATAGCCGACGGCGGTAATAGCGCAGTAAAGGTTATTCCTGCCGGCAGCAATACGCCGGTTGTTTTAGGTTCGGGGTTCTACAGCCCGACAGGTGTAACAACTGACGCCGCCGGAAACGTATATGTGGCCGACGAGGGAAACAGCCTGGTAAAAAAAGTTGATCCGGTTGGGGGTTATTATTTAAATACCGTTTTGCCGGCCGGCCTGAGTTTCAGCAATATTACCGGGGTAATCAGCGGTACGCCAACTGCGGCAAGCGCCGCTACAAATTATACCGTTACCGCCTATAACAGCAGCGGGTTAAAGGCAGCAATCGTGAATATTAAAGTTAATGCCGCAACCTCGCCGGTCATTAGTTATAGCAGTCCCCAAACTTACACAGCAGGTATAGCTATTACCGCACTGGCGCCAACGAGCAGCGGCGTTGCCGCGCCGGGGTATAGCAACAACCCGGTAACCATAGCCACGGGTTTCAATAATCCAACCGCAATAGCCGTGGATGCAGCGGGCAATGTGTATGTTGCCGATCAGCATAACGGGGTGGTAGATAAAATCCCCCCGGGGGGCGCCCCGGTGCATATCGGCTCGGGGTTCAGTGCGCCAAATGGCGTTGCGGTTGACGGCCCCGGCAACGTTTATGTGTCCGACAGTTATTACAATTCGGTATATAAGATCCCTGCGGGCGGTGGCGTTCCGGTTCTTTTAAGCCCGGGCTTCAATTATCCATGCGGAGTAGCTGTGGATGGCGCGGGCAATGTATACGTGGCTGATGCACTCAACAACGCGGTAAAGAAACTCCCCGCAGGCGGTGGCGCTCCGGTTGCACTGGGTTCGGGATTTAACACCCCGACGGATGTAGCGGTAGATGCCCTCGGAGATGTGTTTGTGGCCGACCAGGGCAACAACTTACTAAAGAAGATCCCCGCAGGCGGGGGCTCCCCGGTTATCGTGGGTTCGGGTTTCACCAATCCGTTCGGTGTTGCCGTAGACGCCGCCGGTAATTTATTTATCGGCGATGATGGCATCAACGAAGTAAAGGAAGTGCCGGCCGCCGGCGGCAGCCCGGTCATTTTAGCTTCCGGGTTCAGTTATCCGCTGACCGTGGCGGTAGACGGCGCGGGTAATGTGTATGTAGCCGATGGCGGCAATTTCCTGGTAAAGGAAATCAAACCGACCGGCGGGTATTATATAAACCATTTCCTGCCCGCAGGGCTAAGCTTTCAAACGAATACCGGCATAATCAGCGGTACGCCGGTAGGCGCCAGCCCGGCTATCAATTATACCATCAAAGCATATAACGCATCCGGCAGCGATTCAGCATTATTAAATCTGTCGGTTAAGCCGGCCAAACCCACAATAAGCTATAGCAGTCCAAAAACATTTACCGCCGGCACGACGATAACCCCGCTGACCCCGACCAGCAGTAACGTAGCCCCATACGGTTATAGCGGTCCGGTATTATTTGAAAATAACGCTCAGTTCGAGCCGGGTATAGCGGTTGACGGCGTTGGGAATGTATACGTAAGCGTTGCTGAAAATTCAGATACCTGCAGTATTGTGGAGACGCCTGCAGGAGGTGGCCCGCAACTTACATTGGCCACAGGTTTTGCGGGGGAGACCCGAATAGCGGTCGACGCAGCCGGTAACGTTTATGCGGCCAACCCGGGTCATGATGACGGGGGCAATAGTTTCGTGACCAAAATCCCAGCCGGCGGCGGCACACCCGTGGTTATCGGTTCGGGCTTCATTGCCCCCGATTGTATAGCCGTAGATGCTGCAGGGAATATATACGTGGGCGACAGCGGTAACAATACTTTAAAGGAGATACCCGTTAACGGCGGCCCGTACATTACCCTCTCTGCGGGTTATAATTACGCCGGACTTGTGGTTGACGCCTACGGGAACGTCTACTTTGTCGATCCCGATTACAGCCCGGGCGTATTCAAAATTCCTGCCGGCGGCGGTGCTCCGGTTGGCATCGGCGCCGGTACGTTAAGCGCAAACGAGGGGCCTTATATACCAATTGGAGTGGCATTAGATGCATCCGGCAACCTGTTTGCAGCAACAAATGAGTTTGTGTACGAATTCCCCGGAGGCGGCGGCGCCCCAATCATGTTATTAGATGCGGCAGGTTCGCCGGTAACCAACCCAGGTTACGGAGATTCTAACAGTTCCGGCCTCGAGGGAGTAGCTGCAGACGTAAACGGCAATCTTTACATAACAAACCTAACGACCGTAGTTGAAATGCAACCGGTTGGAGGCTATAGTATTAACAGGCCATTGCCTGCCGGTTTAATGTTCGACAATACAGCCGGTACAATAAGCGGTAAGCCAACTGCAGCCGGTACGGCAACAAACTATACCGTTACTGCATACAACACCTATGTTACCAATTCAGCAACCATAAATTTAAAAGTTAACCTTCCTGCATCGCCAACCTTAAGCTATAATGGGCCGCAAACTTATACTCAGGGAACAGTTATTTCAACCCTGGCCCCGACAGCCACAGGCGTAGCGTCGCCGGGTTATAACCCAACGCCGGTTACCATTGCTTCCGGGTTCAATTTGCCGCAAGGTGTGGCAACGGACGCGGCAGGTAACGTTTATGTAGCTGACCAGTTTAACGCTGTTGTTGATAAAATCCCTGCCGGCGGGGGATCGCCGGTAGCCGTAGGCTCCGGGTTTATGAGGCCAAGCGGTGTTGCCGTTGATGGTGGCGGCAATGTTTACGTTGCCGATACTTACAACAGTGCGGTGTATAAAGTCCCTGCCGGCGGCGGCAGTCCCATTACAATAGGCTCCGGGTTTAACGGCCCTTCGGGCGTAGCCGTTGATCAATACGGCAACGTTTTTGTTGCCGATACCTATAATAACGCTGTAAAAAAAATACCTGCGGCAGGCGGCGGGCCGGTTACGATCGGTTCGGGATTCAGCGCACCCACTAACGTAGCCGTTGACGCCGTCGGAAACATATATATAGCTGATAATGGCAACAACGCGTTAAAGGAAATTCCGGCAGCCGGGGGCGCTGTGGTTACCATTGCAACCGGTTTCAAGGGATTGTTTGGTGTTGCCGTTGACGGCAGCGGGAATATTTTTGTGGCTGACGAAGGAAACAGCTTGTTAGAAGAAATTGCGTCGGGAACGCTATCGCCGGTTGTTTTGAGTAATGCCATAAACGGCCCCACTGGTGTGGCAGCAGATGGCGCAGGCAATATATATGTCGCCGACGGAACCACTTATTTTCCGGACAGCCGGTTAAAGGAATTCAAGCCCGTTGGCGGCTATTATATAAGTTCCTATTTACCTGCGGGCTTACGTTTTAACTCAAAAACTGGTGTGATCAGCGGGACCGCGAACACCGGGAGTCCGGCCACAACTTATAAGGTCACTGCTTATAATATCGGTGGCAGCGCAGCCGCTTCGGTTAACATCAACGTCATTTCCACAAACGCAAATCTATCCGGCCTAAAAACAAGCAACGGCACGCTATCACCCCTATTTGCAACCGGCACAAGCAACTATGCCACCAGTGTGCCCAATGCAACTACATCGCTAACTGTAACGCCGACCGCTGCTTATTCTGCATCGACCATCAAAATAAACGGTACCGCAGGTGCATCTGGAACCGCCTCGGGAGCCATTTCTTTAACTGTAGGGCAAAATACGATAACAGTCCTGGTTACGGCACAGAACGGCGCCACCACCAAAACATATACCATAACCGTTACGCGGGCTCCGTCCGCCAATGCCAGCCTGTCGGCCATGGGGCAAAGCTCCGGCAATTTGACGCCGGCTTTTTCCAGCGCCGTCACCAACTATACGGATAATGTGACCAATGCCACCACAACGTTTACACTTAAACCGGTTAGCAGCGATGCCAATGCAACTATTAAAGTAAACGGCATAGCCGTTACATCGGGAACAGTGACAAGCCTCATCCCGTTAGCGGTAGGCCCCAACATCATTACAACGGTTGTAACCGCGCAGGATGGCGCCACCACCAAAACCTACACGATAACCGTAACGCGGGCCCCATCCGCCAATGCCAGCTTGTCTACCCTGGGGCAAAGCGCCGGCGGTTTAACGCCTGCATTTAGCCCGGCAATTACCAGCTATACGGATAATGTAAGCAACGCCTCGGCATCGATCACGCTGAAACCTGTGAGCAGCGATGCTACCGCTACGATAAGCGTAAACGGAACAGCGATAACATCAGGAACGATGACCGCGCCGGTCTTACTGTCAGTCGGCGCCAACCTAATTACCACAGTAGTAACCGCACAGGACGGAACCACGACAAAAACCTACTCCCTGACGGTAACCCGCGCCGAATCGGCAAATGCCGGCCTTTCAAACATCAAACTAAGCAGCGGCGCCCTGAGCCCAGCCTTTGCGCCGGCCACAACCAGCTATACCGCAAACGTGGCCAACACTGTTTCGACCATAAGCCTAACACCGACAACGGCTGACGCAAACGCAACGGTAAAAGTAAACGGCACGACGGTAACATCCGGAACGGCGTCAAACCCAATCGCACTGGCAGAAGGCGCTCAAACCGCAATCACCACTGTAGTAACGGCGCAGAACGGAACAACGAAGGAAACTTACACCGTAAAGGTAACAAGGGCTGCGTCAGCCAGTGCCAGCCTGTCCACTTTGGGACAAAGCGTCGGCGGGTTAACGCCGGCCTTTAGCCCGACAACCACCGGCTATACCGAGCATGTAAGCAATGCCACGGCATCGATGACACTTAAACCGGTCAGCAGCGATGCCCATGCCACGATAAAAGTAAACGGCGCCACAATAGTTTCAGGAACCGTGTCCGGGCCAATTGCATTAGCCCCTGGCCCTAACGCCATCACCACTGTGGTAACGGCCCAGGATGGTATCACCACTAAGACTTACACTTTAACAGTCACGCGAGCATCTGGCGGCGTCGACAGTTACGGCCCTGGGATTAGCGTCATCATGCCAATAGCTATCCGGACAGTTGACGACGGGATACAGGTGCACCAGGGCATATCACCCAACGGCGACGGGATAAACGATTTCTTAATGATCGATAATATCAGTCAATACCCGGATAACAAACTGATGATCATGAACCGGAACGGGCAATTGATTTACGAAGCAAACGGCTACGACAACAGTTCAAAAGTGTTCGATGGCCACAGCAATAAAAACGGGAAAATGCAGCTGCCGGGGACTTATTTTTATCAACTGGATTATAACGTAAACGGCGTTGCCAAACATAAAACGGGATTCGTCGTGCTGAAATATTAGTTGGAACCCGGGTTGCGAGATAGCCTTGTGGAAACGCCGTTCTAAAGGTTTCTTGTCACAAAAAAGTTCGCGAAAAGCGTTCATAGAAGTGAACAAAAATGAACGCTTTTTGGTTATCGAACAATTTTTTTCGATGCCGTTTGTTCTTTTCGCAACCGTTTCGAGGGCGTTTGATGGTGTTTCGTTAGGGTTTTGATGGGCATTTGAATTGATACGAACCTGCCTGCCGGCAGGCAGGTTTCACGAATGATGTCGAATTAAACGAATTTTGAAACGGCTGACTGGTGGATAATATTAAAAATAAGGCTTGATTTGCCCGGCGTACTGCGTTAGCGACAGCAATGGGTTACCGGCCGTTTCGACGGGCTCGGCGCAGGCCGCGCCTAAGGCCTCGCAGGCGTATGAATGAATGGCGCGACCGCGCTTCTATCAGCGCGGGAACGCCCTTATTGATGTGCAGATGATGAAATTCGACGATTTGAAAATGCCTCCGGAATCTTGAGACTTTCATGATCTGCATATCCCGCGCATCTGCATCCCGCACGTGCGGGATGCATCTCCACATCATTTTAACTATTAGTAGTGTGTGTTCATCTGCGTTCATCAAGAAGTGTTCATTTCGCAAAAAAGCATTTTTTGGCCCCAGTTTAAAAATGTATAAAATGTTCATTGTCAATAAATAAAACAAATTTAGGGGTGTTCATAAGTGTTCATAATGTTCATTTTTTGACTCGCGTGAACACGTGAACACCAGCGGATTTGTCTATCCCTGGAAAAAGTTGACACTTTTGGTGAATAATCCTGTAGTTAGTTTACACTTTGATTTAGCACTGAAATAGCTTTACACTTTTTAAAGATAAAGAAAAAGCTATTGTGGTTTGTTTGTCGTGTTGGAATGTGGGAAACTCATAGAGTTTTCCATATTTCAACACGTTTTTCTTTTTTTGCTTCTTTTTTTCTTTTTACCGGACCTCCTTTTTTGTTAGAAACTAAGTAATGCCTATGCAGGTATTGAATCGATATCGACAGGCGCTGGCTGCTTTGCAAGGCCTTTAAGTACCTTTTTCCACCGGGACTCAATAGCCCCGGTTTTCGTATGAGCCTGATCAGGAGTCATCATATCCACGCTGCTGTGCAGCCTTACCCTTTCAGCAATCGCATTGTCTCTTGGGTTACCGCTTTGGGTCATGCTGATATCAATGTTGCTCTTCTTTAATAGACTCACGTAATCATCCGAGCAATATTGGGAGCCGCGGTCTGAATGATGGATCAGGGGCTCATTTCCTGTCCTTCCTGCAAGAGCCATCTTCAGGGTGTTCACCGGCCCGTCTGCCGACAGATCATAGTGCATACAATAGCCCACGATCTTACGGCTGTAGGCATCTGTCACCAAACTCAAATAAGCAAACTTGCTGTTTGTCAGTCGTATATAGGTAATATCACTTACCCATAACTCATCGGCACGATTCAATGTAATGTTTTTGATCAGGTCAGGATATTTCTTCATCCAGTGGCTGGAATTGGTCGTAACAGGATGTTTCCGCTTTCTTCTTGCCAGCAGCAGGTGATTATCCCTTAACAGATCAAAAAGCAAGTCTCTGCCCAGCTTGATGCTATGATCCTCCAGGAATGGCCCCAGCATTTCATGCAGTTTTTCCCCGCCAACTCTCGGTTGCAGCACACGATGATGCAGTACCTGGCCAATCACCAGGTCCTCTTCCAGCTTGCTTTGGCCCAAGTGGGCTTGATATTGATAATAGGCTTGTCTTGAGAAACCAAGCAGTCTGCAAAACTCACGAAGTCCGCGTGAGCCACTTTGCATTTTCACCTGGACTGCCTGGTGACGTGTTTTTTTCGCAGGTCTACACCCAGCTCCTTACTGGCTATGTTGATCATTGTGTCCTGCAATTCGATTATCAGCAGCGCTTCGCGCAGCTTCGCCTTCAGCGTCTTTATATCCTCCGGCAGCGCCGCTTCCTCCGGTTCTCCACGCTGTCCAACTGCTTTCGTTTTTTGTGCCTTCTTTGGCTTGGGGTTAAGCATCGCGTAGATTGTCGTATGGCCTATTCCATATTTCTCCCCTAAAGTACGATAACTTAATCCGTTTGTTTCATGATCGTACCTAATCCGAATCTTTGTCTTTTGGTCCATTTGATTGACGTTAATCTGTCAACCTATTTCAGGGTAAGACATTTGGCTGTGCCTCGTGGCGGATTCGAATAAAAACGAGCTATCTTTACCTAAGGGTGTAACCAGGAGGGGTGGCACGTCGTCAGAGAGCTATAACAGATGCAAAGCAAGCTTTCAGATGCGCAGTTGATTGAACAGACACTGACGGGTAACCAGGCGGCCTACGCCGAATTGGTTAAACGCCACCAGCGTTTTGTGTTTACGCTGGCTATGCGCTACGCTAAAGTGCGGGAAGACGCGGAGGAAATTGCGCAGGATTGCTTTATAAAGGCTTACCGTTCACTGGCATCGTTTAAGGGGCAATCAAAGTTCAGCACCTGGCTGTACAGCATCGTTTATACTACAGCCATGACTTTTTTGCGAAAAAAAAGGGTTGATACCGAGTCGATCGACGATGAAAATAATTTTGTTCAGGTCGAAAACCAGGCATCAGCTTATGATGTAAACAATGCTGAAAACAAGTCGAGGTCGTTTTATCTTGACCAGGCAATAGCACAGCTTTTACCCGACGATGCGGCCATCATCACCCTATTTTACAAGGGAGAGCAGTCGCTTGAGGAAATTGCGCAGGCGATGGGGATGGAGACCAATACCGTTAAGGTAAAACTATTCAGGGCGCGCCAGCGGTTAAAGGAAAAGCTGGAGCGGAATTTAAAACACGAAGTAAAGGAGCTGATATGAATAATTTGGAAGAAAAACTTTGGAACTTTATTGATGGCAATTGCACGCCCGAAGAGCAAAAGGCCGTTAGGTTACTTATTGAAAATGATGCGGCTGCCGGCGCCAAATACCGCGAACTGCTGAGCATGAACACAGCTTTTGCCCAAATGGACCTGGACGAACCGCCGATGGCATTTACCTACAACGTAATGGAAGCAATACGTACCGAAAATGCACAGGTACCACTGAAAGCCGCTATCAACAAACGGATTATAAGGGGCATAGCTGTTTTTTTTACCCTTACCCTTGTTACTTTGCTGGTGCTTGTATTTGCAAGCATTAAATGGTCGGGACAGGGCCTTCCGGTTAGTTTGACAGCGCATTTTAAAATACCTGACATTAATTCCGGTGAAACTAAAGTCGTTGTGCAGGCATTTGTATTTTTTGACGTAATGCTTGGTTTGTATTTATTCGATGCTTATCTGCGCAGAAAAAGGTCGGCAAAGGATACAAAAATGCTTTAAAATGCGGGTGGAGTGTATGGCAAAAGCAACATACCTGTTCATTTTTCAGACATTTTTCCAAACAAAGGAAAACGCCGCAATAAAAGTTTAACTGTGCGCAGGCAACGAAAGGTTTGGTATAGAAATTGTTAGAAATATACCGACTGGCACCCGCCAGTTAATTGTGATAAGGTTTAGGTTGAAAGTCCCCTGCGCGAAGCGGGGGGCTTTTATTTTTGACCCCTGAAGGGAGAATGATTTTTTCTATTTTGCTTATTGCTCCGGTATTTCTAACTTAGGTAAAATTTTCACCAATTATGAGAAGACTGATATTTGGCCTGGCGGCTATGATGCTGGCCGTTACCACCTATGCACAAACACCGCGCATTCCGGAAGCAAGCCCTACCGAGACTATTATCCAGGATTTTGGCCTGGGCAAAATAACCATTACCTATTCAAGGCCAAGCGTTAAAGGGCGTGTGATTTTCGGCGGGATCAACCCATGGGGCCAGGTTTGGCGTACAGGGGCAAACTCAGCCACTACTATCAATTTCAGCGAAAATGTGATCATGGAAGGCCATTCTGTGCCTGCCGGAACCTATTCCCTGTTTACCATTCCGGATAAGGACCAATGGACCATCATTTTAAATAAAGTTGTAAAACAATGGGGCGCATACAGCTATAAACAATCGGAAGACTTTTTGCGCTTTACCGAAAAACCGGTTTACCTTGATGAGAAGCGTGAGTCATTCACCATCCAGTTTTCCGATGTTACAACCCAAACGAATGACCTGCACCTGGTGTGGGACCATACTTCGGTAGCCATACACATGCATACGGATGATGACGCCCAGATCATGGCTAACATCGACGAACTGATGAAAGGCAACCGCAAAGCCTATTATTTTAACGCCATCCAGTACTACTACGAAAATAACCATGATATGAACAAGGCCCTGGGCTGGGCCCTTGAAGCCGAAAAGGTTGACCCCGGCGCCTGGTACAAATTATGGGAAGCCCGGATCCGGCTAAGGATGGGCGACAAAGAAGCAGCCATAGCCGCAGCCAAAGAGGGCATCAAAATGGCCCAGGCCAATAACGACGACGAATACATAAGGCTTAACCAGGCGGTGATCGACCAGGCGGGAAGCTGATTTTTTATTTTGGAATTCGGAAGTTCGATTTCGGAATTATGACTGCGGGTGTTTGTTCTTATTTGTTCCAAAATGAACAATAGGTGAATTGCTTGCTTATCCACTGCCGACTACATTTGATTTGCACTTTAGTCACAATCAAATGGAAAGACTCGTTCAGCCGGCAAGAATCGCTTTTGCCATCGGCCTCTCCGGGATGGTATTCCCGCAATTTTTTTACCGCGAATTTATTGTTAATTTCTTCCCTGCATGGCCGCACCTGCCGCTTGCGGGTTTTTGGGCCTGCCTTTTTGCGGCAATTGTGTTGGCAGGCTGCGCGGCTATTATCTTCGGCATGCGGCCAAAAACCGCTTCGCTGCTGCTCGGCGGCCTGCTGCTGGCGGTGTACTTGTTTGGCTATTTTACTTATGATCTTTTTGTCGCGCTATATAATAACCACCTGGGCACCTGGGCCGATGGTTTAAAAGAACCGGCGCTGGCCGGCGGTGCATTAGTGGTGGCCGGATCACTTCCTGCAGAGGCTACTGTTCAAAGATCAGCGGTGTTAAGGTTTTTGGAAAGATTGGTCCCGTTTGGGCCTTTTTTATTTTGTGCCACCATGGTTTTGTATGGCATTTGTCATTTCCTGTATACAGTACCAATATCGCCGCTTGTGCCTGGCTGGATACCCTGGCATATATTCTGGACTGAATTCGCGGGCGCTACGCTAATCCTGTCTGGCATTTGTGTGGTGGTAAAAATCAAACTCAAATTGGTTGCCTTCCTGCTGGGTTTGATGATATTCATCTGGCTGCTCATCATTCATATCCCACTCACCATAGCCGACCCCTTTAGCAATAAAAGCAATTCTTTGGTCAGCGCATTTTCGGCGCTGGCGTTTTGCGCAACGGCGTTCACTATTTCGGGGATGGCCGGCCGAACCAAGCCCGCTTAAGCTGCCGGAACAGGCTTTGTTTCGGTAAGCAGGTTCATGACCACTGCAATAAGAATGACCAGCGCACATCCTATCAAGTTGAGCCATAAATACGCCACTACATTTAGCAGGCCCAAAGCAATTATGGTTGCTTCGGAAATAATTGCGGCGATAAAAACAGAAGTCCCCCGCACCTTTTTAAGGTAAAAGGCCACTACAAATACACCCAGCATCGTGCCATAGATGTATGATCCCAATTGGTTCACATACTCCAGCAAATTGCCAACCTTGCTGGCGTAAAGCGCCATACCAATGCAAACGAGCCCCCAAAATACCGTTGCCAGCCTTGATGCGTTTAAATAATTCTTTTCGGATGCCGTTGGATTGATGATGCGCTTATAAATATCCACGGCACTGGTTGAGCCCAGCGAATTCAAGGCGCTCGCCGTTGAACCCATTGATGCCAGAAAAATAATGGCGATCAACAAACCGATAAGGCCCCGGGGCAAATAGTGCGTAACAAAGGTGAGAAACACGTAATTGGTGTCATCCCCATTGGCTTTGTCGTTATTCTTCTTCATTAGGGCTATGCCCTGGTTACGAATGGCAAGGGCGTTGTCATCGGCGGATTTCAAGGCGTTGTTCGCCTGGGTTATTTGCCCTTTATTTTTACTGTTCAGGGCGATCACCAGTGCATCAGCTTTTTGTTTTCTTTCGTCGAAAGCTGCGGCATACCCGGTTTCCAGTTTGTTGTATTGCGCACCATAGGCGCTATGTTTAACCTGGTTAACCTCGTACTGGTTAAAAAACATAGGCGGCTGGTTAAACATATAAAAGGCAAATACCAAAACCCCTATCAATAAGATCAGGAACTGCATCGGTATTTTCACCAGCCCGTTCATAATCAAGCCCAGCCGGCTTTGCCCCACCGAGCTGCCGGTTAAGTACCTGCCCACCTGGCTTTGGTCGGTACCGAAATAGGCCAGTTGCAGGAAAAAGCCGCCGATAAGCCCGCTCCAGATATTATAGCGATTGTTGGGATCGAATTTCCAGTCGATCACATTCATCCGGCCCAATTTTCCGGCCAGTTTAACGGCATGGCTAAAACCGACCCCGCCGGGCAGCAAATGCACCACCAGTACGCCCGCAAAAAACATCCCCAGGAAAATAATACTCATTTGCAGGAGCTGGGTATATGACACCGCCTTTGTACCACCATAAACCGTATAAAATATCACCAGCGCCCCGATAAACAGGGTGGTGTAAACAACATTGATATCCAGTATGGTTGAGAGGATGATCGACGGGGCATAAATAGTTATCCCGGTTGATAATCCGCGCTGCACCAGGAAAAGTATAGAAGTAATTACCCGCGTTTTAAGATCGAAGCGCTGCTCCAGGTACTCGTAGGCGGTATAAACTTTTAGGCGATGGAAGATGGGCACAAAGGTTACGCAGAGCACAATCATCGCCAGCGGCAAACCGAAATAGAACTGAACAAAGCGCATCCCGTCGGAATAGGCCTGGCCGGGAGCAGAGAGAAAAGTAATGGCGCTGGCCTGTGTGGCCATAACCGATAAACCCACATGGTACCAGCGCAGGGTGCGCCCACCCATCAGGTACTGATCGATATTGTGGCTGCGGCCGCTTTTATAAACACCGTATAAAACGATGCCCAGCAGCGTAACTGCCAATACGATCCAATCGGTTAAACTCATTCAAAACTAACGGTGATGAGCCAGAAAACGAGGATCAGCAGCACGAGCCAGCCGATAACGATTGCGTAAAACTGTTTCCAGCTTTTTATAAACGAGGGAAGTTCAGGATCATGCCTCTCCACGGCCCTTAACCAAAACCTGCAGGAAGAAGGCTGTAAACAGTACACCGAAAATGCCCAATGCAATGATCTGGACAATTCCGTGATCAATTACAACGCCGACGAAAAGGCCGGCCAGCAGGCCAACGGTATAATATAGTTTGTCGTAGTTCTCTTCTGCTTTGTGGTGATGATTTGTCATGATCTATTTAATGTGTGCACAAATTTAATTTTTTAATTTATAGTCGCCTAATTCAGGGCTGCTGATTTTTCGGCTTGCTCAGTAAATTGATAAACAAGCGATATGCCCCCGGCACCCCTGCCGGTAACTGCCTGAAAAACGCCAGCGAAGTATAAACAAACCGCCCCTGCCCATAATTACCGACGATCAGCGCACCATTGTTCGGCGCTTCATTCGGGTCATTCATTTGCAGTACAGCGCTGTATTTAGGGTCGACGTCGCCAACATAATAAAGGCCGCGTTCCTGAATCCAGCTGTTAAAATCATCGTCGCCTATTTTATTGGGATAGTTTAACACCGGGTTTTGGGGGTCAAGCAGGGTAACCTTGGCGGTTTCATCCGTTACCCTTCGGTTTACTACGCTGAACGGGTACGGGCCGATCTGTTTGGTGACCAGCCCATTGTTATTATTGTATTGCACTACCAGGTTGCCGCCATTTTTTACATATTCCAGCAGTTTGGGCTGCTCCACGGCCAGCCGCGGGTTTACGTTATAGGCGCGTACACCCGTAATTATAGCATCATAGCCTGAAAGGTCGCCGTTCATGATCTCATTTTCGCTCAGCTGGTGTACGTCATAACCAACCTGCTTAAGGGCATCGGGCACCAAATCACCTGCGCCTTCAATGTAACCTATCTTCTTGCCGGCTATCTTAAGGTCGAGGTTGAGCAGCTTTGTTTCTGCAGGCGGGAATACGGTGATATCGGGCACATGGTTGTAACTGATCTCCTTTATCCCGTAACTGTAGGCAGTGTTATCCATATCATGCGTAAACAAAAGCTGTGCCTCGCCGCCTTGCGCCGCGGCTCCATCAGGGCGTACGGTAAAGTTTACTGTCAACTCATCCCCCTTTTTCTTGTTGTCTATCCTCACCAAAGCCGGGTCGGCATGCCAGCCGCCCGGCACATCCAGTTTAACGCCGCCGGTTTTTATATCTTTAAATAGCTTCACCTTTACCTGCAGTGTTTGCGGGGCCGACGAATTAAAAATGTGAACCGGGCTGGCCACATTCATGGTTGCGAGCGGTGCAATTACCAGCGGCTGATAAACCTCGCCTCTAACCGGGTCCGTATATTTATAAACCAGGCGACGTTCAAAACGGATGGGCTTGCCTTCAATCACAAAAACATAATTTGCACGCAGCAAGTCAGGGTTTTCCGGGTTGCCAACGTAAAGCTGCCCGGGTATTTTATACGATCCCTGGTCGTGCGGTGCTTCCAGCCAGTAAGGTTGTGTTATTTTGTAGGCGCCTGCAGTGTTGTTAAACGTTTGCGGCTGGTTTACCTGGAGTTGTTCATCGCCGAAATCTTTCAACGCACCTTCTATCGAAATACTCTTTAATTTAACATCTCCGGCATAACGGTCGAGCACCTGCGAATGCACCGGGATGCTGTCATATAAAGCATAGGTCGGTTCCGGCACATAACTCTCAAACCACAAACCTGCACAAGCCGCTATCAAATCATCCAGCACTTTTGTTTGCTGCGTTCGCCAGTATTCATCAGGCACTTTATCAACTCTATCTGTTAAAGCCACCAATGCCTTCACCGATTTTTCCGGATGATCCACATCAAAATACTTCCTGATCTTCTCCACTTCATTCCCTATTTCTTCCCCTCCTTTAACACGGCTCCAGGTCGCATTCACACCATCCATCAAATCATCTTTCGGCGCATCGCCTAAAATCGTTTTGAAGTATTCATAGGCGTCACCACGCTGCCTGGCCGAGCCAAAGCCCTGTGTTTTATGATTCGACCGGCTTTCGGCGGCCATTTCACCGTAGCCTTTGCCGATGATGGGGTTGTACACGCCCACGTTTATTTTAAATTGATCGGGCGCGGTAGTATTAACCGTACCGAAGCTGAAGGTATTCCACAGCAGCCGTTTGGCCTGCCAGGTTTGTACATATTTTAGCTGTTCCGGGAAACGTTTCGGATCAGCCGCGGCGGTAAAAGCCTCCTGCGCCAGTATTGCGGATGCCGTATGATGCCCGTGCCCGCCTTCACCAGTTGTAGGGAAGCGGCAAATGATCACATCCGGCCTGAACTTCCTGATCACCCAAACCACATCGCTCAAAACTTTTTCTTTATCCCAAAACCGCAAAGTCTCTTCCGGCCCTTTCGAAAATCCAAAATCGTTTGCCCGGGTAAAAAACTGCTCGGCGCCATCCACCCTGCGGGCAGCCAGCAATTCCTGCGTGCGGATGAGCCCCAGCAACTCGCCCTGCTCATTGCCGATCAGGTTTTGGCCGCCGTCACCGCGCGTCATGGACAGGTAGCCGGTGCGGTAATGCTTCTCCTGGGCCAGGTAGGCCAGCAGCCGGGTATTTTCATCATCCGGGTGGGCAGCAACATATAATACGCTGCCCAGCACATCCAGCTTTTTCAGGTTTTGTTCAATAGTTGCAATATCCGCCGGCGGAGCGGTTTGCGCAGCAGCCAGCCGGGCCAAAAACAAAAAAGCAATAACGATTTTGATGCGGTTCATATCCACAAATATATTGAAACATAAATGGCATATTTTCTCTGTATCAAGAATTTGATATTACGATGAGGGGAAGAGTGGGGTGAAAGGCGAAAGGCGAAAGGTTAAAGGTTAAAGGTAAAAGGCGAAAGCTGAAAGGTGAAAGAGGAAGAACGGATACCCCGTCAACCTTTAGCCCTTCACCTTTTACCTCCTATCCGTCCGTCCGGTTTTGCGTGGAGGGGATGCGGATGGGTGCGGACGGATTTTTAAACCTGCATGGGCGTGCCTCTTTAAGTTTTCAAAAATATTTCTATATTTACTTTTAATTCAACCGTTTAACAAGCTTACCACAGGTACATGGCACAATTGCAGCACCGGCGCTGGGTAAAGGGCGCACACTTTATCATCACGCTTAGTTTTGTGGCGCTGTTGTTTAGCGGCTATGTGATATTGATGAGCCATCCGCGGCTGTACTGGGGCCAGGCCGGTAACGACCTTACGCCAGCCCTTTTTGAGCTGCCGATAAGCCGCAACTACCACCATAACGGCTGGGACAAAAGCATGCCTTTTTACCATCAGGCCGGCTCGCCGGTGAGCGCTGCGCGTACTTATGATATTTTTAACCAAAATGGCTGGGGTCGCAGCACCCATTTTTTGGCTGCCTGGTTTTTGGTGATCACCGGCGTTGTTTACCTGCTGGCAGGTGCGTTTACCGGCCATTTTTGGCGCAACCTGCTTCCGCGGCTAAAGGAGATGCGACCGGGATTATATTGGCGCGACTTTAAAGCACATTTTCGCAAACAAACGCCGGCAGGGCCCGGGCCAAAATATGGCCTGCTGCAAAAAACCAGTTATGTACTGGTGATCTTCGTGGTGCTGCCGGTTATTGTGCTTACGGGGTTGACCATGTCGCCCGCCATTACGGCTGCCCACCCGATGCTGCTGGATATGTTCTTTGGCGAGGCCTCTGCACGCACCATTCATTTTTTTGCCTCGGCTTTGCTGCTGCTGTTTGTAATTGTGCATGTGGTGATGGTGGTACGATCGGGCTTTAAACAAAATATTACTGCAATTACCATAGGGAAATATCATGAAAGAAAAACGGCTGATTAACCGGCGCAAGGCCATTGCCGCCGGCCTTACCACTATTGGCGGCCTGCTGCTGAGCAGCTGTTATAAAAAGCCGCTGCCGCCTACCTATGGCAATATTTTGCGCATGGGCGATGTATTTACCTACCTGGCCCAGCGTACCCTGCTGCCCCGGCAGCGCCCGGTGAGGCAATATCAACAAAGCGATATCACCTCGTTCCCGGCTACGGGCAACACCAACCCCGCCGACCCGGCCATAAAAGCATCGTACAACAAGGATTACGCGCAGCTTAAAAGCAATGATTTTAAAGATTGGAGCTTGATCATTGAAGGCCTGGTAGCCAAACCCGGCAAATACACCATGGACGACCTTAAAAAGCTGGGCGAGCGTACGCAGATCACCCGGCACCAGTGCGAAGAAGGCTGGAGCGCCATTGCCGAATGGACCGGTGTTCCGCTGGCCGCCCTGCTGCAAAATGCCGGCATCTTACACAATGCACGCTTTGTAAGCATTTACGGCTACGACAACTATGCCGAAAGCATTGACCTGCTGGATGCCCTCCACCCTCAAACCATACTGGCCTATAACATGAACGGCAGCAGCCTGCCCCTGCAGCACGGCGCCCCGGTGCGCCTGCGGGTTGAAACGCAAATTGGCTACAAAAGCGTTAAATACGTTCAACGCATTGCCGTAACCGACAAGTTTATCGATGCCGCCGGTGATGGTGCCGCAGGCTGGAGCTGGTATACGGGGATATAGGCGATCAGCATAGCAGCGACAAACTCACATTTAAAGATAGCCAAATCCATCATGGCAGTCCTTTAATCCTATACATCATGTTCAGACTATCCGTCTGGTTTTGAGCAGGAGGATGCGGATGGGTGCGGACGGAGGGCTGCATAAGCTTTTAATCTAATCATAATTTAATGCAAAACGCTCATCGTGCCGTCGCTTATCAGTTAATTTTGCCGGCTAAACCGGTGTAGATTATGTCAGCAAGCGTTGTAGGGACCGTTAATAAGCCAAAACCTATTTGTCGCCGTTGCAAAGTGCCAATGGAACGTATCTCCCGGGGGATATGGGTTAAGGCCCTGCTTTTTTGGCTGCCCGTTAAGCGTTATGAATGCCCGCTATGCGACAGGAAGCGGTTACGGTTGCGCAGGCGATAAACCACATAATTTCGCCGATGGAACGTACTGCCCTTTTTGCACTCC
>Ga0206872_10169_pt1 | contig 19191 bp, 15 predicted proteins | sample Alteio_BWOrgCont_34_FD_152906 | JGI IMG/M metagenome (GOLD analysis project Ga0206872, IMG submission 152906) | Enriched cells from forest soil in Barre Woods Harvard Forest LTER site, Petersham, Massachusetts, United States -... | ecosystem: Environmental > Terrestrial > Soil > Temperate forest >... | reverse complement strand
AGTTATTGTGTTACGGATCCGAGCTTGAACTGCGTCATTTGCCTCGACGGCGATCTTGCGGCGGGCCAAAACCCCTGCATATTGCAACAGCTCATCCAGTCCGCCAGCCAAGTCATTGCCCCCGGCGCTGGTGTGTTGGGACGCATCCGGAAGATCCACGGCGGTCCGTTTTCGCCGGCCCGCATTCATATTTGTTCACCCGTAGTCCCGGATCGGCATGAGGGATATTCACCTTCCCACTCCACTGCTACGCGCATCCTCTTTGTTGGGTCCCTCAAATTTGATCACGGCGTTGACCTGTTTTTGCAATCGGCCACCACGCTCATCCGCGAGCATCATGACATCGAAGCAATTCTCACCGGCGATGCGAACGAGCCGAGCGAGACGGGCCGCTCGTTTCGCTCATACGTGGAATCGGCAGCAATTCTCGACCCGGAACTGCGTCGGCGGATCCACTTTGTGGGAGACCTGTCCGAGGACGGTTTGGGACAGGCGATGGCGGACTGTCAGATTATCTGCCTGCCCTACCGGATTGACGCGGCGGCAGTGGCGTGTCTGGAAGCCATGACTTTCGGCAAGGCGGTGGTGGCCAGCGATCTGCCTTCCGCAAGCGAGATCCTCGGTGAAAGCGACTGCGGCCTCCTGCATCGATGCGGCGATGCGGCTTCGCTTACCGACCGCTTGCGCGAACTTCTCGCTGATGTTGGCTTGCAAAGGCGGCTGGGACAGCAAGCGCGCCTGGTATACGACAACCACTTCCATTTTGACCGGACGCTCGATGCCACGCTGAACGCCTACCGACGCTCCATCGATGTGGCTGCCAGTGTGCAAGGGGACCTGGTGGGGGACCTGCGATGAACGGCACATGGAGGCGCGGCCTGAAAATCTCATTTGTCATTGGCGTCATCGTGCGGCGCGATGCAATCTCCAACATTTGCCTGCAGCAGGTTGATGCCCTGACGCGCCACGCTCGCCAGAACCGCTACCCCCTTTCCGTCAAGGTTTACACAACGACCAGCGAGGTGCCTGACTCCCGTATCGCCACGGTCGCAGATTTTGCATCGATCATTACCGATGCGCATTTCCTCGAATCGGACGTCGTGCTCTTTCATTTCGGCATTTACACGCCGCTCTTCGACGCGATCCACTTTGCCGGGCCAATGACGAAGAAATTGGTGTATTTCCACGGGATCACATCGCCGATGCTCGTGCATGCGGACCAGCGCCCGGTCCTGTTTCGCTCGTATGACCAGGCAGTTAATTTGCACGCGGCCGATCGCGTATTGGTCACGAGCCGCTATCTCATGCGGGAGCTGGATCGAATGGGACTGGCTGCGGAGAAAATGGTGCAAACGCCGCCTTCAATCTCATTCCCGGTGCCGGCCGAATCGCCCACGCCGCGCTCTATGGAAGACGGCGATCTGCGTCTGGTTTACGTGGGCCGATTCGTCCGAGCGAAGGGAGTGCTGGACTTGTTGCGAGGCTTGGCCGCCTTTGGGCAAAGAACGCAGCAGCCATTTCGGCTCGATCTTGTGGGCAGCAAGACGTTTTCCGACCCGGAATACATCGAGCAGTTGCTAGAACAGGTCCGCCAGTCGGGCCTTTCTGGCGCCGTCCATTTTCACTTCGACGCACCGAACTCGAAATTGACCCAGTTGCTCAGGGAGGGGCACGCTCTGGTGAATCCGTCGTATCACGAAGGGTTTTGCGTGCCGGTTCTCGAAGCGTTCACCTGTGGCTGTTTCGTGATCTGTTCCAACGCGGGTGCGCTGCCGGAAACGTCGCACAGCCTGGGCCGAACTTTCCCAATGGGGAATGCCGAGGCGTTGGCGGCATGCCTGGTTGAATTCGGAGCGGCTCGACGACGCCACGGCTTTCAGACGGACAGTGGTTTCTTGGCTGATGATGACTGGACGCATCATACGCGGCGATATGTGGCCGAGCTTTCACCCACGCGGTCCGATGAACGATTTTGCGCTGCCATGCTGGAAAACCTGCAGCTGATCGATTCCGAGCTGCGTCAGGTCGTTGCGCAGCGGCGCCGCAAACTAATCCGTGAACTCCACGGCAGCCCCATTCAACCCCCAAGGGATTGTCGTTCTGGATTTATCGCCGATAAGCATTCAGCAAGAGACGCTGCGGTCGGCGACTTGACTGCCCTGGCGGCACCTTGATCCACCCTCAAACATGACACCGACTCAAATGGTCTGAAGACCTTTTGAGTCGGTGTCAAAAGCCAGTCGGCGGAACCGAGGCCGACGGCGGAGGATGGGCTTCCGAAGCGGCCTTGCTTTGACAACAGCCGTTTCGTTCACTATAGCCCTTATCAATACCCAAAAAAACGGCTCACGGGGCACAAAGACCCGTGAGCCGAACTCATTGGTACGAGCTGTCCAATGCGCCTACTGGGCGCTTTGTCCTTGAGCCGGTCCAGCGCCACCGCCCGCTGGCGTCATCTTTTTCAACGTTGGCACCGGACCTTCGATCTTGGGATTGGCAGCGTCTCCACCGCATCCCGCGGCAGAGATAGCCACCACGCCGGCCAGAATCAACAGAACGGCAAGACGTCGAATGATCAAATTCAAACTCCTCTTATCAAAAGTCAGGGGATGGTCACAACGACGCCGTCTTGGAAGCCTGACAAAGCTACGAAAACCTGGAAGTTGATACCCGAGGTCAACCGCTGGACTGAACCATCAGCCATCGTGAATTGCACGATGCCGCCGGTGTGCAAGCTTCCAAAAAACGCCCAGCCGCTGCCATTTGGATTGTTAAGGGCTGCAGCTCCATTTATTGGGGAACCAAAACCGGTATAGTTGAAACCATTACATCGGGCAGCACCAGCCGTACCAACGGGGATACCACCACCAATGCTGGCTCCGCCACTGTTGAGATTGCCGCCCATATACTCCCCGAACAGCAGCGTGTTACTTGTGCCATCCGGAACGCGACCGATGGAGTTCTTTGACTGGTAAGTGAACAAACCAGCATTTGCCGGGGCCACCGACGGGGCGAAGTAGCCACCGACGCCGAGGTAATTCGTGTGCCCAAGAATGTCGCGGCCGGGAGCCGAAGAAAAAGCGAAAACACCCTCATTGGGTGGCACCTGACCAAGTAGCGCATTATAGTCGACACCAGTAGTGCCGGCTTCAACGACTAGCAAACCCGAGACGTATTGGCCTGGGTCAGGTGCGGACGGGCATTGGAGGATCTTCAATTCACCCTGCATGCCCCACATTCCACTCGGATTCGGGCATGCGGGCAGTGTATCGGTGCCGGTGCTCGGCGGCCGGTTAAAAGGATCACTGTAATAATTCAGATTGGGATGCGCAAGGTAAGGATTCGGACTGCGGCCCGTAGAGTTAGTTGGGAAATAGAAAATGTTGTACAGATTGTCTTGCTCAATGTACGGGAGCAAGAGCTCGACACAGCCGACGGAATTTAGGTTTGCACCTGGGGGCAACTGATTGAACACCCCTTGGTAGTTGTGTGCGGCCAAACCGAGTTGCTTCAGGTTGTTCGAGCAACTCATCCGAGCCGCCGCCTCGCGGATCTTCTGCACCGCCGGCAGCAAGAGCGCGATCAAGATGCCGATGATGGCAATCACCACCAGCAATTCGATCAGCGTAAACGCCGATCGATGCACCAAACGAAACTTCCCCATGAGACCTCCATCAGTTAAAAAAGGATCATGACGAACAAAAAGACGCCAATCTAAGCGATCAGCGTTGATTCCTTCTTCCGAATAAAACCGCGCGTGCCCACGTATAAACAGTGAAACGGACACCTTGCTAAACGGTGACTGCTGGGAGAGGTAGTGTCGCTTCGCTAGAGAAATGGGCGGCATTCACCCAACGTGTGTGTGCGCTTTCACAGAGCAGCGGTATCTCGACTGCTACACGCGCGGTGGCATGCTGATCTCTTTTGTCCGGCGGAGGGCAACGATGAGAGAACCCGGACAAACTCATAGATTACTAATGAAGTAACGTACTCGCAGTTGGGGCCTCTGACAATAAGATTCAAAGAATTTTTGCCAAATAGTCCAAAGTGGACCAAGTGGCCTGGGGAGCGTGCCACACTGAAGGTTCGAAGGATGGACCCCTTGACGGGCCGATTTTGCTATTTACGCAGGCCCGTTGAGTGGGTCGAATCCTTGCGTTTCGCCGGATCGACAGATAAGGTAGCTAGCGTAGCGCTTACCGCTTCTCCAGGATTAGCCGTCATGAAGCCGGTCGCCAGCTGCTCTGAATTGACCCGCTCGACGACCGCCGTAATGGCCGGGGCAACGACGGCTTTGCCAAAAACCATCGGCTTTCGACCACTTGCCGGTGCAGTCGATTTGTCGCGGTCCGGCCCCAGCACCGCAGCTCTTAGCCTCCTTGTCGTGTTTGTCGGTGCAACGCTGTGCCTGGCAGATGGACCGTCGCTGGAGGAAGCACGGCTACGCTGGCTTCACGGCAACTATGACGAAGCCCTCGCAAGTTATGCGGAACTTGCCAAGGACGCCAAGCTTCAAGTCCCCGCGGCAATTGGCAAGAGCCAGGCACTCCAAAGCCAGGGTGAATACGACAAGGCCCTTGAAGTCGTCGAGGCTGCCTTGAAGGACCATCCAGCCGAGGCCGCCCTCATCGCCCGTCGTGCGCAGTTGCTTTATCTCCGCGGCCGTTGGGATGACGCACTCCAGTCGGCCAATAAAGCGATCGACGCGAACAAGAATCAGCTGCTGGCTCGCTGGGTTCGGACCGAGATCTACCGCGACCGTGGCGATACTGCCAAAGCCAAGGAGGAAGTGCTCTGGTTCATTCGCTATTACAACGACAACGACGTGACGAATCCCGACGATTTGGTACTTATCGGTCTGGCCAGCCTGGAGCATGCCCGCTGGAGCAAGCTGTCGGACCAGTTCGAATTCGTGCTCAACGAGCTTTTCGCCGCCGCGGGCAAGCCGACCAAGGGCCAGGAGGAAAAAACGTACTGGCCGGCAGAATATCAGGCGGGAGCGCTATTGCTGGAGAAGTACAACCGAGGTGAGGCCCTGGATGCCTTCGACAAAGCGCTGACAATCAACCCGAGGTGTGCCGAGGCGCTGGTGGGCAAGGGTTACGCGGCCCTCATGAAGATCGAGATCAAGGATGCCGAGGGCTTTGCCGAGCGGGCTCTGAAGGTCAATCCGCAGTTACCCGAGGCGCTCCGGCTTCGGGCCGATGTTTACCTTGCGACGGGCGACGTTTCCTCCGCCCGCAAGGAACTGGACAGGGCCTTGAAAGTCAATCCTCGCGAGGAAAGCACGCTCGCGCGGGTCGGCGCGTGCCTACTCCTGGAACACAAAAACAAGGATTACGAAGCGCTGGTCAACGAGGTCCTGAAGTTCGACACCAAGCCGTCCGAGTTTTACTACGAACTGGGTGACCGCCTGGAAGAACGGCGACGGCTCGATGAGGCGGAAAAGGCGTTCAAGAAAGCGGCGGAGTACCGGCCATTCCTCGCCGGGCCTCCCTCCAGCCTGGGCATGCTCTACATGCGGATGGGTCGGGAAAAGGAGGCGCGGGAGCTGCTCAACAAGGGATTCGAGTGGGATAACTTCAATGTCCGCGTCTCCAACACGCTCAAGGTGCTCAAGCACCTCGACAGATACGAGACGTTGAAAACGGAACACTTCGAGCTGCGTTACGACCCGAAGGCCGATACCGGTCTGGCGTACTATATGGCGGACTACCTTGAAGATATCTACGCGGACCTTACCAAGAAGTTTCAGTTCAAGCCGAAGGAGCGCGTGCTGCTGGAAATCTTCAACCGGCATGATATGTTTGCCGGCCGAGTGACCGCACTGCCCGATCTGCACACGATCGGGGCCTGCACCGGCCGGATGGTCGCGATGGATTCGCCCTATGCCCAGGGTGTCCGCAAGCCCTTCAATTGGGCGCGGGTCATTCGCCACGAGATCGTCCACGTCTTCAACCTTGAACAGACGAATTTCCTGACGCCGCACTGGCTGACGGAGGGATTGGCAGTAAATAACGAGGGCTTTCCGCGGCCGCCCGTTTGGAACCAGCTGCTGGGCGAGCGCGTGCCGGCCGGCCAAATCATGAATCTGGACACGATCGACCTCGGCTTCATCCGCCCGCGCGATCAACTCGAGTGGAACATGGCGTATGCCCAAAGTCAGATCTACGTCAACTTCCTCAAGGATCAGTACGGCCCCGAGGCGGTTGGCGCCATGCTGGACGCCTACCGCGATGGCCTGAGCACAGCCGAGGCCATCAAGAAGGTCTGCAAGGTTGACAAGGCCGAGTTCGAGGAGGGTTACAAAAAGTATCTCCAAGGCGAGACGGAAAAGATCAAGGGCGGCAAACCGGTCGAAAAGGCTCGGACCAAGGCCGATTTGATGAAGGCGCTCGAAAAGGAGCCCGACAACTTGGACCTCAAGGCGGAGCTAGCCTTGGCCACGCTCGGCAGCGACCGCGTTGAAGCCCGCAAGCTGGCGACGCAGGTCCTGGATCGCAAACCCAAGCACCCGAAGGCGTCACTGGTGCTGGCTCGACTGGAACGCCTGGCCGGCAACATCGAAAAGGAGCGCAGCCTGCTTGAGGACGCGCTCGACAAGAATAACCCGGACCCGCAAGTGTTGCAGATGCTGGGCAAAATCTTCTACGACGCCAACGAGTTCCCAAAAGCGGCCGAGTTGTTTGAACTGGGCCGCAAAGCGGAGCCGCTAGAACCGGAATGGCTTCAACAGCTGGCGCGGGTGTATGCCCAGCTTGGGGACAAGGAAAAGCAGATTTCTGTGCTGAAGGATCTAGTGCCAACCGATGCGGATGATTACGAGCATCGGGCCAGGCTCGGGCGGCTGCTTCTGGAGACAGACAAACCGGCGGAAGCGGAGAAATACGCTCGGCAGGCACTGGAAATAGACATTCGGAACAAGGAGGCGCGTGATCTGTTGTACAAGGCGCTGAACGCGCAGAAGAAGGACGCCGAGGCCGATCGGCTCAAGAAGCTGCTGGAAAAGTCGGGCAAGGACTCGGCCGGGTGACGCGGCGGTTTCGTACAGAAAGAGGAGCCGAGCCGGAAGCGCAAGCAACGGGTTAAACCGTGAGTAGGAGTTGCCAGCACCAATGGCGCTGTCACTGACGCAAGTCCAAAAAATCATTCGTGACACCTACGACAGCAAAGATCGGCGCCGCGGCGTCGAAGGAACCTTTATGTGGTTCATGGAGGAGGTCGGAGAGCTGTCGGCAGCGCTGCGAAGTGGCACGGATGCGGAACGAGCCGCGGAGTTCGCCGACGTCGTGGCGTGGTTGGCGACGCTCGCCAATATTGCTGGAGTCGACCTGGACGCCGCGGTGCAAGCGAAGTACGGCAAAGGCTGTCCCGGTTGCCGGCAGATTCCTTGTGTGTGCGACCAGACCGAGAAACCCTGAAATACTGTAGCAGGGCCGAGGATGCGAACCACTTTGACGCGCGTTAAAGAAATGTTGGCTTTGGCCATCCTGGCCGCTGTGGCGATGGCCGCGTCCGCCCAGGCGCCGAAGATCGAACAGGTGATCCGGGCCGGCCTGCCAAGTGGCCAGGGCGAGACTGTCGGTCGCACGCGCGAAGGCACCTGGATGCCGCTCTATGTCAAAATCAATGCCGGACCCAGGGGGTGCAAGGCGGGCGAGTACCGGTTGATCGCGGAGGCCCCCGACGCCGAAGAAACCAGCTATCGCAACACCTTGCCGGTCCCAGCACTTGGGGCCAATGAGGACTACTTCGCAATCACTTATTTGCGAGCCACCGGCGCGGAGTTCCAGGTGTGGCTGGTGGATCCAGATGGTCGCGAGGTCCCGAAATCACAAACGACAAGTCGGGTCGACGGAGAACAGCTCCGCGGCGACGCGGTGTTGTGCCTGGCTATCGGCGGCTTCCCGCCGGCCGGCCTTCGGAAATCGCTAGTTCCGGCGAAGAACAAGGGAGGCCAGCCTGAGCTTCCGAATGGTCCGCCAAATCTCGGCCAGGGGCTCGGCAAGGGTCGACCGATAGTCCCGAAGGACAAGCCACCGGGCGGCCCAGGCGTGCCGCGCGACCCCGCGCAGCCGCAGGACGCCGACGGGGGGGAGGTGGTCGACGCCGCCGAGGGCGTCGACAAAGTCGCCAATAGCTACGCCTTCATTGGCAGCGTGCAGGATATGCCGGACCACTGGCATGGCTATGACGCGGTGGACGTCATCTTTCTGGTGACCGACAGCGACCAGTTTCTCAAGGACTTGCTAAACGCCAAGGTACGCCGGCAGGCCCTGGTCGAATGGGTTCGGCGCGGGGGAAAGCTGGTAGTCTCTGTCGGGCGGAAAGCCGGCGACGTGTCGGAACTGTTGCAAAACCTACCGCTGCCAGAGGGCGACAAGGGCCAACTGATCGACTGTGACATTAACTTTAATATTCGCCGCAAGACGCTTCCCAAGCTCAATACCTGGGCTGGTTACCCGGCCGACGCCGGTATCTTGCGCGATGTGGACATAGCCAAGCTGGTGCCTGGCCGGGGCACTCGAGTGTTGCTTACCGAGCCAGCCGAGCCCGCAATTCATCCGCCGTCGCTGTATGCCGCTTGCGGTGCTGGAGCCTGGAGCGCGCCGCTGGCGGTCGGGTATGACCCTGAACCGCGACCTTTGATTGTCGATTCTGCTTGTGGCCTGGGCCGAGTGATGTTGGTGGCCTTTGATCTGGACGCCCGCCCGTTCACCGGCTGGCCTGGCCAGGAAAAAGTATGGGACGGCCTTCGCACCGAGATGGCACCGGGCCTCAATCGATTCGGCGAACATCATGAGGGCGGTAACGATTTTAGCGGAATGAACGGTAGCGGCGGCAAGCCATTCGAGCTAATACGGCAGATGCGAAATGAGGTGGAGACATTTGGCGACGTGCCGACCGTGCACTTCGGCTGGGTGGCGCTGTTCATTGCCATCTACATCGCAATCGTCGGCCCGCTCGATTATTTGTTGCTGGCAAAGGTGTTCAAGCGCCTGGAGTTGACCTGGCTAACGTTTCCAGCGGTCGTTCTGACCCTTAGCATCGCCGCCTACTTCGGCGCCTACGCCCTCAAGGGAGATAAGCGTCGATTCAACAAAATGGACGTGGTGGAGATCGACCTCGGCAGTGGCCAGGCCTTTGGTACAACCTGGTTCGGCGTGTTTAGCCCCCGCATTGAAAACTACACGCTGGGAGTCGAGCCGGCCCTTCCTGGCAAAGCGATGACGCCGCAAAACACCCAGGACGGCCATTCTGCCGTGGTGACCATCCTGGAATCGCAAGGGTTGAACACACTACGCTCGCGAAGTGTATTCGATCGACCCTACGAATACGCCCCGGCGGCGGCGGGTCTGAAGAGCGTGCCCATTCCCGTATGGTCGGTCCGCTCATTCACAGGGTCGTGGCGCACGCCATTGCCCGACGAGCCGCCGATCCTGGCCACAGGCACCGATGACAAGGACATCAATACCCTGGTTGACCGTCGCGGTACGGTCAGCGGCCACATCAAGAACAACTTGCCGGTGACGCTGCGTGACATCTACTTGATCTACCACGGGAAGGTTTTTCATCCTCAGGAGAGCTTTGACCTGGCGCCGGGAGCATCGCTGCCGGTGATCGCCTGGGGTTTGAAGGACCACGAAGGTCAGGACTTCGAGGAATGGCAGAAAGGCCCGACTCCCCTTGCTGTAACCAAAATGCCCGTGGTCCAAAAAATCCCGCAAGCCGGCGGTTTCCAGGGCACCATCAATGCGATTCCCCTGCACATGCTTGCCAAGGAAATGCTGTTTTTCCCGCGCCCGCGGGACAACAGCGGGCCGAGCACGCGGGACAACAGCGTTGTCCGTCACCTCGACCAGAGCTGGCGCCTGCGTGAAGTGACCGACCCGGGCGCCGCCAATGCGACGCACTACCTGGATGAGGTGATGTTGATCGCGCGAACTGACTACGTCGCACAGGACAATGCTCAGGATGTGAACCAAAAGTCGCTGGTACGCTTGTGGGTCGGCGATTTGCCGAAGGCCAACGCCACCGCGCCGGCAATGACAGGACAGACGACGGAAAACACCTTCATTCGTGTGTATATCCCAGTACGTCCACGAGATTGAGATTTGCTCGAAAGACACAGGAACGAGCGGCGGGGTTTATCCACGCCGGGCCAAGCACGGCGGCTCGTCAAACATTCCGTTATTCCAAATGCTATTACACCCGGCATTCCATGATTGAAACCCGCGACCTGACGAAGATGTACGGCGAGCTGTACGCCCTGAACCGGCTGACTTTGAAGCTGGAAAAAGGCGACGTGTACGGCTTCATCGGCCCCAACGGCGCTGGCAAGACCACGACCATGCGCATCCTGGCGACGCTGCTCAATCCCACCTGGGGCGAGGCGTCGGTGTGCGGGTACTCGATTTACAACAACGCCAAGGAAATTCGGCGGCTCATGGGCTACATGCCGGACTTTTTTGGCGTGTACGACGACATGAAGGTCATCGAGTACCTGGAGTTCTTCGCGGCCGCCTACCGTATCAAGGGCCCGGAACGTCGCCGCAAATGCGACCAGGTGCTCGACCTGGTGGACCTCGGCTACAAGCGCGACGCGCTGGTAACGAGCTTATCGCGCGGCATGACGCAACGACTCGGCCTGGCGCGCGTCTTGCTCCACGAGCCGCAGGTACTGCTCCTTGACGAGCCGGCGAGCGGCCTGGACCCCCGCGCGCGCATCGAGATGCGTGAACTCATCAAGGAGTTGCGCAGCATGGGCAAAACTATCCTGGTTTCCAGCCACATCTTGCCGGAACTGGCGGACATCTGCAACAAGATCGGCATTATCGAACGCGGCAAGCTGCTTTTCAACGGTGACGTGGAGTCGGCCATTCGCAAGGTCCGGCAGCACAAGGTCTACTTTGTCGCCGTCGCCAACAATCTCAATTCCCAGGCCAAAGAGCACCTGGAAGGCCACCTGGACGTCATGACGGTCGAGGACAAGGAAGATCAGAATTGCATGCGCGTCACGCTTGGCGACAATGCGGTCGACGGCAGTTTCCTTGCCGAAATCCTGATGAAAAATGGCTTCCGGCTCACGATGCTCAAGGAAGAAGAAATCGACCTGGAAGATGTGTTCATGGGCATCACGAAGGGCATTACCAACTAACACCACTTGTCTGAATTGGCGAGCCGGGAGCGTAAGCGACCGGAGGACGTCCTGGATTACGGACCATGCGAATCCTCATCACCGGCGGCGCGGGCTACATCGGCAGTCACGCGGTCCGGCTTTTTCTGGAACGCGGGCATGACGTCTGGGTCTACGATAACTTGTCGCTGGGGCACCGCGCCGCCGTGCCGGCGGATCGACTCATCGTCGCCGACCTGGCCGAAACGCAGAGACTCGACCATGCACTCGTCGAGCATCGCATCGAGGCGGTCGTCCACTACGCGGCCTTTTCGCTCGTCGGCGAATCGGTGTCTCACCCCGCCAAGTACTACCAAAACAATCTCGTCAACACGCTCAGCTTGCTCGACGTGATGCGGCGGCACCGCATCGACCGTTTCGTTTTTTCCAGCACCTGTGCGACCTACGGCATTCCGGACAAGGTACCGATCGCGGAGGATGAGAAGCAGCGGCCGATCAACCCCTATGGCAACGCCAAGCTAGCGGTCGAGCATGCCCTGGCCGACTATGCCGCGGCTTACAAATTGGGTTATGCGGCACTTCGCTATTTCAACGCCGCCGGCGCCGCCCCAGACGGCAGCATCGGCGAGGATCACGACCCGGAATCGCATCTGATACCGATTGTCATCCAGGCCGCCCTCGGGCAACGGCCCGCCGTTGAGGTTTACGGCACCGACTACCCGACCCCGGATGGGACGTGCATCCGCGATTACATTCATGTCGACGACCTGGCCGAGGCGCATCTGCTGGCCCTGCAAAAGTTGGAACCAGGCACGCCGTTCAAGCTAAATCTCGGCACCGGTCGCGGCCAAAGCGTTCGCGAGGTGATTCGAACCGTGGAAGAGGTGAGCGGCAAAAAAGTGCCGGTAAAGGAAGGGCCGCGACGGGCCGGCGATCCACCTGCCTTGGTGGCCGCGGCCGAGAAGGGGCAGCAGGCCCTTGGCTGGCAGCCGCGTTATACCGATCTGAGCCGTACAGTCGAAACGGCGTGGAACTGGCACCACCGTCATCCGAAGGGGTATGACGACTGAGCAATTCGAGGGAGTTTGTTCCCCGAGGTTGCGGCATGCGGAGCATGCCCTACGAAGTCAGTCACGGCACGTTTGCCGGGCGCGTGGCCGGCGCCGTTGACGGCGGTTTCGCCTTGCCGGGGTTGATCTTCTTGTCGGCGTCGTGCCAGATGTCCATCGCCTGCGGATAAGTACAGCCCTGACACTGTTCGGCCACGATCACGTGGTCGTGGCGCCGGTCGAGTGTTTTGTCCTCAGCCGGTTTGTAGTCCTTCAGGCGTTCGCGGATGCGGGAGAAAGCCATCTCTGGCGGCGGAGAAGGGATTTGCAGTTCGTGCTGGACCACGCCTCCTTTCACGAAGCCGTCGTACCAGTCGACGTAGACCGTCGATGTCTTTTTCTTGAGATGCACTTCTGATGCGGCGGCGTAAACCGCGAGAAAGTTCAGGGGAAGGCTATCGATGGTTTTTTCCCACCACAATTCTGCGTTGAGACCGCCTTCCTTCGGCGGTCCATCGACATGGACTTCGGTATAGACGGCGCACGAGAGCGGCAGGCTTACCAGGAGTGCCAGAGCAAGCAACACCGACTTCCTTGTCATGGTCCATCGCCTCCTGCGCCCCCATTTATCTCATTTATCTCCAGAAGGGGCAGAGGGCAGTGTAAACGCGGCCGGCCATTTCAGTCAATCGCACTGGCGCTCAATCCTGCTCCTGGCGGAGCGCTGCCAACTCGCGTTGGAGGTGCTCGGTCAGCAGCTGCGAGGCCTCCACGAGCGCTTCGAGCGTGACCTCGGGGTCCGGGCCGGGCTGGAGGCGCATGGTCGCGTCCAGAAGGATCTTAAGGAAACGGTCGCGCAGATCGGCTTCTTCCGGCGACAGGGACATGATCCGACTCCTCGAGGCGGTGCGCGTGGTGCGCCAGCGTCACTCAGACTGACTTAACCCGCTTTTTCCGCAAGGGGACGAGTGCGGGGGCCATCTTGAGCCGCAACGGGGCGAGGCCGAGCCGTTCGTGCAATTCACCGAGGCGAGCGACCAGGCCGTCCGCAACGTGGCTGGCGTCGGTTCCCTGACTGGGTTCGCCGAGGCGTTTCAGGACAGCCTGGGCCAGGCCGGCGATCGAGTCGGCGAAGCGACTTTCGTTCGTCCGTCGGAAATCCTCATAGAGGTTGGGGAGTTGATCCACGCACCAGAGAGTGACGTGCCGGGCTTCATTGGAAAGGTCGGCCTTTTGGGCCAGTTTTCGGAAGGCGACGATTTCGGTGTATCCGACGGCAGTTTCCATGCGTTCTCCCGTTAATGTGGTAAAGCCATGATAACAGGAAAACGTACCAAGAAGATAGAGCAAGTGCTGGTCGGCTCCATTTCTGCCTCGCCTAAAGACTCCGAATCACCCCAAACGAGCGGCGAGGTTCACCCCTGCCGGGATAAACCCGGCGGCTCGTCATGTCTCATTTTTCTGCACCCCTCTGACGCCAATCTTGCACTTTGATTTCCACCAATTTCAGCCGCGAAAAATAGCGCCCACAATCTCTGATTGGCAACCTAATTCCAGTTGGATTAAGCGTTTCTTATAGGTATTATTTGTACAGTATAGCAATCCGCCAATCCTAATCCACCATTGCTGAGGCCATCATGCACATTGATGCCATGCCGAGTCGTCTAGTCGCCGTCACGGATGGGGTCCACGAGGGTCGTGAACACGTTGTGCTGTTCTTGCGGCACCAGGCCAAGGAGGACGTGCGCGGCTTCGCGTTCAGGCTAGCCGACGCGCGAAAACTCCTTGCCGCTCTGACGCTAATCTTGCCCGGGGCGGAGGGAATCCAGCACGAATTGACCGAAATCAATTGAAGGAGCCGCCTTCCATGTGTTCCGGCGCCCTGCGCCTGCACTGCGAACGACGGCCCTCCACGAGCAGTTTGGGCCTTTGCACGCACTGCCATGCCCGCGATACCATTCGGCCCCTTTATGTCCGACGGCTCGGCTGGACCCCGCGGTGGGAGGCGCACTTGCGCCGTCTCACTCAGCGGGCCAGTCGGCGTTTGCCGCTCTTCGAGGACGATCCGCCCGTCATCACATCGAGTGCCCAACAATGATAGGTGCAAACAAAAATGATTTAAGAGGTCGCACGCCGTTGGAGGAACGGAGCGCGGCTAACATTCGCGAGGTGCAACGCCATCAGGCCCTAGCTGATGTTACGATCGTGCCGCGTTGCCCACGCTGCCGGGCGCCGCTGGTTGCCCGGTTGACGTGCCGCGGACCGAGTTTTACTTGCCTTTGCGAGGACCGGCGCTTTGGTTAGGTTGGCCGTTGCATGCCCGTTGCTCGCGCTTCGGACTCTAGAATTCGCCGGTGCCTCGCTTGGACCACCACGGCAGCTGTGTGCCGCCATCGATCGACACGGTGCTGCCCGTGATGTAGTCCGATGCAGGGTCCACGAGGAACAGTACGCCGCGGGCGATTTCTTCAGGCTGTGCAAGCCGTTTCAGGGGAAGCAGATTGGCGGCCTGTTGTAGGGTGGCTTCGCTGAAATGTTTACGTTCGCCGGGTGTGTCGGTCCATCCTGGATGAACGATATTCACCCGGATTTTGTGGCCGAACAGCTCGACGGCGGCCGTGCGGGCCATCTGGTCGATTGCCGCCTTGGCCATGTTGTAGGCCATGCACGACGGCATCGCCACCCGGGCGTGGGGTGAACTCACCACGACTACCGCGCCGCCCTGACTCTGCTTGATCATTTGATTGACACTGGCACGCAAAGCGTAAAAAGCGCCCCACATGGTGACGTCCAGCGTGCGTCGAAAACCAGCCATGTCGGCTTTGTAGAAGAACTCGCGATCGCTGTACACGGCATTGGTTACCAAGATATCAAGCCGGCCGAGCTCGGTCGCAATTCGCTGCACCATTGCCTCGACTGCGGGCTGATCGCTTACGTCGACCGGATAGACCACGGCTCGGCGACCCAACTCGTTGATCTTCCCAGCCAGTTCGCTCGCCGCGTCGAGGTTGCCGATGTCATTGATGGCGACGTCGGCCCCTTCCTGGGCGAGCATCAAGGCGGCGGCACGGCCAATGCCGGCCGCAGCACCCGTTACCAGGGCTACCTTACCTTCCAACTTCTGCTTCTCGGCTTGCGGCATCTTCGATCTCACCTGGAAAAACGACTTGGGTCCAGCTTACATTTAGGGAATTATCCCTCTAACTCAGGAGCCGGGCCTTCTCGTCAAAAACCGGCCCCCTGATTGTGGCTACTCCGTCGGCTCCCCGCAAGACTCCTTCGGTTCCTTGCCCTGTTCTTCGACCGCGATGAGGTGTTTGCATTTTCGCTAATTTTCACCGTGGTCCAGGCCCGTGCAGGACTGCGCAGCCAGGTCAACGACATGCTCGCCGGTGCTAAAATTGCGTAGAATCACGCAAAGCGTTCACGTTAGATTACGTGACGGCGGGCACAAGAGGGCAATAGACCGATGGCGCTGCAAAGGTACTTTTCCGGTGCGGCCAGAGTTCAACGAGTCGGGAGACGCAAGGCGCCTGCTCGGCCATCCACGAATGGCGTCCCGCCAGGTGACTTCTTTTCAAGGGGCGACGTGACCGTTCACTTCGGGCGGGCCGAAGATTTGTATTCCCGGTGGCCGACTCCGACCTGCATCATCGTTGACGGCCCCTATGGGATCGGCGGCTTTCCGGGCGACACGCCGACCGTCGCCGGCCTGCCCGAATGGTACGCGCCTCACGTCGCCGCGTGGTCCAGCTACTCCACGCCGCAAACGACCCTCTGGTTTTGGGGCAGCGAATTTGGCTGGGCCACCGTTCACCCGCTTCTCGTTGCGAATCATTGGGAGTTCCGCAACTGCCACGTTTGGGACAAGGGCATCGGCCACATTGCGGGCAACGCCAATACGCAGACCTTGCGAAAGTTCCCGGTGGTCACGGAAGTTTGTGTTCAATACGTCAAGGCGGCGCGATTCCGCTTCGGCCAGGGCGAAGTGTCGATGCAGTACTGGCTCCGGCTGGAGTGGGCTCGCTCCGGCCTACCCCTTAGCCAAACGAATCAGGCTTGCGGCGTGAAAAACGCGGCCACGCGCAAGTATTTCACGCGTTGCCACCTCTGGTACTACCCGCCGCCGGAGATGTTTGAAAGGTTCGTCGATTACGCGAACCGGCACGGGCGGCCGGAAGGGCGCCCGTATTTCAGCATCGACGGCAAACGCCCGTTGAGCGGGGACGAATGGACCAAGTTGCGGGCCAAGTTCTCTTGCGCCGTCGGCATTAGCAACGTCTGGCACGCGCCGCCGGTTCGGGGCAGCGAGAGGTTCAAGGACACGCTCCGCTGCCTGCACAACAACCAAAAGCCTTTGCAGTTGATGGACATTGCCATCCGCGCCTCGACCGACCCCGGCGACGTAGTTTGGGAGCCGTTCGGTGGACTTTGTTCGGCAGCCGTTGCTGCCCATGCGTTGAAAAGGAAGTGCGTCGCCGCGGAAATCATCCCCGAATACTACCTTGCCGCCAAGGAAAGGCTGGCAACCTACGATGCCGAGTAAACTGCCGGCGCCGCCAGCCCGACCGACCGTCCAGCCCCCGCCGGAAAGGTAGGCTTGCCCTTGGACCCGACCAAACTCCCACCCTGGCAGTGGCCGCGTGCCGCCTATGTTCATGTGCCATTCTGTGCGCATCACTGTGGTTATTGCGACTTCGCGATTGCCGTCAATCAAGACGACCGCATTTCGCTTTACCTCGAAGCCCTCGAAGCGGAATTGGCGACGCTGGAAAAGCCGCAGCCGGTCCGCACGATCCACATTGGCGGGGGCACACCGACTCATTTGAGCGCGGACCAGCTGGAAAGACTGCTCACGTCGCTGCGGAAGTGGCTGCCGCTGGTTTCGAGTTCTGAACGGGAGTTCGCCATCGAGGCGAACCCGGACTCGCTCGATGCCGACAAGGTGAAGGTGCTGGCGGACCACGGCGTCACGCGCGTTAGCCTCGGAGCACAGTCTTTTCACCCGCACCTGCTAAAAGTGCTGGAACGCACGCACTCACCCGGCGAAGTGCCGCGGGCCGTGGCCGCGGTACGAACGCGGATCCCGCAGGTGTCCTTGGACCTGATCTTCGGCGTCCCCGGGCAAACCGAACGGGAATGGCGCGAGGACCTCGCCGCCGCGCTGGCGCTGGAGCCCGATCATCTTTCGACCTATGGTCTCACCTACGAAAAGGGGACGCCGCTGTGGAAACAACGACAGCGCGGCGATCTGCGTCCCCTTGACGAAGACGCCGAACTAACTCTTTACAAGATCGCGATTGATACCTTGGAAGCTGCCGGCTTCGAGCACTACGAAATCTCGAATTTCGCTCGTCCTGGCCGACGGTCGCGCCACAATCAAACCTACTGGGCGAACGAGGCGTATTTCGGATTCGGCATGGGAGCGGCCCGCTATGTTCTCGGCAGACGCGAGTTGAATACGCGCGATCTCAATACGTACCTCCGGCGCATCCTGTCCGGTGAATCGGCGACGTTTCAAAGCGAAGTCCTGGAACCCTATGAAAGAGCCCAGGAAACGATGGCGCTGCAGCTGCGACGTAGTGAAGGCATCGACCGGTCGGCCTATCTCATCCAAACGGGCCTTGATCTCGATGTCGTGGCGGGATCCGAAATTGCGAGCCTGGTTGATCTGGGATTATTGTGCGACGACGGGCGACACCTAAAACTGACTCGGTCGGGAAAGTACGTTGCGGATGCGGTGATAGAGCGTTTGTTGTGAAAATGGCAAGGACCTGCTTTGTAGAAAAGATCACCTCCACAAAAAACCTATCAAACTTGTCCTCAGCCCCGGAGATGGTTTGAGAAGAGGCGGTCTCCCCCCTGCAGGTCGAGTTATACTCGCCTGAAGAATGCCACTGGGGCGTTCAAGGGATCTGGCCACGGGCCGAGACTGTGGGAGACCGCCTCTTCTCATGCCATCTCCGGGGCTAGGAACTTTCACTTCTTCGCCGGGTCGCTCAAGTCCCACAAGCGCACGCTAGCGTCGGCGCCGACGGAGGCCAGGCGCGTGCCTTGGGCAAGGAACGTAACGCCCTGGACCCAGGCAGTGTGGCCTTCAAGAGCCTTGTAAAGTTGGCCGTTCGCTGGGTTCCACAGACGAAGGGTTCGATCCTTGCTCGCGGACACGAGAAGGGTGCTGTTTGGATGAAATGCCAGGGCCGTGATGCTGCTGGTGTGGCCCGCAGCCATGGAGCGCACGAACTTTCCATCCGCTGCTTCAAAAAGGTAGATGGCGGCGCTACTGCCGCCGACCGCGACCTGCTTGCTGTCCGGGCTGAACGCCAGCGCGGTGACCACATTCGTGTCCGGTGGTGGCGCATTGGGTTGGGGAGGCGCTTGGGCGGGGACCATGGCCAGGCTCTTTCCCGACGCCGCGTCCCATAAGTACAACTTGCCTTCGACGCCGCCCGCCGCAACCATTTTTCCATCCGGACTCACAGCCACGGCCAGGAGCCAGTCCTTGGGGCCTTCGAGCTTGAGGCCTGGTTTGCCCGTAGCAGGGTCCCACAACTGCACGAAACCGGCGTCGCCGGCGCTTGCAAGGAATTTGCCATCCGGCGATGCGGCCAGCGCGCGGACGACCGAGCCGGTATCCAGCGTGTGGACGGCCTTTTCGCCCGGCAAATCCCAGATGAGGATTTTGCCGTCGCTGCCTGCCGAGGCGATCAAGGTCTTGGCCGCGACCAGAGCGGTTGCCGGTCCATGATGAGCCGGAACGACGTGCGCTGCGGCATCGGCGCCGCGCACGCCCATGGCAACATCCTTCTCCCAGTAATGCAGGGAGCCTTCTTCGCAGGAAGCGACCAATAGGCCGGCACCCTCGCTGTAGGCAATCGCGAACCCCGGGCCAGCAAGGCGGCCATTTCCAGTTGAATCAGGACGGGCCTGGGCTGGATTGATTGCAGTCGGATCGAACGGCACTGCCGGCGGTTGGGCGAACAGCGTGGCGACCCCGGCAAAGGC
>Ga0206872_10168_pt1 | contig 19199 bp, 16 predicted proteins | sample Alteio_BWOrgCont_34_FD_152906 | JGI IMG/M metagenome (GOLD analysis project Ga0206872, IMG submission 152906) | Enriched cells from forest soil in Barre Woods Harvard Forest LTER site, Petersham, Massachusetts, United States -... | ecosystem: Environmental > Terrestrial > Soil > Temperate forest >... | reverse complement strand
GGGTCAATTTCAACATATTCCGTAGTTTCTTCCTTATTCATTCAGGTTCTTCAATAAGTAACCGGGTATTATAAAGCCGGCAATAATGGCTGCTCCGTGCACCAGGGTTTTATATTCACCTGGCACAAATAAAGCCAGTACCGCGGCAGTGAAAAAAATACAGCCTCCAAGTTTAAGGGGAGTAAACTTAGTCACCATTCCCGATACGGCTGTGCCTATACCTTCAATAATTAAAATGTAAACGGTGGGATCTGTGTTCTGGTGGACAGATATAAACACTGTCAGCACAAAGCCGATGATTAAAATAGTCCATAATTTCCTGAGAAAGTAATTCAGGTGTGTTTCGGCGCCTTGTGATTTTTTGCTATAGTACATCAGTGTAATCACTATCCCAACAGCGGCCATTATGGGAAACGGAGCATAGGAATATTCGGCCTCTGCGGTTATATCAAGTAAAAACCGGGTCAGCGATGCTGCCGAAAGCAGCCAGCCCCAAAGCAAAAACAGGAAACTATTTTCGCGAAAATTATCTTTAGCCTTCGAAATCATGTTCGATATCAGCTCCAGGCTTTGTTCGGTTGTAAACGATTGCTCTTCTCCCATCTTTAACTTCACTATTTAATTTGTAAAATTAATATAGTTTATTTTATAAACCAAATGAAAATTTTACTTTTTAGCTCGATAATTATAAAGGAAAGTCGTTATTAAAGGCTTATAATATGGTGGTACTGATGATAAAAGCATTAAGTAAGACCAAAAAATTAATTTATATTTAAAAACAAAATGCAGCACGCATTATTTTTCTATTTTTGAATATATGATAACAAAACCTGTACAGTAAATATCCAGATGCACTTTTATTTCGGTTCCTACTACTATATTATAATTGGCCTGCAAATATTTTGCGGGATACATAGTTACCGCAGGGGAACGCTGAACCGCTGGATATTCCTGATCATATTTTTACCGGTGATCGGCAGCGCGATCTATTTATACAGCGAAGTACTTTCAAACAAGAGGAGTTTTATAAAACCGATCAATAACGGGCCCGGGAAAATAGTCAGTTCGGCTGGGGCGATAAAAAAGCTGGAAGAGGAGCTGCGTTTTACTGATACATTTGCCAACAAGGTGAAGCTGGCCGATGCTTACCTGGCAGCCGGCTTTACCGATAAAGCTATCGATCTTTACAAGGCCAGTCTTACAGGGGCATTTTCTGAAAATGAGCACGTAATGGCCCAGCTTATTGTTGCCTATTTTGAGCAGCAGCGCTACGAAGAAGTTATTCCGCTGGCAAAAAAACTTTACCGCCTGCCGCAGTTCGCCCGTTCAAAGGCGCATGTATTATACGCCCTTTCGCTTGAAAATACCGGGCAGGAAGAATTGGCGGAAAATGAATTTAAGGCGATGAAGGGGCGTTTCTCCTATTTTGAGCAGCGTTACCAATATGGCCTTTTTTTAATGCGGGCCGGCAAGGATAGGGAGGCCTGGCAAATTTTTACCGATATGCTTGATGAGGAGCCGCACCTCGGCCAGCTTGAGAAAAAGAGTAACCGTATTTGGTTTTCGAAGGCTAAGGATGAGTTGAGGAAAATTGGGGTGCCCGAAGATTCCGTTTAATTTCACTTTTTTTATTCAGTCGCCAAACAAACAAGCGCTTTTTAACTTTTACAATTGTGTCCGCCTTATTCAAAAAATCAACCGCGAGGAAAAAACCGACGCCCAAAACCAAAAAAGGTTTACCGGGGCGGTTGAAAGCTGCGATAGCTTTTGTACTCCTTGTGCTGCTTGTGGTTTTTCATGATGATCTTTCAAAAATTGTTGCACCGGCGTGGAATTGGGTCAACAATATCGGACGCAACCCCAATTACCGCACCTACAAAACCTTTAATATCCGCATCCCGGTAAATTATAAAATACATGGTATTGATGTTTCATCCTACCAGGGCAGGATCGACTGGCAAAAGGTAAAAAACATGAAAGAGGATAGTGTGCACATCAGCTTTGCTTTTATAAAAGCTACGGAAGGCACGGAACGCGTAGACCCTTATTTTGAGCGTAATTGGCGCGACGGGCAAAATGCGGGTATTACCTGCGGCGCATATCATTTTTTCTGGCCCGAAAAGAGCGGCAAATTGCAGGCCGCGTTCTTCCTCGAAAACGTGAAACTCAAGAAAGGAAACCTGCCTGTGACTGTGGATGTTGAACAATTGAATGGTGTTCCGCCTGCTAAAATGCGTGAAGAATTAAAAGCCTTTTTAAAAGAAATAGAAATCAAAACCAAAACCAAACCCATCATTTATACCGTGCTGAAATTTTACCAGGATAACTTGCTGGGTCATTTTGATAACTATACACTATGGATAGCACATTATTATGAACCCACATTAAAAGAGGGAAAAACCACCAGCTGGAAATTCTGGCAGCACTCCGATGCAGCGAAGATAAACGGCATCAGCTCGCGGGTTGATTTTGATGTTTTCAGCGGCGATAGCCTGGCGTTTAAAAAACTACTGGTTCGTTAGGCTTCTGCAAAGCTCGCGCACTTTACCTTTTACCATTCACCTTTCGCCTTTCGCCTTTCGCCTTTCGCCTCCCCCGCGCAACTGTTAATAAATGTTAATGTTTGTTAAGGCCGTTTGATTACTAAGAATTTAGTTATACTTTGGGTCCATAAACCTGAAGTATGAAATTCACAATTCTGCTATTTATTTTCTGCTCCTTCTTTTCCTTCACACTGTCGGCGCAAAATTCTTATTTGGTAAAAGGCGAAATAGTTGATACTGCATCAAAAGCCAAATTGCCAAACACCACAATAAGCATACTAAATGCCAAAGATTCTATCCTGCGTACATTTACACGTGCAGGAGCCAACGGCTTGTTTGCTATAGATAACCTGGGTAAAGGAAAATTCATATTACTGGTTACCTATCCGGGGTATGCCGATTATGTGGAACCATTCGTATTAGATTCTGCTCACACCGGCCATGATTTCGGTACATTAAATATGCTGCTAAAAGCAAAACTCCTTGCTGATGTTATAATCAAAGGCACAAGGGCCGCCATAAAAATAAAAGGCGACACCACTGAATTTGATGCCAAGGCTTTTAAAATACAGCCAAATGCAAAAGTGGAAGATTTGCTAAAACAATTACCAGGCATACAGGTGGATAAAGACGGTAAAATAACCGCACAGGGCCAAACAGTAAGCAAAGTTTTGGTTGACGGCGAAGAGTTTTTTGGCGACGACCCTACCCTCGTCACCAAAAATATAAGGGCCGATATGGTGGATAAAGTACAGTTGTACGATAAAAAAAGCGATCAGGCCACCTTTACAGGTATTGATGACGGTCAAAAAACCAAAACGCTCAACATCAAATTAAAAGAAGATAAAAAGAACGGCTATTTCGGCAAGGTGGACGTTGGCGACGGTACCGACGGCTATTACGAAGGACAACTGCTGTTTAATATGTTTAAAGCGAAGCAGAAATTTTCGGCCTATGCCACTGTAGGCGATAATGGCAAAACAGGATTGGGCTGGCAGGATAATCAAAAATATGGCTCATCGGATAATATAACATTTGGGGACGATGGTGGAATATACATTACCGGCAGCAATGGCGATGGTCTCGATTCATTCAACGGCCAGTATAACGGGCAAGGTACGCCGCTTACCCGTAACGGCGGCTTACACTACGACAGCAAGTGGGATAGTGACAAAGAATCAATCAACGCCAATTACAAGGTTGGCTCGTTAGAGGTTGATGGCACCAGCAATACGCTTACACAAAACCCTGTTGCGCCGTTGGACAGGGTTGGGCCAATAAACACTGTTTCCAATCAAACCTTTGATAACTTTATGTTTCGCCAAAAATTGGATCTGACCTACCAGGTAAAACTTGATACAACATCAAACCTAAAACTAATGGTTGACGGAACATTGAAAAACACCCATACCAAAAGTGAATACACATCCACCAGCACCGACGGCAACGGCATTTTATTAAACGATAATCCGCGCAATATCGACAATAAGGATAATACGCAATTATTTGACGCAAGCGCTTTTTACACCAAAAAGTTTAAGAAAAAAGGCCGTACACTTTCATTTTTGGCAAGTGTTACAGAAAGTGAGACAAACTCAAACGGTTATTTAAAGTCAACAGCAAATTTTTACGATGCAACCGGAAAGATTGACAGCACGCAATTGATTGACCAGTATAAAACAGCCGATGTAAAAAGTTCAATATTAAAAACCAACCTCACCTATACCGAGCCGCTTTCAAAAGATCTTTCCGTTATCTTTAACTATGCTTTTGGCGTTAACAACGGCACATCAAACCTGGCGTCATTTAACCCGTCGGCGCCCGGCATTTACAATGAAAAAGTCGACTCTTTGAGTGATAATTATAAACTGAACGAGCTATCAAACCAGGTTGCGGGTATATTTAACTACAAAAAGAATAAACTGACGCTCAACTTCGGCACCAAAGTATCCAATGTAAATTTTAACCAGACGGATGAAGTTACCGGCAACATGCTAAAAAGAGACTTTATAAACTGGGCCCCCGAGGCTAATTTTCAATACCGTTTTTCGCAGCAGCAGGGTTTATATCTCAATTACCAGGGAAGTACCGTGCAGCCAAATATCAACCAGATACAACCCATTGCCGTAAACACCGACCCTTTGAACGTTACAGTAGGTAACCCAAACCTCACACCTTCATTTACCAACCGGTTCTACTTTAACTACAATTCCTATAAGGTTTTAACCGGCCAATCCATTTTTATGTATGGTAATTATTCTTTTACCACAAATCCTATCGTAAACAACCTGGTTACCGATTCAACCGGCAAAAGCACCAATCAATATATTAACCTGAGTAATAAACGGCAGTCAAACTATAATTTGGGGGCTTATTTCGATCGTAAGCTTGCTAAAATCGATATCAACGTAGGATTGAACGTAAGCATAAACGGCAGCAATTCCTACAATCTTTCAAACAACGAACTAAATCTCACCAATTCAAATACCTATTCAACACAACTAAGGATATCGAAGTACGTGGAAAAGAAATATGATTTCAATATCAATTTCGGGCCTAATTATACCGTAAGCGGTTCGTCGCTGCTGCCCGACATTAATAACAATGGTAACGGTTTTAGTGCCGATGGCGGCTTTGATTTTTACCTCCCGGGAAAGTTCCAGATCAGCTCGGATGGCAGCTATGAGTTCAAGGGAAAAACGCAAACATTTAATACGGATTTTAACCGTACGCTAATAAACGCATCGGTAAGCCGTACTTTTTTCAAAGCCGATAATTTAAAGCTATCGCTGTCAGGTAATGACCTGCTGAACCAAAATGTGGGTTTTAACAGGACCGCAAGCGGTAATTTTATCACCCAAAATAGTTATACAACTATAAAAAGATATTTTATGATCTCGCTTGTTTGGGATTTTAACAAAATGGGCGGCGTCACCGCAAAAAAATAAACCTATGAAAAACGTTATAATTTGCCTCACAGCCATATTTTTATCAACTGCCAGCCTTTCATTTGGGCAAAATGCACATTTCGTAAAATCGGGGGTTATTGAGTTTGAAAAAACAGTAAATATGTACGCCCTGTTCAGGAAGGATATTAATAAAGACAATGAAAGCTATATGCAGCCGGCCTTTGAGTCTTATAAAAAAAATCAGCCTCAATTTAAGAAGCTAAAAAGCACTTTAAGCTTTTCGGACAACAAAACATTGTTTACCCCGATTGAGGACGAAGCCGGAAACGGCGCCTTTTGGGGCGATGACGCTATGGTGAAACAAAACAACACCACGTTTACCGACCTGCAAACCGGCACTTTTATCAGCCACAAAACGGTTTTCGAAGAGACCTTCCTGGTAAAGGACAGCACCCGGCAAATTCATTGGAAAATTACCGACGAAACCCGTGAGATAGCCGGTTATGTTTGCCGCCGGGCAAATGCCATTATATTGGATTCGGTTTACGTGGTAGCTTTTTATACCGAAGAGATCCCTGTTTCGGGCGGGCCGGAATCATTTACCGGGTTGCCTGGCATGATATTAGGCGTCGCCTTGCCGCACGAAAATATTACCTGGTTTGCAACCAAAGTAACCGAAATGACTGTTGAAAACACAGCCCTGCTCCCACCCAAAAAAGGAAAGCCCGTTAACAACATAGAGCTGCGCAAAACGCTTGATGCAGCTATGAAGGACTGGGGTAACTATGCACAGGCATCGCTAAAGGCGTTTTCGTTGTGAGACACGAATTTTCACGAATGTTTTCGAATTTCACGAATTGAATTGGTGTAAATTCGAAAAAATTCGTGAAATTCGTGGTCAAAAAATCTCCGAACAATGCTTAAAAAAGGCGAACACATAGAAGGCACACCCGCCGAGCTGGAAATATTATTAGCAGCAAACCCAAAGGAGAAGACTTTTTTTGAAAACTTATCAAAAGGTTACAAACAAGGCTATTGCGATTGGGTGGGTTCAGCCAAACAAGAAGATACCCGTAAGGTTCGTGCCGCCAAGGCTTTAATTATGCTGCAAAACGAGCAGAAAACCTTGAAAACATAATAGACACGAATTTTCACTAATCCACTTAATAAACACGAATTGCACGAATTAAATCGAATATACATTAATCCACTTTAATTCGTGTTAATTAGATTCAATTCGTGAAATTCGTGTTATTAAATTCGTATTAAAGGCTTAAAATGCCGGTGCCCGTTTGCTGCTGCTTCAGCTTAATTGAGTTGGCGTAGCTGGTATTATAGTTTAACAGGAAGTTTTTTAGGTCGGCAAGTTTGTCGGTGTTTATCAAATCCACGCCGCACTTTAATAGCTCGCGCCAAACCGCGTCATTTTCGGGCGAGGCCCAAAGCCTTACTTTTTTTCCAAATTTATGGGCTATTGCAACGTATGAACATAGTGTTGCTTCTTCGGTAGGAGGAATCGCGCCCTCACCGCGCCACTCTAAAAGCTTTGAATATTTGCAGCTGGCCATCTTATAAACATCAACTGCAGCAGTATCCTGGAATACTTGCTGCAGGTCCTCATCAATAAAAGCCAGGCGGCTATCTTCACTTTTAATCATTTTATAAGGCTTGTGTCCCGATAAAACAACGGTTATCTTTCCTCCGAACACATGGCCATGGTTATAGCTTGATAAAATGGGCCTGTACCGCTCAAGCAATGCCTTTAACGCGCGGTAAGTATTATCAGCGCCGGTTTTTACGTCAATCATTAAAATTACCGGCGTATTGTATCCCCTGTATACTTGTCCGTTATTAGCAGCAATCCGCTCGGCCAGGGGTTTAAGGTAAAGTGTTTCAAGCGTCCTGTTTTTCTTAAAAAAAGGATCGATATGGGCCACAATCAACCGCCCGCCTTTTAAAAATATATCAGCCTCTATATTGGTATAGCCGTTTTCCAAAGCATCAAACAGCGGATGTGGGTGAAGGTAATCGTTATGTGCAAAACCATTCAGGAGCGGTATTGATTGGCAATGGACTTTTGAGAGGCTAAAAAGGAGTAAAACAAAAAGTGTTGTTTTTAGTAACTTTACCCTGAAAATAGACGATCGGTCTTTCAAGTATTATTGCTAAATTTATGACGCAAAGCTACTGCACGCTGGTTGTTAAAAATTTAAGCAAGTGTTATCAAATAGTTAAATTACCGCTTGTTAATATTAAGAAATTGACACTAATTTTCACGAATGAATTCGAATTACACAAATTGAAGCGGATCATTGAGACTTTAAAAAAAATTCGTGTAATTCGTGTCGTATTATAAAACCGTCTGATTCATCCTAATGGCTTTTGACCTGCTGCTGAACAATGTTTCCAGGTACATTCATTTAACCGAGGCTGAAAGGGACGTTTTTCTTTCACTCCTTCAGTTAAAGAGTTTTAAACGCAGGCAATTTTTTCTTAATGAGGGCGAAATATGCCGCAATTCCGCGTTTGTAGTTTCCGGCTGCTTAAGAGGTTATACGGTTGATAAAAACGGCGCTGAACATGTTTTAAGTTTTGCCCCGCCCGACTGGTGGATTGCCGATATGTACAGCCTGATCAGTCAAAAGCCGGGTACGTTAAATATTGAAGCATTAGAGGATACAGAAACTATCCTGCTATCAAAAGCAAACCAGGAAAAACTGTATGTCGAAGTCCCAAAGTTTGAACGTTTTTTTCGCATCCTCATTGAGAATTCGTTAGTAGCCAACCAGCAGCGCCTCATCGATAACCTTAGCCTGACAGCCGAAGAACGCTACAGCATTTTTTGCAAACGGTATCCTACGCTGATTGATCATTTGCCGCAGAAACAAATAGCATCTTATATTGGGGTAACACCCGAGTTTTTTAGCAGGATGAGAAGCGAGATATTAAGGAGGAGTTGATTTTGGTCGATGGTCGATAGTCCATGGACCATAGTAAGACATCCACCTGATCGTTATTCCGCCATGGACCATCGACCATGGACTATGGACTTTTCTTAACCTACATCATGTGTTATGGCCTCACAGCTGCCGTATATTTGTATTACAAAAATTAAGGAATAAACATTATGGCACAAACAATATTACATAAAGCCGAAACCCGTGGGCATGCAAATCATGGATGGCTTAATAGTTATCATTCATTTAGTTTCGCAAATTACTATAATCCTGATCGTATGCATTTTGGCGCTTTAAGGGTGTTAAATGACGACACCGTTGATGCAGGAAAAGGTTTCGGCACCCACCCGCACGATAATATGGAAATTATTTCCATCCCGCTTGAGGGCGACCTGGAACATAAAGACAGCATGAACAATGTTGCTGTTATAAAAAACGGCGATATACAGGCGATGAGCGCCGGAACCGGGATTTACCACAGCGAGTATAATAAGGACAGGGAGCACCGCGTTAAATTTTTGCAGATATGGGTTTATCCCGACAAAAAAAATGTAGAACCGCGTTACGACCAAATCACTTTAAACCTGGAAGACAGGCATAATAAGTTGCAGCAAATACTTTCGCCAAATCCGGACGATGAGGGCGTATGGATTCATCAGAACGCCTGGTTTCATTTGGGTAAGTTTGATAAAGGCGTAAGCGCTGAGTATGATATAAAGGCAAAAGGCAACGGGGTTTACGTTTTTGTATTAACCGGCGAAGTGCGGGTAAACGACCAACTTTTAAACACACGCGACGGTTACGGAATTTGGGATACCGATAAGTTCACCATCACTGCCGAAACTGATGCCGAATTTCTGCTGATGGAAGTACCGATGATACAGTAAGAAGGTGAAAGTCCAAGGCTTAAAGCAAAAAGCTTTGGACTTTCGGCTTTTTGCTTTCCGCTTAAAATATGAGTAAAACAGAAATATTAGTGATCTGCAGGCATCAGGGTATTCTGGAGACGGTTGTGCGGCTGATAAACAACAACCCCGACTGGCATGCAACCGGCGCAGCAACTGATGAGGAGGCTATCGCTGCCTTTATGGCGCTTTCATTCACACTGGTGTTGCTTGGCAGCGGGATTGAACAGGAAAGCGAAAATAAAATACGTGCGGAATTTGTTGCTCGTGACCCATCCGTTATTATAGTACAACACTATGGGGGCGGCAGCGGCCTGCTGGCCGCTGAGATTTACCAGGCGCTGAACGGCCCCCATTAATCTTTTTTATTGGAATGAGGATGAAATAATTGTATTAATTGTTTTTCTTTGCTGTATGCTTTTTCGAAGCATTTTAAAACAATCTTATAAACCGATTTATATTTCTCCACCATGAGCGATCAAACTGAAAACGATAAAGCCAAAACTGATTTACTGGCACGGGCAATGGATCTGAATGCCAAACTATTAAGCAACGCCGCTTCAACTTATGCCTATAATAAAATAAATAATTTACTGCTGATGCAGGTATTGGCAAAAGTAGAGAACCGCGACCTGGAAGAGATCAGGAACAATGTTGACAAGTATATTGCCCAGTTTACAGAAGAGTATATTAAGAAGAATTCGTAGGCAGAGGTTATGCCTGACGAAACGCCTCTTCCCCTCGCCAGGATGGCCACTATAAATAAGCCATCATTTTGGACATTTATTGGGGTCTGCATTTCACTTTATATTTATAACAAAATTATAGCACCTGGTACCGGTGATTTGGCACCATATGTGCTGAATGGCTTTTTTATATTCCTGGCAGCATTTATCGGATTGTTTTTGAATTTGATAGCGGCGACGATCAAAAGCCAGGCAATCAACCGGATATTTGATATTATATGCTACATTTTTGAAATGGCAAGTTTACTCTTATTAGCAGCCAGAATATTTCTTAAATGGTAGACAGCTATATTCGCTCGTCATGGCTATATTACAATACTTTCAAGGCTTATGATATGTTACATCCTCAGATGATGTGTTCCTTTCCATTGATCATTTACTTTGAGAATTAATATAGCTAAAATACGGACCACTCTGGCTAGGAACCAAAACGCAAAAAGCCTTAGTTCGCATGAACTAAGGCTTTATCAATTATATTAAACGGATTTAAGATTCGCTACTGACGCACTGTCCCATCCGCCTTTTAGTCGCGCGTCCGAACAAAGGGCTGAGACATTCCCATCGGCTCCGGCAGGCTCAACTTCTGTGTAATATGCCTTGAAACGCAAAAAGCCCATGATCGGAACGATCACAGGCTTAAGCGATAAGATTTGGCACCGACCTACTCTCCCACATTTTACTGCAGTACCATCGGCTCTGGCGGGCTTAACTTCTCTGTTCGGAATGGGAAGAGGTGGACACCGCCGATATAGGCACCTGAATATTTTTTAGTTGGTCATTGGGTCATTAGGTCATTGAGTCATTTTTTGACTTTCCGAGCCCTAACCTTCATGGTTGCAACTTATTTTTTATTTTGTTTACTCATTCTTTCAAGGCCTACTAATGACTTAATGACCCAATGACTTAATGATAATAAACTTAAACATAATTGAAAGAAGTATTTTGAAGAAAAGACAACAGTCATTATTATCTGTTTGCTTCGCGATTAGAGGCTGTTAACTAATCTCTAATTAACTAACCTCTAATCTCTAACACGAAGAAAGCTTCGGGCGATTAGTATTACTCGGCTATGATGTCACCACCTTTATACCTGTAACCTATCAACGTAGTAGTCTGCTACGACCCTCAATGGAAGTCTCATCTTGTGGCTAGTTTCGCACTTAGATGCTTTCAGCGCTTATCTATTCCCAACGTAGCTACTCTGCAATACAGCTGGCGCCATAACAGATTCACCAGTGGTTGGTCCAACCCGGTCCTCTCGTACTAAGGTCAGCCCCACTCAAACTTCCTGCGCCCACAACAGATAGGGACCGAACTGTCTCGCGACGTTCTGAACCCAGCTCGCGTGCCACTTTAATGAGCGAACAGCTCAACCCTTGGGACCTTCTCCAGCCCCAGGATGTGACGAGCCGACATCGAGGTGCCAAACCTCCCCGTCGATATGAGCTCTTGGGGGAGATCAGCCTGTTATCCCCAGCGTACCTTTTATCCTTTGAGCGATGGCCCTTCCATGCAGAACCACCGGATCACTATATCCGTCTTTCGACCCAGCTCGGCTTGTCTGCCTCACTGTCAAGCAAGCTTATGCTATTGCACTCCGCGTACGGTTACCAAGCGTACTGAGCTTACCTTTGAAAGCCTCCGTTACCTTTTTGGAGGCGACCACCCCAGTCAAACTACCCGCCAAACAATGTCTCCCGCATGTACGGGATTAGACACCAGATACAGAAAGGGTGGTATTTCAACGTTGACTAACTGAATCCTGGCGAACCCAGATCACAGTCTCCCACCTATCCTACACATCCTGTAGCCGATTTCAATGTTAAGTTGTAGTGAAGGTGCATGGGGTCTTTCCGTCCCGTTGCGGGTAACCGGCGTCTTCACCGATACCACAATTTCACCGAGCTCATGGCTGAGACAGCGCCCAGATCGTTACACCATTCGTGCAGGTCGGAACTTACCCGACAAGGAATTTCGCTACCTTAGGACCGTTATAGTTACGGCCGCCGTTTACTGGGGCTTCAATTCAATGCTTCGCCTTGCGACTAACATCCCCTTTTAACCTTCCAGCACCGGGCAGGTGTCAGGCCATATACGTCATCTTTCGATTTTGCATAGCCATGTGTTTTTGTTAAACAGTCGCCTGGGCCTTTTCACTGCGGCTTCATTGCTGAAGCGCCCCTTCTCCCGAAGTTACAGGGCCATTTTGCCGAGTTCCTTAGCCATGATTCACTCGAGCACCTTAGGATTCTCTCCTCGACTACCTGTGTCGGTTTACGGTACGGGTATTCATAACCTGAAGCTTAGCGGGTTTTCTTGGAAGTCTGATTACCTGAACTATCCACTCCCCCGAAGGTTTATGGTACTATCAGCTTTCAGCAAGGATCGCGGTCTTTCCTACGTTCCCTTTACCTACGGCCTTTAACGAACTATTCCGTCAGTTCGCGTCAGTTTCACTACTCCGTCACCGCATCGCAGTTATAAATAGTACTGGATTATTAACCAGTTGTCCATCGGCTACGCCCTTCGGCTTCACCTTAGGCCCCGACTAACCCTGATCCGATTAGCGTTGATCAGGAAACCTTAGTCTTTCGGTGGGCGGGTTTCTCTCCCGCCTTATCGTTACTTATGCCTACATTTGCTTTTCTAATCCCTCCACAGTAACTTACGTATCTGCTTCCCCGGAATTAGAATGCTCCCCTACCAGTGCCGCGTTATGCGGCAATCCATAGCTTCGGTATACCACTTGATGCCCGTTTATTATCCATGCCCGATCGCTCGACTAGTGAGCTGTTACGCACTCTTTAAATGAATGGCTGCTTCCAAGCCAACATCCTAGCTGTCTGTGCAATCGGACCTCGTTAGTTCAACTTAGTGGTAATTTGGGGACCTTAGCTGATGGTCTGGGTTCTTTCCCTCTCGGCCCTGGACCTTAGCACCCAGAGCCTCACTCCAGCGTATATTATCAAGCATTCGGAGTTTATCTGGATTTGGTAGGATTTGACTCCCCCGCACCCAATTAGTAGCTCTACCTCTTGATAACTCAACCGCCAGGCTGTTCCTAAAAACATTTCGGGGAGTACGAGCTATTTCCCAGTTTGATTAGCCTTTCACCCCTACCCACAGATCATCCGGAAACTTTTCAACGTTTATCGGTTCGGTCCTCCAGTACCTGTTACGGCACCTTCAACCTGTCCATGGGTAGATCACAAGGTTTCGCGTCTACCTCCACTGACTATGCGCCCTATTCAGACTCGCTTTCGCTTCGGATCCGTGTCTTAAACACTTAACCTTGCCAATGAAGAGTAACTCGTAGGCTCATTATGCAAAAGGCACGCCGTCATCCCGTACGTACGGGACTCCGACCGCTTGTAAGTACACGGTTTCAGGTTCTATTTCACTCCCCTGTTCGGGGTTCTTTTCACCTTTCCCTCACGGTACTGGTTCACTATCGGTCTCTCAGGAGTATTTAGCCTTACCGGATGGTGCCGGCAAATTCCCACAAGGCGTCTCCGACCTCGCGGTACTCAGGATTCCACTATCCTTCTATTCATTACCCGTACGCAGCTCTCATGCTCTATGGCCGGGTTTCCCATCCCGTTCCGGTTCTGTTTAGTTATCATCTTGTGGTCCTATAACCCCCACCATGCCGTAACATGGTAGGTTTGGGCTGCTTCCATTTCGCTCGCCACTACTCTGGAAATCACTGTTGTTTTCTCTTCCTATGCTTACTTAGATGTTTCAGTTCAGCACGTTCGCGCATTTATGCGTCCGATCTTCAATCGGACAGGTTTCCCCATTCGGAAATCGCCGGATCAATTCATATTTGCTGATCCCCGGCGCTTATCGCAGCTTATCACGTCCTTCATCGCCTCTGAGAGCCAAGGCATCCCCCGTGTACCCTTTCTTACTTTCTTCTACTATACCGCCTTTTGCTCGGTATGTATGCTTTTTTGGTTAGGTCATTGTTTCATTTGGTCATTGGGTCATTTTTATCACCACCTTACAGGCAATGACTTAATGACTTAGTGACGTAATGACAAGACCCTCCCTACTGTTGTCTTCTCTTTCAATTTACTTCTTCCAATATGTCAAAGAACTTGGCCCCAAACCCCTAAAGGGGCTTTTGCATTATATCCCTCCCCCTTTAGGGGGCCGGGGGGCTTGGTGGAGAATAACGGATTCGAACCGTTGACCCTCCCGATGTAAAATCGGGATGCTCCAGCCCCTATCGGCTAATTTCCTGTTTCATTATGTATCTCCATTGCTTCGCGCAATGGCCGGGTGGTGGAGAATAACGGATTCGAACCGTTGACCCTCTGCGTGCAAGGCAGATGCTCTAGCCAGCTGAGCTAATCCCCCTTTGGATGTTGTCATTTAGTCATTGTGTCATTTGGTCATTGTTTTATTTGTTAAAACATGCAATGACTTAGTGACTTAATGACCCAATGACTGCCTTTATAGTAGTCCCGAGCAGATTTGAACTGCTGACCCCTACATTATCAGTGTAGTGCTCTAACCAAACTGAGCTACAGGACTGCTTGATTTCGGATTTCGGATTTACGATTTCGGATTTATCATTCGTAATTCGTAAATCGTAAATCGTAATTTCTTACAATCTCGTTTCCTCAGATGATCACAGCCACCAATTGGCTTCATCTTTTGGGTTTTCCATTTATTAATTATTGATTGATTGAATTACTGAATTATTGATTGGGCTTTTTTCCTTATTCAATAATCCGATAATTCATTAATTCAATAATTACAAAAAAGAATAGAATCATGCAGCTAACAGCCGCGGCTGTTATGCTTTTTTTGAAGAGATTTTCCGGTTTCCGGCTTTCAGCTTTCGCCTTTTACCTTTCACCTTTTTCGGATACTGCTCCAGAAAGGAGGTATTCCAGCCACACCTTCCGGTACGGCTACCTTGTTACGACTTAGCCCCAGTTACCGGTTTTACCCTAGGACGCTCCTTGCGGTTACGCACTTCAGGCACCCCCAGCTTCCATGGCTTGACGGGCGGTGTGTACAAGGCCCGGGAACGTATTCACCGCAGCATTGCTGATCTGCGATTACTAGCGAATCCAACTTCACGGGGTCGAGTTGCAGACCCCGATCCGAACTGTGAACAGCTTTTTGAGATTGGCATCCTGTTACCAGGTAGCTGCCCTCTGTACTGCCCATTGTAGCACGTGTGTAGCCCCGGACGTAAGGGCCATGATGACTTGACGTCGTCCCCTCCTTCCTCTCTATTTGCATAGGCAGTCTGTTTAGAGTCCCCACCTTTACATGCTGGCAACTAAACATAGGGGTTGCGCTCGTTGCGGGACTTAACCCAACACCTCACGGCACGAGCTGACGACAGCCATGCAGCACCTAGTTTCGTGTTCCGAAGAACTGGAGCGTCTCTGCTCCATTCACTAACTTTCAAGCCCGGGTAAGGTTCCTCGCGTATCATCGAATTAAACCACATGCTCCTCCGCTTGTGCGGGCCCCCGTCAATTCCTTTGAGTTTCACCCTTGCGGGCGTACTCCCCAGGTGGAATACTTAACGCTTTCGCTTTGACGCTGACTGTATATCGCCAACATCGAGTATTCATCGTTTAGGGCGTGGACTACCAGGGTATCTAATCCTGTTTGATCCCCACGCTTTCGTGCCTCAGCGTCAATCATACTTTAGTAAGCTGCCTTCGCAATTGGTGTTCTGTGACATATCTATGCATTTCACCGCTACTTGTCACATTCCGCCTACCTCAAGTACATTCAAGCCCATCAGTATCAAAGGCACTGCGATAGTTAAGCTACCGTCTTTCACCCCTGACTTAATAGGCCGCCTACGCACCCTTTAAACCCAATAAATCCGGATAACGCTCGGATCCTCCGTATTACCGCGGCTGCTGGCACGGAGTTAGCCGATCCTTATTCTCAGAGTACATTCAACCCCGTATACATACGGGGGTTTATTCCCCTGCAAAAGCAGTTTACAACCCGTAGGGCCGTCTTCCTGCACGCGGCATGGCTGGTTCAGGCTTCCGCCCATTGACCAATATTCCTTACTGCTGCCTCCCGTAGGAGTCTGGTCCGTGTCTCAGTACCAGTGTGGGGGGTCATCCTCTCAGATCCCCTAAACATCGTAGCCTTGGTAAGCCATTACCTTACCAACTAGCTAATGTTCCGCATGCCCATCTTTATCCTATAAATATTTGATCACATCATAATGCTATGCCGTGATTTTATGCGGGCTTAATCTCTCTTTCGAGAGGCTATCCCCCTGATAAAGGTAGGTTACATACGTGTTACGCACCCGTGCGCCACTCTCATGGAAAGCAAGCTCCCCAATCCCGTCCGACTTGCATGTATTAGGCCTGCCGCTAGCGTTCATCCTGAGCCAGGATCAAACTCTCCATTGTATAATGTCTAGTTTATCACTGACCCTATTATTAATAATAGAATCTGTAAATTTTGGTGAGTGGTCAGTCGTGATCCCGATAGCTATCGGGAGTGAGTCGTTAAACTCCCCTTCTACTTCTTCTTCCTCACCGTTGTATTCCTTTTACAGTATCCCTTCTCTCTCTTTCATAACTCACCTTCGTTAGCTTAAAGCTTAAAGCATAAAGTCTAAAGCTTTTAACAGCTTTTCGCTTTCTCCTTTTCGCTTTCAGCTCCCTTTCAAGGCTGTTACGCTACATGATTATCTATACTTTTTAAGAACTAATTCGGGTCTCTGTCGCAGAGAACCTATATTTAAAAACCTTGCGGTTTCAAACTTTTAAACCTTTTTGCCTCGTTCCCGAAGCGGCTGCAAAGATGCGACTTTTTTAAATACCTGTCAAGTGTTATTTTCACTTATTTTCAGTTAATTTTTTAGTCTCTAAATCTTCAAAAAACAGCAGCTTTTTGCACAAAGCGGCCACAAATATACACAGATTTCACATACCTGCCAAAAGAATTTTATAAAAAACTAATCAGTTCCGGCTAACTGCCTGTAAACTACACGGATGTGCAAAAGCATAAATGTGCAGATGCGCAAATGCTTATTTAAGCGCCGTGATTGTTATCTTTGAAAATCATATGAACGAACATATTTTTCCTGAAAATTTCCTGGCTTCCTTATCCGGCGAACCAGGTTTTGCACATCAAAATTTCATAAATGTTCATAAAAATTCTGAACCGCCCACATCAATAAGGCTAAATCCATTCAAAAAATCATCCGCAAGAACCAGTCAGCAAGTGCCCTGGTGCCACGAGGGATATTATTTAGACACCCGCCCATCCTTTACTTTCGACCCGCTTTTTCATGCCGGATGTTATTATGTGCAGGAAGCATCGTCCATGTTTATCGATCAAATCCTTAAATATATAAGGCAAAATGATGCCGAACCGATAAAAGTACTGGACCTGTGCGCCGCTCCCGGGGGAAAAAGCACGCTCATTAATTCAGCCATCGGCAGCGACGATTTGCTGGTAGCAAATGAAATTATAAAAACACGGGTGCCGGTTTTGTGCGACAACCTTAACCGCTGGGGTACCGCTAATACTATTGTGAGCAACAACGATCCGAGGGATTTCAGCAGGCTTAGCGGCTTTTTTGATATTATTTTGGTTGATGCGCCATGCTCAGGCTCGGGCATGTTCCGAAAAGACCCTGCGGCTATGAATGAATGGAGCGAAGCCAATGTAAATCTTTGCCATCAGCGGCAGGAGCGCATACTGGCTGATGTTTACCCGGCCTTAAAAGAAGACGGATACCTTATATATAGTACATGTTCTTACTCGCACCAGGAAAACGAAGATATACTGGATTGGCTTTGCAAAGAATTTGATATGGAAACCGTGCGCATACCTGCAGATAAGGAATGGGGTATTGTTGAAACAGCATCTCCCGAACGAAAAGCATGGGGCTATCGCTTTTATCCCGACCAGGTAAAAGGCGAAGGTTTATTTGCAGCCTGCCTAAAAAAGAAGGGGCATGCCGATGAATTACCTTCCTTTAAAACAAAGGGACACCAGAAATTAGCTTTAAAAGAGATAGATGCCATAAAGAATTATTTAATTGAGCCCGACAACTATTATTATAACAAGGTAAATGACGATTGGTTGGCTATCAGCAGGGTACATAAGGAAAGCCTGGATACGCTGCAAAGGCATCTATATTTAAAAAAATCGGGGGTGCGAATTGGCAAGCTGATGGGCAATGACCTGGTACCGGACCATGAACTGGCCTTAAACATATATATTAATAAAGATGCGGTGTTGCAAACCGAACTCGATTACAACCAGGCCATACAATATTTAAGGCGGGAAAATATCGATTTAAATACAACTGATAAAGGCTGGAGTTTGATGAATTTTGAAGGACAGCCGCTGGGATGGGCTAAACTTTTGCCGAACCGGGTTAATAATTATTACCCGAAGGAGATCAGGATACTTAATGCCCCGACTCACTAAAAAGGGAAATTACAGCAGTTATAGAATTATTGGCCGATAGGCAAGGCATTTGTCAACGACTTCTTCCACCGTTGGATTATATTCAGATATGTTGTCTTGCATTTTAATTTTCAGGATTGAAAAAAAGATTAGCTCCGTTAGGGCGGGGAACATTATTACTGAACAATTCATACATTTCGTCTACCTCTTTTTCAGTTCCTTCAAAACCTGCTATTTTTTTACCCAATTCAATTAGCTCTTGCCTACTCATAATTTACATCTTTATATTATAGCAATACACTCAACAGAAAAAAGTATACCCCCGGGGAATGGCATAACCTGCGGCGCACTACGCGCCGGCGTTAGGTTCGGGAAGAAGTTGCTGTAAGCTTTGTTGATGACAGAAAAATCAGGGTCCTCCCCCGATACCATAAACGCAGTTATTTTTATTACTTTGTCCATTGAGCCGCCGGCATCTTCCAGTATTGTTTTTACGTTTTTAAATGCCTGTATAACTTGCGCTTCGTAGCCGCCGGTTACAAGTTTGCCGGTTGAAATATCAGCACCTGTCGTACCAGATACAAAAATCAAGTTGCCTGCTATTACAGCCTGCGGAACAAAAGCATTTGGGCGCGGCGCATTGGGCGTATTAAAAACATGAGGATCCATTTGATAAGTATTAAATTATTTTGCATATCAAACTTAATAAAAT
>Ga0206872_10167_pt1 | contig 19277 bp, 19 predicted proteins | sample Alteio_BWOrgCont_34_FD_152906 | JGI IMG/M metagenome (GOLD analysis project Ga0206872, IMG submission 152906) | Enriched cells from forest soil in Barre Woods Harvard Forest LTER site, Petersham, Massachusetts, United States -... | ecosystem: Environmental > Terrestrial > Soil > Temperate forest >... | reverse complement strand
AGCCATAAAAACAAGCATTGAAGATACGCTCTTAAATAACAATACCTTCATCAAACTATTAACAATAGACAATTTACCGGCGGTAACCCATAAGGATCTTGAATTTACCCTAATTCTTAAAAGTGATGATATTAATAGTACTGCTGCACTTGTCTTGCTTATAGTGGATGAGTTTGAACAAAGAATAGCAGCTGTTGATTTACGCAGTGACGACCTTTTCAAAATCTCAGGAATGAAAAACACATATGAAGTAAAATGTAAATTAAAAAGCTTACCTCTTTTACCCGGCACATACTCCCTCGGAATTTATATTCAATCGCACGCGGTATCAGGGGATTTTTACAATCTTTTACAATTTGATGTTTTGCAAAGGAAAACGGAAAATGATTTCCTTCCTTATGATTTGTCAGTTCGGGGGAAAGTGGAAATTAATCATACTTTTGTTATAAAATAATCAGATGCTCAGTTTTATTAAAGGAGAAATCAAATCAATAGTTGCCCAACCATATTGGAACTTTAAAGGCAGCTTTAATTATTATAATCAAACAATATATTTTCCAAAAAATAGTGTTATATTTAAGAGAGTAATAAAAGAAGGTATTTATGAACATGCCGTCCTAAGTATCATAACTCCACTGATCAAACCGGATACAGAGGTTTTCGACATAGGCGCCAATATTGGCATCATGGCAATCCCATTATTAAGCTTCGATAAAAGTATAACTGTAGTATCCGTTGAGGCCTCCCCAAACAGCCTCCCCTTTTTAAAGAAAACAAATCTTGCAAGCTCTTATAAAGACCGTTGGGTCATTATTGACAAGGCTGTTTCTGAAACCGAAGGGAAAATAAATTTTCATATCGCAGACGCAGGAAATGGGGCATACGACAGTATAAATGATACAAAAAGAATTTCTTTTACAAATACGGTCGAAATAGACTGCACAACCATTGATACCATTTGGCAAAGCCGGAATGAACCCAGGGTTTCTTTTATTAAATCTGACATAGAAGGCGCGGATCTATTGGCTTTAAAAGGCGGTATAAAATGTATAAGAAAATGCAGGCCATCCATATTAATTGAATGGAACCCTATCAATATTAAACCTTTTGGATTGCAAAATAAAGACTTCTTCGATTTCGTCCAATCAATAAACTACGTCCTGTATTCATTACGCGGATTGAATAAAATAACAACGTTAAATGACCTGGAACTGCAAAGTAATTACACAGAGAATTTTCTGTTAATCCCTGGTGAATAAAAATATCAATTTGAATTTGATTAAAGGTTTAATGACAGCCCAGTTGATGGTTAAGCTTTGCACTTGCTAATTAGACTATTATGGGCTTAATCAGATTTTTGTTAGCCATTACCGTTGCTATTGGGCACAGTCAGGGGTTTTCTTACTTTCCGGGAAAAACAGCCGTTGAGGTTTTTTTTATTATATCCGGATTTTATATGAGCCTCATTTTAAACGAGAAATATTTTGAGAAAAAGAACTCTTATAAATTGTTTATTACTAACAGGTTTTTACGATTATTCCCAACATACTGGATTGTATTATTATTGACCATTATTCTCTCGCTGGTTTTTTACCAGCAAACAGTTAATAGCGGTACAGCCAAGTTATCTGCTTACGTCCATTATTCTAAAGATTTAAGTTTTAGTACCATGGCCTACCTGGTGTTTACCAATATTTTTATATTTTTTCAGGACATGGTTTGCTTTCTGGGTATTAATCCCCATTCTGGAAATCTATACTTCACCAGTAATTTTTACAATTCCGATCCCCCTGTATATTTTTTTTTACTGATCCCCCAGGCGTGGACCGTAGGGCTGGAATTAGCCTATTATCTTATCGCGCCTTTTATTGTAAAGCGATCATTATTAATAATTGTTGTCCTCATCTTATTATCCTTTATTTTAAGGCTTTTTCTGATAAGCATTGGCCTCAGTCACGATCCATGGAATTACCGGTTTTTTCCAACCGAACTTCTTTTCTTTTTGTGCGGCACCGTGTGCTACAAGGTGTATTCTCATTTTAAAGACAAAATCCAAGCGATCAAATGGTCGTCAATCTTGCTTAAGGCCATTTTTTTAACGATAGTTTTATTTACAATTTTATACGAAACAATCCTCACGTATATCGCTCCCGGGCACGTCCAGATATTTTATTTCTTTTTGTTCATCTGCGCCTTGCCTTTTATTTTCATTTACACAAAAAGCTCAAAACTCGACAGGTTTATCGGAGAATTATCCTATCCTATATACATATCACATATGCTGATGATCGACGTTTGCGGGTGGTTACATATCCCCAAAGGCGTTTTATTAACCAGCGTAACTATTGTATTAACAATTTTATTTTCTCTTCTCATAAACAAATTGGTCACTGAAAAAATAGAGAAGTACAGGCAAAAAAGAGTCCGCGCGGTGATTGCCAATTGATTTGATATTGTTTTGAATGTTTAATCTTTCTTACATTTTATCAACACGCAACCGTTTACCTTTTTTAAGGATAACCCTCGAAAAGTTGATGAGTGAATTGCAGGCGGATGAGGAAATTGTGGTTGTGGACGGTAACAGCACCGATGGCTCAAAACACTATCTGCAAACACTTTTTAACGAAGGGAAAATCCACCAATACATTTCGGAACCTGATAAAAACCAGGCCCACGCCTGGAACAAAGCCATGCTGATGGCAAAAGGCGACATTATTAAAAAAATAATTGACGATGATGTTTTTTGCTATAAGGCAATAAGGGAGTGCAAAAACTTTATGCTGCAAAATCCGGCAATTGACGTGGTGATCTCCAATGACCTGGGTACTTCCCTTCACGATTACAAAAATATTCAAAAACTTAGCCGCCTTCCCCAATTTAAAAAATGGGAAAAGGGGCTTAGTCCCTCCTTTACTTTCGGCGATGTACACCTGCTGATCCGCAGAAGTTCATTAGCACATATCGGCCTGTACAATACCGCTTTTGTAATGATGGATTGGGAATATTCGTTGCGGATAAGTTATTTAAAAGCCAATATCGCCTATTATACCGGTTATAACGCACTTTCGGTAGGGCATCCTCAAACCGTTTCTTCGTTAAAAAACAAAAAATTGACAGAAGAGCAGGGAAAAAGGGGATGTGTATTTTATGAATATGAAGGAGACGGCGCCGAGATTCGCCCCTGGTCGAAAATAAAAATATACGCAGGCAAGCGCCTTAAACCGCTGACAGCGAAAGGTATTAAAACAGCGGATCAGCCAGTTGAAGATATAGGCGCAGTATACGACTATTTGTACAGATACATTTCAGAACTTAATAATTCACAAGACTTTACCTTCATAAAAAAAAATTGAAAAGAATACCTTCATTAGATGGATTTAGGGCGATATCAATAATATTGGTTTTGATAGCGCATAGCCGGTTAGCAGTTGGGTTTCCCAAAAAATACGCCGATATAGCCAGGCACGGGGCAGTGGGTGTAACTATTTTTTTTGTGATAAGCGGTTTCCTTATCACATATTTGTTATTGATTGAGGATTCGAAAAACGGTACCATAAGTTTAAAACGGTTTTACATAAACAGGGCGCTCAGAATATTGCCTGTTTTCTTGCTGTACACCTTTTTTGTCATCGTTTGGCAAAACTACGAGCCCATAGGTGTTACCCGTCTTGATTTGGTGCATGCTTTTACGTTTACCGAGAACTTTTACCTGAAGCACAGCTGGTTCACGGGACATTTCTGGTCACTTTCCGTTGAAGAGCAATTTTATATTTTTTGGCCGGCAATGCTAATTGTTTTCAGAAAACATTTAAAAATTGTATTGGCGGTACTCATCGCCTGTTCGTGCATAACCAGGGTGATCGCCTATAAATTCCCGGCTTATGCGATAATTTCCCTGTCGCCTTTTTTTAATTATTCAGATGCAATTTTTATAGGTGTATTGGGCGGGATTCTATTTTTCGAAAACCCAGCCATTTGCAAACACTGGCTGTTCCGCTCCTATCCGGCGCAGGCTGTTGCCGTATTTTTAATCACGGCCTTTGTATATCTATCTGGTTACGGAAAATTAGGGATTATTGCGCTTCCATTCGGAAATGTCATTATTTCCGCCTCGGCCCTATTTTTAATATTTTCGTACATAACGCCCACTAACCCGGTGGTTTTTAAATTTCTCAATAGCCGGTTTATGGTTCATATCGGTATCCTGTCATACAGCATATACATCTGGCAGGAATTTTTCTTTGCCGGCCCGTTCCAATTTGTTTGGCGTGTGTTCCCGTATAATATTTTAGTGATTTACGTAGTTTCACTGGCTTCCTATTATTTATGGGAAAAACCCTTCCTGAATTTGAAGAAACGCATTTCCGAAAAAAAGGCGCAGCCGGTAACTGTTTAATTGTTTTGTCAAAGCCTTTAATAAAAATCCGTTTCCAAAACGGTCTTAGTTTTGCAGGATTCAAAAGAGATGTTTTTGATGTTGAAGGGTTAGCCGAACTATTCCGGTTCGAAGAAACTGCCGATGCTGATTATATTATCTTCGGGCCTTACGGTAATGATATCCCACCAAAAGGCAACTATACGCGCATCGGCTATTTTTGCGAGAATATTAAACCCGATCTCTCTATTTGCGAATGGGCATTCGGCGTTCCGCGCGAGGAAGATGTACAGCATCCAAATTATAAACGCATTCAATGGCACGGCCTTGATCCGCGGGTGCTGATAAAACCTCCCGGAAACGACCCTGAAAAAATACTGGCCTCGAAAACTAAATTTTGCAATTTTTTATATTCTCACAAGGTGCCGTATCGCGAGGCGTTTTTTCGCCGGCTTTCTAATTACAAAAAAGTGGATGCGCCCGGCGGGTCGATGAATAACATGCCGGGAATCGATACACTTTACCAGGGCGATAAATGGGAAATAAAACGGCAGTTTCTGTCGCCATATAAATTTACCATCGCTTTTGAAAACGATGTATTCCCAGGTTACCAGACCGAAAAATTATACGATGCCATGATGGCCGGGAGCATCCCGATTTATTGCGGCGATCCGTTTATAGGGGATATTTTTAATACTAAGTCCTTTATTAATGTGCATGATTTCGTCCGTTCGGGAAGTGCAATTACCAAATGGTTGGAGAAACATAGCCAAAGCGACTTTGTAGATATTCGCCCGCAATTTTATCACAATCCTGCGCACCGGGTAACAAGAAACCTGAAGGCTAAAGGCAGAAAACTGAAGATGAACCTGCAATTCGGCAACCTTGACTTCGGGCCGCTGATAGACCATATCATAGCGTTAGACCAGGACGATGATAAATATCTTGAAGTTTTACGGCAACCCTGGTTTATTGATAATAAGATACCTTTAAATGCATCCCTAAAAAGTCAATGGCTTAAAATTTTTAAAGCTGATGATGATACTTTCACTAACAATTGACGGACAATAAAAAAAGTTTAATCTCCATTGATATCGCAAGGGCGATAGCTGCTTTGGGCGTATTTTTTTACCACCAGCACATTGGCGACTACCTTGCACAGTACACTAAAATAAAGGCTTTCGATTACATCGATAATTTTGGCGCCGCTTATGCAGTACCCTTGTTTTTTCTCATCAGCGGGTATTGCATCCATTTATCAAATTTAAAATATGTACAATTAAATAAAGAGCTTCCGTTAAAAGTGTATTATAAACGAAGGTTTCTGCGGATTTATCCGCCTTACCTGGTTGCGGTTATATTTTCAATCCTGGTAAACCTGCTTACCCATTTTGGTTCAATGCCTACTCTTACCGACTTGTTTGTACACGCGTTTTCGCTGCAGGGCTTTACTGTTCAGTACTTCAACACCATAAACCTGGTTTTATGGACAATTACTATCGAAATTGCCTTTTATATTATTTACCCCATATTTTATTACCTGCGGTTAAAATTCTCATTAAAACTTGCATTGCTCACTACGTTTATCGTTTCGTGTTTAAGCATTGTTTACTTGTCCCTGCAGCAAACTATTACGTTGCCGCAATATTACCTGGTATTTAACATCTGGTTTTCTTGGTGCTGCGGCGCTTATATTGCCGATAAATTATTTTTTAACCCAAAGGCATTTCAAAAACTAACGTTTAAAATTGTTTACGGGCTGATACTGGTTTTATTTGTGTACGCAACATTCTACCCCAGTCATTATTTTTCAATTGTACAATACCAATTAAAAATATTGATCTGGACAGGCCCGCTTATTTACCTGCTTTCGCTGGAAGATTGGTTCGCACGGCATAAATCATGGTTCCTCCATATCATTGCCTGCATCGGGTTATCAAGTTATTCGCTTTATTTACTGCACGAACCATTAATAGCCATCAAAAACTACCTTGTGCATGCTTATCTCCCGAATGAATTTCAAAAAGCGGGGGTAATTATCGGCATTATTTTTATCCCGATAATTGCCTGGCTAAGTTACCGTTACATCGAAAGGCCGTTTATGGTCCGAAAAAAAACTGCTGCTTAATGAGTTATCCTTTAGTTTCCATAATTATACCCGTATTTAATTCGGAAAAGCATATTGCGGAAACTATTGCCTCGGCGCTGGCCCAAACCTGGCCTAACAAAGAGATCATTATTGTTGACGACGGTTCAAAAGACAATTCTGTTGATATCGCCCGCGGTTTTAATAATGCAGTTATAAGAATATTTGAGCAGGAAAATAAAGGGGCCAGCGCGGCCCGCAATAAAGGATTGTTAGAAGCTAAAGGAGAATACGTTCAATTTTTAGATGCGGACGACCTGTTGAGCCCGAACAAGATCACCGACCAGCTTGGCATACTTGATGGGCGGCCGGATTATTTATCAATATCGCGCACCGTATATTTTGAGGATGGGAGCGGGTATTCCGATCAGTCGGCACATGACGAGGAGATTGAGTATTATGACGACCCCGTAGCTTTTTTAATAGATATGTACTACAAAACGGCCGCGACCAAAAATCAACGGGGTTTGGTAACAGTGCATTCGTGGTTAAGCCCGAAGAAGCTGATTGAAAAAGCGGGGTGGTGGAATGAAGAACTGACCGTTGATGATGACGGGGAGTTTTTCTGCAGGGTAATATTGGCAAGCAAAGGAATTATATATGTACCTGATGCTATTAATTATTATCGTAAAGTGCAAACCAGTACTAACCTTAGCGCCCGAAAAAATAGCGCCGCAATGCACAGCATGCTGCTTGCAAGCGAACTTAAATGCAGGCACCTTAAAGAAAAATCAGATGATCCCATTGTTGATACTGCCTTAGCCAAATTATTTATGGAAAATGCAGTAACCTTTTATCCGCAGTTTAAAGATTTGTACCGGGTTGCCATAAAGCGGGTAAAAGAGCTGGGCGGCATTGATTATGTGCCTGCCGTAGGAGGGAAAAATATTGAGCGGATAAAAAAACTGTTTGGCTGGCGGTCGGCCAAGCTATTACTTTTTGTAGTTAGCCGTTTTCAAAAACCGGCGATAAAAAAATAGCAATTATTGTGATAAGCAAATTGAACTGATAATGATACCATTTAATAAGCCTTATTGTACAGGTAACGAATTAAAGTATATTGCCGATGCGATGGCGAGGGGCAAAACAGCCGGCGATGGCTATTACACCGAGGCATGCGAGGATTTTCTTTGTAAAAAGTACGGCTTCAAAAAAACATTTTTAACAACATCCTGCACCGATGCATTGGAATTGGCAGCCTTGCTCATAAACATACAACAGGGCGATGAGGTAATTATGCCTTCGTACACTTTTGTATCAATGGCTAATGCTTTTTTGCTGCGGGGGGCTAAAATTATTTTTGCCGATAGCAGCGCCGATAATCCGAATATTGATGTTAGCTCGGTAGAAGCATTAATTACGCCAAACACCAAGGCCATTGTAGTAGTCCATTATGCCGGCATAGCATGTGATATGCAGCGCCTGCGGGAAATTGCCGATAAGCACAATATTTTTTTAATTGAAGACGCCGCCCAGGCAATAGACAGCTATTACAAGGACCGCCCGTTAGGAAGCATCGGCCATTTAGCGGCGTTTTCTTTCCACGAAACAAAAAATATAAGCTGCGGCGAAGGCGGCTTATTGGTTATAAATGATGAACGTTTTTTTAAACGCGCCGAGATCATAAGGGAAAAAGGCACAAACCGGACCGCGTTTTTCAGGGGAGAAGTAGATAAATACAGCTGGGTGGATATCGGCTCGTCTTTTTTGCCTTCAGAGCTGCTTGCTGCTTTCCTGTACGCGCAGCTGGAGCAAATGGATATCATCCAAAAAAAACGGATAGCTATTTGGGACCAATATTATAATGCCCTGTTGGGGCTCGAACAAAACGAGGGTATCCGGTTACCTGATTTACCAGGTTACGCAGTAAATAACGGGCATATTTTTTACATGATATTCCCCGATTTGCAATCCCGTACGGATTATATCAATCACATGAAGGCCAATAAAGTGCAAACGCCGTTTCATTATGTTGCCTTGCATAACAGCCCCTTTTACAACGCTAAACATGATGGCAGGGCATTACCATGGGTACAAACCTACCAGGATTGTTTGGTGAGGTTACCGCTTTTTTATGAGCTTGGCGATAACGAAGTTAACGAGATAGCCCGACTGACTAAGAGCTTTTTTAAACTATAATGGCTATTCTATTGCCAAACCATTCCCTTTTGATTGTAGCGTTAGCCTCTAAAATATTTTTCTATTCGGATAATTGCTATATAAGATGAGAAAATCTGTTCTTTCCGACAATATCCAGGCGCTTGAACATTTTTAAAAAAATTCCAAATGCTTTTTAATTCTATTCAGTTTATAATATTCTTTCTTGTCGTTGTTATAACATTTTATATTACGCCATTCAAATGGAGATGGTTTTTGCTGCTTGTAGCCAGTTGCTATTTTTACATGGCCTACATCCCCGTTTATATTCTAATACTGGCTTTTACTATAACCGTCGATTATTTTGTGGGGATATTTTTAGAAAGCACATTTGGTACGGCTAAAAAGCTGCTTCTTGTTATTAGCATTATTTCGAATATCGGTATTCTGTGTTTTTTTAAATATTATAATTTTTTTACCGACAATATTTCTTTCCTACTTACCCATGCAGGTTATAAAGCAACACTCCCTGCTTCACATTTAATATTGCCCATCGGTTTATCGTTCCATACTTTTCAAGCACTGAGTTATATTATAGAAGTTTACAGGGGGAAACAAAAAGCGGAAAGACATTATGGGATCTATGCGCTTTACGTAATGTTTTTCCCGCAGTTAGTGGCCGGACCAATTGAAAGGCCCCAAAATATCATTTACCAGTTTTATGAAAATAAGACGTTTGATGTCGATAATATTTCAAGCGGTTTAAAGCTAATTTTAAGAGGGTTCTTCAAAAAACTGGTAATTGCCGACAGATTGGCTTTATATGTAAACGCGGTTTATAGCAATCCCGTTCATAATAGCGGTAAAACCTTGTCGCTTGCAACATTTTTCTTCGCTTTTCAGATATATTGTGATTTTTCAGGTTATTCTGATATAGCGATAGGGACAGCAAAAGTGTTAGGGTTCAAATTAGTCACAAATTTCAATCAACCTTATTTAGCGAGAAATGTAAGCGAATTCTGGAAAAGATGGCATATCTCGCTAACAAGTTGGTTTAAAGATTACCTATATATCCCTTTAGGCGGAAACCGGGGAAATCTTCTATCGGTATATTTTAATCTCCTTTTGGTTTTTGCAATAAGTGGTTTATGGCATGGCGCAAGTTGGAATTTTATTATATGGGGCACTTTAAACGGCTTATACCTCATCTTTCTAAAGCTCACAAAGAAATTCTGGCCGGTATTTTACAAAAAAACATATTTAGATCGGGTACCCTGGCTAAAAATATCATTGCAAATAGCAGTGACTATGTTTTTCATAGATATTTCATGGGTATTTTTTAGGGCGGTCAATATTTCAGATGCATTTATTATAATTAATAAAATCATTTCATTCAAGGGCGTTATATTTCATCCGGAATATACCATCGCCTATTCATTCATAGGTCTTGTTATTCTCTTATTATATGAAGTTAAAAATGAATATTTTAAAGGCAGGTTTTCACTATTTAATAATCCCAATTACCTCGTCAAAAACTTTTCGTATGCTTTTCTATTAATTGCTATCATAATTTTAGGCGTATTTGACGGCGGACAGTTTATTTACTTCAAATTTTGAGCTTGAGCAATAAAACTAAAATATTTATAAAAAAATCATTGTTCTTTATACTATTATTGATCGTGGTTGACCGTGCAACCGGGGCCCTTTTAAATTATTTGTATTTTAGACATGAACCGGTGGTTGGTCCTTCCACAACCTATGTTGCTAATTATTGTAACCAGGAATTGTTGGTAATGGGCTCATCTCATGCCCATCATCATTATATCTCAAATGAATTGGCCGATAGTACTAAGTTAAGCTGTTTTAATGCTGGCGCCGATGGATATTATATGCTCTACAGCTATGCAATGTTAAAATGCGTCCTAAAACGCTATACCCCTAAAATAATATTACTTGACATCAGACCAGACGAATTCAACATAGACCCTTTAAACTACGACCGTCTGTCAATACTATTACCCTATAATGAACAACACCCGGAAATACATTCAATTCTGGTGCAGAGGTCAAATTTTGAAAATATAAAATTGCTATCCAAAACATATCCGTTCAACTCACAGATTATGTCAATAATAAACAGGAATATTTATAAAAATAAAAATGAATTCAAAGCCACGGGTGAGCTTGGCTTTGATGCACTCAGCGATACTGTTCATATCGACAAAAAAATTAAACAGGCTGAGTATTATGAAAATAGGGGAATTGACTCGAACTATGTTAATGCTTACCGATCATTCATAAAAGACTGTTTAAACAGGCATATCAAGCTTTGTATATTTATTTCGCCTGTTTTACCGGAAATTCGAATAAAAATCAGATCCGCTCAAATCGCTTCAAAAATTGCAGCTACTTTTCATGTCCCTTTCTTCGATTATTCAAACGCCGGGTCTTTTAAAACCCCCGTATATTTTAACGACCTTGAACATTTGAATATAAATGGCGCCCGGTTATTTACCGGGATGGTTATTAAAGATATCGGCGTAGATAGTGGCCAAAACTCTAGCAAACAGCGTGATTGATCTTATCAAACACGATAACTCCTTTTGAAGAACGAATAACCTTAGCAACCAAAAAGCATGAGTTTGAAATCAATAGCTTCAAAAATTTTAGCAAATAACCCGGTTAGCCGTATTGTTTTTACCCTTACCGGAAAACGTATTTCATTCAACCACCTTACTATCCGCACAATAGCGCTTGTACTCAGGCAACGTATCCCATTTCATAACCTCACTATTGATGTATCGGATAAGGTGATTACCCCGCTTACGAAATCGCTTTTATACTATGGAATATACGAAAAAAATGAGGTTGCTTTTGTAGAAAAATACCTGGGAGAAACCGACGATGTGATCGAACTGGGTTCGAGTATCGGGGTCATGGGAAGCATCATATCAAAAAAACAAACAACCGGCAGATATATTTCAGTGGAAGCAGACCCCGCTTTAATTGACGCTAATAATAAAAACATTCGCCTTAACCGGAAGACAGACTATGTACTGATAAATAAAGCCGTTGATTATTCAAATAAAACAATATCATTTTCAAGCAGTGAAAGCAGCCTTAGCGGAAAGATCGACAGGGTCGGTTCAAGCAATTCAACAGTAACCGTCGAAACTATCACACTTAATGAGCTTTGTGAAGCTTATAGCTTGAATAGCTTCGTATTGGTTTGTGATATTGAAGGAGCGGAAGTAACAGTATTACTTAATGATAAAAACGCGCTTAAAAAGTGTAAAAAAATGATAATTGAATTGCATGGTACTGAATATAATGGCAAAACATATTTGATTGACGATATGGTTAATTTAATACTGGATAATGGCTTTAAAGTTTTAGACCAGCAGGGAAGCGTTTATGTGTTTCAGGAAATATAATCTTTAATGCGCATCCTCCATTTCGCCGAAACTTTTTCACAGCCCACAGAAACCTTTATTAAAAGGTACGTTCAAAAAAGCTGCCAGTTTGCCGAAGTTGCAGTAGTAGCGTTATACTTTCGAAATATCGACCGGGAAATAAAAAAGCGTGCAAGCTTTTTTGAAATCACCAACAAGATATATACCCGTAAAACCATCAAGGGGGCACTAAGATTTATCTATGAGCGATTGTCGGGAAACCGGTTATGGTACAACGAATTGAATAACGCAATAGAAGCTTTTAAACCGGATATTATCCATTGTCACTTTGGCAATGCCGGTTTAATGATGATGGAATTCGACAGGAAATTCAAAAAAAACATCCCCTATGTCACCTCATTTTATGGATACGACATATCATCGCTCCCATTTTTGGATAAAAAATACCGGAAAAAACTGCTCAAATTATGGCGGCACGGCAGTGCTTTCTTCGCCGAAGGGCCCGAGCTGCTAAAAAAGATCGTAGCGCTTGGGGGTGCTGAAACAAAATGCCTGGTGAATCCATTATTAATCCCTGTTGAAGATTACCCGGTTAAAAACGAATACAGGGCCATGGGCAGTCCCATCAAATTTTTATTTATCGGCCGCTTTGTCGAGAAAAAAGGTTTCCACCTTTTCCTCGAAGCCATCGGGCAGCTCGGTAATAAAATCGGCCCGTTCACTATCGATATTATCGGATCGGGCCCTTACCTCGAAAACTATCAGCAGGTAATTGCGGCGCATGACCTGCAATCAGCAATAAAATGGCTTGGCATGGTAAAACACAACGAGATTATAGCCATGTTGAAAGATTATGATTTCCTCGTTCACCCCTCCTTAACCGCCCGCGACAATGACTCCGAAGGCGGGGCGCCCACCATTATTATTGAGGCGGAGGCCGTTGGCCTGCCGGTAATAGCATCCAGGCATGCGGATATTCCATACGTGATGGGCTATCACGATTTCCTCGCCGAAGAAAACAACATTCCTTCACTTGTCGCCGAGATCGAAAAAATTATAAATTGCCGCAACATACAACACTATACCCAACAGGGTATGGATAAAGTACAATACCAGCACAACTTAAATTCGAGCGGTATTTACGAGGGGAATTTAAAAAAGCTGATAGCTAAGAAACTGTCTAAAAATGAAATGAATTCTTCTTTGCCGTGAAAACTACTGACAAGATTTTGTCAGTGACAAAATCTTGTCAGTAGTTAAGTTATTAACTATCAGCCGTGTAGCGTTTTGTAGCAGGGTGTAGCACGTGTAGCGCTACGCTACAAATTTCTATTCCCGCTCCCGAGAATTAAATGGTTCCGTTAAGAATCGCGGGTGAATTTTTTAACACAGAGAGCGCTAAGGAGGCGCAAAGAACACAAGGAAATTATGTGGAGGCATCGAAGCTTAAGACCCGGGTGGTGTGATTCCCCTCTAACTGTATTTTTTACCCTCTTTGCCGATTTCGGCAGAGAGGGTGGTCGAGCGAAGCAAAGACCGGGTGAGTCGACTCTACGGGCGACATTAACACAAATGCCTGGCGCACAGTTTACTCACCCCGATCCCGTACATACGGGACTGGTCGACCCTCCTTTCGCTGCGCGGAAAGAGGGTAAAAAAAGTCCCGGCGCACTCCTCTCCCGACATGGGAGTTATCATAACACTCATATTTTAGCTTTGAATTTTATTTAATGCTGGGAATAATTACCATTGCGCTGGGCGAAAAAAGATATATCGATATGGCCAAAATGCTGGCATTGTCATTATTGCAAACAAATCCCGGAATAAAACGCGCTGTAATTTCCGATGTGCCCGAAGGGGAATTTACCGGGCTTTACGATATTTACATACCCTATGATAAAAGTTTTGGTAATGGCATAAGTCAAAAACTTTATTTAGACAAATACTCCACTTTTGAAGAGACCCTTTTTATAGATTCCGATTGCCTGGTTTTCGACTCGCTCGATAACATGATCACCCTGTGCCGCAAGCATCCCTTTGCGGTATTTGGCGACCAGATCAGTTCGGGCAACTGGTATATGGATGTAACCGCAATGTGTAAAAAATTCAATTTGCAATCCATCCCCTTATTTAACGGAGGGACATATTATTTTAAAAAAACAGCCCTTGCCGGCAGTATTTACGACAAGGCGAGAGAATTGGCCGAAAATTATATCGGGCTTGGTTTCACCCAATTCAGAGGGTCGGTAAATGAAGAACCCCTGATTGCCGTTGCCATGGCGATAAATAGCGTTGAAGCGGTAGATGACCGGGGCACCGGGATGAGGACGCCTATAGGTATGAGCGGCCCCTTAAAAATTGATGTTTTAAACAAAAAATGCGCTTTCAACAAACAGGGGGAACACGTTGAGCCCGTTATTTTGCATTTTGCCGGCTCGTACGCAGACGCCTTTCACTATAAACGCGAGGTTGCCAAGTTAAAGACGATGTCTAATTTCCCGTTTTTAAACAAAAAACTGGTTTCTGTAATGATAAATCTATCCTATAATACACCCTACGGCTTATTAGTTTTTTGTAAAAGAGTATCTAAACGCATTTTGCGAAAAGAAAAATTCGACTTCAAAATCACCCTCCCCGTTTTTTCGAACCAATAAATGGATATCACTATTATTATTCCGGCGTTTAACAGAATTTGGTCGTTGCCAAAAGCAATTGAATCATGCAAAAGTGACTCCGGATTGTCTATACAAATAATTGTTATCGACGATGGCAGCACCGACGGCACCTGGGAAATGCTTTCGCAAACAGAAGGCATAGAAATTTACAGGCAGCAAAATTGGGGCAAGCCATGGGCCGTAAACATGGCTTTTTCGCATGCAAAAGGGAAATACATTAAATTTCTGGATTCGGACGACTGGTTTGTAGAGGGTACGGTAAAAAAACAGTTTCATTTAGCCGAAAGCGAAAATGCCGACATTGTAGTTGCCGGCCATAAAATATATGACGGGGATAAATATATAAGGACGCAGGAATGGGTCAATTGCGATGATTTTATAGCCCAAAATTTAGGAGAATGTGACAGTTCGCATTATTCCGCATTTTTGTTCAGGAAGGATTTTATAAACGATATCCCTCACCGCACATCTTTTGCCGCTGCTGATTTTGCTTCACGCGACGACCGTTGCTTTATGCTGGAAGCAGCCCTTAAAGAGCCTAAAGTTGCTGTATTTGACGAAGCAACGCTCGGTCATCAGCATCACGACAAGGGGCGGTTGCAATTTAAAAAAAATGTCGCCCAGGTTTGTACCAACTATCAGCATGTTTTAATCTATAAAAATATACTGAAACAATTGGCCGAAACCGGCAGGCTAACGCCGCGAAGGGTAAAAGCATCGTTAAATGTTTTATGGCCATTATGCCATTGGGTTGCTAAATACGATATTAACGAAGCCGCCGGTTTGTTTAACTGGATAAAAGAACTTGATCCGGAATTTAAAATCGCAGAACCCGGAGTACTCGGTTTAGCCTACAATATACTGGGATTTAAAAAAACAGAACTCCTGTTGAGTTCGCGCCGCAAAATAAAAAACAAAGGCAAACGGCACTGATTCTATAAAACAAATTGAAAATTTTCCTGGCCTTTCTGCAGTCTGAACATCAACACCCCATACCTGCCTATAGTTTTTGGCAGCATTACATAAAAAATGGCATAGTAGAAGCAGGCTATGAATGGACGGAATGCCCCGATGCTGACTGGGCTTTGGGACTGGTCCCTCAAAGCAAAAATGACTATTTAAACTGGAAGCAAAATGTATGGGAAAAAACAGTTTCATGGTTAAAAAAAAATCCGGCTGATGCTTTTTTAAGTTATTTATATCCCGAGCAGGTTAGTGCATCCGCCATTAAAGAAATACAAAAACTCGGCACTCCTTGTATTAATTTTTTTTGCGACAATGTACGTGAATTCAAAAAAGCGCCTGCCGAATTTGAAGTTTTTAACCTTAACTGGGTGCCCGAGCATAAAGCTGCAAAATGGTATAAAGCGTCTGGATACGCTTATGTTAATTTACCAATGCCCATGTGGGTTGAGCCGCAATACCGGGTTTTCAAACAGGAAACAAATGATCAGGTCACTTTTATTGGATCGAAGGATATTCAAAGGAAATTATTATTTGAAAACCTGGTGCGAATTAACCCGGATGTAAAATTGGCTATCTATGGCAATGGGTGGAAAGAAGGTAGTGCTCCTGAAATTGACCTTGTTTTACCGGGCTACACCTTTAATAAAAAAATACTTTTTAATCTCAATTTTATCAGCAGCCAGGGTTTACCTGCTTTTTTACGCAAAATAAAGCAAAGAAATATCGATCAGGGCAACAGCGATATGCTGGATTCAAAGGTGAATGGCCTACTCCCTTTTGATGTTTATAATAAGTTAACCGCGGAAAGCATGATTACTTTAGGCGTGAACCGTTACCCTTCATTCCGTTATCCGCTTTTAAAGCCAGGCAGTTATTCACGACTTCGTGATATTGAAGCCCCAATGCTGGGCGCTTGTTATCTGACAGAGTATACTGAAGGTATGGAGGAGTTGTACGATATCGGGAAAGACATAGCCGTTTACAAAGACGATGATGAATTAGCTGTTAAAATAAAAGAGCTTGAGGCCAGCTCAAATGTCCGTAAACAATTGAAAATAAACGGTCAGAAAAGGGCTTTGAATGAAAATAGCATCCCAAGTTCTCTGAATAAAATAATGCAGCGGTTAATACAGTAATTAGCTTATTATCCTGATGAATAGTCTAAAGCGCGTTTCTTGAAAAAAATACATTTATACTTCAGGGTTGAACCTCGAAAAGACCGCTTTTTTTATGGCGACCGGTATTTGTTAGGCTTAATTAAAAAACTGTTCTACAAAAAAAAAATCAGCGGGGTCGAAAAAGTTTTCCTGAACCTGTGTAAAGGATTCGATCAGTTAAAAATTAATTACGACGTCAATTTACCCTTCAAAAAAATAAAACCGGGCGAGCCGGTAGTTGTGCTGGGCTATGGGAAATATGCTTTGAAAGGGTATAATATTTCCAATCCGCTCATCGCCGGTGTCGGTTTGATGACCCACCCGAATGATTGGCCGGATATTTTTAAGGAATACCCGGTAGCCAAGTACTTGCAGCATTCAGAATGGACGAAAAATATTTATTCACGGCATTACGAACCGGACAAATGTGGACTATGGCCGGCAGGCATTGATACAGAAAAGTGGAAGCCGGCAGAGCAGCCTTTAAAAAAGTATGATTTGCTTGTTTATAATAAAATCATGTGGAATAAACCACAGACCGAAAATACATTAAAGACCCCTATTCTGAAAAAGCTTGACGAAATGGGTATCTCCTACAAAGAAATTACTTATGGAAATTATATCGAACCGGAATATTATTCATCGCTGAATGATTGCCGTGCAATGATATTTTTGTGCGAACACGAGAGCCAGGGGTTTGCTTGTTGCGAAGCCCTGTCAATGAATGTACCTGTTTTTGCCTGGGACCAGGGGTATTGGCTCGATCCCAACCGCTTTGTATGGAATGACCCGGTTATTCCTGCCACCTCCGTTCCATTTTTTGATGACCGATGCGGCATGCGTTTTAAAGATTTTCAGGATTTTGAAAAACTGATCAACAATTTTTGGAGCGGCGTAAAAAATGACGATTTTAAGCCAAGGGAGTATGTATTGGAAAATCTCACCCTAAAACATAGCGCCCAAAATATGCTAAACATTACTGAAAGTATTTATAAATGAGGATACTGCTGATAATGGATCCCGGCATACCTGTTCCGCCAACGTTATACGGAGGTCATGAACGACTGGTGTATTTATTTGCCGAAGAATATCAAAAACTCGGGCACCAGGTAACGCTGCTTGCCGGGCCCGGTTCCCATTGCAGCGGTACAACGATAGCATTTGGAACTAATGACCTGGGCAGATCGCGATGGGCGCGGCTTAAAGAAGCCTTGTTTGTATGGAAATATTTAAGAAAAAATCGGAACAAATTTGATTTAATCCACAATTTTGGCAGGCTGATTTATTTAATACCGGCCTTAAATTCCCCCTCAAAAAAAATAATGACTTATGGCAGGCCGGTTTCAACCAGAGGGATAAAGGTTGTAAATGCGCTGCCAAATAAAAACCTAATATTTACCGCTTGCAGCAATTATTGCGTATCAACCGGCAATGTGGCCGGTAATTGGGAAACCGTTTACAACGCGATTGATTTTTCGCAATATGAATTAAAGGAGCCAATAACTGACGACGCCCCTTTAATATTTTTGGGCCGGCTGGACAAGATAAAGGGCGTTCATACTGCGATAAAAGTTGCAAAAAAAACAAATAACCGGCTTATTATCGCGGGTAATATTTCGCATACACCTGACAATTACGCTTATTTTAAAACGGAAATTGAACCGCAAATTGATGGTGAACAAATAAAATACCTGGGTGCGCTAAACGATGCTGAAAAAAACAAATATCTCGGCCAGGCAAAAGCATTGCTTTTCCCGATTGAGTGGGACGAGCCTTTCGGTATAGTAATGATAGAGGCCATGGCTTGCGGTACGCCTGTTATTGCTTTTAAACGAGGCTCGGTAAGCGAAGTGGTAAACAATGAAACGGGTTTCATAGTTGGCAATGTTGATGAAATGGAAGCCGTAGTAGGTTCTATTAATTTGATAGACCGGAAGCGGTGCAGGATAAATGCGGAAAACCGTTTCAATGTGGCAACGATTGCAGAAAGATATTTGAGCCTGTAATGCAGCTTCCAGGTTAACTAATAGCAAAATTGGGCTTAAATAATCTTCAAAAAAAAATAGTTCTTATCTCTTCCGGTCAGCCTTCCGTAAATCCCCGTTTGGTAAAAGAGGCCGACGCATTAGCCGCAGCAGGTTATGATGTAACTGTACTGTATGCCTACTGGAACGATTGGGCAACCCAGCACGACGATCAGCTGCTTCCCAAAAAAAAAATGGAAAACCATACTTGCCGGCGGCGATCCTCATCAAAAAGCTTCAACCTATTTTATAAGCAGGCTAATTCACAAGGCAGCGCGGTTCATCGCCCAAAAAACAAAACATTATAATTATATACTCGATTTTGCCGCGGCCCGAAGCAGTTATTTTTTAATGAGGGAGGCCAAAAAGCATAAAGCCGATCTGTATATCGCACACAACCTGGGGGCATTGGCCGCCGCTGCGA
>Ga0206872_10157_pt2 | contig 19289 bp, 13 predicted proteins | sample Alteio_BWOrgCont_34_FD_152906 | JGI IMG/M metagenome (GOLD analysis project Ga0206872, IMG submission 152906) | Enriched cells from forest soil in Barre Woods Harvard Forest LTER site, Petersham, Massachusetts, United States -... | ecosystem: Environmental > Terrestrial > Soil > Temperate forest >... | reverse complement strand
CGGCCCAGCCGTTTCAGTTCGATCGCAATCAAATCGAGCAAATGCTCAAGCCTCTGTTGACTACCGAAGATCCGAAGTTGTGGCAGTTTGTCCTGGACGTTTATGAGCACTGCATTTTTGGGAGGATGCAGCCCGCTCAGCCCCCACTCGAACATGCATGGCTTGTCCCAGGCGGCGTGTATGTAGGCCAATGGATTTGGGATACGACCTTTCTTACGGACCTGCTTTCCATTCTTCCGGCGCAGAGGGACTTCATCCGCGGAATATATCAGAACTATTGGGATTTCCAGACGAAATGGAATGCCGAGAAGCCGGACTATTCAAAGGGAATGATTGCGAATCATATATGCCCCGACAACGGGCCACCGGGATTCAACGGCAAAGAATGGCGCACACGTCCTGTTTTTTCTCAAGCCCCTCTCCTTGCATGGGGCGTAGAACGCGTGTACCAGCGCAACCACGATCTCGAACTTGTCCGGACCGCGCTGCCTCATCTCGAATCATTTCACGATTGGTACTGGCGCGAACGCGACTTGGACCGGCTTGGAATGGTAACAGTTGGCTCTTACGATGGGGTAATTCAGCATGCGCGCTTTGAGACCTATGACCACGAAGTAGACCTGGACTTACTGGAACTCACGCCACATCCTCGTCGACCGACCAACGGCGACAATGGACCATGGTATGGCGACATCTATATTCCGGCGAACACGGCGTATTTGCTTTTGTCCGAACGCAGTTTGATTCGCGTTGCTCATGCTGCGGGCGATGATGCTCTCGTGAAACGGCGGAGTCCAATCCTGGAGAATGGAGTCAAGGCGATGCGTCGATATATGTGGGATGATGGCCATCGCTGCTTCGTTGGCGTGCGACGAGATGGATTGAGCAAAGTACTCCCCGCGACCATTGGTGGAATGGTCCCGCTGCAGGCGGGTATTCCTACGGCGAGCCAGGCGACCAGGATGGCCGCAGCGCTCTCAGGATCGAGCTGGAATACGCCTATGCCGATTCCTACTGTCGACGCAAAAGACTCGAAATACAAGAGCGACGACTTCTGGCGCGGAGATGTTTGGCCTTCAACGGTGTATCAGACCGTTAGCGGCCTCGCGACCTACGGTCATCAAAAACTCGCTAGCGACTATGCAGACCGGCTGCTCGATAATGCAATCAAAGTGGGGATTAGTGAACACTATGACTCACGAACAGGCGCGCCTCTTGGAGTTCGCAATCTTGGCATGTCGGCCGTAATGCTCACAATGGCATTAGACGGGCTAAGCCCGCGTCATCGAATCGCATTGAAGAGAAGGCGAAAGGATGACAGAACGGAAGGACACCTATGAACCTGAATCGAAGGTCCTTCTCTTTTCGACAGGAACCGCTGCGCTTTCATGCCTAACTTCAAGAATTGCCGAGGGCATAGACGACGCAAAAATGCCATTCAGGTGCGTGAAAGATCTGCCCCCTAAAAATGCTATGAGACTGTTCCGGTCGAGATTGGTTGCGTCGAAGGAGGCTTCGACGCAGCCGTCACTACTTTAACTAAATACCCGCGACCTCTGGCACAAGTTTCGACACATTTATTCGACGCTTCTTAGGTGTTAGGGGGACAGAAGTCAAAATGATGCAGGAACCGTTGCGACATTCCTCACTGCGATCGACGTTGGACGCTCACGCTAAGCGTCACACCATCGTTACATGCGGCTCAGGACACCGTGTTGTCACTCGTCATGTCCGTCGGCGGAACTCAAACAGCGGCCAGGTCCGGCAGAGGAGGTCGATCGGGAATCGACGTTAGTCGGAAAATGATTCAGTTTTGCTTGAACCAAACTGAATTGGCTCCCCAAACAGTCTTTCGAGCTCGCTGATGCCGGATCAGTGATCGCGAGCCGACCCAAACAGATGGCTGGGCGTTAGGGTGTTCGCCAGTACTTATCCGCCTTGCCTAAAAAAACAGCCTAACCCTGCCGAACGCTTCTGGATTGACGTCCCGCCGAAACGACCAAACCGCGCTTCTCCATCCGGTTCAGCACGAGTAAAATCTGCTCATGTCTACCGCAATGAAAATCACGTCTGATTGCGTGAAACAAGTACTGCTAGCTGATGGTGTCAAGCCCGGGTCAATCTCCCCGTATTTGGCAGCATGGACGTGGGCACGGTCCGGCAAGACCAATACCGGTCTTTCGCTTGCTACCGTCCGGACCTACGAAGCCGATGCTCGCCGAGTTTATCGAGTTCTCGGCCTAGACCCTCCCAAGTAGCGCGTTGGTCCGCCACGGCTCTGAGGAGGAGAAATCCACGTTACAGTTTTATCGTTTGTTCTCCTATGCTCCTCCCGTGTTCGATATCTCTGAAATCCCGATTTCCCCCGATGAGGTACGATTCTGGGTAAGTCATCCGCCAACCCAGAGTCCTCGATCCGACCTTTCGGGTAGTGGGTCCAAGCAATTTTCCATATGACCGCCAACCGAAAGTCAAATCTAAGGACGCCGACCGAGCAAGGGATACGTTATTGAATAGTAAGGGCCAAAGTTCCAGAACTTGTCACCTGGTGAGTCGGATTTGGCGAGGGCATGGGTTGAGACGAAGATCCTCCTCCACAACCAATCGCCATCACGCCACTCGCAATAATGATCAGCCCCAAGCAGGCCGTAAACCAAGCCGTTTTCGCCTTGCGATTCTTTCCCAAACCAATCAGCGGAGCAAACAGAATCGGGAACAGAACGAAAGCTGCTTCTGCTCCTGGCAGTGTCTCGGTAAAGACCACTGTGATCTGATACGTCCCTGAAGTTGTTGTTGAGCCTGTAGCGATTGTGACCGCATTCGTCGTCGAAGAATAGCTGCAAGAAGCTCCCGATGGGAGGTTCAGACAATTTACCGACACCGACGAGGCTGTCGAAGGTAAGGTAACCGAATATGAAGCCGGAGTTCCGGCTTGCACGGTCGCCGTATTCGTGGTGAACACTGGAGCGTCGCCAGACGTGGGGCTTGCGGAATCCACCTCAAACTTCATCGGATTGGAACTGCCTCCGCCAGGTGCAGGCGACTGCACCGTGATTGCGACAATGCCTGCTGATGCGATCTGAGCAGTTGGAACCTGAGCGGTGAGTTGCGACTCGCTTACATATTGAGTCATAAGCGCCGTGCTTCCCCAGTAGACAGTCGAATTGGCACCAAACCCCTCTCCTCCGACAGTTAGCCTGAAGACCGAGCCGCCTGCATTTGTGAACCCAGGTGAGATCGTGCTCAATGCTGGAGTCGGACAGCTGACCGTCACCATGGCAACGCCGGAGGTCGAGCCCTTGAAAGAGCTTGTTCCTGCGTAGACCGCGGTTAAGAAGTCAGAGCCTAACGGGAGAGCCGTGGTTGTGAAAGTGGCTTGTCCGTTGGTTAGGTCGGCCGTCGAGATCAGGGTCGTTCCGTTAAAGAAACTCACCTGTCCTGAAGGCACAGCCGAACCGGAGGCCGGCGTGGTTGTTGCGGTCAAAGTGGTCGAATCGCCCACGACGATCTGCGAAGGAGACGCTGCCAGGGTTGTGGCTGTTCCCATGGCCGAGACTGAGACCGTGGCCACGCTCGAGGCCGAGCCATCGAAGGCGCTCGATCCTGAGTAGACCGCGGTGAGAGAGTCGGAGCCGATCGGAAGAGCCGTGGTTATGAAGCTGGCTACTCCGTTGGTAAGGCTTTCCGTCGCGAGCAGGGTCGTTCCGTTGTAGAAGCCAACATTACCAGCCGGCGTAGTTATGCCGGAGGCTGGCGTCACTTTCGCAGTCAAAGTCACCGAACCACCCACGATTATCTGAGAAGCAGACGATGTCAAGGCCGTAGTAGTACTTGTGGCCGAGACTACTGTTACGGGGAAAACGTTAGAGGTAGAGCCGTTGAAGGCGCTCGTTCCGGCGTAGACCGCGGTCAGCGAGTCGGTCCCGATTGGAAGGGCTGTGGTAGTGAAGCTCGCTACTTCGTTGCTCAGACTGGTCGTCGCGAGCAGGGTTGTTCCGTTGTAGAAGCTCACCTGCCCGGTTGGCGCGGTAGTGCCGGAACCTGGTATCACCGTCGCAGTCAATGTGACTTGGCTACCGGAGGTGAAATAGGCGCTGGGCACCTGCAGGATAGTTGTAGTTAATGCCGCAACTGTGACCGTAGTAGCGCCAGATGCGGATCCACTGAAGGTGATCGTTCCTGCGTAGACTGCGGTCAGGGAGTTGGAACCGACGGGAAGGCTCCATGTCGTAAAGATTGCCGCTCCATTAGCCAGGCTGGCCGTTGAGAGCAGGGTTGTTCCGTTGTAGAAACTGACTGACCCGGTTGGCATGGTAGTGCCGGAGCCCGGAGTCACTGTCGCAGTCAAGGTGACATTGCTGCCATAAGCGACCTGTGAGGCGGTTACTGCCAATGCCGTAGTTGTTGCTATGGCCGAAACCGTAACGGGAGAAGCACCGGAGAGCGAAGCACCAAAGATGTTCGTACCGGTGTAGTCTGCAGTCAGAGAGTTTGACCCAACCGGAAGCGCCGTGGTTGTGTAACTGGCCACCCCGCTACCGTTAAGAGTCACCTCCGCCAACAATGTGTTCCCATCGTAGAAACTGACTGACCCGTTTGGCATGGTAGTGCCTGAGCCCGCCGTCACTGTCGCAGTCAGGGTGACCGGGTTGCCGGTCGTGACTTGCGCGGTGGACACTGCCAGAGCGGTGGTCGTTGTTATAGCCGTGACTGTGACCGTGGAGGCGCTGGAGGTCGAGCCGTTGTACTCGCTCGTTCCTGCGTAGACCGCACTCAGGTAGTCAGATCCTACCGGAAGAGCCGTAGTCGTAATGCTGGCCACTCCGTTGATCAGGCTAGCCGTCGACAACAGGGATCGCCCGTTGTAGAAGCTCACCTGCCCGGTTGGCACGATTGTGCCCGACGCAGGCGTCACCGTCGCGGTCAATGTAACCGGCCCGCCGGCGAGGATCTGCGTGGCGGATGTTGTCAGCCCCGTGGTTGATCCAAAATCCGAAACCAAAACCGTGGAAGCGCTGGAGGTCGAGCCGCTACAGGTGCTCGTTCCTGCGTAGACCGCGGTCAGGGAGTCTGACCCAACCGGAAGGGTTGTGGAGGTAAAGCTGGCCACTGCGTTCGTTAGATTGACCGTCGCAAGCAGTGTTGTACCGTCATAGAAACTCACCTGCCCGGTCGGTACCGCTGTACCCGCAAATGGCTGCACGGTCGCGGTAAGAGTGAGCGAACCGCCCTGGAGAATCTGCGGAGCAGAGGTCGTCAAGGTTGTGGTTGTTCCCACTGCTGTGACTGTGACCTGAACCGGCGCGGAGGTTGACGGATCCATGGTGGTACTGCCGGAGTAAAAAGCAGTAATTGAGTTCACTCCGAGTGGAAGAGTTGAGTAGGTAAGGTAAGCAAGATAACCCGTGTTGTTTCCCTCTTTTTGGGAGACAAGCTGAACCGTGCCAAGTGGTTTAATGCTCAGATTACTGTAAAAGGTTACAGACCCGGACCAAGGGACATAAGCATAAAAGGTCACCGGAACGTCCGTTCCCGAGTTCGACGCAGAAGTGTAAAGAGTCACATACACGGAACTATTCCGCGCACTGATGGAGTGGGAAAAGCTGGCCGCATAGGTCACGCTTCCCGAGTATGCCGCGTACACGTTCATCGTGTTTGCGGCAAGCCCGTTGGGCAGGCTGAGGGTAGCAGCTCCAGTATTATCGAGCGGCTCCGTTCCCAGGTTTGTCGCGCAACCGCTATTAAGCACAGCCGGCACGCAATCAAGCGAATAGAACGTAACGGTACCGGTTGGTATTCCGCTCGTCGAATTTCCCGTGACGGTCGCAGTCAGGGTAACTGCCGCCTGATTGACTGGCGGTTGAGGTGTAGAGGTAAGAGTGACGGTGCTCGCGGGAAGCGAATTGCCCCACGCGTGAATGAGGTTAAAGCCATCAACCGACCCGAGGCCCGTCGCCTGATTGTATCCACCGTCGGCGCCGGCGGAATACCCGTAGCTTCCCGTGGTGCAATCCGGGGTCTCACTGACACACGGAACTATGTTGTTCCCCTGCGCAATCTGGTTGAATGCATCTTCATTCGAGACCTGCGCCAGCGAGTAAAGCTCAGGGTTGATATTTCCGAGGCCAGGCTGCTGGAGTGTGCCGTTTGAAACAAGGTACTGATTGAGCAATGCAACTACACCTGAAAACACCGGCCCTGCGGCCGAAGTCCCTCCCCACGCCGCACCGGATGTCGTAGCATTTGGCGAACCAGAATCGCAATTCTCTGGGGATTGGCCACCCGTGCAGGCAATGTAGGCAGTGATGGTTGCAGCCCCGTTTTCGAGCCGTTCATCTTCGCTGAACATTGCCACATCGGGAACGTCTCGTTGCCCATCAGCGGGAACCCCGGCGGCGCTCTGCCAATAGGGCTTCGAATAGTAAATGGATGCGCCTCCTCCAGACGCGTTCATCGCTCCAAAAGGTTCGAAGTTCCATATCTGCTCCGGAACATACGAGGCCAAAGAACCGCCATTGGCTCCGTTCGCTGGTCCAAAGCTGCCGCTCGGATCCTGTGCAAAGGAGGTCCCTCCAACCGCAGTCACATTCGTTTGATCCGACGGAACATCGACAGACAGGCCGCCTTTGGCGGCTGACTCCGATGTGTTGTCGCAATCGGCCGCTCCGGTATCTCCCGAACTTGTCACAACGGTCATGCCCTGGGCGTTGGCCTCAGCGAGATAGAGTTCATACTGGGCCAGGACACTTTCTTCATTTGCCTCTTCGCAGAACCCGTAGCTCATGCTCAGTACCGGCGCCACGCCCTGTTCGATCGCATAAAAGAGTGCGTCTTGTACGTCCGTGGAGTTTACGTAGAACAGTTGTGCATTGGGCGCGACCGCGCCGGCCAGTTCGAGATCGAGTTCGCCCTCGGCTTCGTCAGCAGCGATCCACCCTGGATCCTTTCCGTAGACCACCACATTAGGAGTGACGGCAGGGAGGTTAAAACTCTTCCGATAAGTGGCGATGTCCGAAAGAGCGATATCCGACTGACCTACAATTGCGATCGCAACACCGCTGCCGTTGGTGCCGGCAGAATAGAGGGCGTTGAGGTCATACATCGTGGCGATATCGCCGGGCGCCATCTCGTGGCCACCCTGAGACGTGTTGCCGGAGTTGAATTGAGGAACAACCCTGTGAGCATGGGAGTTCATTTTGAAGTCATTTAGTCCGGTCACGCCACCGATTACTCCGGCAATACCTTGCGGAAGCGAAATCTCAGTCACGTTGGCAAAATGGGTCTCTCCATTCACGCTGAGTGAATGTATCTGCGTTTGGAAGGCGCTTTCCGCCCATGCGGCCGTGGTAGAAAACACGAACGCGGTGCGCGACCGTGCCAGCGTGACCTTCGTAACGCCTTTTGTTTTCAACCAGCCGCGGACATTTTGTTCGTCGGTCGCCGAAATACCAAACCTGGCGCCAAATTCCTCCGGGCTAATCCACGCCCTGTACTGGGCCGACGCCGGATTCTGCTGGTCCTTAAGCAGTTGGCTGAGAGCGGCGCTTTGAGACGAAGTGGGCACGTAGACGAGCCGCAAAACGGGGATCTGTTTATCGCCCGCTACCGGCCCGAGGTCCATAGCCCGGTTTACCGACGGGCGCACGGAACCGGCAATGCGTTTGACGTCTGACTGTCCGTAAACGGTCAGCGATATACAGGCCAGAGATATCATTGCCATTCCAATAATCAGCGCGAGAGATGAGCAAAGAGCTTTCTTTCCGGACATGTTTTTTCTCAATCCTTGAGAGAATCCCACTAGTTGATGGCCGAACGACATTTCACGAATCCGAGGTGGGGCGTCCCCTCTTTGTGATCGCTTAGAACTTGCGACGCCTTCATCCTTACCAGGGACTCGGCAGAGGCGCGAGCGAACCTGGACGGACTGGGACGGAGATGGTCGACATCCCTAACTCAAAACCCCGTTTGTGTTATCGGCGGCAAAGGAGATTAAGTTGAGCAGGTTTTGGGAGTTTGTCCAATCGGTCACACTAAGCGTACCGCTCAGAACATCACCGGAGGAGTCACAAACCTGTCGCACCTCTGCTTTTGCTCATCATGGATGCTCAAGGGTTGTCGGCCCTGCCATAACAGTCCAACCTCCCGCGAAAAACTAGTGACTGATGCGCCATCGGATGCTCCCTGACAAACCCTCCCTTAATGAATGCCAAAGTAATTGAGATAAGGTGCGTAACAAAGGTCTAAGCCGAGCGGGGATCTCTTGAAATCTTGATCGACAAGGCGGTCGCCGAGATCTTTGTTGACGGCGGCGCTCGCTATATCGTGACCGAAATTCCCACGACTCCAGGTGCCGGCTTGGAATTTGGCTTGAGGAACAACGCAAGAGCGATCGACAGTCTTGAGATCTTCCCAATGAAGTCAATGTGGGCAACCTCTAAGCCGAATGAAAGATGATCGCGCCAACTGACTTGAATTCTTGAATGACGATATGCGCGGCTCACCATCGCCACTTCGCCGCCCTTCCTCATCATCTGCTCGCAGACGTGAGGCTTGCTTCCGGCTCCGCGACTGAGGGGTTCGTTGCTCGGAACCACGGCGTCCTTGTCGTTCACGCCGGATTCCGAAACAAAGAACCACTCACCCTGCCGGATCGCCTCACTTCCCCCGATCTCCGTGGGACGCAGGCCAGCGATTGCGGTTCGCACATCGCGAACACCATCGCCCGGCACAGTTGCAGCAAACCAGTGGCGTTCATCGCGCCCAAGCAGGAACTTGTGCTTTTCACTTCCGTCTCGAGTCATCAGCACCAGGTGGTGCGACTTGGGTTGCACGTCGAGAACTTCGATTGCAACCTCTTCCTCACACCCAATGACAAACACTTCTCCGGAACGGTCCCTGCCTACATCGATTGCAATCTTCGTCCGCTGCCTGAGGCGAGGCCCGCGCACAACAACGCGCGCACCCATGCGGGCGAAGTGCCGACACAGATACTCCTGGGTCGTCATACTTTCCCTTCTAATTGTTGGGGGTTGCCGTTATGCGCGGCAAAGGAAGGCAGAGAAAGAGCCGTCCAGAGCCGCGCGATTCGCACAGTCACGCAATCGATGATTGATCCGCATGGACGTCTCCTTTCCTTGAACAAAGTAGCATGGTTTCGATTTCGGAACAACAAGTTCCTTCGATCTCGAATTCCCCTGTCTCGATCAGTCTGACCTTCTTGCTGTGTCGTCTACAAAGCTGACCCAGCAAGAAACGCCGCCGCGCCAACACACTTTCAGATGCCCCCGTAGCTAAGCACCGGTTATAAAGGTGGTCCTGTGGTCTCGCAGAAAATTCGTCGAGCAGACCGTGGTGGAGGATTGCGGGAAAAAAGGGGTAGGAATTTACGGCATGGCACATTGATGACTGCGCCGGGCTGCTCGTCCTGGTTTCATCCTTGGCTGTGCTGCCTCTGCGATCTGGAGATTCGGGAGAAAGTCCGCCTATTCGGTCAGATCCTCTAATCCCGATGGCCGGTCGCGCCCCACTGACGCTTTGGAGTGGTCGAAGAACGCGCACGAAACCGGTGACGATCCTCCTTCAGGGCTTCGAGAACCAATGAATATAACTTCTCTAGCAACAGCCCCGCATTTTGCAAGTCGTTAGGTGAGTCGGCGAAACAGCAACCGCGCAATAAGCTTGCACGTTCCAGACCGTCTTTTGACTCGTTAGCAGCTGTGATGACACGTTGTGTCCATCGGCGTGAACTCTGGAACGTTCCACAGTTCGCGAATATCAAGTCATTCTCAACTTGGCTGACCCAGTAACCCTGCGGTTCTTTTAACCACCCTTCAATCACGGCGCACGCGACTTCAATTCGAAGCAGTTGTGCTTTGCGGCGCCGGCGCATCCCGGCACGGTTGGAGTGAAAGTTTTCTTTGCAAGGCCAGGGCCGAGGGTGGAACTTCATATCCTCTCGAAGCGCCACAAAGATACCTCCGCAGTATTTGCAGGTCTGGTTGCGCGGTGCTAGTACGGGGAGACCGCGCTCGATCCGTCTCAGCGTCCTGTTTATGTACAACTTAAGCTCGCGTTTCATTGTCGATTCTCTGGCTCGGCGATAGCGTTACCGAGGCGTGATCCCTTTCCCACTAAGATGCGCGAGCTGTGCTCCGAAGATGTCAGAAATGGCGAGGTGCAAGCACATTCCCGTGCAAATGTTGACGGCCCAGGTAGATATTCGAGAGACAACAATCCGTCTCATTCGGAACAGGCCTCACACGCAATTCAATCTGGTGACATGACTTGCTCCACCCATCCCCTCCTATGAGTTGAGGGATGGGTGGCGGCCGGATCTCCATCAAGAGATCATCCGAAATAGGCGCCGACGTCGCGATGTCATTCTTCGTCCCCGGTCACTTGCGCAATCAACAGTCGCGGGTACGCAGAGGATATGCAACTGCAACAAAACAGCAACAACGCAGGGAGGGCCGAATGGGCGACGATTTGTTGGCGGATTTAAGTCGTCAGATCCTCGCCGATCTGGTACGGAGCAGCCTGCTCGGAGCACTACCTACCGAGTCTGCCTCGAGGGCTCGACAGGGCCGACTGCCGAAGTCGGCCGTCCTTCTGGGCGGCGAAGACCTCGATGCGCGATTGCGAGCCATCCGCCGCTGGATTACCCCGAAGGAGTTGGCCGCGCTGCTCCACTGGCACCAGGAGACTGTTTATCGCCGGATCAAGGACGGCCTGCCCGCTGATCGTGACGGGGACCGCTGGAAAATTTATCCGCCGACAGTCGCCGATTGGCTCCGTGAGCGCCGTGAGGCACGGCAACTGTTGATTCGCTCCAAATTTCTGTCTTAAGTTCCAGAATCCGACACACAACTCGTGCGCTTGGAAGTGCGACGGGAAACAAATAAATGACTCAGAGCCGAATTTACGATCCACTCAAGAAGCCCAACAATCTGAGTGTCAACGAAGGGCGAGTGCAATCTTTGCCAGGTCCCGTGCTCACGGCCAGCGACAGCTTCCAGGATGGGCCCACTAAAGGGTTCGCGAAACTCCTCGTCTGGAGACGTGGAATCGAGTTAACGATTGCGGTCTATGTGTTGACGGCAGAATTCCCAATTACTGAGCGCTTCGGCCTTTCTAGCCAGATGAGACGGGCCGCGGTCTCTGTCCCGAGTAATGTTGCGGAGGGCTACGGCCGCAGGACCAGAGGCGAGTATTTACAGTTTTTGGGCCAGGCTCGCGGTTCATGTTCGGAGCTGGAAACGCAAATTGTGATCTCCAAAAAACTCAATTTGGGATCAGCCGTGGCCCTCAGCAACGCAGAGGCTCTCTGCGCGGAAACTGGCCGCCTGCTTTTTAAATTGATGGCGGCGCTGGAGAAATGAGATGTCCGATATCAGTCCCTCTGTCCCGCGCCAGATGCTGCTGACACGCGCGACAATGCGCTTTGCAGTTTCGCGGATCGGGAGTCGGCGGAGGCGATGATAAGGGAGCCACACAGGGCCCTTCTCGCGATGTACGGGTGCCCAAGTTAAGCGCTCTCAACGGATATCGACTTGCGCCTTGTGTCTGCGCAATCGAGTATCTGCGCCCCTGATCAAGCGGATGCCAATTTGGTCGAACTCGAAGCAAAGAGCAAGCAACGTGCGATACATCCTGCTAGACGCCCGCGCGCCGTTTGTTAGGCAAGTTAAACGTTCGAATTTCGTCTAATACGGCTTGCTGCTGGCAAGGGAGCTCGGCTGCGGTGGCCAAAGACAAGGGATACGAGGAAGGAAGACAACCATCAATGAGCATGAATTTCTATCCTGCCGGTGCGAAGCAGTGCGAAGTGTGCGGCGACCATCTAGGCGCACTTGTGTGTGACCGGGAGAAAAAGCACTTTATCTGCAACAAGCCGTCGTGCGCGAAAAAGAATGTGCGTCCGCTCCTTCCAATCTCCGGGCAAAAATGCGACGGACCCGGCTGCTGCAAGATGGTGCCGCCTATGCTGTACGCGAGCAGGCCACGGCGTTTCTTCTGTTCGAGCCGTTGCGCTTCCAGTTACGAATATTCTCGCAGTTCGTTCGTGAAGGTGAAGTGCACCTACTGTGGCAAACAGTTGAGGCGCCGTGTGAGAGAGGCAACAGGACCGCATTTCTGTGTGGGGCATTACAACAAATACATTGGCGAGCAGCGCGATAAGGACGAATGCGGCCGCTTCCTGAAGCTTTATCGACTCGTTCTGGAAAGATTCTGTAAAGGTCGCTATGGAAGCTTGAGGGGAGCCAGGTGCGAACTAAGACAGTTCTTCCGGTTCCTGGTTCAGAGCAAGATCACGAAACTGAGTGCTGTAACCTCCGATGTGGTCAGCAACTTCCTGGCGCGTCCTGGAAAACACAGCCCGCGCGCCGACTACGTCAAAAAAATGTTCGACTTCCTCCACCGTACGGGACGGTTCAAGAAGCCGAATCCCGTAATGTCCAGGGTCCAATACGCACCGGGTGTTAGTCACACAGTACTCCAGCCCTCAGACGACCAGATCGATCAGGTATGGACGATCCTCGAAGCTCGCGGATCGACGAAGGTGAAATTCATCATTTCTGCTGCGGAGGATTTCGGACCGAGGCGGCCGGAAATGTGCAGATTGCTTATCTCGGACATCAATTGGCGCCGCAAGACAATTCGAGTCCGTAACCCTACTAAAGCCCTCCTTGCCGGAGAGGTCCCGTTCGGTCGCAGGACGGAAAGACTGCTCAAAGCGTGGTTGAAGGAGCGAGGTGCTTGCAACCACGACTTCATTCTGGTCAACAGCAAGAACGGACGGTTGAGCCCAGCAAGCTTCACATATCTACTGAATGGCACTTTCTTGAAAAAGTGGCACGGCCGTATCCGCACCCTCGGTTTGGACAGGTTTCACTTCCATAGCCTTCGCCATAGGAATACGACAAAGCTGGATGAGAAAGGAGTGGGGCCCGAGACAAACATGAAGGTCCATCACTGGGGAAAACGAGCGTCAATGGGAATCTATCTCGCCACCAGTGAGCAGGAAATCGCTGAGGGCGTGGCCAGAGTCTGGAAGGTGATCGAAACGCGACGCGACCCACTGAGTGTTGCTCTCGTGGAGCGCGGTTGAGCATGTTGCCGTTGCGATCCCGGAAATGTTTCCGAGCCGAGCTGGGCCATTTGGGATACGTAAACAAACCATCGCAGTAGTGGCGTGCAATCGCTCACTCAGATTCGGCGAGAATTCGCGGAGGAAATGAGGATCAAATGACAAGAAGTGTATTGAAATTCAGTAATCGTCAACCGGCGTGCAGGCTCGTACATGCCTTCTGCGCATTCTGCGGCAAGGACCTCGAGATGCGCGAGCAGAACGAGTCTGGCCTCCACTTTTGCCTTGGGCACAATGCAAAGTACGAATCGCAGTTGCGGGATGAGGCGAGGCTGGGACCGTTCCTTGATATCTATAAAACATACAAACAGTTTGCGATCGGGCATTACCGGGATCCCAAGCATCCCCTCGATGTTGTCCGGAATTTCTTAGCCCTGCTAGTGAATAAAAGGATCCGCAATATCGACTCAGTTAAAGTTGACCATATCGGATTATTCAAAGCATCTTATCAGGGACAGCTTGGGCGCGCTGACTTTCTGAAGGTGTTTTTCGATTTTCTTATTTGCGAGAAGGTCTATCGCAAATGGAATCCGGTGGAGTCGGCTCTTCATTACGAAAAGGACTGGCGGGATGTTCCACGCGTTTATGACGACGAGGATGTTGTCAACATGGTTAAGTGGGTTCAAGAGCGCGGCGACACGCGAGCCAACCTCACCTTTTCTTTCGGACTCGAGTTTGGCCCCAAGGAAAACGAAGTTTTGAACATTCGTATTCAAGATGTGGATCGCGACCTGAAGCGGATTTGGCTTCGGAAAGCGAATCCTCGTCCTGGCAGGGAGTACTCGCACTACGCTCCGTATTGGAGCCGGACGGAATGCTGGCTCGAGAGGTGGATGGAGGAGCGGCCGAAGATTCCAGGCAACGACTTCCTTTTGATTAATGAGAGGGGAGATCCAATGAAAAGCGATGCATTCCGTCGACTTATGCGTGGCGTTTTTGTTAAGCAGTGGCAGTCCGAGAAGAATGCTCGGGGCTTGGATAGCTTCAGCTTCCGCCGTCTGCGGGACACAAACGTCTTCTTGTTGCGGAGGGCAGGCATGAAGGACAACGTGAACATGAGAATTCACGGCATGCTTGCGGTTGCCTCCATCAAGCGCTTCGACCGCCTGTTCACCCAGAAGGAGCTTAATGCGTTCCATCGCGCGGTCGACTAATGTAGAGGATCGACCCATTGGCATTGTGTTCGGCCATGGCAATGGGTCGTTGCCTCGGAACCGGGAAGATAAGGCAGTTTACGGCGAATGGCGTATAAGAGAACGTTCCGCGAATTATCCCTATGTCCCTTGTCCCTTAGTCCCTGTTCTTAACCTTCCTCCTCCGTCCCAAATCACCCACCTACTAACCTACTTACCCACGCAGCGCAGCGCGTCCCATTCGGATGTTATTGAGGGCGCGTGGCGCAGGCATGTGGGTACGCGGGCGTGCCTTTGCTAAAAGGGCATGGCATGCCTCTGACCTTTTGGAGCTAGTTATGGAAATTGAGAAGTTTCTGCGTGAATACAAGCCGATTAATAGCGAACGTACCCGCATGTCCTATCGCGGGTTCCTTACCCATTTCGACGAGTTTCTCGATGAGAATGGCCTTACTCCGGAAGCTGTGCACCCAGTCGACATCGAAGCCTTTGCGAAGCGCGTCAAAGCTCGCTTCAATCCTAAAACCAATAAACGTGGCCTCTCCGATGGCGCGGTGCAATCCCACCTCGCCGCCGTGAGCTCTTACTACAAATGGCGACGCTGCCGCGAGAAGAGGCTTCGCAACCCAGTCGATTCCTTCAAATACCGCCGCATGGAGCTGCGAAATGAGGTACCCTTGATCGCCTCAAACCTGGTCACGGCCATGGGTGAACAGAGCGACTGCGAACTCGGAAACCTCGTCGTACGACTCTTCCGCGGAAGTGGGCTGCGCCTGGCAGAGTTGGTTTCCCTCAATCGGAGGAATGTCAAAACCGTAAAGGGTCCCAAGGGGCCGCGTGTATCCGTGAAGGTCAAAGGCAAGGGCGGCAAGACCCGAATTGTACTTGTGGGCGCGAAAGCAGCAACGGCGCTGAGGAAGTATTTGCGTCGCAGGGGGGAAGATGGCGAACCGGCACTCCTGCTCTCCAGCCGCAAGCGCCGTATCAGTCCCCGGACGGTGCAACGGCTTCTTCATGACGCAGCTGCAAAGGTGACTCCAGGCGGCCATTGCCACCCTCACGAATTACGACATCGGTTCGCGACCGACGCCATCGAAGGCGGACTCCCGGACAAGCAGTTGAAAAAACTCCTCGGTCAGGTAAGCCTGGAGAATACATACCGCTACATCCACCTGACCGAGGACGGAGTTGAGCGGGGATTTGAACAGGCTATGAAGAAAATCTCCCAACGTTTAGCCCGCAAACCTCAGGCTCGCGCGGCGCGAGGACCCGTGAAGCGCAGCAGGGCGGCGTGAAGACTTTGCAACGACCATCACCCACGCGACCTCAGAAGGGTGGGTTTGCCGCAAACCCATCCTTGCGAGTGTGCGTCCTGGCATTCCTTATTCCACGCTCTGCGGCTTCTCCAGTGCAAATCAGTTTGCGACTTCAGGAAGGAGAGCCGTGACGACGCGCCTCGAGGCGCTTTAATTTCTCGATCGAATATTAGCCAAAGCGCTCATCTGGTGAGTCAATTCCGGGAGAAGCCTGGATAGACAAAGGCTGCACGAATAGCTTCAGCATCATTTTCTGAAACACCTGAGGCACGAGCAGTGCTGTACCAGGTTTTCTCGATCTGTTCTTTCATCCCACCCACGATCCTTCTGGCCTCTTCCATCTCCAGAAGAAATCGGGCGTGCTGCGACATGATATTACTTTCATTCGCAAATCGACCTTGATCTCCGCACTCCATCGCGAGGTCTCGGTGATCCTGGCTAACAACAGGCGACGGTGTCAGATCATATGCTGGCGAGAGTTTCCAGTCAAGGTCAACGGCTATAAGAGCATGATTGCGCGGATGGTCATCCAGATTCGAAATCAGAGCGTTGAAGCAGATCCGACGAAATAGCTCCCGCGCATCATCCTTCGGTTTCGACACGATGCGTCGTAACTCCTCGGCTAGAACGACGTATGACCAGCGGGTTCTCGTTTGCAGAGTTTCGTCGGCTCGCAACACAGTGAGAGCGCTGATCATCCGAGCGCGGGTATAGCCGGTAGGGGTCTTCAGCCGATCGAATCTCTTGATCAAGAGGACGTCTCTGCCCGCTACAGACTCGATCCGGCTTTCGGCGACTTCGATTCCGCATTCTTTTGCGAGGCGCAGCATGGCATGCTCAACGCGAGGGTAATTCCATCGATCGTCGGGCCGGGAGAATTTGGCAATCCAGAGTGCATCTCGATCCTCGATCACCGCCTTTGGCCGCGCGCCGCCCATGGAGGTTCCCAACAGCAAAAGCTGCTCAACTTGCACGGCGCCAGGACTCGCTGGAATTTCGTCTCTGACGAGAGCGTCAGCCAACTCCTGGAGCATCTGAAGTTCGAGTGTTTGATTGAAGTCGCGTTTGGGAGCGGGAGGTATTTGGCCCAGTCCGAAACCCAAGGCGCCCGCACGATCATCGGGAGAGTGCAGCAGATAGTCCAGTTCTCCGAACAGCGTTTTTCCAACATGCTTTTCTATGACGCGGCGACCCCAGAAATCCGGCCCGGCATCGCGGAGAGCGCCAAAGACGCCATTCAGCTGGGTTGTTTCGTAGGTAGTATCGGAGAGTTTGAGCTCTACAGGATCGATATCTACCGCATCGGGATTCCGAAGATATGACCGGCCATAGATGAACCACCCAAGCGGTTGTCCATTGGTTGTTCTCTCGAGTACAAATCTACCTGCCGTGATCGCGGTTTCTGCGCGCGGCAGAGTGATGTACACGAAACACTCGTCAGATGATTTAGAAGTCATTATCAAGCCCGCGACCGTGGCGCGCCCGTTCAGGCTCGAAGCGATCCGCTAACGCAATCCCGTGTTTGTCCTTGAGAGGATTTGCAACATCCTCAAATGCTGGAAGCAGGTCATAGAGCCAGAGCAGTGCTGCATAGACCGCTATGCCAGTGAATGCGTTACCCTTTTCGGCATCCATTACAGCGCGTACCCCGGTTCCGATCTTTTCGGCAACTTGCGGAATCGTGAGGCGACGCCGGATCCTCGCTTTGCGAAGATTCGCCCCGAGACGCTTGAGGGCGCTTTCTACGGGATAGGGTTGAGCGACAAAGAGCTGATTTCGACGCATAAGGTGCCTTTAAAAGCAGTTTATGTTCGATACACTGCTTTTAAAAGACTAAATCATTGCCAGGAAGACGTCAATCCATTGAATGCTATTAAAGGCACGTTATTTAAAATAAGATGCCTTTAAAAGCATTTTAGACCAAAATAGGACTTCCTCGAAGAGAAAACCTTTAGGCTTGGCATTCTCTGCGAGCCCGCCGGTTTCTACGAGTCACCTAGTGAATCCTTGACCTAACGCAAACAACCGATATTCAATTTTGATCTCCCATGCGTCGTGTTCTCTGGTGATTTCATCTACAACACCTCCCGCCGTCGTGTATTGCAGAGTCAATCCAAATGATCTAAAGCCTCTGCACAGAGCTAGGCGACTCTCCTAATAATGCAACAGGATCTCGAGGCCGCGGACACCCTCGGCTGACAAACAGATTCGATCTACGGGTGTCTCCCTAACGAACCCGCTCCGGGGTGCCCGCCTCTTTCTCATGTATCGGGGCCCAAGTGACAGTTTTGAGGTGGTTTGCCAACAACCTATTTAGATCTTGGACATTCCATCCCCGATGTCAGATGATAGACAGGAAATCTCTCATCGATTCAAGCGGGCCGTTATCCAGGGCTTCTCCTGTGCTCGAGGCCGGCTCGCAAATTAGCTCACGACAGTTACTGTGGTTGCAGGCCAAAGGTTGTCGATGGACATTTTCGATTTAGATCGTTGCCTTGTTGAGGTTTATCAGCGGTTTGCCCGCCCTTTCACGACCATCCGGACAAGCGATGTCCGGGAACAGGTCAACAATATATATGCGCAACGAGATGCGCGATTCCCTTCTTCGGATGAAGTATGAAACCTCGTGCAAGAAAGATATGTGCCGGATCAGCACACCGACATACCTGTTACCTACCGTTTCGAGAAATCGCACTTCATTCAGGGCGAAAGATAAGCGCGGCGCCATTATGCACACCCCTATTGTCTAAGAAACGGCGATCCACGCCAGGAGGCGCTGCTGTGGCTGTTACTGGAAGAGCAGACCATGGGAATTCTTCATCTGCACACAAGATCGGGCTCGCCTGATTGCTCGTGAGCACTATTCACGGAAATGTCCTTATAAAGCGATCCTTCCTTCATGATGACGTGCAGATTCTTCTCATGCACAACAAGGTCAACATCCTTAACGGGATCGCCATCGACCAGGAGCAAATCGGCAATGTAACCCTCCTTGATCTGTCCGAGTTCGTCGCCCATTCCCATTACCTGGCCTCCGATACGAGTGCCGCATTGCAATGCCTCATTGGGTGAAAAACCCAGCAAGTCGACGAAGTGCTTCAGGTCGCGGGCGTTGTCTCCTTGCGGTGACTGGGCGAAGCCGTAGTCTCCGCCTATGAGAACGCGCACACCCCGCTTGCGGAGCTCGGTGTAGACCGCAGCCGTCGTATCGATCGTGCGCTGCATCTTGCGTCCCACTTCGGAGTCGCGGTAGAAGCCAAACTTTTCGCCTTCGTAGAGCGTGCTGTAAATGATGCCGATTGCCGGCCCGACAAAGATGCGATCTTTAGCCGACTCGAGCATATCGATCGCTTCTTCGTCTGCCGATTCGCAGTGATAGATCACGTCGATGCCACAGCGCACAGCGCGTTTTACCGATTCCGCAGCGCGGGCGTGGCAGTTCACCCGTTTGCCGAAATCGCGCGCAACATTTACTCCTGTTTGAATCTCCTTCTCAGTCATGACTGTAAGACCGCCGTGAGCGGCCGGGCTGAGGTCGTCACCGGAAATATTGAGTTTGATGTTGTCTACGCCCTCACGACAGCACAAGCGGACAGCCTTGGTGATCTCTTCAGGACCGTCAGCAATGAGGCCGAAGCTCTCGTAGTACATATGTGCTTTGCGTTCGTCGCCGAGGCCACCAGTGACTGTAAT
>Ga0206872_10034_pt1 | contig 19327 bp, 11 predicted proteins | sample Alteio_BWOrgCont_34_FD_152906 | JGI IMG/M metagenome (GOLD analysis project Ga0206872, IMG submission 152906) | Enriched cells from forest soil in Barre Woods Harvard Forest LTER site, Petersham, Massachusetts, United States -... | ecosystem: Environmental > Terrestrial > Soil > Temperate forest >... | reverse complement strand
TCGTTCTAAACAAGTAGTAAACGCGGCTGAATGATGCTTTTAATGAGGCTAATTTAATGAATATTTATATTAAAGATAAAATAATCATTGTCAAATTGTTAATCAAAAAATGACCCCGATCACATTGTGGCATACTGGCACAGAACTTGGGGCATTACACAGCTTATTGCATTTGGAGGCTGATGAACCTTTTACTTCGTGTTCCGTGCAAAATATACTTTAGCCTGCCGATTTCTAAAGCATGATGAGCCGCTTTGCTGCCTCATGTTTCATTTTGCGGCATTGTCCCTTCTTCGCCCGGTAAAGGCTCCTGTTTTATGATTTACTTCACTTAATTGTATTCCATATTTTGGAAACAGTATAGGCTTTTTTGGAAAAAATCCAATTTTAATATTTAGTAAGCTGTTAAATATCAGCGTATTATGTTTGTGGCCCAAAATTGGAGTCCAGGTTTGCCAAACATGGAGATGGTGAAACGATTTCTGCAAAGCACCTGGCATATACCAGTGCAGGCCAAGTACCCGGACCCTGTTTAATCAGTGTTTAGATATATTAAAAATTGATGAACGATTTGTTTAGTAATATAAATACGCAATTGGAACTACCTTTTAACCTTCTATTTATTTATAAAGAAAATGAGAAATCTTTTTAGCTTGTTTGTTTTTTTGAGTTTTTGTAGCCAGGCCTTTTCACAAACCGTGGTTGTTACTGATGATGCATCGTATACTACTGGTAATGCATCTTCGGTATTAGACGTCAAATCTGTTTTAAAGGGGTTTTTGGCTCCGCGGATGACCCAGGCCCAGCGCACTGTTATTGCTACCCCTGCGGATGGCTTACTGGTTTACCAAACTGATGCTACAAAGGGGTTTTATTACTATAATGGAACAACTGCTGCATGGGTACTGCTAACAGCCAGTGCCGGCACTAACTGGAGTTTAGCCGGAAACGGCGGGACAAACTCAAGCGCCAATTTTTTAGGAACAACTGATAACACCAGTTTTAAAGTGCGTACCAATAACACGCAACGCGTTATCGTCGATAGCTTAGGTAATGTCGCCGTTGGTTCTGCACCGGCATTTACAGCAGGTGCGGAACGCGAGAAATTCCTGGTGGACGCCGGTTCTTCTGCCAATCCTAATACATCCTACAATGTGATCGACGGTAAAGGCTATATTGACAGTTACCTGCAATTAAATATCCAAAACAGGGCCGGTACCGCCAATGCGAGTTCGGATGTGGTGGCCAGTAACGATGCCGCCACAGAATCAGTGAATTATGTGGATTTGGGTATCAACTCAAGCGGAAATACTTCAACAGGCGTGCTTGGCGGAGCAAGTACAGCTTATTTGTATTCCACTGGTAACGATTTCGCTATCGGCAATGGTACCGCCGGTAAAAACTTATTATTTTTCACTGGTGGCGCCACAGAGGCCATGCGGATTAACGGCAGCGGGAATCTTGGCATCGGCACTACTTCGCCCTTGTATAAATTGCATGTATCTGCCACTACAAATCCTTTATACTTAACAGGCGTCCAAACCGGGGCTGCTACTGATAGTATTTTGACCATTATTGGCGGTGTAGTCAGAAAGATAAGTCCTTCTGTATCCGGCAGCTCAGCCTGGAACCTTGCCGGCAACAGCGGGACAAGCTCAATCACCAATTTTTTAGGAACAACTGATAACACCAGTTTTAAAGTGCGTACCAATAACAGCCAACGCTTATTGGTTGATAGTTTAGGTAATGTCGCCGTTGGTTCTGCGCCGGCATTTACAGCAGGTGCGGAACGCGAGAAATTCCTGGTGGACGCCGGTTCTTCTGCCAATCCTAATACATCCTACAACGTGATCGACGGTAAAGGCTATATTGACAGTTACCTGCAATTAAATATCCAAAACAGGGCTGGTACCGCCAACGCGAGTTCGGATGTGGTGGCCAGTAACGATGCCGCCACGGAATCAGTGAATTATGTGGATTTGGGTATCAACTCAAGCGGAAATACCTCAACAGGCGTGCTTGGCGGCGTGAGTACTGCATATTTATATTCCACCGGTAACGATTTCGCTATCGGTAATGCTACTGCGGGTAAAAACATATTATTTTTCACTGGCGGCGCCAGCGAGCGGATGCGGATTACCGGCAGCGGAAATGTTGGGATTGCAACCACCAGCCCTGCGGCAACACTGGATGTTAGCGGTACTTATAAACTTGGCACCGCAGGTACGGTATTGACCAATATGATCAAAACCAGTGTTACGTTCACCGATAATTCGAACTTTACTTATACTTCACCGACGGAAGTGCAGGATATCACGGTAACCGGCGCCAATGTTGACGCAACGGTTATTGTTAATCCGAGAACGGCATTACCAAGTTCCGTTTCAATAGCCTGGGTGCGGGTAGTTAGCAGCAATACTGTTGCTATTGGTTTTGTAAATGCCGATGCCGCTTCACATCCTCTTGGCACCGTTACTTTTGACGTGACCGTGATTCAATAGTAATAAAAACAAAAGAATGAAAAGTTACCCCCCTAAAACAATCAACGTCTATGTAACGCTTGACCAGCTTGTGATACAGGGTTATTTTAATCCGCACGATCCGGCGCCGATTTACAAGCGCCAGCTGAGCCATCATTTCGGACTGTATATAATGGAAAACGTTGCTTTGTTTAAAAGGTACGATGTGATCTTTTACAAATTTAAATACGCAAACGAGATAGATAAACAATATGCCGAACCCGTGATGTACGCTATCCGCCGCCATTTCAACGAGTTAAAAGAGCATAAAATAAAGAACTTTAATAAATACAAACGCCGCAACATCACGCTGATGATCGCAAGTACCCTGATCGTAATGCTATTCCACATCCTGCTGCCGTTGGTGCTGACGTCGGACAAAGGCATTAGCTCGGCGGTTAGGAACGGTCTCGATATTTTTTCATGGGTAATATTGTGGCGTCCTATTGATGAACTTGTTTTTAACTGGAACCCGCACCTGGCAGAAATTAACCTGTTTAACAAATTAGCAACTGCGGAATTAATAATTATCGAAAATGAAAAGAAGGCTACTGTGGATCCTGCTACTCTCCGGGTTGTGGCTTAAAGGCTTTACCCAGGGCAGCTTTCAGCAATATTATTATGCGGGCGGCCAAAACAGGCCTTCCTATTATGCACCGGTTGCGGGTTATCATATAAGCGGCAATTGGTACGTTGAGGCACGGTACAATTATGAGGAAATGAATACAGCATCTTTATATGTGGGTAAAACCTTTGAACATGAGACATTGATGTCTTATTGTTCCATAACCCCCATTGCAGGTATTGTGGCCGGAACGTTTAAGGGAGGCGCTATCGGGGCAAATGTAGAGCTGGATTACAGAAGAATAATCTTCTCCTCCCAATCGCAGTATACATTTTCAATTGAGAATAGGACCACAAATTTCGTTTATAGCTGGTCCGACCTGTCATATCGGATAAAGCGCTGGTTATCGGCAGGCGTATCATTACAACAAACCAACATATATAGCTACACGGGAACATTTGAAAAAGGTGTTTTAATAACACTTCAGTATAACAAGAGCCTTAGTTTTCCTGTTTACATGTTTAATCCATCCACAAACGCCAGGTATTTTGTATTTGGAATGAATATAATATTGGGGGCGCTAAAAAAACGGAAAGATTTATTTTAGCCGCAGGCTAAAATGATGAACAAATAAATTTTAATAAAAAAATCATGTTTCTACATCACCAACTTTTTATCATCACAGGCGAAGTTTTGCTCACTGCTTTTTATTTAACATGGTGGTTTTACCTGGTAATACTTTTTGCTGCCCTTGTATATGGATACTTCTACCACCGGTCAAAAATAAACAAGTTATCAGATTTGATAGCTGAACAGCAAAGCACGCTTCTTCAAAGGGATGAATTGCTTACTTATGCCCGGCGGAATGAACAGATTGCCCGCGGAGATGCCGAGAATGCTAATGCTAATAAAAGCCTTCTTTTATCACAAATAAGCCATGGCATACGCACCCCCATGACCACCCTGATGGGCATGGCTTCACTGCTCACCGAAACTTCGCTTACCTGCGAGCAGCATGAGTATGCATCCGCCATCTTGCTTTCCGGCGAAAGTTTGCTCGGCCTGATCAATGATATATTAATGAAAGATATACTTGAGTATTCAAAGGTAGACACAGGAAAGGAGCTTGATGCTAAAGAATTTAATCTGCGTAACAGCATTGAAGAGGTATTGGATGTATTTGCTGTTAAGGCAGCTAATGCCGGTTTGGACCTGGTTTACCGGATTGCAAAAGAGGTACCCGTTCAACTTATTGGCGACAAGCGGCGCTTTCGGCAGATATTGATGAACCTTGTGGAAAATGCAATCAGATACACATATAAAGGAGAAATTTATATAGGCGTACAATTTATTGAAGCTGTTGAGGATAATCGCGTAAAACTGATGTTCGAAGTAAAAGATAGCGGCATTGGCATGTCACAGGCTAAAATCAGGGAATTATCAGGAGTGCTAATGCAAACAACGCCGGTACTAAAGCCTGAAGGCGCAACTGGCATTGGATTGATCATTTGTAAAAACCTGTTGATGCTGATGGGTGGTACCATCACGGTTGACAGTATAGAAAATAAAGGCGCCGCTTTTAACTTCACCATAACTTTTCGAACAAGCGTACAGCCCTTATTCCCCTTGATAAGCAGCGAGATTAAAGGTAAAAAAGTGTTGATAATTGACGATAATGCCTCCATAAGGGATATGCTCAGAAATAGGTTCGAAGCATGGAATATGACAGCATGCGAGGCCGGTTCCTGCAAACAAGCCCTGGAAATATTATCAGACAAGCCAGATTTAGATTTAATAATTACCGATCTGCAAATGCCGGAGATGGATGGTATTACACTTGCTCAATCAATAAAAAAATCATACCCGGATATACCCGTTATGCTGTTGAACAGCGCAGGGAATGAGGAATATAAAAAACACCCCGAACTTTTTAGTTCAGTTATAAACAAGCCCATCAGGCGGCACATTTTAAAAGAGCAAGTGATTTCACTGATCAGGCAGACTGGGGAAGTTAATCTGATAAGTGATCATAAAAAGCACAAACTTTCCATCGATTTTGCAAAACATTACCCCTTAAGTATCCTGGTAGCCGAGGATGATATGATGAACCAAAAAATAGTCGGCAAGATTTTAAATAAGCTTGGTTACGAACCTAAAATGACCAGCAATGGTAAAGAAGTGCTGGAAGAAGTGAGTAACAAATATTATGATGTGATACTTATGGACGTGCAAATGCCCGAAATGGATGGGCTTGAGGCCACTAAAATGATCCGTGTTTGTTTGAGTAATCAACCGGTTATTATTGCCGTTACGGCCAATACTTTGCAGGGCGACCGTGAAATATGCCTGAGGGCCGGAATGGATGACTATATCGCTAAACCCGTAAACCTGGAAGAGCTTGTGAACGTACTTGAAAAATGGGCCATACACTGCAGTACCCAGGTATAAATTTTAAATAAAACGCGCTATGAAAACTAAGTATAATTTAATATCATTTATCCTGGGACTGATGCTCATGCCGTCATTCCTATTCGGGCAAGGGATAATAATTTCGTCAAACGCTTATGTAAACGCCAACAGCAGCTACATTGTAGTAACGGGAAATATGGCTAATTCGGGCACTTTAAACCTGCAAAGCGGCAGCTTCACTATGTCGGGCAATTATACCAATAGCGGCACTTACACGCAGGGCGCCGCAAATATGGTTTTTAACGGCAGCAACCAGGTGCTTATTGATAACGGTTCCGGGACAATGTTTACCAATGTGTTTTTTAGCGGTAACGGCGGTTCGGGAAATCCGGCCTTGATGACTTCGGGTAATTTTTCAGTTTCAAGTCAGGGCGAACTGCAGATGGTTGGTGCAACTTCTTTAAATGCGAATGGCAAATTAACATTGAATTCAGATGCAACCGGTTCAGCAACTGTCGCGCCTATACCTTCAGGTTCAACAATTATTAACAACGTAAACGTACAGCGGTATTTCACCGGCGGGACCAATTACCGTGGTTACCGTTTAATTTCCTCGCCGGTTTATTCGGCCACTGTTAGTTCAAATAATGTTTTCGCGATCAATTATCTGACTTCTTCTGTATTTCTGACGGGCAGTTCGGGTGGCGGTTTTGATAAGACAGGTAACCCATCGCTTTATTTATTCCGCGAAGATCAGGTGCCCTCCAACGCCTCGGCCACCAGTGGAAACTTTGTGGGCATAAGCGCGATCAATAATTCCCCTGCTTATAATTATTCAGTTAGCGGCGCGGGCACTTCAGGTACTTTTTATCTTCCCGCCGGCAATGGGGTAATGTTCTTTTTCCGCGGGAACAAGGCTTCCGCTTCTTTAACAACAGAAACCACACCCGGCTATACCCCCGTAGCCGTTACAACAACTACAACAGGGACTTTAAACCAGGGGCAGGTAATAGTGCACGACTGGTACACCCCGTCATCGGCTTACCTGGGCTATACAGGCTCTGGTACAGGCGCAAACTACACTGTGCGCGGTTTTAATTTGGTAGGCAACCCATTCGCAAGTTCCATTGACTGGGAACAATATAATACTACCACCACCACATCCGGTATTTATGCCAACAATGTGTCCGGTACTATTTATGAGCTTAACCCGGTAACTAATAATTATGATACATACCAGGTTGGCGGCATTTATACCAACCATGGCACGAGGACGATAATGAGCGGGCAAGCAGTTTTTGTATTGGCCACCAGTAACGGCAACCCGCAGTTGATTTTCAATGAATCGGCAAAAACCGGGTTGCAAAATACAGGACTTAACCTGTTTATGGCCACTAAAAAAGATGTTGTTGCTTTGAATACTGCCCGCATCGATTCGCACCTGCGTTTGCAAATGGCCATGGATTCTATCAATACCGACGATATTTATATCGGCTTTAAGTCAAATGCTTCCACACAATTTGTTGACGATGAAGACGCCCCTTATAAAAAAGGAAATGGTAAAGTGCACCTGGCAAGTTTTTCAAGCGACAGTGTAAAGTTGTCTATAAATAAAATGCCATTGGCCGGCGCTAAACAAACAACCATCCCGTTATTTGTAACAGCTATGGCCGCAGGCACTTATAAACTAAACCTGACCGAATTGGAAGCTATACCGCAACTGTATCAGATATGGCTGATGGACCGTTATAATAAAGACTCGTTAGATATACGGCACAATTTAACCTACGCTTTTGATATCACTACGGATACCAACAGCTACGGCAGCAGCCGCTTTCAATTGTTCATGCGGCAGGATCCCGCACTAATGGTGCATTTACTAAGTTTTGGAGCCAGCAAAGTAACCAACGGCGCCCAGTCAGTTTGGATAACTGAAAACGAACAGAATTATACCGGCTTCACCGTTGAAAGAAGTGTCGCCGGCGGGGCTGCTTTTGCTGCCTTAGGCGGTTTCACTTCAAGCGGATCGGGTACCTACAGCTTTTTAGATCAAAACCCGGCACAGGGAGCCAACCTGTATCGTTTAAAGCTAACCGACCTGAACGGGACCGTTACTTACTCAAATGCGGTTACGTTGATGTACGGGAATACGAATAACAGCCTGGTAAAAACCGGTATTACAGTTTACCCTAATCCCGCAAAAAACACGCTGAATCTTAACATAGCTAATGGGTTTACCCCTGGTGGCGCTACGATGCCGATTGCCGGGCCGGCCCTGGCCGCATCATATGACGTGCAGATTTCAGATATTCTGGGTTCAAACTTAAAAAAGACGAAGATCGATCAACAAAATTGGCAGACAGATGTAAGCAATCTTTTGCCCGGCACCTATATCATCACTGTTATTAACGATAAAGACAAAAGCCTGGTTGGCCAAACCAAGTTTGTAAAACTTTGAGTTGTAACAAGCAAATGAAATAACCACGCTAAGGTATATGGCGCCTGTTTTATTAATGTGATCGACGAGTTTTGTCAGGGCTGCTCTCCGGTACATGCACCATACCTGCATTTCTGAAAACAATCTTTTTTCAGTGATGCGAAGTATGGTGCTGTCCGTTTCTATTACGATCGGTGCGTAACATTTTGATAACTAATCCTCTCGAAGGGTCACCTTTTGATGTTATTTGGTATAAAGATCAAAACAGGCAAAAAACATCAAAACGAAATTAGCAATCCCGTTGATTTGGTAGGTACAACATCTGTATGTACTCAAAAAATCTGTGCTGGAGACGCGATGGAGCGCGTCTCTACGAAATTTGTTATTTTGCAATTACATCATAACAATTTGATATACAATTAATTACATGGGTTACCTTTTCCTGAAACCCGGTATTAATATCAAAACCAAAACAAAATAAACATCATGAAAACAAGATTTGTAATTCCGCTGATAGCGGGGCTGGCACTGCTCTGTGCCTGTAAAGGGAAAAGTGGCGGCTATGAAGTTACGGGCATTGATAGCAGCATGGCTGACTCAATAAAAATCACTTCCCTTAAGATGGTACAGCATAAACTGGTAAAGACTGCCGGCATACATTTTAAAGTAAAAAATGTACAGCAAACGGCCGAACATATAACCACGTTGACTTCAAGTTTCAACGGCATGGTAATGCACCACCAGATGGGCTCAACCGCAGAGCGCAGTCGCGATATGCGCATCAGCGATGACTCGGTTATGAGGGTAACAACTTTTAGTACATCTGCGGAGATGACGGTAAAAATTCCGTCGGAAAAGCTGGAAGAGTTTATGAACCAGGTTTCGAAGATGGGCATTTATGTTAACGACCGAAGCATGGATATCAGCGATAAGTCGCTTGATTACCTTGCCGCTCAATTAAAGCTTAAAAGCCGTACAGAATTGGTTAACCAGCAAAAAAGCGGGAAGATCGTGATAAAACACCCCGAAGACGTTTTGAATTTAAAAGACGATATGACCGACGAGCAAATAGGCAACCGCCAGATAGATGATGCCGTTAAAAACAGCATTGTTAGCCTAAGCTTTTTTCAAAGCAATACCATAAATAAAGAAGTTATTGCCAATGATGATCCTTCGGCCTATAATATCCCGTTCTTTAAACGCCTGGGCATGGCCATGGAAAACGGCTGGGACTTATTTGTTGAAGTTATCATCGCCCTGGCCAATATTTGGGTATTTATAGTTGCCGGGATTGGTGTATGGATAATTATCAGGTATTACAAAAAACGAGTGCTGGTTAAAGGTTGATTAGGACAGTTTGCAGTTGTGAGTTTGCAGTTTGCTTTTTTAGAATCAAAATGATAACTGCCTGCTGCAAACTTAAAACTGCAAACTGGGCTCCGGTCAACTTAACGGCGTAGCCCTCTTGAACACCTTTGAAAATAAACAACATGTGAGAAATCAACCAATTATTTCTCCAATTCGGTAAACATTTATATTTTTGCTGCGCATTAAATTAATTCCCACACAATGAACCAAACTGAGGAAGCAAATTCAGAACAACACTATATTTTAATAGTAATTGCAGTAGTTATAGGTATAACCGGTGTTTACCTGCGTTTTGCCGATTTTCATTATGCCACCATTGTCGCCAACATCCTGTTCATCATTGGCATTGCCCTTGCTTTGAAAGCGGTGTTTGCCATATTGAAATGAGTTCATGGTTGATAGTTCATGGCAGAAAGAGCGGAAGGAAATTCGCAGCTACTATGAACTATGAACCATCAACTATGAACTCCCCCCATCCTTCGGCCTGTATTTCGATTCGTTCAATATTTTCTGGGCGTCATTATCATTCATCAGTTGCGGCAGCGTAACTTCCGGGTGTTTGCTCATATACTCCCTTACAATCTGCCATCCTGTCCAAATGCCAAGTTTTGGGGCCGACTCATTTTTTTCGCCAAGACCCGGGGTAAAGGGGGATGGGTCTAAATATTTTTGTATTTTAGGGTAATCACTTTCATACAGCAGGTTTTCCTCCAAAAAATAAGCCCATATTTTCGACTGGAATTGGCGGCACCATTTTAACTGTTCGCCTGTGTACCCAATTTTGATAGTATCGGCTATATCAGGCAATATCATATCCATAAAGTACATGATCTTGCCGTTATAAATCATCTTCGAAAGCAGTGTTTTACTGCTGTCGTTTTCGGGAAACATATCTTCACGGGCAATACCCTCAACTACGCGCGGGCAAATATTTTGTGCATTAAAATTGCGCGACAAATAATGCGGATAGGCAGCAGTAAGTGCAGGATAAAACCGGGAATCCGCGCCCAAAAAAAGATCGAGCCCTATGCCAACGTAGTTATCGCCGACTGGGATTTGGGTTTCAAAGCCGGAAAAATAAGCAATCACCCTCAGCATTTTTTTTTGCGGGAAATAATATTTTATGTGCCTGAAAGCATCAGTCAGCTCTGCCTGCTCCTTGTCCATTTCGGGATAAACCGAATCGACATCGTGTTTTAGCGGTTTATAGTCTTTATCAGCAAAAACCCTTCGCAACAATTTAAAATAGGCGGTATCATTGGTGTTTATGTCTCCATCCTGCAAAAGCATACCGATAAAATCATGATAAAAAGCGCCATATTTTTTTTTAAGATAATCGGCCTGCTGCGCCATGGGTTTTGTTTGCATCAGGTCAAATTCTTTGTCAAAACGCTCAATTTTAACATCAACAGCTATATTGCTCACATCAACCTTTTTGCTGCGCCCGCAGGCGCCCAATAACAGGCTGATCAAAAAAAATAAATAAATTTGCTTTGTTTTTGTGGTGGCCATTTTTTATCCTTTGCGCAAAAATAATTTTTTATTTCTATTAAACACCCTAAACGGCATATTTGAACCGTTAGTTTAGGGAATCGATGTTTGCTTAATTGATTTTTAACACAAAGAGCACGAAGAAATGCACAAGGGGCACAAGGTAGTCTTGAGTCGAAAGTCTTAAGTTCTAAGTAAGAGTAAAAAAGTATCTTTTGACTTAAGACTAAAGACTTTTGACTTGGTATACTGCCTACTTTGTGAACTCCGTGGTTAATTTTAAAAAAAATATTAAATTATAATGAAGATCGCGTTAGCACAGCTTAATTATCATATCGGGAATTTTGAATCAAATACTGCTAAAATTATTGAGCATATTCACGAAGCCCGTAAAAACGGCGCCGACCTGGTTGTGTTTGCCGAACTATGTGTTTGCGGGTACCCCTCGCGTGATTTTTTAGAGTTTGACGAATTTATTGACCTCTGCGAGACCTCGGCCCAAAAAATTGCTGAACACTGTACCGATATAGCCTGTATTATAGGTTTACCAACCCCTAACCACCGCGAAGAGGGCAAGGAATTAAGTAATTCGGCGTATTTTATTGAAAACGGAAAAGTAAAAGGCATTGCCAACAAAGCCCTGCTGCCTAACTACGATATATTTGATGAGTACCGCTATTTTGAGCCATCCACAGAATTTAACTGCATTGAGTTTAAGGGGCATCGCATAGCGCTTACCATTTGCGAGGATTTATGGAACACTATCGAAAACCCATTGTATAAAACCAGGCCGATGGATATCCTCATCAGGCAGAAGCCTGATGTAATGATCAATATTGCGGCGTCGCCGTTTGCGTACAACCACGACGAGGAGCGCATTGAAATTTTGAGCGACAACGCCAAAAGATACCAGCTGCCTTTGCTTTATGTAAACAATATAGGCGCCCAAACCGAGCTGATTTTCGACGGAGGGTCCCTGGTTTTTGATAATACCGGCAAATTGATTGATGAAATGCCCTATTTTGAAGAAAGCATGGCGTACTACAACCTTGGCAAAAACGGTGAAGTTGGCTATGAACACCCTTCCACTTTAAGAAAAGAAAAGCAAAGCGATATTGAGCAGATACATCATGCCATTATCCTGGGCGTGAGGGATTACTTTCATAAATCCGGTTTTAAGCAGGCTATTTTGGGTCTGTCGGGCGGGATCGACTCGGCGGTAGTTTGCGCGCTGGCAGCAGAGGCTTTGGGGCCCGAAAATGTTATGGCCGTGCTGCTTCCCTCCCACTTTTCGAGCGATCATTCGATAAAAGATGCGGAGGACCTGGTAAAAAACCTGGGCTGCATGCACGAGACCATCGCCATAAAAAATATTACCGATGCTTTCGAGGGCACATTAAAGCCGCAGTTTAACAACCTGCCCTTTAATATTGCCGAAGAAAATATCCAGTCGCGCAGCAGGGCGGTTTTACTGATGGCCATGTGCAATAAGTTTGGTTATATTTTGCTCAATACCTCAAATAAAAGCGAGGCGGCTGTTGGTTACGGTACTTTATACGGCGATATGTGCGGTGGTATTTCGGTAATCGGCGATGTTTATAAAACGCAGGTTTTTGAACTGGCGCGGTATATAAACCGCAACCGGGAAATTATCCCTATCAATTCCATCACAAAACCGCCATCGGCAGAACTAAGGCCGAACCAAAAAGATACCGATTCGCTGCCTGAATATGACATACTTGATAAAATAATAGCAGAGTATGTGGAAGGCAGGTGCTCATCGGCTGCCATAATAAAAATGGGCTACGACGAAAAAACCGTAAGACGGGTAATAAAGCTGATCAACCTGGCCGAACATAAACGCTACCAAACGCCGCCAATTTTAAGGGTATCGCCCAAAGCATTCGGCATGGGCCGGCGTATGCCCATTGTGGGTAAGTATTTGTCGTAGAAAGGTGGGCGGTGAATAGTGAGCGGTGAGTGGTGAATAGTGAGTGAAAAGAGTGAGTAGTGAGAGGTGTGTAATGAGTAAAAACAGACCACTGACCACTGACCACTCACTACTGACCACTCACTACTGACCACTCACTGCTGACCACTCACCACTCACATTTTGTATGTTGCGCAACACGTGCAACACCGTGCAAAAAAGCGCGACAGAACTGATAATCAACAATTTAGCTACTGACAATATTTTGTCAGTGACAAAATTATGTCACCACTTTTTCTGTTTCCGGGCAAAATTCTTATGCTTCCCGGAACAGTTGTGTGTTGGTTTAAAAAGATGGCCTCGTCAGCTTTTCAAACCCTGCAGACCGGACTTTTCTTAACTTCTATATAACTAACTGTGCAGATTTTTACCACAAAGAACACAAAGGGGAAAACACAAAGGCCACAAAACTTTAATAGTTTGTCAATTTTTTCTCCGTATTCTTTGAGCCTTCTTTGCGAATCTTTGTGGTTAAATTTAATTTTTTAACTGTTATTTTAGTCGAAACATAGGGTTTTTATTATAGGCTAATCTCTAACCGCCAGCCTCTAATCTCTAACCCTAATACTTAAGCACAACAAACCCTGTTTTATGTTTGGTGGCATTGCCAACTTTATAATCCAGCGAATAAAAGTAAGTTCCCGGCAGCTGCATAGCGCCGGTGATGTTTGAATGCCCGTCAAAAACCTTCGAAATGTTATCGTAGCCCTTCGCTTCAAATATGGCCGTGCCGTTACGGTTAATGATCGTTAAATGATTATCAGGGTATGCGGTTATGCCATCAATTTTTAAAAAATCGTTGATGCCGTCGCCGTTTGGCGATACGCCCTGGTGTACTACAATGCCGTCATTCTGCAGGCTGTCTGCCGGGTTTTCAATATCCGACAGGGTAAGGTTGCGGTTAACGATGTTGCCGCCGCCGCTTGATGCCCTGGTAACCGCCACTTCATAAGTTTTAACAGTCCCGTCAAAAGCGGTGACTTTAACGATCACCGTATTGCCGCCAACTGTTAGTGTGATAGCCGGCGATGCAGTGCCCGAAGCTACAGCCGTGCCGTTTACGGCCACGGTTGCGGCAGCATCATGTGTTGTTGGGGTCAGGGTAACCGATGTTACGGCATTGCTTACCGCATCGGTATAGTTTTGTGTTGCTGTCGCAAATGCGGGGCTTAATGTTCCGCTGCTGATGGTAAGGTTGGCCAGGTTTGCATCAGGCGATGTGCGGACAACCGTGATAGTGTACGTTTTCATTGTCCCATCGGGCGCGGTTACTACGGTGTTGATAATATTATTCCCGGTATTTAAAAAAATGCTGGCCGAGGCTGTGCCGGATGCTGTGGGCTGGCCGTTTACGGTTACCGTTGCGCCGGGATCTGCGGTGGTGGGTGTTACCCGTACGGATGTGGTTGCATAGCCTACCGGTGTGGAATAGGCGGTGGTATTTGTCGCAAATGCCGGGCTCAGGACGCCGCTGCTTAGCGTTAAATTATTCAGGTTGGCATTTGCAGATATGGGCCTTACTACCGACAGGTAATATGTTTTTATAGTGCCGTCCATAGCGGTTACTACCGTCCTGATCAAATTCGGGCCGGTAACTAATGAGATTGACTGCGAGGCAGCGCCCGAAGCTACCGTTGTGCCGTTTACGGTTATGGTTGCCGTATGGTCGGCGGCTGTTGGGGTAACCTTTACCGAGCTGATATTATAGCTTACGGTATCTGTATAGGCCGAATCAAGCGGGGCAAATACAGGGCTTATTGTACCCTGGCTGGCTGTTAGGCTAAGCAGGTTTGCATTGGGTGAGGTACGGGTTATAGTAACAGTATACGTTTTTGTCAGCCCGCTTTCCGCCGTTACTACCGTATTAATCGTATTAATCCCGGTCGCCAGGGGGATAGGCCCGGCAGCGGCGCCCGAAGCTACTTTTAAGCCGTTTACTTTTATGGTCACTGTCGCATCAGCGGCGGTGGGGGTTAGCAGTACGGATGTGGTGGCATAGCCAACCGATGCCGTGTAAGTTTGCGTACCTGTAGCAAAGGCCGGGCTTAAGGTACCGGCGCTGATAGTTAAGTTGCTAAGGTTTGCATTGTTAAAAGGCGTACGTGTTATAACCAGTGAATATGTTTTAGTGGTACCGTTTTGCGAGCTGACAAGTATTTTAAAAAAATTCTGGCCGATGGTTAAAGGTTCACTTGACCCTGTGCCTGATGTTGCCGCCGTGCCGTTGATGGTTAATGTTGCGGTTGCATCGCTTGTTGCGGGTGTGATGGTGACGGATGCAGTGCCGTTGCTAACGCTCGCCGTATAACTTGTTGTGCCCGCTGCAAATGCCGGGCTTAAGGTACCGCTGCTGATGGTCAGGTTGGCAAGGCTTGCATTGGCCGAGCCCCGCCCTGCGGTTATGGTATAAGTTTTTTGTGTCGTGCCATCCTGTGCCGTTACAACAACGATAATGGTATTGGGGCCGAAGGCTAACGGAATACCCGCCGATGCCGATCCTGATGCTACGGTCGTACCGTTCACGGTTACGCTCGCCGTTGCATCGGCAACGGTTGGCGTAACTGTTACGGAGGCGGTTGCACCGCTTTCGGGTGCGTTATAGTTTGTTGTGCCTGCTGCAAAAGCCGGGCTTAACGTGCCTGCGCTGATGGTTAGGCTGGCAAGGTTATCATTTGAGGACGGAGCCCTGGTTACCGTTACCGTATAGGTTTTGGTAGTTGTGCCATCTTGCGCGGTTACTACGGTAGTGATAGTATTAGGCCCCACAGCCAAAGGGATACTGCCCGAGGCCGAACCCGATGCTACCGTTGTACCGTTTACTTTTACCGTTGCCCCGGCATCAGCGGTAGTGGGCGTTACGGTTATTGCTGTGGTGGCATTGGGTACGCTTGCCGTATAGCTTATTGTACCGCTGGCAAAGGCCGGTGTTAATGTACCACTGCTAAGGGCAAGGCTGGCAAGGTTTGCGTTGTTTGATGCTACTTTAATATTTATGGTGGCCGTAGCGCTGCCGCTGCTGTTATAGGCGGTAACGGTGTAGTTTGTTGCAGGGCTTGCAACTGTTGGGGTGCCGCTTATTGTACCAGTTGAGCTGTCAAAGCTTAAACCTGCCGGTAACATAGGGTTTATAAAATAGCCACCAGTGGGTTTAATCCGCACTAAAGAACCGCTGGTAGAAAAAGGGCCACCGGCGCCATCGATTGTATAAACGTTGCCTGCGCCGTCCGCCGCTACTGTAAAGCCAGCGCTAGCGCCTAAAGTTAACGGAGAAGCGCTGCTACTACTCCCGACCGGCAGCATATAGACACTCGTGATACTCCCACCGGTGGTATTGACAAAACCGCTTACAAATAAGTTACCGGATGGATCTATTGCAACGCCATCTGGATTGGAGAGATTATCGTTTACTAAAAGCGGCACACTTGCAGCACTAATCGGGGCAGTTAGTTTATAAACTGAATGCTCACGATTCGCTACTACATATAAATTGCCTGCGCCATCGGTTGCTAAACCTTCAGGGATGCCAAAATCCCCGACAAGAAAAGAAGCACCACTGACCGGGAATTCGATGAGTTGTGAGGCTGGGCGCTCTGAAATATACAAATCGCCTGCGCGGTCCACCGCTAACCCTGTCGTCGCAAATGTACCTGAATGTACCACTACTGGCGCTCCGCCTCCTGCCGGCACTTTCCATGCGACAACATTCTTCGATCCATCAGCTATGTAGATGTTTCCTAAAGCATCTACTGTGACAAGATCAGGTCTAGTAAAACCTGAACCAACAATAGTGGATGCACCTCCTCCGGAAGGGAACCTCCTTACTACATTATTGTTTAGATCAGCTACGTAAATATTACCGGCCGCGTCAGAAGCTATGCCACCTTCGGTACTTAGGCTGGTCGCAAGGGTATCCCCCACGCCGCTATAGCTCAATAAAGCCACACCGCTACTCGTTGGCAAAAGGGGGGGGGATTGCCATACCCGTTGCATAAGTATGTGGACTGCTGTAGCTAATGGTTGGCGCTTGAGCAAATAATTTTATTGGAAAAAAAACAATAAAAGAAGTAGAAATCAATATAGTAACCGCGTGGCTCAATATCTTAACATCTACAACTGAGTGTAATTGTTGGTAAATTTTTTTCATGATGGCAAATTTGAAATTTATAAATTTTATTAGGGCTTAAAGCAGTTTGACGAGCCTCATCAACGCAAATTAATACTCTGTAATAAGGCTTACAATACAAACTGGTTTGTATTTTATATATAGGCTACTTTTTTATGTAAAATTAATTAAAATAAAATAATATTACTACTAAAATTTTTTGACACATTATTATTAAGCAGATAAAAAACATATAGTGAGAAGCTGTCTAAACACTATCCGGAGTAGTTCCATGGCATTTACGTTGATTTGTCCAATAACAATCGTCATCCTTTATCAGTGCTTCGTAATCAAATAAAAAAATAACATGAGCTTTTGTTTGCAAGGCCAACCTTTTTTTGCTATTTTGCGCTAAACATCAGCCCTTTATAAAATAAGCCATCTGCATAATCCCTAAACAATATGACATTGAACCAAGTAGAAAATTATACCGCATTACGAGGGTACAGTCCTGCCGCCAACGAGACGGTTTTCGTTCAAGGTTGGAATAGTTATAACGATGGGGGTGAAGGGTTTTTCTATTGGGCCGGGGTCAATTCCAGCGTGTTGGACAACGGCGGTACTATTATCGTGACATCGGCCAGCGGTGTATGGCTAAGGATGTATACCGGTTCTTTAAACGTTCAATGGTTTGGGGCAATTCCCTTTACGAGTTCGCCTACAACTGATTGCACTACAGCTATTCAAAACGCATTAAATTGTGCTGTTTATGACATGTATGGCAATAAAAGAACAACAGATATACCTAATGTGTACATCCCTACCGGCAATTACCTGATTTCCCAGATAAGCGTACATGAAGGTATTACTTTGTATGGAGATAACGGTTCAGATCAAAATGGTTACGGTGGTTCATCCTTATGGCAAAATACAATAGGTTCGTCTGTAATAAATAAGAGTTTAATTATATGTAATGGAATTGTACCAACGGGCGAAACATTGAGCTATTGGTATGGCACAATTCGGGATTTAAATTTAATTGGTTTTACAGGGGATGAGCCTTATAACTCGTCGGGATTTGGTATTTCATTTAGAATGGCTGATACTAGTATTATTGGAAGCCCGTCCGCATTAGAAGATACGACAATTATAGAAAATTTGAGTATCAGTCAATTTCCATCTGGGGGAATAGAACTACCTAACGGCGCCAGCCCAGGGTATTTTCAAAATATCAAACTTGAAAAAAATGGCGGGCCAGGCATAAGCATATTGTACAACAGCGCTTTAAATGGGGATTTACAATCTACCAGTTTTATCAATATATCAGGGGATGGTAATAGAAACGGGTTGATGTATATAAGTGGGTTTACTACTTCGGCGACCCTTGTATTCGTCAACCTCAAAGGGGAAAATTCCAATAGTAATCTATACAGTACTACTATGGGTGATGTCGAGCAGCAAAATTTTATAGTGTTGGCTAATGCCTGTCAGGCAATGATATCAATACACGGCGCATGTAATCAGCCTGTAGTGCCTATTTCAACAGGTTCAACCACCTTGTACGCTATTGGTGATTTAGTATACAAAGGCGACACGAGCGCCATTTCGCCAATATTGTTTTGGAATGGTGTAAATTTTAAATATAACACAGGCCAGATGCCATATCTCAGCGCGCCTGCGCCTTCGATATTTACGGGGTCTGGCATACCCTACACACAATCATGGGGGAGTTATAATACTAACGGCGTACTGCAATTGGGCCTGCCTGGCGGATATTCGCCTGAATTATCGACTACTACGAGTATAGATACCATTACTACTTCGGTAACTGCCTTTGTACCCAGCGGGGCAACGGGTATCCTGCCCCCCGGCGGCGGCGTGGGCAACTTAATATCCCTGGGGCTAAGCGCCGGTTATTCAAATCAGCTATACCTGAAAGCAGGATTTGATCAAATATTTTTCAGAAGAAATATTAGCGGCGGTTCAACGCCTGCATATTCCACATGGCGGTTTTTGGTCCCGTCAGATACTGTTACTACGGTTTTTGCTGATGCAGATTATCCGATATCAAGCCCCGAACAATTTATCGTATTAGACGCCGGGCTTACTATGATGAATAGGACTCTTTCTCTGCCAAATCCGGCACTTTCTGTCAACGCTGGCCGTTGTATAAAAATATGGAACAAAAGTTCTGGTTCATATGTCTGGCAATTTTCGCCCTCCGTTGATCTAATAAGCGGCGGTACTCCAATAACCAACTTAACAAGCCCCGCCCTTTATATAATACAGTGTATTGCGTCAAATTGGGTTCAAATAAATTAATAACTTTGCGGCAGTATCCCGTCCCTGCTGGGTTGCTCGAAGATGGTCCTGCGTTGCGTTTACGTTATGAAATACAAGTCCTGTTCGATAGCCTTCCTGTCTTTTTCGTGAAAATAGGAGGCTT
>Ga0206872_10166_pt1 | contig 19343 bp, 19 predicted proteins | sample Alteio_BWOrgCont_34_FD_152906 | JGI IMG/M metagenome (GOLD analysis project Ga0206872, IMG submission 152906) | Enriched cells from forest soil in Barre Woods Harvard Forest LTER site, Petersham, Massachusetts, United States -... | ecosystem: Environmental > Terrestrial > Soil > Temperate forest >... | reverse complement strand
TTTTTCCATAGTTAAATGTAGATTTTTTATGTTGAAATTGAAGACACAAGGAGGAATTGCTATATTTGTTTTATGGAAGCTCTGATCGTTTACCCCGAAAATAAGGAACAACTAACCGCCTTAAAGGCGATAATGAAAGCCATGAAAATAAATTTTGAGCAGAAGAGTGAAGTGTATCCAGATTATGTTGTTAAGGGGGTAAAGGAATCGTTAAGGCAAGCAAATGAAGGCAACTTACTTCCGTATACCGGGATAAAAAATATGCTCAATGGGCTATGAGCTTATCCATCTGCTATACCCCCCGCTCACAGGAAACCCTTGCATCAATTTATACTTTTATCGAAAACAAGTTTGGTATTAATTCCGCAGATAAGTTTTTATCCAAAGCCGAAACTGTCGTTTCGTTAATAGCAGATCATCCCTTTATGTTTAAAAGTTCCTCAATCGATCATAATGTCCGGATCGCTCTTATCACCAAACAAACATCCTTATTTTATCGAGTTACCGATGACTCTGTTCATCTTTTATTTTTTTGGGATAATCGCCAGGACCCTGTTTTCGACTTATATTGACGATTAATCGTCTCCTAAACGGAGATTTATAATTGGGAAACGGCCTATTTCCCAATTTGAGGACTTTTCATCGGCGGCGATTGAATTTATGAAACGGACTGTTTCACAAATTCCATGGGATGACAATAAGAACATTTACGTAATAATTAGGAATTGGGTGATATGGAAAGAAAAACAATAACAGCGGGTTTTTTAAAGACAATTTGTTGGTCAAATGATGCAATTGTTGACTGGGCGGAGGGAGCTGTTTATTCGTTGGATGGAAAGAAAAAACAACTCGGGCATTATAGTTATGCGTTTAATTTCGACCGCTCAATTGTTTCATCAGACGGACAATATGCATTCATAAATCAGAAGCTTGGAACTAAGGGATTGTTGCTAAAACAGGGTGAGCTTCTCAGAGAAATCAATAGGTCGTATTATTGCGCTAACGCTTACGAATATCCGGCGGCATTTTTGACAATTAAGGGTACAACATATTTAATACATTGCCCATTAAAATATTGCAGGCTTGATTTTGAAAATGTTGAAACCGGAGAACTGGTAACAGATATTCCCGGCAGAAACCCATCTGACGTTTTTCATTCCAGGTTAGATATTAACCTTGCAAATACATTTTTAATGTGTAAAGGCTGGTTCTGGCATCCACTGGATGTTATCCAAGTTTTTAATATAGATGAATGTATTAAGAATCCATTACTACTTGATGAATCAACTTTAACGCCAAATGTAGGTGTTGAAGTTTGTACAGCAAGTTTTATAAATGACTCAAAAATTCTTATTGGCACATCAGACGAAGCTTTTGATGATGAAAGCCTCAATCTTCCGCTAAAGCACGTAGCAATTTGGGATATAAGGTCAAATGAAGTTGCTAACCCTGTAAAAGTAAAAGGAGAATTCGGAAATTTATATTCGATTAGCGATAGATTTGCATGGGATACCTATAAGTTTCCAAAAATTATAGACATTGAGACCGGCGAAATAGTGGACGCGGAAGAATCTGTTTACAGCGGCGAACAGAACTCAAGCATAATAGGACATGATTCATCAAAGTATCCGCAAATAGTTTTTAATAGCCAAACAAAGCAATTAGCAATAAAAGGTAATGAAAAAATAGAGGTTCTTACGACGTCAAAATCATTTTTATAATGAAGTATATCCCATCAGCTAAAATTTTAGCATCAATACTATTAATTTTATTCTCAGTTAGAGCCAACGGTTACAAAAAAACGATAGCCAGAGACACCACCTTCAACACCGACTCCGTCCTGAAAATAATGAAACGCGTTGGCGACTGGCAGCTGCAATACTGGCAAACCAAAGGCTTTACACACAAAAAAAAGGATTGGACAAACGCGGCCCTTTATACCGGCTTGTTTGATTTGAGCAGAACAAGCAAAGATGATAAATATGACCAGGCACTTATAGCCATCGGCAACGAGGTTGGCTGGACCACCGGCCCGGTGCGCCTGATGGCCGATGATTATTGCGTTGGACAAACCTGGTCGCTGCTTTACATGAAATATAAACGGCCCGAAATGATTGCGCCGTTTCAGCATTTGGCTGACAGTATAGTTAGCCTTCCGTTTAATGAGTCGCTTGAATGGAAGAACAACATCCAAAACCGGGAATGGGCCTGGTGCGACGCTTTGTTTATGGGACCAACGGCGCTGGCCTATCTTTCAACCGCTACGGGCGATCCGAAATATTTAAATAAAGCCACCAAGCTTTGGTGGAAAACCACTGATTATTTGTACGATCCGCAGGCGCATTTATATTCGCGGGACGGCAGCTTTTTAAACAAAAAAGAGCAAAACGGCGAAAAAGTATTTTGGTCGAGGGGAAATGGCTGGGTGCTGGCCGGGTTGGCGAGGGTATTGGAAAACATGCCTGCCAACTATCCTGACCGGCAAAAGTTTGAAACACTTTTTAAAGATATGGCCGGCAAGGTTGCTTCGCTGCAGCAGCGCGATGGCAGTTGGCACGCCTCCCTGCTCGACCCTGCAAGTTATCCCATTAAAGAAACAAGCGGCACGGGCTTTTACTGCTACGCCATTTTATGGGGATTGAATCACGGTTTATTGGATAAAGCGCAATACTGGCCGATAGCTAAAAAAGGATGGATGGCATTGATCACCTCGGTACAGCCGGATGGCATGCTGGGCTATGTGCAGCCCATCGGGGCCAGCCCTGATAAGGTAAACGCGCAAAGCAACGAAGTTTATGGCACAGGCGCATTTTTGCTGGCCGGGGGGCAGTTGCTCGAGTTTATTCACCACAACAAAAAGCTGTAGCGGCTTACAACAACTCAAGTCGAATAATTAAAAATACCGGCCGAATCTCTATATTGGTCTAACCAATCGATCATGAGCCTGGGCAATGTACTTTTTATTTTAATTGTATTTCAGCTGCTGTTCCTGGGCGTTTATTTGTTTAGCCGGCAAGTAGGCAAACCAGTAAGCAACAAATTACTCGGGCTTTTCTTTTTAACCATCGCCCTGAATTTATTCGATGTATTTCTTTTGCAAACCGGGGTTTATTTCGTGCACCCTGGCGTTGCCGGCCTGGGTAGTTGCCTGCCGTTGCTGTTTGGTCCGCTGCTTTATTTTTATACACGATCAATAGTTTATCAGCACTTTTCTGTTTCAACAAAAAGCCTGGTTCATTTTTTACCCTTCCTTGTTATTTTTTGCTGCACCGAAATTTATTACCAAAGCCAGCCCTTTGAAACGCAGGAACGTATATTGATCAGCCTTTCCGAACACCGTATACCTGCCTTTATTTCGGACATTTCAACCCTCATCTTTCTGCAATTTCTTGGATATGCCATAGCTTCTTTGCGGCTGGTGTCGCTTTATAAAAAGATGGCCGGGCAGCATTTTTCAAACCCTAAAGACACCGATGTTTCCTGGCTTTATTCAACCCTGATTTTTTTTATATTGATCATCATTATCAGCGCGCTGAATGGCCTGCTTGCCCAAACCCCATTTTCAAAATATTACCTGGTTGTTTTTAATGCCGTGGTGATTTTGTTGCTGCTGTTTGTGATGCAGGTGATGATGAAAGCGCTCAGCCGGCCATACTTCTTTTCGTTCAATGAAAAATTAGATCAGGCCGAACCGGTTGCAAAAATGACTGAGGACGAAAAACGGGAAAAAGAAGCAACTGTACAAACGCTATTAATTTTGATGAAACGCGACAAACCTTACCTTGAACCCGAACTCACTTTAGAACAACTCGCGTCGAAGCTATCCCTAAAACCCCGAACGCTTTCGCAGGCGATCAATGACGTCCTGCAACAAAACTTTTTCGACTTTATTAACCGGTATCGCATCGAAGAAGCTAAAAAGTTATTAACGAAGCCCGAAGACAAAAAGATTACCGTGCTTGAAGTTTTGTACCAGGTGGGTTTCAATTCCAAATCGTCGTTCAACACGCTCTTTAAAAAATATACCGGCCTTACACCTACCGAATTCCGGAAAGAACAGGAAAAATAACGTTCGACTTTTCGCACGCTCAAATTCGAACCAAATAAAAAGTGTTCGACTTTATGTATCCGGTCGACTGCCATTCAGCCGAAACCCACCTTTGTATCAAAAAAACTTTGATCATGAAAACAAAAAATTCAAATTCAATAAACGGCTTGTGGAGCCGTTTGCCATTAGTGGTACGGGCCATCTTAACGGGTTTCCTGGTTAGTTCGGTTGGTGTTTCTTTGTGGAGTGTAATGCTGGTTGTATTGCCGGGCGTCCTCGCGATTCCCCCGATGATCTTCCTTGTGTGGTTGTTCTGGAAATTTTTCAGCGGTGGACTTACTTCGGGTAGGGGGTCAAACATCCAAAAGGAAAGCTTCCGGTTAACCAAACTCAGACCTGATACGTGGAAATGGGGATTGGCAGCAGCGGCGCTTTTTGTCATCATTGTACAGGCCTCATTTGTGGTGACCTTTAGGCTGGTTGAATTCCCCGCAGCGAAGTTTACGGCCGATTACAAACAACTTGACACTTTCCCCCTTTGGCAAGCTTTTGCTATCATTGTAATGAGCTCCATCGTAGCTGCAGTCGCAGAAGAAGCCGGCTTCAGGGGTTACATGCAGGCACCGCTCGAAAAAAAGTATGGTGTAACAATTGCAATAGTAATCACCTCGTTTGTTTTCACAGCTATCCATCTCAGCCATTCATGGGCGGCTCCGATATTGCCACATATCTTTTTTGCAAGTATATTGCTGGGCATTTTGGCTTACCGCACGGGCTCCCTTATTCCCGGGATAATCGGGCATGCCATCCTGGATGTGTTCGACTATTCCGTTTGGTGGACTGATCTTACCGGCGGCTTTCAGAAGCAAACTATTTTTCGCACCGGCGCTGACTTCCATTTTGTGGTTTGGCTGCTAATCTTTTTGACTGCGCTTTTTGGATTTTTTAAGGTGATGATGAAATTGAAGGGCAATATACGCGTGCAGACAGTCGGCCTTGCGGCAGCAATTTAACAAAGTGCGGCAATAGTACACCCTAAAATCGATCTGTTAGCAACCGTTCATGTCCAATTTCGCGATGTACATTTGTCATATCAGAAAATTAAAATTATGAAAGCTGTAAACATCACATTAACATTTAACGGCCTGGCGGAAGCCGCATTTAACTTTTACAAATCGGTATTCGGCGGCGAGTTTATCCACCTGCAGCGGCTGAAAGAGATTCCGGCGCCGCACCCGCTTTCGGAAGAAGAAGGCGAAAAGATATTGCACGTGGCCTTGCCGGTTGCCGACCAGGTTTTAGCAGGGATGGACATACCCTACGGCAGGCCGGAATCTATCAGCGGCACCAATTTTATGGTCACCCTGGATACTGAAAGTGAGGACGAAACCCAAAGGCTTTATGAAGGCTTGTCGAACGGTGGTTTCGTAATGATGCCGTTGGAGCACCAGTTTTGGGGCGCCTATTTTGGCATGTTTACTGACAAGTTTGGCATTCAGTGGATGGTGAGCTACGTGAAGTAGGGGGTTAGAGATTAGTTATCAGAGATTGGAGATTAGTTGGAACGAAGCTTAAAACTAATCTCTGATCAACTAATCTATAATCACTGCCGCACCGCGGCCCCGGATAAAAATAAACGCCATCAGCGCGGCGGTAAACCCAAGCGCGGCAGCTATTTTTAAAACAATGGAATACGTTGCGATAAAGCTGTTATGGTAAGATTTTACGATAATGGCTTTATTTTTTGCTTCGATATTTTTCGGCACATGCGCATTGCCCATATCTACGGACTGGGCCATGATGGCATGTTTTTGTACAGGGTTTAAGGGTAAGGGCGCTATTTCACGCTGCAAGACGCCGGTAAAGAATAGCACAGCCAGCGTACCGAAGACGGCATTTGTAAAAACACCCGCAATACGCGAAACGGCATTGTTCACACCCGATGCCGTGCCTGAAAAATGATCATTTACAGAGGTCATTACCGCAGTAGTAAGCGGCGCGACGGTGATTGCCATGCCCAGGCCGAAAACGATAATGCCGGGGAAAAAGCTGGTCCAGTAATCGGATGGACCGCTGGTTTGTTTGACAAAAGACAATACCAGGAAACCTAAGCCGGCTGTGGCAGGGCCAACGATTAGTAATAAACGCGGCCCGTGTTTATCGGCGATCTTACCAACGCGGCGCGCGATAAGTACCATCAAAATGCCAAATGGTAAAAATGAAAACCCTGAAGCTTTTTGACTGTAGCCCTGCACCTGTACCATGTTTAACGACATGAAAAGCATTGCCGCGCCTAAACCGGCATAGAGGAAAAAAGTAAGCAAATTAGCGCCGCTAAAAGTTGAATTGGCAAACAATTTTAGCGGCATCATGGGGTGGCTGCTTTTATATTCGATCACCGCGAATAAAACAAGCAACGCCAGGCCGCCAACCAGTGAAACGATGACTTCCGGGTTATGATATCCCAATGCCGGAATACGTAAAAACCCAAAGGTGAACAACGCCAGGCCAAGTACGATGCTCATAACGCCGGCATAATCAATTTTGTGATTGGCATCGTCATCCCGGCTTTCTTTTACCCGCGAGGCCAATATGATTAAAGAAGCCAGCCCCAGGGGAACGTTAATAAAAAAGATATATCGCCATAAACCGGCGTCGCCAAGTGCACCACCGAGCGCAGGACCACCGATGGTTACTACCGTTGTAAATGCGGTCCAGGTGCCTATTGCCTTCCCCCGCTCATTGGGCTGAATGGAAGATGAAATGAGCGATAAACTGCCGGGGATCATCAGCGCGCCGCCGGCGCCCTGTATGGCCCGGAAAATTACCAACCAGGTAACATCCGGCGCAAAACCGCAAGCCGCGGAACCGCAAACAAACACAGAAATGCCTGCCATGAATATCTTCTTACGGCCTAATTGGTCACCCAGCGAGCCGCCGATCAGGATGAGCGCGGCCAGCATAAGTAAGTAGGCATTCAACACCCAGAACAGGTCAGGTAAAGTGGCGTGCAAACCTTTTTGCAGCGATGGAAGTACCACATTAAGCGCCGTGCCGTCAATAAAGGCCATTGATGACGCCAGGATAGACGAAACCATTATCCATTTACCCGCGCGGCTGCCTAATGCAACTGTTTCCATGTTAACAGGTTATACCGTAAATGTAGGCGTTATAAACGTCAAGATGTCGCTTATTTGAAAAAATGACTGTCTATAGAACCTTCCTCACCGCCCTTTCCAAAATCCCAACCCCTTCCTCCAGTTCCTTTAAATTCAGTGAGGCAAATCCCAGCCGGATAAAACTATGCTGATCGCGGTCGTCGTTAAAATAGCCGCTGCCATCACTAACTGAAAGACCCATCTCCGCAGCCTTTTCGGCGACCTTATCTGCGCGGATATTATTGAGGTACTGCATCCATATCCCAAACCCCCCATCGGGCATTTTGAAGCTGACCTTATCGCCCAGGCGCTCATTCAGCAGCCCGGCAAGAACGTCCCGCCGCTCATGATAAATTTTATTTGATTTTTTAAGATGTCGACCGATATCCCCGTTTTTTAAGAGATTGGCCATGGCTTCCTCCAGCAGTTGTTCGCCTTGGCGGTCGATCATCCTGCGCAGCTCGGTAAGCTGCTTAATCAAGTTTGGCGGTGCTATTACAAAACCAATGCGTATGCCCGGCGCTATGGTTTTGCAAAATGACCCCACATAGATCACACTCCCGTAATAGTCTGCACTGGCCAGGGGCAAAATAGGGCTACAGGCATACCGAAAATCATAATCGTAATCATCCTCCAAAATGGCGAAATGGTATTTCATGCCCAGTTCAAGCAGTTGCATGCGCCGCTCGGAACTTAGGGTAACGGTGGTGGGACGGTGATGATGCGGAATGACATAAAGCATCCGCACTTTTTTCTTTTTACAGATGGACTCAACAAAGTTTAAGTCGATACCGGCTTCATCAACAGGAACCAATTCAAGCCGCGCACCCGCCTGTTCAAAAACCATATTTGCCACCGGGTAGCCCGGATCAGGCACTAATACGGTATCACCTTTTTTCAGCAAAACCTGCGCAGTAAGATACATGGCCATTTGTACACCTTTGGTGATCAAAATATTGGCAGGGCTTACCTGCAGGCCACGTGTTTCGCCCAGGAATTTCGCCAACTCGACACGTAAATTTTCCGAACCTTGCGGCGGCCCGTACATCAGGTACTGTGATGTAAATTTATAATTGCCAAACCGGCGGTATTCCCGAACCAGCAGGTCAATAGGGGCAAGGCGGGTATCCGGAAAGCCATCATTAAATACGAGGTTTTGCAGCGGCTTTGGCGTAAAAAAAGTCGAGCCGGCATCTTCGCTTTTTTTCAAATCAAAATATGTCGTCGACGGAAAGCTGTACAACCCGGTGTTGCCGGCGAGTGGCTGCGGTTTGACATCAGGCAGGTTTTTGGCAATAAAAATACCGCGGCGCGGGAAAACATCCACCCAGCTTTGGGCATATAACTCATCATAAGCGGCTACCACCGTCTTCCGGTGAACACCAAGCGCAACGGCAAGCACCCGGCTGCCGGGCAATACGCTTTCGGGTTTAAGCGTTCCCCGCCGGATATGATTAATAATTCCGTTGGCAATCTGCTGGTACACGGGCATCGGCAAATCTTTGTTGATGCTTAGCTGGCTTTCAATTACCGACATATCTGGACTACTTAATTTGTTATTTCTGGACTATAAAGGTAGTCCAAATTGGTTATACCTTAGAATCGCAATAAAAAATATATCCATGCAAAACATTCGAAATTTAAAACTCCCTGCCCTGTATTTACGCCTGTCTATTGGTTCGGCTTACTTATGGGAAGTTGCCGACCGGCTTGGTATGCTTGGTGCACATGGCCAGCCGCATGTTGGCTGGGGCGACTGGGCGCATTTCTTGGCCTATGCTCAGCAAGTTATTAGCTTTATCCCTGCTGGATGTGTGCCTGTGCTTGCCATCCTTGCGAGTATTTGCGAAGGCCTGTTCGGTTTATTGCTGATCGCAGGTTTGTTCACGCGTTTTGCCGCCATGGGGAGTGGGATATTAAGTTTTTGCTTTGCAGTTGCGATGGCGATATCATTTGGCATCGACTCGCCTTTAGGCTATTCTGTTTTTACCTTAAGCGCAGCAAGCTTACTGCTGGCCACCCTTCCGCAATATAAATGGAGCGTCGATTCACTTCTTAATAAAAAGAAGGAAAGCGGCGCTGTACTAAAAAGCAGCCTGGTAGCCGTATTGCTCATTGTCATTGCTTTAAATGTAAGTGCACAAACGCCCAACGTTCAGCCAAAGGCCAAGGCCGGAAAGATTACAGAAAAGTACCTGCTTAACCAAATGCTGAACGAAAACGGTATTGGTAACCGGGAGGTGCAAATGGAAGTAGTGAATTTCCCGGCGGGAAGCACATCACCCGCTCATCGTCATCCATGTCCAACGTTCGGCTATGTGTTAGCGGGTGAAATTGAATCGGTGTTTGAAGGCAAATATCATTTATACAAAACGGGGGATGCCTTTTACGAGAAAACAAATGGGCTGCATTCGGTCACCAGGAACAGGGATCCAAAAAAGCCTGCCAGGCTGCTGGTGTTTTTTATCAACCAACCGCAAAAGCCAAATTCAATCCGGGTTAAATAATAGAGATCGATCAATAAAACAAACAATTAGACATGAAACTCATCATTTGCGAAACCTGCGGAACCCAATACCACCAGGATGTGCAATTAACCGGCATCTGCCCCATATGCAGCGACGACCGCCAATACACAGGTGATAATGGCCAGCAATGGACCGATATGGATGAATTGAAAAAGGCGCACAAAGTCAAAATCGGCCAGGTTAATGAGCGCTTGTACACCGTGAAAGTGGATCCTGCTTTTGCGCTTGGCCACCGGGCCTTTTTGGTGCTGTCGCCGGGTGGGAATGTACTTTGGGATTGCATCCCGCTGCTGGACCAGGCCACAATTGATTTCATCAATTCAAAAGGCGGCTTAAAGGCGATCGTTTTCTCGCACCCGCATTACTACAGCACCATGAACGAATGGGCCGCCGCCTTTAACTGCCCCATTTACATCCATCAAAATGACCGGGAGTTTATTTTTTATTGCACTGATGCGGTCAACCTTTGGGAGGGCGATTTGCAGCCGCTTTGGGATGATATTAGCATTGTTCATACCGGGGGGCATTTCCCCGGCAGCAGTTTACTTCGTGTTGGCGCTCTTTCACCACAAGGCGCCATCTTAGCCGGTGATAGTTTTTATCTATCAAAAAGCAAACGTCATATAGCTGTTATGTATAGTTATCCCAACCAAATATTATTAACCAGGAAAGAGTTTGCTGAAGTACACAGGAAATGTGCCGGTCTAACCTTCGATACTTTGTATGGCGCATTTGATGGACAAAACCTGGAGGGGACCGCTTATGATGTATTTGCCGCATCCATGCAGCGCCATATAACCAGCTATGAAATTTAACACACTTTTCAATTCAATAATAAAAACAAAAAATGAAAACGACATTAACCAATAAGCCATCATTACTGTTAGTAGTTATTGCTTTTGCCACCGTATACATTGTATGGGGCTCGACGTACTTTTTTATTCAAATGGCAGTGCATGGCTTTCCGCCAATGCTGATGGGCGCTCTGCGTTTTTTTACAGCCGGTATCGTCATGTTGGCCTGGTGCTATTTTAAAGGCGACAAGATTTGGGTGCGTAAAAACGTGATCACATCTAGCATCAGCGGGTTGCTGATGCTGTTTATCGGCACTGGTGTGATCATCATTGTCGAAAAAACTTTACCCAGTTCCATCGTTGCAATTATGGTTTCGGCCAATCCGATCTGGTTCCTAGTGTTGGATAAGCCCAACTGGAAAATTAATTTGAGCAACAAGACAACGCTTGCCGGCATCATTCTTGGCTTTGGCGGCGTGCTTTTGCTTTTTGGCGAAGCGTTAAACAAATCATTTTCCGGAAGCGTTCACACCACGCAAATAACCGGTATGATACTACTGCTGTTAAGTCCTATTGCCTGGTGTTCAGGCTCGCTGTTTTCAAAAAAACGCGGGAGCAACGGGCCGGCTCGTTTAAATACCGCCTGGCAGATGGTAATAGCAGGTTTGGCGTTTATCATCTCAAGCTTTTTCAGCCGCGAATATAATGGGTTTCATTTTGCACAGGTATCGGCACACGCCTGGCTGGCTTTGGGCTATTTAATAGTGTTTGGTTCCATCGGGGCATTCAGCGCTTACGTGTGGCTTTTGTCGGTAAAAACTGCAACCCGGGTGAGCACACACGCTTATGTAAACCCGGTGATTGCAGTACTTCTTGGAGTCGTGTTCGCAAATGAGCATATTTCAAAACTACAATTGTTTGGTTTGGTTGTCATATTACTCAGCCTGTTGCTGGTTAACTTGAAGAAGTATACATTTAAATTGCCTCGCTTTAGCCGCGTTTTAAAAATGAAGGACGTGCCTGCGACGAATTGTGAGATTTGATATAACATGTCTCACATCTCATATCTCACATCAAAATAATAATAATATGAAATCAAGAATGGACATCAATAAGGCTGAGCCCGGCATTTACCAGGTAATGTTTGCAGCCGACAAAGTAGTAAAAGGTTTTGACATCGACCCCAAACTAAAAGAGCTGATAAAAGTAAGGGTATCGCAGATCAACGGCTGCGGCTATTGCATCAACTATCACACGAAAGACGCCCTTGCACTGGGCGAAACCAACCAACGCTTATTCGCCCTGTCTGCTTGGTGGGAAACGCCATTTTTTACGGTTGAAGAGCAGGCTGCCCTCAAGCTGGCGGAAGAGGTAACGCGCATCTCGCATGGTGTCAGCGATGATACTTATCAAAGGGCACTGAAATTTTTCGGAGAGCAAAAGCTGGCACAATTAATATTTATCGCAATCACCATTAACAGTTGGAACCGTGTTGCCATACCCGTACATATGGTTGCCGAACAAGACTAAAATCACCCGTTATAACAGGTTTTTTGAAAAGCAGCTGGTGCGTAACAGGCTGCTTTTCAATGTAAAGTAAAATGACCGAAACAATTCACGCGCCCCAATTGCTTAACATAAAGATAATATTGAGTTTATATTAAAATCACATAGTTTTGGTGCAAATTACGACCATGAAAAAAGACAAACAGCAATCCCCGGCCAAAGCCGCGAGGAAGGCTATCCAGGAAAGTTTAGTTAAGACATTAAAAAGCATAACAGGTCAGTTAGAAAAGCAAGGTATCCACACAGACATTGATCTTGAAAAAGAATCAAAAAAACTGGCCAAGAAAATTACTAAAGGGGCAAAGGTTGATCAACCGGTTACAGCAAAAGAAACGACACCGGCCGCAGAGGCAAAAATTCAGGTAAAGGAGGCAACTTCTGCCAAAGCAAAAACGGCTGCAAAAACAGTTACGCCAAAAGCTGAAAAAGTTGTTGTTCCGGCAGTGACACCAGAACCGCCCGTAGCAGCGGCCACCGTTTCGAAAACCGTAAAAACGTCTGCTAAAAAGACCGCAGCGAAGAAATAGTAAAGACTGTAAAGTGGGTTAATCAGTTATAAAAAAAGCATCATTTGCCTGACAGCAAGTGATGCTTTTTTTATTATAATGGCATTTATCAGTTATAATGCCCTCGCACCCAAACGCGACCGCCGTTGGGACCGTAATTATAATGTCCCGGAACCCATCCTGCCCTGTGTACTACACAGGAACTAATGCTTGCAGCCATAACAAGCAGCAAAGCGAAGTATTTAATTGTTTTCATAGTGATGTTTTATATTATTTATAAGATGTTTTATACCTTGGCTCAAAAATGATACCAAAGCAGTTAATTTCAAATTATAGCACACTGATCAACGAGCATAAGGCATAATTTTCGATGGCAATGGATGAAATAAAGCGCCGTGATTTTATCAAAAACACACTTATCGCAAGTACGGCGGCAGTGCTTATGCCAGGCGCACTGAAAGTTCGGGCCAATGAAAATGCCGGTGGCAAAGCAGCAACAGCGCCGAAAAAAGTGATTGTTGCCGGTGCGGGTATAACCGGCCTTTGTTGTGCTTATGAATTAATGAAGGCCGGGCACCAGGTGGTTGTGCTGGAAGCATCGGGCAGATACGGCGGACATGTTTTTACAGGACGTGACGGGCTATCAGATGGTTTGTATGCCGATTTCGGCGCTGACCACATTACGAAGCCAGGTTACGAGCATTTCTTTGATTACGTTGAGGAATTCGGGCTAACTGCAATCCCATACCCGAATGCGGAAGGATCCGAGGCAGCCTATGACCCCAATGCCATGAAGATGATCGGCGGGAAGTTTTATACCGCAGCCATGCTGAAAGATCCTGCGGTGCTCGCCGGCTTTGGTTTTAACGACCGTGAAGTAAAACACATCGTTCAAAACGGTATGTACGCCCTGGGTTCGCTTTTTATCAAACCCTACTTAAGCAAGTTTACCGATGCTTACCAGCCTTTCGGTGTTGGTTATGATGATCTGGACAATGTTGCTATCGCCGATATTTACAAAAAAGAAGGGGCTTCACCTGCGGCTTTGAGTCGCCTGGGAGGACGCCATTCCAATGCGCTTTACCATTTGTGGCGGGCTGCGATTATGGATTTCCGAAGCATCCCAGCTTCAGAAGGAGACACTTACCATTTGAAAGATGGCAATGAACAATTACCCATGGCATTTGCCAAACGCCTTGGCGACCGGGTTAAATTAAATCATCCCATAATGGCCATAAAACGCGATGCAAACAGTGTGACCGTTACTTACCGCGCCTATGGTACAGATACAGAGAAGGAGATGACGGCCGATATACTTGTTAATTGCATTACACTTCCTGTTTTTCGGAATATCCCGGTGACACCGCCGTTGTCGCCCGCCAAACAATATGTAGTGGATAATCTTGTATACTCGTCTCATCCGTTCTACGTGTTTGAAGCCGGCACGAAATTCTGGCTGGACGATGGCTACAAAAGCATCAACATGGAATTTGAACACCCGGATATTTCGTCGATATGGCTGGAAACAAACCGGGTGGATACTGCAAGGGTGATCTTAAAGGCTTACGGTCCCGGGGGCATTTCGCCGCAACGGGTGCTGGCGGCTTTCAGGGAAGTTTATCCGGGTAAACATGACACGATAGAACAAGCGCTTACTAAAGACTGGACGGTAGATAAGTTTGCGCCGGCCTGCGAGATGGAACCCTTTGCGATAGGGGAGATGAAAAAGTTCTGGCCCCAAATTATGCAACCCGACGGAAGGATTTACTTTGCGGGTACTTATGCGGATAACATGAGCAGGGGCATGGAATCGTGCCTGCGGTCGGCACAACGGGTGGCAAAGGAAATTGATAAGCTTTGATGAATTTCGGATGTCGGATGTTCGATTTCGGATTTTAAATTTCAGATTTTGAATTTAGGGTTTGAACATAGATAAAAACTATTTTATATAGATAATGGCTATCGGAAAAACAATTAAATGCTCTTCAATTGTCGTTACACTCGTTTTCCTTATGTTATTTTTTTCGGATTTTTCTTTTAATAAGAAACTGCAAACGCAAAACCTGGCGCCAGTTGTTAAGATCATCAACCCTAAAAACGGTAGCAGCTTAAGTTTGAATGCGGCTGTAAGTTATGAGATAAGCGTATCGGATAAGGAAGACGGCGATTCAAAATATGATGAAATAAATGCCAAAGAAGTATTACTTGAGGTTAAGTATTTAAAGGACAAATCGAAGGCCGCTGCGTTGCTGAATAAACCCGCCGGACCCGATGCGCCCGGCCTGTTCGTTATCCGCACATCCAATTGTTTCAGCTGTCATAATTTTAACAGCAAGGCGATGGGGCCGTCATTTTTTGAGGTTGCCGGAAAATATAAACCAACCCGTGCAAATATCGATTCGCTTGTAAAACGCATCAGCGTCGGCTCCACAGGGATTTGGGGCAAAGAAAAAATGCCCAGCCACCCGGAGCTGTCTATGCAGGATATTAAAAACACCGTGCTGTGGATACTCAAAAATGGTGCAGACCCGGACGATAACTATTTCATAGGATTAAATGGCCTGATATCTGCAGCAACCATAAAGTATCCAGGGGCTTATGTATTTGCCGCCAGTTATATCGACCATGGGCTAAAAGCTTCGCCGGGTAAACAGCGGCTTGAAGGGCAGGACAAGGCGGTTTTGTACGTGAAATAAAGTCTTAAATATTGTTTACTTTTAGTCAAAATTCATTTGTATGCAATGGTATAACTATATCGCCGCATTTTTTGCGGGGGCATTTTTTGCCAACTTTGTGCCGCACTTTGTAAAAGGTGTTTGTGGCGACAAATTTCCCTCGCCATTTGCGAAGCCGCCGGGCAAGGGCCTGTCATCGCCGCTAATAAATGTCTTATGGGGGTTGCTCAACCTGGTAATTGGTTACGTGCTGCTGGGGTATGGCCATATTTGCAGGGCGTATCCCTTGACGGTTGTTGTATTTTTTGTGGGAATAACACTGATGAGCGTAATGCTGGCCAATAATTTTCAGCATAAAGACAAAGAATAAGCCTTGCAGCGCCGGTCACTTTGGACTGATTTCGTAAAATGAAGTATGGCCGGCTGAGCGCTTTCATCATCACCTGCATCACAAACAGCAGCAACAAAATCACCACGGCATTAAAAACAACCAGGTAATATTTTGAAAATGGGGTTTGGGCAAGCAGGCCATTCAGCGCGCTGATAATGATGATCAATATAAAAAAAATCAGGGTTGAATAAAGCCAGGAAACATCGGTGTCTTTAGGGTTTGAAAAATGCTGCCCGGCCATCTTTTTATAAAGCGACACCAGCCGCAAAGAAGCTATGGCATATCCAAGAAATTGCAGAAAGATGAGGGTTGAAATGTCCGAAATAAAGGCAGGTATACGGTGTTCGGAAAGGCTGATCAATATACGTTCCTGCGTTTCAAAGGGCTGGCTTTGGTAATAAATTTCGGTGCAGCAAAAAATAACAAGGAAGGGTAAAAAATGAACCAGGCTTTTTGTTGAAACAGAAAAGTGCTGATAAACTATTGATCGTGTATAAAAATAAAGCAGCGGACCAAACAGCAACGGCAGGCAACTACCCAGGCCGGCAACGCCAGGGTGCACGAAATAAACCCCGGTTTGCAAAAGAAATACATCGAATAAATTCAGGGCGATGGTTAAAAAGAAAAGCCCGAGTAATTTGTTGCTTACTGGTTTGCCTACTTGCCGGCTAAACAAATAAACGCCCAGGAACAGCAGCTGAAATACAATTAAAATAAAAAGTACATTGCCCAGGCTCATGATCGATTGGTTAGACCAATATAGAGATTCGGCCGGTATTTTTAATTATTCGACTTGAGTTGTTGTAAGCCGCTACAGCTTTTTGTTGTGGTGAATAAACTCGAGCAACTGCCCCCCGGCCAGCAAAAATGCGCCTGTGCCATAAACTTCGTTGCTTTGCGCGTTTACCTTATCAGGGCTGGCCCCGATGGGCTGCACATAGCCCAGCATGCCATCCGGCTGTACCGAGGTGATCAATGCCATCCATCCTTTTTTAGCTATCGGCCAGTATTGCGCTTTATCCAATAAACCGTGATTCAATCCCCATAAAATGGCGTAGCAGTAAAAGCCCGTGCCGCTTGTTTCTTTAATGGGATAACTTGCAGGGTCGAGCAGGGAGGCGTGCCAACTGCCATCGCGCTGCTGCAGCGAAGCAACCTTGCCGGCCATATCTTTAAAAAGTGTTTCAAACTTTTGCCGGTCAGGATAGTTGGCAGGCATGTTTTCCAATACCCTCGCCAACCCGGCCAGCACCCAGCCATTTCCCCTCGACCAAAATACTTTTTCGCCGTTTTGCTCTTTTTTGTTTAAAAAGCTGCCGTCCCGCGAATATAAATGCGCCTGCGGATCGTACAAATAATCAGTGGTTTTCCACCAAAGCTTGGTGGCTTTATTTAAATATTTCGGATCGCCCGTAGCGGTTGAAAGATAGGCCAGCGCCGTTGGTCCCATAAACAAAGCGTCGCACCAGGCCCATTCCCGGTTTTGGATGTTGTTCTTCCATTCAAGCGACTCATTAAACGGAAGGCTAACTATACTGTCAGCCAAATGCTGAAACGGCGCAATCATTTCGGGCCGTTTATATTTCATGTAAAGCAGCGACCAGGTTTGTCCAACGCAATAATCATCGGCCATCAGGCGCACCGGGCCGGTGGTCCAGCCAACCTCGTTGCCGATGGCTATAAGTGCCTGGTCATATTTATCATCTTTGCTTGTTCTGCTCAAATCAAACAAGCCGGTATAAAGGGCCGCGTTTGTCCAATCCTTTTTTTTGTGTGTAAAGCCTTTGGTTTGCCAGTATTGCAGCTGCCAGTCGCCAACGCGTTTCATTATTTTCAGGACGGAGTCGGTGTTGAAGGTGGTGTCTCTGGCTATCGTTTTTTTGTAACCGTTGGCTCTAACTGAGAATAAAATTAATAGTATTGATGCTAAAATTTTAGCTGATGGGATATACTTCATTATAAAAATGATTTTGACGTCGTAAGAACCTCTATTTTTTCATTACCTTTTATTGCTAATTGCTTTGTTTGGCTATTAAAAACTATTTGCGGATACTTTGATGAATCATGTCCTATTATGCTTGAGTTCTGTTCGCCGCTGTAAACAGATTCTTCCGCGTCCACTATTTCGCCGGTCTCAATGTCTATAATTTTTGGAAACTTATAGGTATCCCATGCAAATCTATCGCTAATCGAATATAAATTTCCGAATTCTCCTTTTACTTTTACAGGGTTAGCAACTTCATTTGACCTTATATCCCAAATTGCTACGTGCTTTAGCGGAAGATTGAGGCTTTCATCATCAAAAGCTTCGTCTGATGTGCCAATAAGAATTTTTGAGTCATTTATAAAACTTGCTGTACAAACTTCAACACCTACATTTGGCGTTAAAGTTGATTCATCAAGTAGTAATGGATTCTTAATACATTCATCTATATTAAAAACTTGGATAACATCCAGTGGATGCCAGAACCAGCCTTTACACATTAAAAATGTATTTGCAAGGTTAATATCTAACCTGGAATGAAAAACGTCAGATGGGTTTCTGCCGGGAATATCTGTTACCAGTTCTCCGGTTTCAACATTTTCAAAATCAAGCCTGCAATATTTTAATGGGCAATGTATTAAATATGTTGTACCCTTAATTGTCAAAAATGCCGCCGGATATTCGTAAGCGTTAGCGCAATAATACGACCTATTGATTTCTCTGAGAAGCTCACCCTGTTTTAGCAACAATCCCTTAGTTCCAAGCTTCTGATTTATGAATGCATATTGTCCGTCTGATGAAACAATTGAGCGGTCGAAATTAAACGCATAACTATAATGCCCGAGTTGTTTTTTCTTTCCATCCAACGAATAAACAGCTCCCTCCGCCCAGTCAACAATTGCATCATTTGACCAACAAATTGTCTTTAAAAAACCCGCTGTTATTGTTTTTCTTTCCATATCACCCAATTCCTAATTATTACGTAAATGTTCTTATTGTCATCCCATGGAATTTGTGAAACAGTCCGTTTCATAAATTCAATCGCCGCCGATGAAAAGTCCTCAAATTGGGAAATAGGCCGTTTCCCAATTATAAATCTCCGTTTAGGAGACGATTAATCGTCAATATAAGTCGAAAACAGGGTCCTGGCGATTATCCCAAAAAAATAAAAGATGAACAGAGTCATCGGTAACTCGATAAAATAAGGATGTTTGTTTGGTGATAAGAGCGATCCGGACATTATGATCGATTGAGGAACTTTTAAACATAAAGGGATGATCTGCTATTAACGAAACGACAGTTTCGGCTTTGGATAAAAACTTATCTGCGGAATTAATACCAAACTTGTTTTCGATAAAAGTATAAATTGATGCAAGGGTTTCCTGTGAGCGGGGGGTATAGCAGATGGATAAGCTCATAGCCCATTGAGCATATTTTTTATCCCGGTATACGGAAGTAAGTTGCCTTCATTTGCTTGCCTTAACGATTCCTTTACCCCCTTAACAACATAATCTGGATACACTTCACTCTTCTGCTCAAAATTTATTTTCATGGCTTTCATTATCGCCTTTAAGGCGGTTAGTTGTTCCTTATTTTCGGGGTAAACGATCAGAGCTTCCATAAAACAAATATAGCAATTCCTCCTTGTGTCTTCAATTTCAACATAAAAAATCTACATTTAACTATGGAAAAA
>Ga0206872_10165_pt1 | contig 19421 bp, 17 predicted proteins | sample Alteio_BWOrgCont_34_FD_152906 | JGI IMG/M metagenome (GOLD analysis project Ga0206872, IMG submission 152906) | Enriched cells from forest soil in Barre Woods Harvard Forest LTER site, Petersham, Massachusetts, United States -... | ecosystem: Environmental > Terrestrial > Soil > Temperate forest >... | reverse complement strand
TGCGGCTGCAAACCTGGTTTCCCTTCGAGATGCAGGTGTATGTCAACGGGCGGGAGTGGCTGGCGCGGTCGATGGATCAACAGGGCTTGAAGTACCGCCGCAGCGACAACAAGATTCTCTGGGTGGAGGATTGGCAACGCGCCCAGGAGTTGTTGGACGAACAGTTGCAGACCGATTGGGTCAGCCTCCTGGATGCCTATCAACCGTTGGTGCATCCGTTGCACCCGACGATTTTGGGCAAGCTGTCGCAGCTACGGTACAACTGGACCGTGCATCAAAGCGAATGGGCGACCGACCTGGCCTTTGGCTGCCGTGCCGAGTTGGCGAAGTGGATGCGGCTGTGGCAACAGCAAGCGCTGAACTATCCGAGCACCGCGATCCTGCGTTTTCTGGGGCGCACGGGTCAGTTGCAAGGCAATTATGATTGGGACGTGGAAACGGAATACAAGCGGTTTTACGAAGGACTGCGCATCAAGCATTGGGTGAACCAGAACGCGCTGAAGTTGTATGATCACCTAACCATTGGGCGTGTGGAAACGACGATCAACGCGATCGAGTTCTTCAAGGTGTTCCGGGCCTCGCAAGCCGATCCGGACGGTCCGCTGAATTGGCGATCGATGCGTCGGACGGTGGCGGATCTCTATCGTCGCGCGGAAGTAAGCCAGAAGGTGAACGAGCGCTACTTGGCGTCGATGGCGACGGTCAAGGAAACGCGCAGCGTGCAGGAGTTGGTGCAATCGTTGTGTCAGCCCGTCCCAGAACCGGGTAAGAAACCGGAGCGTAAGGTGCGGGCTCTGAATCCGTGGTCGAAGGAGGATGCTGAGCTGTTGCTGGCGATCAGCGATCCCAAATGGATGGTCACGGGCATCCGTAATCGGGATTTGGTCGCGCTGCTCTACGCCAAGGCACCCAACGATGCCGTCGAAAAGCGTCGTCGTTCCGCGCGGGTGACGCGTCTGATACGCCTGTTGCGTGGGCACGGCCTGCTGCAAAAAGTGCCGAAAACGCATCGCTATCAGGTAAACGAAAACGGGCGAGCCGCAATTGCCGCTCATGTAGCTGCGGCCAACGCCAATCCGGAAGAACTGCTCACCCGAGCGGCTTGAGAATCTTCGCAAAAAACAAAGAATTGGGGCGATTAGTAGTACAGAGACACAGAGGACACAGAGAAGACGGAATCCTACGACCGAGGCCAATCTCCTTTATTCTTTGTGTGTTTTTGTCTTCTCTGTGTCCTCTGTGTCTCTGTGGTTAACTGCTTTCGTGGGGCTTTCCACCAACTCGGGCCTAAGCCCCGGGAGGCAGGATGGCACGATGTGAACAAGGCTATCTCTGCGAGGTTTGTGGGGTCGATGTCGGAGAGATAACGGACTCCGATCTATACCTGCGCTACGTTCTCGGCGAAGTGCCGCCCGAGCAACTCCACCTTCTGCCGGAACGCCACCTTCGCTGCAATCCCGCGCTGGCCCAATACGTCGTCGAGGCGGCGTTCGAGCCGGTGCGATGCGATGGCTTTTTCGCCAAGGACACTCTTGACCCCGCGTTCGTTGGTGAGGAAGAGGCGCGCGTGACGCGCGGCTGGAAGCGTCTGCAAGAAATTCCTACTCTTGGAATACCAATTATCGAGTATCCCTTGCCGGAAGTGCGGCAACGATTGGTTGACGATTCATGACCCACGGACCGGCACCGGCTCGTACTGGTTTTTGAAGTGTCGCAGCGCCTCGTCCGGGTTCAGATTAAAAATCGTCATCCCCGTCGTGTGCCACTGCCGCTGGTGGTAAAAGAAGACCGCCGAGGCGTTACGCAGATTGGAAACCGCCGCTACTCCTTCCATGTCGCCGCCCTCGATTGCCTCGAACTGGATCGTGACGCCGACAAGAGCTGCGAGCCGGCCCGTCTTGCGCTCGCGGCCGAACTCCACGCCGGGAGTCCACTCCACCGCCTTCCATCGCAGGCCGCGCGGTTTCCCACTTGCACTCGCGGCTTCGAAATATCCCTGTTCGAGGTTGGGGCGATTGAGTCGGAACCGTGCCACGGCTTCGGGCACGAAATCGTGCCTGACCAACAGTAACCAGGCGGCTAGAACGATCAGCAACAACAAAACGACACCGGCGAGGCCGATCCAGATCCAGATCATTTCATTTGCCCCTTATCGTTCAGCGATGTAAGCCGGCGGTTTCGGACGCACCGGCGGGCTTACCCCGCGCCGCTGTGGAACTGATAGAATAATGAAGTTAACGCGTTTCGCCTCTCTCAGGGACACCAGTTCATGACCCCCGCTGACGTCCTCGGGCCTACCGGCGTCATTGCGCAACGGCTCGCCCAGTACGAAGCACGGCCACAGCAGCTGGATATGTCCGACGCCATTGCCGAGGCCATCGCTGCAAAACATCACCTCATGGTCGAAGCGGGCACCGGGGTCGGAAAAAGCTTCGCCTACCTCGTGCCGGCCATTCTTGCTGCAACCAAAAGGAACGATTGCAAGATTGTCATCTCGACGCACACGATCAGTCTGCAAGAACAGCTGGTGCGCAAGGACTTGCCCTTCCTCCAAAGCGTGTTGCCCATGCCGTTTACCGCAACGCTCGTCAAGGGGCGGTCTAACTACGTCAGCCTGCGGCGGCTCCGGGGCGCCCAGCAAAAAGCACCTACCCTGGTCGCCGACTCGACGACCCTCGACCAGTTGCAGCAGATCGGGCGCTGGTCGAGGCAGACGCAGGAAGGCAGTCGCAGCGATCTGAGTTTCCAGCCGCTGCCAGCCGTCTGGGACCTCGTTGAGAGCGACAGTGGCAATTGCCTGGGCCGCGCTTGCCGCGAGTACAAGGACTGCTTTTATTTCAAGGCTAGAAAGCAGATGAGTGGCGCCCACATTCTGGTAGTGAACCACTCCCTATTCTTCAGCGATCTCGCCCTGCGGCGCGAGGGAGCGAGCTTGCTGCCTGACTACAAGGTGGTCATTTTCGACGAGGCCCACACGCTGGAAGACGTCGCGTCCGACCACCTCGGCATCCAGGTCGGCCGTGGCAGTGTGGAATACCTACTTAACAAGCTCTACAACCGCCGTTCCCAGCGGGGGCTGCTCGCTCATGTTGGCTCGAATGAAGCAGTTACCCAAGTGGAACGCGCCCGGTTGGCCAGCGACCAGTTCTTCGGTTCGATCGCGTCGTGGATGGCCCGACAGCCGCGCGGAAATCGGGCCCAACAACGGCCTGCCTCTGATTCCGTCCGCGTCCAGCAGCCCGGAATCGTGCCCGATGTCTTAAACGAGGAGTTGAAAAAGCTCGCCAGCCATGTCGATGCAATCGCCAAGGACATGGACGACGAGCAGAAGATCGAGTTCAACGCGGTTCGTGAGCGGATCCAGCAAGCCATCGGGGGCGTGGCACAGTGGCTAGACCAGTCCCTTCCGGGGCAGGTGTATTGGATTGAAACGATGGCCGGGCGCTCGCAGCGCATCGATCTGGTCAGTGCGCCGATCGACGTCGGGCCGGCACTGCGCGAGCTTCTGTATGAAAAAGTGCCGACCGTCGTGATGACCAGTGCGACTCTCAGTGCAGGCGGTCGCACGGGTTTCCGTCATTTTCAGGAACGCCTGGGTTTTCAGGACGCAACAACGTTGCAACTCGGCAGCCCTTTCGATTACCGCGCGCAGGCCGAGTTGCATCTTTTCAAGAAAATGCCGGATCCGTCGGCGCAACCTGCGGCGTACGAGGACGCGGTGTTGGACAAGATCCCCGATTATCTACAGCGGACCCTGGGCAGGGCTTTTGTTCTGTTTACCAGTTACCAGTTCATGCAGAAGGCTGCCGCCCGGCTCCAACCATGGTGTTCACAGCATGGTTACACACTGATTAACCAAGGCGAGGGGTTGCCCCGAACGCAAATGGTCGAGCGTTTTCGCAGCACGGAGAAGGCAGTTTTGCTGGGAGTGGACAGCTTCTGGCAGGGCGTGGATGTGCCGGGCGATGCGCTTTCGAACGTCATCATCACGAAGTTGCCGTTCGCAGTGCCAGACCGCCCAGTGATCGAGGCGCGGCAACAAGCGATTGAAGAAGCAGGCGGCCAGCCCTTTTTCGATTATCAGGTGCCGCAAGCGGTCATCAAGCTCAAGCAGGGCTTTGGCCGACTGATAAGGACCTGCACCGATACCGGGATCGTGGTCATTCTCGATCCACGGGTACTAACCAAGGGTTATGGGCGAAGCTTTCTGGCGGCGCTCCCGGAATGCCGGCGATTCGTCGATGGGGAGCAGGTATTTTGAGCCCAGCAAGAGCGGCTTCATTCACGGCCAGGGTTGTCGCATCGCGTTGTTGCCCGGCCACATCGATGCGAGGCGCTTCGACAAAGCGCAAAAGAGGCGGATCGAGACTTTCAAAACACACACCACTTCCTAACCGGGCTGACCAGACGCCCGTCGGCGAAGATATCGCAAGCTCGTACGGGACGCCGGTTTCTATTTCCCTGAGGTTCAACCGCATCGGATTGTGCTTACCCGTTTCCTCGGCGGGAATGAACTCGTAGTAGATTGCATGATCGACTAACAAGCGAAGTAAACCATGTCGGGGATCCTCCACTGCCACGACCCCTTCGGGAAACTGTCCGATTTCCATCACGGTCACTTTCGGCCCCAACTCCTCGCGTAAAGTAACGAGCAAGCCCCGCTCTGCCGGCTTACAGGAACACAGAACGCCAAGCAACTGGGGCCAAACTTCGAGGATCTTGTTGCGATTCGTCAGTGTTTTTACTTTAGCGAATAGCTCCACAATTTGAGTGAGAGCGCCACATACCAAAGTCAGCGGCTTGCTCAAGAGTAGTTGGCTAAGGACATCAAAACTTGTGGGGTCGACGTTAAGGGCATAAGGCCGGCAAAAACGGGGCAGGCCTAATCGCATGAAGTCGCTCGACCTCATGGGCGAGCGAGAGACGTCGCCGCGAGCGATCGCCGCCGAGTCGTTCAAGAACAACAGAGACCCGGCCAACAGGTGTTCCAGCGGATGAGCGTCGAACAAATGAGCCAGCGTTGTCTGCATCGAATAACGCCGAGACGCAAGGCCCGCTGGCGTCACCAGAACCTGTCGGCCAGTCTTTTCGCCGCCGTCCAATGTGACAAGCGGCGTTTGCCCGTAGGATCGGGCCAACGCGACGGGCGTCGTCATCGGCACCAGTCTTCGATAATCGTCCTCGGTCCGAATCCGGCCAAAATCGTGCTCTCGCCCGAAGCTTGTTCGCTGGGCACGATGCACAAGCCCAAGTAGGGTTTTCGTCTGGCTCGTGCTGGCCGGAGTTTTGTCAATTCCTGCAAGGTGAACCCGGCACCGCGCGCGCGCGACGGCTTCGGTCATCCTGCGGACGACGTGCAATTCGGCAATCCTTACGCGGATTCCAGCCAGACTTGTGTTCAAATGTTTAGCAATGATAACAGGGTCCAGCCATGTCAAACCTTTTGCCCCGGTTATAGGTTTACTCCACTTGGGGTGTTGTTACAAGGAAAAGGTCGGGATTTATGATTGGGCAAAGCTTACGGAGGTGTTTCCGTCCTTGCAGCCGGTTAAAACAAAGCAACCCGTCCTCCCCCTGAGGGAGGCCGGGTTGCGAGTTGTGGTTGCTATCAATCGGCTCGTATTCAAACGAGGCCGGGTAGAGGCTTGCCTTCGGCGATCTCCAGTGGCCGGCCGAGGTTGTCGCGAACCTTGGTGCTGGGCTCCAGACCGAGGCCCTTGTAGACCGTGGCGAACACGTCACCGATGGAACAGGGCTTGTCCTTGACATCGGTGCCATCGGCGCTGGTTGAGCCGTAAACTTGACCGCCCTTGATGGCGCCGCCGCCGACGACGACTGACCAGCAACGGGCCCAGTGATCGCGGCCCGCATTTTGATTGATGCGCGGCGTACGGCCGAATTCGCCCATCCAAAGGACCACGGTGTCCTTCCATTTGCCGCGCTCGACCAGTTCCTTGACCAAGGTTCCCATACCTTTGTCAAGCCGGCCGCCGTTGCCCATGTTGTTGCCAGCACCCTTGATGGCGTTGAAAACGTTGGCGTGGTTGTCCCAGCCGCCCAGGTCGACCTCAACGCAGGTGACGCCTTTTTCCACGAGCCGACGGGCCAACAAGCAACCCATGCCGAATCCGTTAGCCATGCCGCCGTAGGCGTCGATCACGTCTTTCTTTTCCTTGGACACCTCAAATATCGTGCGCAAGTCCGTGCCTACCGTTAGATCGAAGGCCTTCTTGTAGATGGTCGAGTGCGCCTGGGCAGCGCTGCCTACGGCATCGCGTTCGGCTTTGTCCTTCATGTGGGGCAACGTGCCTTCGGCGAAATCATTTTCGATGGTGTTAAAAAGGCGGTGGCGGCGTTGCAGGCGTTCCATCACCATGTCCTTGTCGCCAAGTCCGGCCGGCGGGGCGATGTTGGCCGGGGGCTGACCGGCGTTCTGGACGGTGAAAGGGGCGTAAGCCATGCCCAAGAAACCGGATCCGATACGCTGGGCGGTGCCGCCGATTCCTATGAAACCAGGAAGGGCCTGATCCTTTGACGTCAGCAGCGACGAAACGGTCGCACCCATCGCGGGATACTGGACCACGGGATTGGGAACGCGACCAGTGTTCATCAAGGTCGTGCCGCGCTCGTGACTGCCTTCGTTTGTGACAAGCGAACGGACGATTGACAAATGCTTCATTTCCTTGGCGACGGTAGGCAGGACCTCGCTGATCTCCACGCCGCTGGCGGTGGTATTGATCGGCTTGAATTCCCCGCCCGTCGAAGCGCCGGGTTTGAGGTCCCACAAGTCCATATGACTGGGGCCGCCGCCCATCCAAAAAATGATGAGACTTTTGGCGTTTTTCTTAAGCTCCTGTTCGTAGGCCCGCAGGTTTTGAACAAAGCTGAAGCTGGGAAGTGCCAGGGCGGATGCGCCGGCCACATGCTTCAGAAAATGCCGCCGATTGATCCCGCCTAGCATAGATTCCCCCTCTGATCGGTGTTGGCACAATCGTGCCGAGACGCTGTAAACGAGTGTGGCGCAAACCACTAATGGTGTCAAGAATTCCTTGGGAGGTCGCGTTGCCGCTCCGTCGCGTTGCAAAAGTGAGACGACCCTCTCTTGGATGAAGTTCCAAAAACACCGAAATTCTCTCGCTATCTTTGACAAAAGGAGCGGTGCTGCGTGAGCATACCCGACCAGCCCGGAGCGCGAGCGACGGGTTTTCGGTCACTCACCGACGGGTGAGGTCGTAAGCGAATAATGAGCCTTCGGCTGTTGCGACACAGGCTTGAGTGCCCATCGGATTGACTGCTATCCCCACTGGGTTGCCTGCAATTGTCACTTCCTCCAACGTCGTACCATCGGGGCGCCTCATCGTGATTACAGGCTCCAAGCCTATCGTCATCCAAATGTCTGCTGCGTACGAGGTTGTCACAAACCTACAAGGGCCGACCGCTGGCACCATGCGGCGCGATTTCGGTCCCTCGAGCAACGAATAGCAGCACACGCCATCACTGAAGCAACCCAGTGCAATGGTGGCGCCGTCGCCACTCACGGCCATGCATCCAATGTGCATCACAACGGCGTCCCGCCAGGCAACGCCGCCCGATCGGTCGAAACAAACCACATGACCGAAGTCAGCTGCACCCAGCAGCGCCGGCATTTCCGGAACGAACGCAAGATGATGGAGAGGTTGGGGGCTTGAGCATTGGTGGGTAAGACTGCCGGCTTCGTCGAAGATGCAGACGCTGCCGTCTGCCGCAGCAACCGCCACGCGCTGGCCGATACAATCAATTGCCACCGCGGTGGGCCGCGAATCGATTGAGCGCTCCCATCGTAGCGTGAAATCAGGGGCCAGCAACCAAACCTGACCCCGATTCCCCACCGCCACGAAACTGCGCCCATCGTCCGCCGCGCAGGCCGCGATCAATTCACCACGCAGTTTCGTTTCCGCCTGTCGTTCACCGGCATGATTGAACAGGAAAAGGTTGTGCTTGGCGTCCCAGACAAGGAGCCAAACCCGCTCACGAGCCGTGCTCAAGCCACGTATGGAAGTGGAAACGGTTTGAGACCAAAGTTGGCGCACTAAGAACCCGTTCGGGCTGCGGTCGGCGGATCATTGCATTGGATTCATCATCATGTCCGGCGACATCGGCATTGCCGCGGGCTTGCCAAGCAGGATACGCACCTCATTGATGGCCGCGTTAAGAGCGGTGTAATTGGCGGTGTCGATGACGACAATGTTTGGTGTGATGCCCACGCCACCGATGTTGTTTTTCAGCGGTGAAGTGAACTTGCCGACGGTTATCCGGATGCCACCGAAGGATCGCTCCAGGGGAATGATTTGCTGAATCGTGCACTTGCCAAAGCTCGTTTGACCAATCAACTTGGCGCGCTCGTTATCCTTGAGCGCCCCTGCGAGCACTTCGGCCGCGCTGGCGGTGTCGCCATCAACCAGGACCACCATCGGCGCCGTAAAAGGATTGCCAGCTTCGGCCTTGTAAGGCCTGTTAAAGTCCTTGAGTTGGCCTCGGGTCAATACGATCACGCCACCATCGCCCAAAAACAACTCGCTCACTTGGACCGATGCCTTGAACAGCCCGCCGGGATTACCGCGTAAGTCGAGGATCAACGCTTTCATTCCCGCAGTCTGCAGCTGGGCAAGCGCTTCCTTCACATCCTGGGCTGTCGATTCCTCAAAGTGGTTGATCCGGATGTAACCGATATACTCCGGCGACCCCATCTCGCCGATCATGTGGTGCTCGACGCTTGGGCCCACCGCGGCCCGGCGGACAAGCTTAACCTTCAACAATTCGACCTCTCCGCGGACCACTTCCAGCTCCACCAAAGTGTCTGGCTCTCCAAGTAAGCGTTCCGCAACGGCGTCGGGCGTCAGATTCTCAATGGCTTCGGCATTGATCTTTCGGATACGGTCCCCAGGAAGGAGGCCTTGCTCCTCAGCGGGACTGCTCGGGTAAACGCGGGAGACTTCCAAATTCTGGCCGGTGATGGCAAGGTCGATCCCGACGCCGACATATTTACCACGCATTGCGTTGATATAAAACGGCGTGAGATAAAGGGAGTATTCATCAAGGGCGTTGCAAGCGCCACAAGCAAATTCCAGCAAAAACACCACGATCGTGCGATTGAGGTTTGCGGACAGGCCCAATGCCTGCGCCTGCTGCGCTGCTTCCATGACCTTGACGCTAGCATCGTTCCACTTGAGATCCGCCTGGTTCTTGAACCCTTCCTTCAGTTCGTTCAGCTTGGTCCGCAACGGCTGCAGGCGCTTCTGGTCCGAAGTGCCGAAATAGGTCTTGGTAAACGCCTCGTCGTCGAGAGCAAATAGCAGTTCCTGAATGCCATTCTGAAACAGGACGGCCGGCTCGATTTTTTGACGGTCGTAGTAGTGTTTGGACAGGGTACCAAGAACCTGGTTCAGGATGTCCCGCGCTTCCCGCCAATTCAGTGCCGCCAAGGCGTCGCGGTACATCCGGTCGTTCAATCGCCGCTGCAGGAGATAACGGCGCAAACACTCTTGATACGCCTGGCGCAGTTCGGGGGAGATTTTCTCTTTGTCCCGATTGTGAAAGGCTTCGTCGTAAAGGCGAACTGCGACTAGCCAGTTACCCTGCTTTTGCGCTGTCCGAGCCTGAAATTCCAGGTCCTTGCGGGCCAAGGCGGTATCGATGAGAGGGGATGGCGCAGCCAGAACTGGCAGGGAGAAGCAAAGAAGGGTGCCGGCGGTGAGTACAACGCAGGAGGTGGCTGTCCAGGTGGAGAGTCTTCGCGCGGCAAACAAAGTCCACCTCCGCTCAGGTCCCGTAGTCGGGATGCTGCCGACAATTCCTTATCGGCGCAGAGTTGCGTACCTCCTTGAGAGTATAAAGGTATGACGAAGACCGGTCAAACGCGATCTGTGCATTTGTTACAAAGTGTGACACGTTCAGCCGCATGCATCTGATCCCATGTCCACTCCTTGTTGAACTTCTGAGCAGAGGCCAAAATGCCGCCTATAACTACTATCGAAAAGCTCTGCACTCTCCAAGGAATCGTCCCATGATCGACCCGGTGCGACAGGAAGTCATCGCCCTCGCGCACACTGTAGTTGTGAAGATCGGCACCAATGTGCTGACTCGGGCGGACGGCACGCTGGAGCCGGCGCGCTTACAAGTCCTGGCCGACCAGGTGCACCGCATCCGTACGACCGGCCGCAAAGTCATCCTCGTCAGTTCGGGAGCGATCGGCGCCGGCGTCGGACGTCTTGGACTGGGCAAACGGCCCGCCGATCTTCCGCATTTGCAGGCCTGTGCTGCCGTCGGCCAAACGTTTCTCATGCGTGCGTACGAGGATTGCCTGGCTCGTCACCAGATTGCGACGGCCCAAATTCTGCTAACAGCTGGCGATTTCGACAACCGTGCCCGCTACCTCAACGCCCGCAATACGATCGTGACGTTGTTCGAATGGGGGTGCCTACCGATCATCAACGAAAACGACACCGTCAGCGTGGCCGAGATTCGTTTCGGCGACAACGACCATCTCGCCGCGATGGTGACTAACCTCCTGCAAGCGCCGCTGCTAATCCTTCTGTCCGTGGTCGACGGGCTGTACAGCAACGATCCAAGCCTGGACCCAGAGGCACAACTGGTGACGACCGTACCGTGGATCGATGGTTCGGTAATGGAAAAAGCCGGCAATAGTCGAAGCGCCCTCGGTTCGGGCGGCATGCGCAGCAAGCTGCGCGCAGCCCGATTGGCTACGGTAGCTGGCGAGTCCGTGATAATGGCCAATGGTGGGCGAGCCGACGTGCTCGATGCCATATTTCGCTTCGAACCCGTCGGCACGCTGTTTTTGCCTCATAACAGCACGCTGCCCGCATGGAAACGCTGGCTTGGCTACACCGCCCGGCCGCGCGGTCGACTGATCGTGGACGCCGGCGCCCGGCACGCGGTCCAAAACCAGGGTCGGAGCCTGCTGCCGATTGGCGTCGTGCAGGTAGTTGGGAGCTTTGGCAAAGGGGACGTGGTTGCCCTGTGCGACCCCGATGGGATCGAGTTCGCGCGCGGCCTGACCAACTACGCGTCGAGCGCGGCCGACCGGCTACGCGGCTTGCGCTCGGAGGAGATCCGCGAGGTAGTGGGCACATTTCCCTACGAGGAAGTCGTGCACCGCGACAACTTGGTAGTGATTATTTGATCCTGATCACGCTCGGGGCTCGCCAAGCTTGTTTTGTCTCACGAAATGGAGGCGTCGTGGCTGTTCTAGTTCCTCAAAATCACGACATCGCAGTCGCACGGCCTCGACATGGGTGTGGGTTTCCATGACCAATCGGGTATCGGGATTGATCGAGGCTTCCAGAAACGTCGGCAAACCATAAAGCCCGCCGAATGGCGGCACAACGCCCCACTCGCAGTCCTTGAATACTTCGGACATCTCACGCCCGTCTGCAACGCGGACAGGGCCGTTGAGCACTTGGCCAAGGCCCTCGGTATCCACCTGGTAGTTGGCCGGTAGGATGGCCACAAAGTAGCTGATCGGACCACGAAGCAGCACACATTTGGCCACTTGCTCGCCAGGAACGCGCAGGTATTTTGCCAGCTGGTGGGCGGTGTACGCCGGCGCGTGCGGCAAGTACTCATAGGCGACGCGCTTTTGATTGAGCAGTTCGGCGATGCGCATGAGAAGTTCCGCAAACGGAGGGGAGGGACAGGGCAAGGGTTGACCGCCAGGAACCGTCCGTGGTGACGGCCGAGCCACCCAACTCGTCCAGTATAATAGGGGGCTGCTTTGCTGGTCTTCTCAGTTTGCCCATTTTGCCAACTTGGTGGTCCGCGGAATGCGTGACGTGACAGACGTATCAAGTTTTCCGACGAGAAAAGGCTCTTTCGATGAGAATTAGCGACGACGAAATCGAAGTCTTGCGACCGGATTTGCCGCGGGGTCGTTTCCGATCCGTGCTTTTCGACTTTGATGGCACGCTGTCGCTTATCCGAGAGGGCTGGCCAGAGGTCATGATTCCGATGATGGTTCGCGTGCTGCGGGAAACGGGCACATCGGAGACCGACGAAGCCTTGACGACGGTGGTCGAGGAATTTGTGATGCGTCTTAACGGTCGCCAAACGATTTACCAAATGATACATTTGGCAGACGAAGTACGCCGACGCGGCAAACAGCCGCTCGAACCGCTGGCCTATAAGCACCGCTATCACGAATTGCTAATGGAGCGCATCCACGGGCGGCTTGCCGACCTGCAATCAGGCGTCGCCCAGCCCGAAGATTGGACCGTCCCGGGTTCCCATGCTCTCCTGGAAGCTTTGCGCAGCCGGGGTCTGACGCTTTATCTCGCCAGCGGCACCGACCTCAAATACGTGCGTTACGAAGCGGCATTGCTCGGCCTCGCGCCGTATTTCGGGGAACACATTTATGGTGCGGTCGACGACTACCAGAGTTTCTCCAAGCAAATGATTATCGAACGTATCCTCCGCGAGAATGGCCTTCAAGGCGACGAATTGCTCGGGTTCGGCGATGGATTCGTTGAGATCGAGGGTGTGAAGCAAGTCGGGGGCGTCGCCGTGGCAGTAGCCAGCGACGAGCGGACGCGGGCCGGCATCAATGTCTGGAAGCGCAACCGTCTGGTGCAGGCAGGTGCCGATATTGTTATACCGGAATACCGCAAACATCAGCGCCTGCTGGAGTATCTCCTGCCAAAAAACGCTTAGACTGTGCGGAAAAAATGAGGAAGGACGAGCCGCCGGGTTTATCCCTATCCCGGCGGGGGTCAATCCAGCCGCTCGTTTGACAATCAAGGGTGACATTTCCCTCCCAAAAGCCTCTGAAAAACCTGGAAACGAGAGCGGCACGGTGCAGTGCATTTTTTTTTGACTATTTGCACCTTTTTCTTGAATTTTCCCGACAGTTCGGGTATCTGGTGGTATTCGTCCTGATGCTGCATCCAAAATGGCGGTTAATCGCAAGTGGATTCGGCATACCCAATCTCTCCATGCCCGCTCGGCGCAACGACGAGCCAACAACTCGAAAGGCGGTTTCTCATGCGCTGGATAGTGCTCCTCTGTGCGGCGCTGCAGATTTCCAGCCTGTCGTTCGCCCGCGCTGACGAACCAAAGGTGGACCAAAAAGCAAAACAGATCAAAATCCAAGGGAAATTCACTGAAATCATTGTCGACGGCGACGACAAGACCGAAAAAACAATTCGGATTCCGCCACTTCTTACCCTCGAAGGAAAGAAGGCTAGCTTCCGGTCGGGTGGAGCCGCAGGACTGGTGGGCAACGCGATTACTGGTACGGCGTCTCCTACCCCTTTCGGCTTCTCATTGCACCTTTCAGTGACCCGGCTTGAAGGCGACGACATCATTTTGGAGATGAGCGTCGAAAACAGCATTGCATCGAGTGATGCTCAGGTGGTTGCTGCCAGCACCGTTGCTTTGAGTAACACGCGAAAGGCGAAATTCGCCAAGCCCCTCCGGATCGTGCTTGAAGAAGACACGCGTGGAACCCCCCGCCAGTGGCTCGACCTGACCGTGACCCAGGCGGACGAATAAACGTGGGGCCTCAACAATTGGAAACGGGTGCGCGCCTTCCTTGACAAACCGGTTTGCTTCGATTACTGTGTGTCCACTATGGATATAAATGCCGTGTCAGCACTTGATAAAAACCCAGCGACAATTGAAACAAACGCCGATGACGGGCGTATTCTTGATGTGCTTCCGTTGACGCCGGCAGTATTTCATATCTTGTTGGCACTCGGCGATGCCGAGCGCCACGGTTATGGAATAATGCAGGAGGTGACCAAATTTTCCGATGGCCGGATGCACCTGGGGCCGGGTACTTTGTACCGGTCGATCCAGCGCATGGTTGTCGGCGGCCTCATTAGCGAGAGTTCGGAACGGCCCGATCCGGATGCGGACGACGAACGCAGGCGATATTATCGCCTGACGCAATTTGGGCAGCGCGTGGCCACCGCAGAGGCGGAACGGTTGCTCGCTCTCGTCGCCGCTGCCCGGCACAAAGGGCTCCTGCCAGTGCCGCAAGGCGGAGTTATTCTCTAGTACCGACTACGCTACGGGCTTCTTAAGTGCCACGGTTGGCCGCGCCCTCTAGCCGCCAATTGCGCCAATCGCCCTTTCCCTTAATACTATGGGAATAGCCACAGAGGCTCGGGCCTGCGCCTACCTCAACTAGCGAACCTTTGATTTCCTATAATGTGACGCCATGCCTACTACTCCAAAGCGTTCCTGGCTCATCGACGGGTCGTGCTGGCTTTATGGCGTGCTCATTTGCTCTTATTCACCTAACTTCCGGACGGCTTACGGAACGGAAATGGTACGCGTGTTTGGCGACTGCTGCAACGCCGGGCTTGAGCGCGACGGAGGCTGGGGCTTACTCACGGTGTGGATAAGAGCGGCGATCGACCTGTTCGGCAACGTGCCCGCGGAGCGCGTGCAGGACTTAGTCCGCGACCGGGCCGCGCGAACGCTCCTGATTGCACTTGCGCCGCTTGCGATCGCGCTCGGCGGGTTAGTTTACTGGGCTGATTTGCACAGCGCCGAAGCCCAGTATCCCATGATCCTGCTCCTGATCTTAACCGCGCTTGTTGGCTTTGCCCAGCCACGTCTGGCGTTGCTCTGTGCCTTGTTGATTGGGGCCTGTGTGCCCAGCGCCCATGCGTTGGCCCGCATGCAAGGTTGGCGCCTCCCCTATCCAACGGATGCATGGACGCCCGTGTTTGCGTTGGTCGCGCTGGTACCTGCGTTGGCGGGTGTTTGGGGGGGGATGTGGGCGCGTCGATTGCTTAGGTACTTGCCGTCCCAGTTGCAATTGCCGGCCATCATTCTGGGCACCGGAGTCTTGATCGTTCTCTCAATCTACCAGGGCGTCCGGGTTGTGGCTCGTGAGCCATCCAGTTCATACAGCTGCTCGAAGTACGACCCTTGGTATGGCTTGATTCGCAAAGTGGATCACACATTTTGGGTCGTTCCCCAGGGGAATTCTTCGTCCAGTACTCCATGGAATCAAGTCGGCGGCACGGGCAATGGGGTAGTGCCAGCAGTGGCGCCGGGGGTGGCAGCGGCCCCGGGGGGCCCAGTGGCGCCGGGGCTGACAGTGGCGAGGGGGTTGGCCGTGGCGCCAGCGCCGTCGGCACCGGCAGTGGCTCGTCCTCCCTGGCAACCGCCTCCGCGCAGGGGCAAGGGTCCTTCAATCGCTGACTGACATTACTTTCCTTGCTTTTTCGCTCTTGATCTCCCCTGTAGCGAGGTGGCCAATGTCAAATCGCCAGCTGACAATCATTGGATCGTTCGCAGTCGTGTGCTGTGCAATTATTGCCGTTGCCATGCAAGCCCGATCGCTTTCACAGTCCGCCACAAGCACCGCAGTGACCACTGAAGTGGGTCGCTTCCAGTTCCTTAGCGTGCACCCAAGTGAAACTGCTTATGTCGTCGTATTGGACACAGCCACTGGCGAGACCTGGCAGGCCCGCCTTCATGCCGAACTGCAGGAAACGGATAAGTGGCACGCACTCGGGTCGCCTGCCAAGAAATCATTGCCGGCGGCCGCCAATTCCGCTATCTGAGAGCCTCAGAGGCCGTGCCGGCCCCGGGTCATCGGGGCCGCACTCCCCTTCTGAGGTAATCAACCATGTATCGCTGCCGTTTTGCTAGCTTGGCCTTGGTTCCCCTCTCGCTCTTCCTCCTTACGCATGCTGCGCCAGCCGCAGACGACCTGTCGACGAAAATCGATGCGGTAATAAGCGCGCCGGAGTACAAGCACAGCCGTTGGGGCATTCTGGTCGTCGACAGCGAGACTGGCAAACCGGTTTACGCGCATAACCCGGACCAGCTCTTCTCACCGGCTTCGGTGACGAAGCTCTACACCTGCGCCGCCGCTTTGATCGGCCTCGGAAGCAATGCAACCATTGAGACACCGGTGTACCGTCGCGGCGACGTAGCGGACGGGCGGTTGCGTGGCGACCTTGTTTTGGTAGCGAAAGGCGACCTCACCTTTGGAGGCCGCAACTTGGCCGACGGGAAAATGGCCTTCAAGAACCAGGACCACATCTACACCACTTCCATAAGCCAAAATGTCGAGTTGGCCGGGACAGACCCCCTTGCCGGCCTAAAGGACCTTGCCAAACAGGTAAAGCAAGCTGGGATCAAACAAATCGATGGTGATGTGTTGGTTGACGACCGCCTTTTCGACCATGCTCGCGGCAGCGGCAGCGGCCCGGACATTTTGACGCCGATCGTCATCAACGACAATCTGATTGACGTCGTTATCACGCCAGGAGCCATGGCAGGCGAAGCTGCGACTGCGAAGATGGTCCCACAAACGGAATACGTCCATTTGGATGTCCATGTCGAGACAGTGGCCGCCGACAAACCAACGCGGGTCGTGACCGAGCGCGTTGGACCCCAGCGATACACGGTGCGCGGTCAAATCGCCGTAACCTGTAAACCAGTTGTGCGGATTTGCGTAGTCGACGACCCCGCAGGCTTCGCGCGGGCACTTTTCATAGAGGCACTTCGGCAAGAAGGGATTGCCCTACGGGCCAGCTGCCTGCGAGCACCGACGGTGGAATTGCCCGAGAAGGAGACGTATGCAAAACTGCCCCGCGTGGCCGTTCACAAGTCTCTGCCTTTGTCAGAGGTTATCAAGGTGACCTTGAAGGTCAGCCACAACCTCTACGCGAGTACCTTGCCACTTTTGCTAGCTGCGAAGAACGAACAGCGCACCCTCGTCGACGGCATGCGACTGGAGCGAAAGGCCCTATCCGACCTTGGGGTAGATGTCGCGGACATCTCACTCGAATCGGGTGCTGGCGGCGGCAACGGCGACCGGGTGACACCACGGGCTACCGTGCAGTTGATCCAGGCGTTGGCCAAGCGGCCGGATTTCCCGGTCTTCAAATCTGCAATGCCAGAGTTGGGCGTCGACGGGACGTTGGCGGAATCTGTCGCCCCGGACAGCCCTGCCCGGGGTAAAGTCTTCGCCAAAACGGGAACGTACACCGATCCTGACCTGCTTAACGACCGAGCGTTCCTCCGGAGCAAGGCGCTAGCTGGCGTAATGACCACCGCAAGCGGCAAGACGCTTTATTTTGCCATCTTTGTAAACGACGTCCCCCTACCGCCTGGCGTTGGGCCGGCGCGCGAGGGCAAGCAACTCGGCCGCCTGTGCGAGATCATCTACCAAAACGTGCCATGAACCTCGTGAATGGACCCGGTGTCGATGCAATATGACGCCAAGCGATGACAAACGTTCGATCCGCAAGCTCAAGCGTGCGATCAAAAAAGCGGGAAACCGAAAGCGCCGCAATCACCTCAAACGCACGCTGGATACTGCGCCAGACGCAGAACCCCATCAGGAATTTGCATTCGGTCGCGACAGTAGCGCCGCGCTCAACGGCAACGACCACGACGCGACGCGGCGGCACGATGAGGAAGAGTGATCCCGCGGCCAGGCGTTTACTTTTTCAGATTCCAACAAGTCAACTTTTTGGCGTCGCGCGTGTAAAGCCGGCCATTTGCCAAGGCCGGCGCTGCTCTTACCGGACCCGTAAGCACGGGGGCTCGTGCCAGCTCTTCATACTTGTCGGGTATCGCCTTCAGCGAAACCAGATCGCCGTCTTCGGCGAGCAGGATCAGTTTGCCGTCCACCAGAATCAAGGAGCCGCTGCCGAAACCTGGTTTGCTCCAACGCACCTTGCCGGTCTTCATTTCCACACAACGCAGGACCGCGCCGCCCACGTCTTCGCGGCCGTCGAATCCGTAAAGAAAGCCGTCGCGATAAACCGGCGTGTTGAAGTGACACGACATGGTCTCATCGTTGCTCCAAACTTCCTCGAGCTTGTCCTTCTTGATCGCACCTAGAAAAGCGCCGGTGCCGTAGGACGCCGAAACAAATACCTGGTCACCGACAACGAGCGGCGTCGCGGCGTTGACCGATGCGTCGATCTTCGCGCGCCAGTGCACACTGAAACGCACAGCGCCATTGACCGGATCCAACGACACGATTCCCTCGCGCGTAAAAAACAGGACGTGGCGCGTGCCGTCGATCGTGGCCGCAACCGGCGACGAAAAACTGGCGTCGTGGTCAGTCGACTTCCAAATCTCCTTGCCGTCCGTCTTGTTAAAGGCGACGATGCCGGCACCCTTGCCGCCCACATTCACCAGCACCATGTCGCCCTCAACGAGCGGGCTGGTGCCAACGCCAAAATAGCTTCGTTTGACCCGGTAATCCTTGAGCAGCTCGCGGGACCAGACCTTGGTCCCCTTTTCCAGCTCGAGGCACACCAAAGCCCCTTCCGCCCCGAGAGTAAAAACCTTGCCATCGGCAACCGCAGGCGTCGAGCGTGGGCCGTTGCCCTTGCCCAGCGCGTCGCGGTAGCTGGTCGCGTAAGCGTACTTCCATTGCCGCTCCCCCTTCGTGGCATCGAAACACTCGACTACCTCTTCGTCTCCCATCCGGTGCAACAGGATGACCCGTTCACCAACCACGACCGGGCTGCTATAGCCCTCGCCCACGACCTTTTCCCAGAGCTGTGGCGGCCCCTTGTCGCCCCATGTGTCCAGCAGGCCCGTTTCGACGGACGTGCCGTTGCGTGCGGGGCCCAAGAATTGGGGCCAATCCGCCCCGCCGACCATGATGAGCAAGCATGCCCCTAGAAGAAAATGCGTGGCGATGCGACACGGATACTGAAGAAAAACAGTCATTTACGATCCTCCTTATCCTTTTCCTTTGGCAGCGAGGCGCGAACGCAGCGGAAACCAACCGTGTCGCTGCGGTGGTCGGCGGCCTTGTGATCGCGGAACGCCGAGCGCGCATTGTCGGCTTCATCGGCCCAGGAACCACCGCGCACCACGCGCTCCTTTTCGTCCTTGCTCGACCACGGGCTACCGTCCGCGGGCGCGCCTTCGTAATTCTTGTGCCAGGAGTCCGCACACCATTCGCGAACGTAGCCGTGCATATCGTACAGGCCCCAGGCGTTCGGTTTTTTCCTGCCCACCGGCGGGTCTTCGCCCTTGGAATTCGCCTTGTACCAGGCGTAATCCTTCAAGTCAGCCGGATCGTCGCCGAACGCATAGGCGGTTTTCGTGCCCGCGCGACAGGCGTATTCCCACTCAGCCTCCGATGGCAAGCGGATCCATTCGGATTCCTTGATCAGCTTGCGTTTACGTAGGTGCTCGGTGGCCTTGCTGCAAAACTCATTCGCCTCGTCCCAGCTCACCATCTCGACAGCGTTGCGATTTCCTTTCCAGCGGCTGGGGTTCTTGCCAGCGACCGCTTCATAAAGTTCCTGAGTCACTTCGTACTTGGCGATGGCAAAATCGGACTGCAGTGTGACCTTGAACTGCGGCTTTTCGCTTGGGTAGGACATACCGGCGGAGCCCATCGTGAACGACGCCGGGAATGCGCCCGTGCC
>Ga0206872_10164_pt1 | contig 19459 bp, 14 predicted proteins | sample Alteio_BWOrgCont_34_FD_152906 | JGI IMG/M metagenome (GOLD analysis project Ga0206872, IMG submission 152906) | Enriched cells from forest soil in Barre Woods Harvard Forest LTER site, Petersham, Massachusetts, United States -... | ecosystem: Environmental > Terrestrial > Soil > Temperate forest >... | reverse complement strand
TATGGCGCCAACAAGGCATTCTCGGCACAGTGTTTGAGGGCTCGTATCAGACCGAGAATGGCCAGGTGATTCCCAGCATATCCGGATCGGCATTTGTCACAGGCGAGGGCCGGCTGATTCTGACTTCCGAAGACCCATTCCGCACAGGCATACCAGCATGAGCGACCTTTGGGATGTGGTGGTTGCGGGGGCAGGAATTGTAGGTGCGGCCTGCGCGCTTGAGTGCGTGAGCCGAGGGTTGAAGACGGCGATAGTGGAACGCGGCGGAATTGGTGGCGGCGCCACGGCCGCAGGCATGGGCCACATCGTGGTGATGGATGACTCCCCTGCCCAGATGGCGCTGACCCTTTATTCTCAGACGTTATGGCGTGAACTCTCAAGCCGGCTTCCAGCCAATGTGGAATACGAGCAGTGCGGAACATTGTGGGTCGCCAGCGATGAAGAAGAGATGCGCGAGGTGCATCGCAAGAGCGACGTGTATGCCTCCGCCGGTGTGCGCACTGAGATTTTAGACATCCATTCGCTTGCTGAGGCTGAACCGAATCTCAGGCAACCACTCACAGGCGCGCTGCTGGTTCCGTCAGACGCCGTGCTGTATCCGCCGTGCGCAGCGGGATTCTTGATTGCTGAGGCGCTACAACTGGGCGCACGGCTCTACACGCCACGCAAAATGCTTTCAGCGGTGGACGGAAGAGCGTTGCTTGACGACGGAACGGAGCTGCGCGCTGCGCACATTGTGATTGCTTCCGGCGTTGACGCGACACAGTTAATTCCCGAGTTGCCGATCAGAAAACGCAAAGGGCATCTTGCGATTACAGACCGCTACCTGGGATTTGTGCGGCATCAACTAGTGGAACTCGGATACCTGAAAAGCGCGCACTCCTCGACCGCGGATTCAGTTGCGTTCAACGTGCAGCCTCGCAGGACTGGCCAGATTTTGATCGGCTCTTCGCGACAGTACAACGCAGAGGGCAGCGAGGTGAACCATAAGATTCTGGCCGCGATGATCGAACGCGCACAATCGTATCTACCTGAAATCGGCGGGCTCTCAACAATTCGCGTCTGGACCGGGTTTCGCGCGGCCACTCCGGATAAACTGCCGCTGATCGGGTCATGGCCGGAGGATCAATCGTTGATCCTCGCCACGGGGCACGAAGGGTTGGGAATCACAACGTCACTTGGGACCGCCCGGTTACTGGCCGATTATGTTTGCGGCGCGAAGACAGAAATTCCAATCGAACCTTATTTGCCGGGACGATTCGCGAGGATGGCGGCCCATGCGTGAGACGGCACAGACCATCGCCCTGACAGTGAATGACATTCCCGTGACGGTTGCCCCCGGAGCCACGGTAGCGGCCGCAATCCTGATTGCTGGAGAGCCTACGCGCAGATCGGCGACAGGTGAGCCGCGTGGCCCGCTGTGCGGCATGGGCATCTGCTTCGAGTGCCGGGCTACGATCGATGGAATCGCGCATCAGCGGAGCTGCCAGATTCTGTGCACCACCGGAATGAAAGTGCGTACCGGATGAGCGAGCGTTTCGACACTTTGGTGGTTGGCGCGGGACCGGCTGGCATCGCCGCGGCGGTGAGTGCTGCTGCCGCGGGACAGCGGGTTGGCCTAGTGGATGACAATCCGGCGCCGGGCGGCCAGATCTGGCGCAGCGGAGCTTCTCAGCCAGCAGCAGCGCGCAGCTTGCTGGCAAAGCTTGACGCAGCACCGGTGCAACGGCTCCAGGGATGGCGCGTTTTCGATTCTGCCGAGCACGATGTGTTGCGCGCGGAATGCGAGAACGAATGTGCTGATTTGTTTTATAGAAAACTGATTCTCGCAACCGGTGCGCGGGAGCGCTTTTTGCCGTTTCCCGGATGGACACTGCCTTATGTAATGGGCGCGGGCGGTCTGGATGCGATGGTGCGAGGCGGGCTGCCGATCTCCGGAAAGCGCGTGGTGGTGGCCGGAACCGGACCGTTGTTGCTGGCCGTTGCGGCTCATCTGGCGAGAAAGGGCGCAATCATCGCCGCCATCTGCGAACAGGCTTCAGTGCGCCGGCTAATTCGATTGGCTGCGCATTTGGTGAACGAGCCTGCCAAGCTGCTGCAGGGAATCGAATACAGCGCAGCTACGTTTGGCGCAAAATTTTTCACGGGCTGCTGGCCTGCAGCGGCGAATGGCAGAGAGAAACTTGAAACGGTGACGCTCGGGCGAAATGGGAAACTGTGGGACGAGCGTTGCGACTACCTGGCTTGCGGATATCATTTGATACCCAACCTGGAATTGCCGGCACTGCTGGGTTGCCGCATCGAAGATGGATTCGTGACGACTGACGATCTGCAGCGGACCTCGGTAGCGGATGTGTATTGCGCGGGCGAGCCTGCAGGAATTGGCGGTGTGGAGTTGGCGCTGTTGGAAGGACAAATTGCAGGATTGGCGGCTGCGGACAAAACTGAAGAAGCAAAAAAACTGGCGACGCGTCGGAGGCGCAGCCTTGGATTTGTTCGCGCTTTGCGGGAAGCTACCGATCTTGACCCACGACTGAAAACGCTGGCGTTGGACTCAACCCTTGTCTGCCGCTGTGAGGATGTTTCATTTGGCGCATTGCGCAATCATGCGAATTGGCGCGACGCCAAGCTGCATACACGATGCGGCATGGGGGCCTGCCAGGGACGTATCTGCGGCGCGGCCACCGAGTTTCTATTCGGTTGGAGTACGCTATCCGGCGACTCCGGAATTCGTCCTCCGGTCTTCCCAGCCCGGGTTTCAAGTTTTACAACTTCAATCGCATTGAATGAAAAGGAGACTCAATGAAGTGGTACGGAGTAATTCCTGCGATGACTACCTGTTTAGACGCCAACTTGCAGGTCGATCACGGATTCATGAAGCGCCACGCCCGTTGGCTGCTCGACAACGGCTGCACCGGAATTGTTTCGCTGGGATCGCTGGGCCAGGGCGCGACGCTGACCTTCGCTGAGAAGGTAGCGGTCTTGCAGAATATGGCCGCGGCGGTCGGCGATCGCGCTCCAGTGGTCGCCACCATCTCCGCGCTTTCAACGGAAGAAGCGGTCGCACTGGCGAAAGCGGCGGAGCAGTCGGGTTGTGCCGGCCTCATGGTGCTGCCTCCCTACGTTTATTGCGGCGACTGGCGGGAAATGAAGGCACATGTGACTGCTGTGTTTCGCGCCACGCCGCTCGCCTGCATGCTCTACAACAATCCCGTGGCGTACGGAACGGACTTTCTCCCCGCGCAGATCGCCGAACTCGCCACGGAATACGAAAACTTCGAGGCAGTGAAAGAGTCGAGCACGGATGTGCGCCGGGTGTCGGCCATACGCGCATTGCTGGCCGACCGGCTGAAGATACTTGTGGGCGTCGATGACGCCATTGTGGAAGCCATTGCCGCCGGAGCCGTGGGCTGGGTCGCTGGCCTGGTGAACGCCTTCCCTGCCGAGTCTGTGGCGTTGTTTAACTACGCAATGGAAGGAAAGAGAGACGAAACTTTTGCGCTCTATCGCTGGTTCCTGCCGCTGCTGCGCATGGACACCGTGTCAAAGTTTGTTCAGCTCATCCATCAAGTGCAGCAGGAAACAGGCACCGGCAATGCGCGCGTGCGTCCGCCGCGATTGGAAGTAACATGCGCGGAGTTGGAAGAGATGCGCTCGGCTGTCAAAGCAGCACTGCGCAATCCACCGGCGATTCGCAGCAGCAAATTTCCGGTTGATTGAGACTCCCAGGCAAAACTAATGTTCTTGCTCCGCGGTTTAGTTCTTCCGCGGCTCGACGGCAGCGTTGGCCGCGCCCGCCGATGATGCGGCGGCGCTGTCAGCCAGCGGCTCGAGCGATTTGATAATAGTCTTCCCTTCCGCTGTCCCGAATTGCCCATTCTGCTGAACCATGAAGATCAGAATTCTCCCCTTGGTCCGGTTGATTTCCATCGCATTGTTGTAAGCGCCGCCGTGGCCCATGCCTTCGGAAGAGATGCCCCAGCCGAATCCGTAATCGCTACCGCCAAGCCCTCCATTCTGCACGCTGGTCATCTGGCGCAACGCATTGACTGAAATATACCGCCGGCCATTCATCGTGCCGCCATTCAAAATCATCCGGCAAAACTTCGATACATCTTCAGCAGTTGAGAAGAGCCCGCCTGCCGGCATGGGATACCTGTGCTGGCGATCATCCAGCGGATAAGTCAACTGGTCGATGGGCAGCGGAACTAGTTCCCTGGCTTTCTCGTCGTACTTGTAACTCGTCGCCAGCCGCGCGATTTGCTCTTTCGACGGCCAGAATGTTGTGTCGGTCATGCCGAGAGGATCAAAGAGGCGCTGCTGCATGAATTGTTCGTAGGGCATGCCGCTGACCACTTCAATGATTCGCGCCGCGGTATTCAGGCCTTCATTCGAATACGAATAATCAGTGAATGGCTGAAACTTCAACGGCTCTGCCGCAAAGCTGCGCACGGCGTCCTTCAGAGGCAGCGTGTCCAGTGCGCCGGGCTGGGCATTCGACTTGAATGGCAGGCCGCTGGTGTGGCTAAGAACTTCTCGTACCAGGATGGGATGATTGGCCGGAACCAGTGTCGGCTGGCCGGCTTTGCCGTCGGGTCCAGGCTTCGCCACATTAACCATCTGCCCATGAAACTCCGGAAGATATTTCTCGACTGGATCATCGAGATTCACTTTGCCCTCGTCCACCAGCATCATGAGCGCAGTAGCGGTCATGGGCTTTGAAGTTGAGGCAATCCAAAACAGGTCGTTCGCCGCCATCGGCGACTTACGGGCCAGGTCGCGATAACCCACGGCCTTGACGTAAGCCACGCGGTCTTTGGTGGCGACAAGCACAACAGCGCCCGCAAAAGTATGGTCCGCGGCCAGTGGCTGCAAGTAAGAATCAATGGCCGCGGCGGGCGTACCTTCAGTTGAGCTTTGAGCGTCCTGGGCGCTCATCAATGTTGCAGCTCCCATAAAAACCAAAAATAGCGCGAATGACTTCTTCATATAAATCACTGCCTCGCTTCTTCTTTTTGCTGCTCCCGTTACTTCGCTTTGTGGGCGGGGTCAATTTTATCCCAATGGTGAACCACGCCGTTTTTCGCTCAGAGACAGCAGTTTCCTGATTCTGATGTGGAGTAGAGACGGCATGCGCCATTAGCAGTTAGACTCATTCGATAAGTTACGAGGACTATTGAGCCAATGAACCTGTTTCGAGGCTTACGACCGCTGCAACGTGCAACCGCGCTCCGCGACATGCTGGCCGGGGTTGTGCTGGCTGCAATGGACATTCCGCAAGTGCTTGGGTACAGCAAGATCGCCGGCATGCCGGTCGTGACTGGACTGTACTCGCTGCTGCTTCCATTGGTGGCATTCGCGGCTTTCGGTTCGTCGCGATACTTGATGGTGGCTGCAGACTCGGCCACAGCCGCGATTTTTGCGGATGGGGCGTCAGGTTTGGCATCACCCGCTGATGCACGGTATGTGGCTCTGGCGGGCATCGTGGCCATGCTGACGGCGATTATCCTGCTGCTGGCCAGGCTGCTCCGGCTGGGCTTTATCGCAGATTTTCTCTCGCGGACAGTGCTGGTGGGTTTTCTTACCGGTGTGGGACTCCAGGTGGGTCTCTCTGTTCTAAGTGAAATGCTGGGCGTGCCCGTGCACTCGCGCAAGCCTGTGGTCGAGCTTTGGCAGGTACTTCGCGGAATGCCACATGCGCATCTGCCGACGGTTGCGGTATCTGCATCGGTGGTGTGCTTTGCGCTGGCGCTGCGTCGCTTTTTCCCGAAAGTGCCGGCGGCGCTGATCGCCGTTGTTGCCGCCATTTCAATGAGCGCCACGTTGAACTTTGCGGGGTATGGAATCGCAACGATTGGGCCGGTTGCCGCGGGTTTGCCGCACCTGGGATTGATGGGCCTGCTGAGCCTGCGCGAGATGAACTGGAAGGACATTCAACTGCTCCTCACCGTATCGGCCTCATGCGCCGTGATGATACTTACGCAGAGCGCGGCTACAGCGCGGATTTTTGCGGCGAAGCATTATCAGGAGGTCAACGAGAATATCGATCTGTTTGGGCTTTCGGCTGCCAATGCTATGGCCGCGCTGAGTGGTGGGTTTGTGGTGAATGGCAGCCCCACCCAAACCGCGATGATGGAAGACGCGGGCGGGCAGAGCCAATTGGCGCAGGTCGCAACGGCGATAGTCGTCACCCTGGTGCTGCTGTTTCTTACCGGGCCGCTCCAGTATCTCCCCACCTGCGTGCTGGGCGCACTGGTGTTCATGGTCGCGCTACGGCTGATCGACATCAAGGGCCTGCTGAACATCCGCGCGGAGAGCCCGGGAGAGTTCGGTCTTGCAGTGTTGACGACAGTGGTAGTGCTGCTGGTGGGGGTTGAACAGGGCATCGTGCTGGCCATGGTGGTGTCACTGCTGCGCGTGGTGCAGCATAGTTATCACCCGCATAGCGGCGTGCTGGTGCCGGATGCAAGCGGGACATGGAAACTGGTTCCGGTCGGTCCCAATGTGGTGACCGAGCCAGGGCTCGTGATGTACCGGTTTGGAGCCGCGCTTTTTTATGCCAATGCCGGGCGATTTCTTGAAGAGGTTTCCTCGTTGGTGCATCCCGTGCCGTCGGCGGTGCGCTGGGTGGTTATTGACGCGGAGGCCATGACTCATGTGGACTACACGGCCGCGCGAGTGGTTTTGGCGCTGAAGAAAAATCTCACAGAAGCGGGCATCGAGCTGGCGTTTGCGCGGGTACCCTGGGATATGAAATCGGACTGCGATCGGCACCACCTTACTGAGGCGATTGGGGCGGGGCGAATTTTCAACCGACTACACGACGCTATCGCCGCATTCGAAAGTGCCGAGAAGCCACGCGAAGGGACGAATGCTTCGACCAATCCTCCATCCATCGGTTGATGCGTTGCCTGCCCGCAGCGACTTAGCATACCCTGCAAGTGCATAGGTCGGCGCTGAGCTTCCCCGCCTTCCATATACGCTTGCTCACCATTCACTCACGAGAGGATATCCCCATGTCACACATCCCGCTCGACCCCGAATTTCCAGGAATCAGGGGCTTGATGGCCTACAGGCCTGAAACAGCGCGCCCCCTCAATGAGCTCGTGGAGGTGCTGTTGCAGGGCCCCAGCACCCTCACGCCGGGGGAACGCGAATTGATTGCCACCTTTGTTTCGAGCCGCAACTGCACGCAGTTCTGTCACAACATCCACGGCGCCATTGCAGCCGCACACCTGGGAGGTAATGAAGACGTCGTCCGCCAGGTGAAGGTCGACTTTATGCAGGCTGAGATCAGCCCCAAACTTAAGGCTTTGCTGAAGATTGCAGGCAAGGTTCAACAGGACGGCAAGCTGGTGACGCCGGACGACATTGAGACCGCTCGGCATGAGGGCGCAACCGACTTGGAGATCCATGACACGGTGCTGATTGCAGCGGCATTTTGCATGTACAACCGCTATGTTGATGGGCTTGCCACCGACCAGCCCGCCGACCCCGCTTTCTATCGCGAACGCGGCAAGCGCGTGGCCCGCGAAGGTTACGTGTCAGTCAGCAAAGAGTATGTGTCTTCGTACACGGGCGCGGCAGTTCGGTAATCTCCCTCCGTGCACATTTCACTGTTCACCGTCCACTGTTCACTGTTCACTGACCACTGACCACTGTCTTTCAGGAGTCGCCCATGCCAAATATCGATCTTCCCGCCGGCTTCCCCGGCATCAGTGCCGGATTCCGATTTCGCCCTGAAACCGCCAAGCCCATGCGCGAGCTGGCCCACATTCTGCTGCACCTGCCCAATTCGCTCACGCCAGCCGAACGCGAACTGATTGCCTCGCACGTTTCCTCACGAAACAACTGCCACTTCTGTTATGCCAGCCACTCCGCCGCGGCTGCGAGCCATTTGGGAGACGCCTCACTGGTCGCACAGGTGAAAGCGGATTTTGCCTCGGCGCCGATCTCTGAAAAGCTGAAGGCGCTGCTCGTCATCGCCGGCAAGGTGCAGCAGGACGGCAAGCTGGTGACGGCAGACGACGTTATAGCCGCCCGAAACCATGGCGCGACCGACATGGAGATTCATGACACCGTACTGATTGCCGCCGCCTTTTGCATGTACAACCGCTACGTTGACGGACTCGACACATGGCAGCCCGACGCCCCTGAAATGTACGCGCAGATGGGGCACCACCTGGCAAAAGAGGGCTATACAGAACCCTCCATTCGCGAGCCGATTAACGCGGACGCAGTGGTTGCCGATTAATCTGCATTTCTCACATTTGACATTCTGTGATGTTCTATCTGGCTGGGGCACCGGCACCCTGACGTGGCCCCCCTACTCCCTCCCTGGGGTGTGTTTCCTCAAAACCCTTGAATCGACAAGGGTTGCCGGCCCGGTTGTCTCCTAACTTGCCTGTTTTGAGGAACTTGAATCTCAAAACCTTGCATCCATAGAACTTAAAAACGGAACCGAATGCACATAACGACGCTGCAGTGCCGGAGTTTGAAGCACCGCGGGATCATCTTTTTCCATGCTAGCGAATCGGGAGATAAAACCCAGCAAACGAGACCCTTCGCCAAGTGGCTGATGAGCAGTGAGTTGCAGTTTTTTTGAAAGGGTGGGTCTTGACTGAAAAAAAGGGAGGGCGGAAAGCCGCAATTCTCGGAGGATGGGGAAGGTTGCGAAAAATACGGGTTAAATTCGGAGCGCTTGGTGCTTGCGGTCAAAGGGATCGTTTCGGTCAAGCCTAGCGCAGGAGCCGTTTGCTGGACGGTCAGACTTTAGTGACCGTCTCCGGCTGCAGCATTGACATCCTGGTCTCGATAAACATCGAGCAAATGCTGCGATGGAACGCCGAACGCGTTCACGATGCGGTTAAACGTCGCGAAAAGAGCCACAATGTGAACGGCCTCTGAGATTTGCGGCTCGCTCCAGCCTGCTTCAATCAGTTTCTCAATATCGCTGCGCTGAATTGAATTGGAAGCGCGGGTGACCTTATCGACAAACGCGAGCAGTGCCTGGTCCTGAGAGCTGAATGCCGCAGAGGTCAGATCGCGGGCCTGAATCGCCGTCAGTTGCTCGGCAGAACATCCTAAGGTACGAAGGGAGTAGCCATGACTGTCGGCGCAATAGGGGCACGCGTTTTCGGTCGAAACCAAGGTTGCAATCATCTCCTTGTGGCGGCGCGCGAGGTAGCCATCAACAAAGAGCAGTTCCTCCGCCAGGCCCATCATGTTCCGCAGCAATGCAGGATGCGTGGCAAAGCATTTCAGAATGCCGGGAACCCTGGGTCTGCCGAAATGCGTGCGGAAGCGTTCATAAAGTTCCGCGACCTCGCCGGTGGCTTCGGCTTCTTCAACAACAGGCAGATTGGCAGCGGACGAAGGCCGTGCAGCAGCACGGCCTCCCGCCGCGTTTCCGTCAGCCTCAACTTCTGTTTGCTCGCTCACGTTGCCAGTCTACTCCCTAAAACAATTCTCTCTTTTCTGTTGAGTGATCCCACCCTAGCCGCAAAAACAAAGACGCGGCGAGGATGGGGCACCAGAACATCACACTCTTAGGAGAAATGCTCTAGAACTCGAAGCGCGCCGCAAACTGGAAAGCTCGCGGACCTCCAGATCCAAAGAAGCCGCCCGCAGTGCTGAAGGGCGAATAGAAGTTGGCTTGCACTGCCTGAGCAGGAACCGGAGGAGGGCCTGATTGCGCGGGAACATAAGGGCCGATGGAAATGTTGCGGCCAGAGAAGTTGGTGTTTGCCGATCCGCGAATGTTGGTTTCGTTCAAGAGGTTGAATCCCTCGCCCATCAGGCTGAGCTTGGCATTATCGCCAAAACGAATGTCCTTCCTCACACGCAGGTCGAGCGAGCTGAAAGGACTGGCGAAGTTGATGCCGCCGGGCACATGCTGTAACGCGCCGCCGGCAAGGCATGGAAAGGCCGCTGGACAAGCCGGCAGCGCATTCCAACGGTCGATGACCGCGTTCAACTGATCGCTGTTGCTGACTTCGCGCGCCAATGCGTTGCGCGGCAACAGCGGAAGTCGCGAGCCGCTGGCTCCGTTGATTGCCGTGCCGGGTAGAAACGTGTCCGCCGGCACTCCCGAGCCGAAAGTGTAAAGCGGAGCCACGGAGAATCCCCATGGCAACGATGCCGCGCCATAAAAAGTAATGCGGTGGCGCTCGTCGGTTACGGCGTAGGCTTTTTCACCTGCGAGATTGTTAATGCCTTCCACCAGGTCCACTTGTTCGTCGGCATTGCTGTTGGTGAGCTGGTCGTCGTCGGAGTAGTCGAATGTCTTTGAAAGCGTATAGGCGACGTTATATTGATAAGTCACACGCCCCAGCTTCACCGGCCTGTGTTCAACGCTCAGAATGAGCCCGTCGTACCATGACTTGGCCTGCGATTGAATCAGGGTGATGTTGTCTGATATGCCGGTCAGGGGATCTGAAATGGTGCAGGGAACGTTGTCGCCTGGGCAAGAGATATAGGGCGACGTTGAGTCGGTGCTGCGCAACAGGTGCCCCACAAGCTGCCGCGTGGCAAACACGTGCAGTCCGTCGGCAGAGAGCATGAAATTGTTTCCGATTTGCTGCTCAAGTCCGGCGGAGAACTGCTGGAACATAGGGTGATGAGCGTCGGGTCCCATAGCCAGAATTCCCACACCACCGGTCTGGTTGGGCCCGCTGAACGGACTGGCCAGTGAAGGCGAACCAGGCGCAAAACTTCCCATCGGCGCAAAGCACGCACCAAGACTGGGTTCGCCGGGCACGTAAGGCGAACTGCAGGCCGAGCCGGCATATTCCGTTACGGTCAAAGCACGATCGTTCTGCACCAGTTCCTCGGCGCCGGACTCAAGAATGATGCGGTCGTAATAGATGCCGTAGCCGCCGCGCAGCGCGGTCTTCGCATTACCAAACGGATTGAAAACAAATCCGACGCGCGGGCCGAAGTCCTTTTTGTCTGGAGTCTTCTTAAGGTTGATGACATTTGCCATCCATGTGCATGGCTGCGTTGGCTGTGCCGTAAGGTTGGGGCACGGGTCGTGCGCGCTGGAGTTACCGGTCAGGTTTGAGTCGTACTCCCAGCGCAGGCCCAAATTCAGCTCGAGCTTGGAGTTCACGCGCCAATCGTCTTGCGCGTAGCCGGCAATATAGCTGTCGAATACGTATGGAATGGGCACCGGGGTGACCGGCGCACTGCTCTTGAGCGCTACAGCAATAGGGATATCAAGATCGTTTACCTGCCCGTCGCCGTTCAGGTCGGCAAAACCAAAGTCCGTGGTAAGAATCACAGTTCCTGTGCCGAAGACATTGATCTCACCGGAAGCGGAGTAATGCTGGAACTCTGCGCCCAGGTGCAGCGTGTGATTCCCCAGCGTCCATGAGTATTCGTCGCCAAGCTGATATCGATTCAGGTGAGTGATCTGAGGAAGGTTGAAGTTCGCTCCATCGGCCAGGTCGGGAAAGATGAGCTCGTTGGTCAGATTCAGTTGCGGATTGGTAGTAGGCGCATTTTGTCCGAAGGGCGGAATGTCATTGTAAAAGTTGTCGTAGTGGAATACCGCGTTGTTGACCATTTTGGGGCTGAGCACCGAGGTGAGCCCCGTAACGATGGAGTTGAATCGATTGAGCGAGTTCTGGCGTTCTGCCGCAGTGAACGCGGGCGTGGTCTGCGATGGCGTAGCTTCGCCTGTATCGGTAGATCGATTGAACGAGTAGCGCGCCATGAGGCTGTTGTGAGCACTCAGTTGCGTGTCAAAACGGCTCGACCAAAGCGCATCGCGCAAGGGAGCCGGCGCCGAGGTGTTCAGGATACTGTCGTTCGTAAAGTCACGTGCGCCAGTCTGCAAAGATGCGTTCTGGTCTCGATATTCAATAGACGAAAACCACCAGGCTTTATCTCTGCAAAACGGCCCTCCCACCGATCCGCCCATTTGTTCGCGATCGAACGGCGGTGTTGGCAAATTGCGATTAAAGGTGGCAGGCAGCGCCTGTAGATTCCTGTTGCGTTCGAAGAGAAAAGCCGACCCGTGGTAATGATTGGTTCCTGACTTGGTAACCACGTTGATAATGCTGTTGCCCGATCGGCCAACCTCCGCGGTAAAGCGGGCTGTCGCAATTTGAAATTCCTGAACCGAATCCTCAGGAAAATTCGACAGCGTGCCACCCACGACTTCGTCGTTGTTATCGCCGCCGTCAACGGTAATGTTGCCGCCGCGGCCAAAACTGCCGGCAGAACTTACCTCGAGCGTATTCGTCTTGGTAGGGTCAAAGTTGGGCGCGGGCCGATTGCCGGGAACAAGATAGGCCAACTCAAGAAAGTTGCGCCCGTTCAGCGGTATGCTGTCGATGGTCTTCGATGTGATTTGCCCTTGGATCATCGACTGAGTTGTGTCAACTGAAGTCTCCACATCGTTTACTTCAATCGTGGAGCCTGCTTGCGCAATTAGCAGTTTCACGTCGATGGTTTTGGTATTGCCCGCTTCGAGCACAATGTCCTTGACTTCGTTTGTGGCAAAACCCTGCAGCGCAATGCGCAAATTGTACGAACCAACCGGAAGGTCTGAAAATCCATAGAGACCGCTGCCGTTGGTCGTCGTCTCGCGAGAAACACCTAGAGCAGAGTTGAGCAAAGTCACCTGCGCCCCAACTGCCAACGCGCCCTTTGGGTCGGTTACGATACCGGTGACGCTTCCTGTTGGAACCTGGGCACGGCCGATCCCAACACATATTGCCAATAGACAAACCAGAACACACGTTCGCTTCAAAGCGCACTCCTCCAAAGAACTGAATCGTCAAATCTTTGTTTTAGGTTCGAAATTGCGGGGCCGAGTGCGAATGTGACCTGGGGAATCGCACGGATGAAACTTAAAACCCTAGGGCAGTGCCTGTCGCCCATCAGGCGATGGGTGCCCGACTCGACCTATTGATTGACACGTGAGGCGGAGCGGGAGACGATGAGGTCGCAATCAAGACGCACCCTCCATACAGCAGTCCATCCATCAAAGGGTGGGTGCGCGCCTCAATTGAATGCTCGATGTGAGCGACATTGCCATTCGGCAATGATCGATTGATAATCGCTCAGGAGACGGCGCGAGAAGATTCAGCTTGCTTCCCCATACTTTACGTATCCGGTTCGCCGGCACAACCAATCCGTCGCTCGTTTTTGCCTGCATCCCGCTTCAATGCAATTGAATGAGGTTCACCATGCCTGCAACCAGCCAGACCCATGTGTTTCTGCGCGAAATTGATGAGAATCCCCAGCCGGGGCCGTTTGCCGATGCGATAAACGCGGCAGAGAAAGCCGGCACTGAATACTGGGGCATCTGGAAAATTCTCGCTTTCAGAGAGAATGCCGCCAGCAACCTTTGCGAGTTATCGCACCAGGTGATGTTTGAGGAGGCTCCGATCAGCCAGGCCCTGCGCGAGTTGATTGCGGCCTACACGTCTTCGCTGAATCGCTGCGACTTTTGCATGAACGCTCACGCCGCGGTGGCATCGCATCTTTACGACAGCGAGGAATTCGTGCGCAGCGTTCTCGACGATCCTGATAAATCAAGCCTGGAGGAAAGAGAGAAGGCCCTGCTGCGATTTGTCCGCAAGCTCACACTCGATTCCGGCGCCATCACTGAAGCTGATATCGAGACGCTCAAGAGTGGGGGCTGGGACGAAACGTCGATTTATTACGCTATTTACGCATGCGCGCTGTTCAACTTCTACAACCGGTTCGTATCTGGTAACGGCGTCAAGTTGGTTTCCGATGCCGCATTTCGCCGTCTGAGCGAGCGCATGGCTCGCAACGGTTACACACGTCACCGACCGGCTAGCGCGTGAGGCGGCAGGAGAATTAATGGAGCAGACCGCCGACCAACATTCGGCCGACCGGGGACTCGCCAACGAGAGCTCAATCCACTACGCCGGGTGGGGGGTGGCGGCGGCGGCTTTTGTGGGCGTAATGACGAGCTTCGCGCCCATCATTCCGTATACATTCAGCCTGTTTCTGAACCCGTTGCATGAATCGCTGGGATGGAAGCGCGAATCGCTTGACGGTGCATTCGGCCTGGCCGCAATCACAGTCGCATTTGTTTCACCGCTCATTGGCATCCTGCTCGACCGCTATCCTCCCCGGCGCATCATCCTTCCTTCCATCCTGATATTCGCGTTGGCGCTTGCCTCTCTCAGCAGGCTGGGCCCCAGTATCGGCCGGTTTTATCTCACGTTTTTTGTGTTGGGACTGGTGGCCAACGGCGGTGCGCAGTTCGCCTACACGCGCACAATGCTTACGTGGTTTCAGAAACATCGCGGCTTCGCGCTTGCCCTCATCCTCACCGGCAGCGGAGTTGGTTCGATTCTGATTCCACCCTTAACCCAATGGACTATCAGCAACCACGGCTGGCGTAGCGCGTACCTTTTGCTGGGCGGAATCGCGCTGATCGGATTCCCACTCACTGCCCTTCTTGTCCGCAACCGGCCCGTCCCTGTTATTCACGAAAAGGCAGCGACCCCACCCGGCGCGACCGTCGGCAAAGCGTTGTCAAGCGCGGCATTCTGGATTCTCGCCGGCATTACCATCCTCTCGGCGTTCAGCGAGAACGGTCTGGTGACGAACCTTGCGGCCATTCTTACGCAGCACGGCATTCCGGCACAAAGCGCCGCGGTCGCGCTTTCAATTCGCGGTGGCGCGGGTATCTTGGGCAGGCTCTTTGTCGGCCTCCTCATTGACCGGCTTTCACCGCAGCGTATCCAGACCTGCGTGCTGGTTATCGCGGCCACGGGGTCGCTCGTTCTTTCGCTTGCCGGCTCGTCAGGCGTGGCACTGGTTGGCGCAGCGTTGCTCGGCATCGGCCTCGGCAGCGAAGCAGACGTTGGCCCGTACTTGCTGGCGCGATACTTCGGCCGCAAACACTTCTCAGTGTTGTACGGCCTGATGTGGACCGCTTACGCAATTGGGGGCGGCACCGGGCCTGTCCTGGTTGGTCATTTCTTCGATCGCGCGGGTCTATATCAGCATCAGGTGCTGGTTGGCCTGGCTGCCATCGCATTCGCATCTGCTGCGGTAAGTCTGTTGCTTAAGCGCAGCCAAGGTCCCGTGGCATACGATGAACTTCACGCTTCCGCCGCAATCTCGCTTGAGGAGTGAGGTAGTGCAACACCGATCGTCTTGACGTCGATGCCAAGAATGAAGGCCGCACTTCGTTGAAGTGCGGCCTTGCTGTTTTTCCGGCAGTTCTACAACCGATGTCTGCGGACTGCTTAGAACTGGAACTTCGCAGCGAACTGAATCTGCCTCGATGTAGTCGAAGTTGCGGTAACCACGCCGGCCGTAGGCGAAATCGACGACGGAGTAACCGTCTCGACGTCACCGTTGGTAGTTATTGTTGGCGCTGAGGTGTAGACGACTTCATTCGGCGTGAGGAAGTTGGTGTGATTCAGAATATTGAAAAACTCCGCGCGGAACTCCATCTTCAGCCCCTCGGTAATGTGGGCCTGTTTAGCAACGGAGAAGTCCAGTTCCTTGATTCCAGGGCCGACGAGGGAATCGCGGGAGACGTTGCCGTAGGTGCCGTAAATGGTGTTGCCCCCGCTGGAGTTGTCGATGCTGACGGTTGGCTGAACAAAAGCAGTGGGGTCGAAGTACTCGCCTACCTTGTGCGGATAAAGGTTGCCGGAGTAGTTCGGATTCAAACTGGGACGCACCGGGTTCCGGGAGTCGCCATTGCCCGGCGCGTTGTAGCCTAGCTGTGGAGAGAAGGGGAAGCCAGTCTGCAGTGAGAGAATGCCGCTCGCGGTCCAATTCGACACCAGAAAATCAACCGGCTTTGAAGAGTGATTCACGAAGTGTCTCGATGAGCCGAAAGGCAGCTCGTAGCTTCCGTTTATGCTGGCGGAGTGGCGCACATCGGTTGCCGCCGGACCCCAGTCGACCTTGGGATTCAGCGGGAAGGATACGTAAGCGGGGGTATTGCCGCTCACGCTGGTGTTCCAAGCTGAGCCGTCATCGAGATTCTTTGAGTAGGTGTAGTTGCCGCGCAGTTGGAATCCATTGCCGAAGTTGCGGCGCACGTCGGCCTCCAATGCGCCATAGAATCCCACGCCCTGCGAAACCCACGACGTGGAATTCGCGAGTGCCGGATTCGCATACGGCGCGCTGGTGGCCCCACTGGGTATTGCATAGTAAACCGACCCATCGGGTGCGTAGCTCGGCGTCGGTTCGTTCATGTCTTCGGAGAGAATCTGGTGGTAGGCGTGGAAACCCACATAGCCCAGAGTGACCGTTGTTTTTGGCGCCAGCTCTTGTTCGATGCGGAGGCTCCAGGTGAGCACGGTGGGCGTCTGAATCGCCGGATCGACGTTGCTGGGTGAAATCGCGGCTGAAGAGGGGGTCAGCGAGGTCAAGCTCGAGACAGGGACCTTTTTATAGACATTCGCAGTGTTGAACGGCGCAGCCTGATCGAACCGGTAGTCAAGTGTGTCGAGCAGTCCGTGATACATACCAAAGCCGCCGCGGACTGCTGTCTTGCCGTTGCCCCATACGTCCCAGGCCAATCCCACGCGCGGATTGGGCAGGAACCTGGCTTTGTTGGTAGCGAGCCCCGAACCACCCACCACCGGCGTCGTCTGCAGCACGCCATTCTGGATTTGGTAGCTGCTCGCTCGGCCCTGTGCTTCGTTCCAGCCGTTGGTTGATTCCGCACGGAAGCCGAGCCTGAGTTCGAGCCGGGGCGTCACCTTCAAGGTGTCTTCAACAAACGCCGCTGCTTCGAGCGAGCGCCATCCCAATTCAGTTGGAGAGGGAACTACGGTAAAGGTGGCGACCGTGCCCTGCAGAAAGGTCTTTTCAGTACTGAATGAAGCCTGGCCGTACTGGTCCTGGGCTAGCAGGTCATTGGCCTGAACGCGCTGCACCCACCCACCTGCCTCAATCTGCTGCCGGCCCTTCGACCAGAAAACGTGGTCGTCTTCAGTGAACAGGTTGCGCGAGCTTCGGTTGTTGCTGCCTACGTTGAGGCCGGCGCCCGTAATTGCCGAGGCTCCGTTGGACGCAGTGCTGCCGCTGATGACGATTGCGCCCACGGGATCGCTGCCGACCCAACCAGGCACTTCTGACGATGTAATCGGAGTGTAGCCGGTGAAAAAGAAGCTGCCGCGCGAATAGCCAACTCGCAGGGTGTTGAGCAGAGTGGGCGAAAATACATGTTGCTCCTGCACACTCCCTACTTGTTCCCGCAGGCTCTCGTTTACCAGGCTCAACGGATTCGCCGACGGCGTGTTGGCCGTGCTGTCGTCCACTGTGTACACCGCGAAGAGCAGATCTTTGCTGCCCAGGTTATCGTCGAATCGTGTCGTCCCAAAGTCTTCACGAATATGCTGCGGCGGATTACTGAATGCCTCCGCAATGCCGCTGGGCTCGCCATTCGAAAGCAGTTCGGGACCATTCTGCACGGGCCACAAATTCAAGAGCGGTGCGACTGCGGGGGCCACGCCTACATACTGCTCGGTCCCCGACGAATTGGGCAGGTAACCCTGGCGCGCCTCATTGTCCGGAACCAGCGTAACTGCACTCAAGCCCCAATTCTGGCGAAACCCTTCATAGTTTCCAAACAGGAAGAGTTTATCCTTCTTGATCGGTCCTCCAAGCGCTCCGCCAAATTGATTGCGCTGCAGCTCGGGAATCGCCGCCTGGTCAAAGTAATTGCGCGCATCAAGGGCGCTGTTGCGCAGAAACTCGAATGCGGTGCTGTGCAGCTGATCGGTGCCCGACGTGGTCACAATACTCACCTGTGCGCCGTTGCGTTTTCCGTAACTGGCGCCGTAAGTGTCGCTCACCACATTGAACTCGCGTACCGCGTCAACGCCCAGTAGTTGTCCGCTGGTACCGCCCGGCGTCACGTTGATGAGCGAGGCGCCCGTATATTCAATACCATTCAGAAGGAAGAGATTGTCCTGGGGCCGGCGTCCGCCCACGCTGAACATATTGCCAACTGAAGAATTTGAAGATCCGATGCTGCCAGAGCGCTCGCCGGTGTAGTTGACAGTCGCCGGATTCAGCGTAAGCAATTCATCATAGCTGCGCCCGTTCAGAGGCAGTGACTTTACGGCATGCTCGTCAATCAAACCCGAGGTCTGTTGCGAGGTAATATTCACGCTCGTCGTATCGGCCTGCACGGTCACGTCGGTGTGCACTGTGTCCACGCCCAATTCAAAATCGACGATTCGGCTCTGAGCCACCACCAGCGAGATGCCGGTCCGCTCCTGCACCGCAAACCCATCGTGCAGGGCCGTGACTGTATAGTCGCCCACCGGGACGCTTGGCGCCGAATAGCGCCCGTCGGCGCCCGTTGTCAACACGCGGGTCGCGCCGGTTTCGAGCTGTTTCACAGTCACACGCGCTCCGCTCAGCGCTGCGCCGGTGGAATCCCTTACTGTGCCGCTTATGGTCCCGCCGACAATTTGCGCATGCGCCGCAATGCCGCCGATAGCAAACAGCAAAAGCGCCAATATCTGAAATCTGATCTGGTGTTTCATCGGGTCTCCTCAATGAGTGAAATCAATGGTTCAACTTTTCGTATCGACACGGCTACATATGCGGCTTTGTGCCGCACTGCTTAGCCTGAGGTCCTGAGACGGGAATCTGCGGCTCGGATAATGTCAGCAGTTACAGCGACTCCGCAGTTACCGTGTTCCGAAGCCATGGCATTCAAGTGGATTTTTTAAGAAAAGTCCACCCATCGCCGGGGCTAAGAACGGCCGCAACAACTGCGGAACCTATCTAACGACAGATATCGGCGAGAGTGGCTTTGTCGAGAATGCGGGCAGTAGCATCGCGAACCTCAAGCAGCAGCTTGAAAAGTGCCCGATGCTTCACATCTTTTTGTACCCGCTGCCGAAGGGACTCGGCATCCTCAAACGGGGCCAGGGGGCCATCGATCATGCGCAGCACCTGCCCCAGGTGAATCTCCTGGGAAGGCCGCTGTAACCGGTAGCCTCCATTCACGCCTCGCGTGCTGGTCACAAACCGCCCGCGTTTAAGGTCACGCAGGATCGTCTCAAGGAATTTTTCAGGCAATTGCTCCTCTTTCGCGATGTCGTGAATCTTCACCACATCGTCTGAATAGTGCCGGGCAAGCACAACCAGAGCCTGCAAGGCATACAGTCCTCTTTGAGAGATCCTCATTGGGTGCAAGTCTACCAACTGGAGGGGACCTCTCGCCATCGTGAGTTAACAAGAAATCTTATGACTGACTTCATATAAAGTCTACCATACTAGTAGACATTGTCAAGATAGTATGGATTATAAAATTTCGTAGTCCGGCTCTTTACGGCATAGATGAGAACTCTTTATCGCTCTGAGGGAGTTGAATAAGAATACTTGATTCGCGTCGATTCCTCTTGATGGCATTTTCTCGAGTGCCGGACATAAACACTGACAACCGCCTTGCAATCCTTCTGCCTGCCAATGCCGACTAACG
>Ga0206872_10163_pt1 | contig 19484 bp, 14 predicted proteins | sample Alteio_BWOrgCont_34_FD_152906 | JGI IMG/M metagenome (GOLD analysis project Ga0206872, IMG submission 152906) | Enriched cells from forest soil in Barre Woods Harvard Forest LTER site, Petersham, Massachusetts, United States -... | ecosystem: Environmental > Terrestrial > Soil > Temperate forest >... | reverse complement strand
GCTTACTGTCCAGTTCCGTGCGCAAGAGGCGAGTTAGCCGATCACGGTCCCGCTTGGTTTGCTCCCAGCGGGCGAGTTCCTCAGCAGCTTCCTGCTCCCGGTTCTCTTGCGAATTGAGACACTCATACAGGGTATATCGCGCTTCCGGGTCCTTGGGCGACCGCTCCAGGGCTTTCCGCACCCAGCGCTCGGCCTCGACATAGTTGCCGGACTGAAGCTCGAGTTTGCCGCGCTGATGCAGTGCATCGAAATGATCCGGGTGCACGGCCAGAACCGCATCGAGTAATGCGCGGGCTTCATCTTTCCGCAGCTGAACCAGACGGCAACGCGCCAGTGCAATCAAAACCTCAGGGTTTTCCGGTTGCTCTTTGTGCAAACGCTCGAGATGTGGCACGGCCTCCGCGTGGCGGGAGCTATCGACCAGAATCTCGGCCAATCGGAGCCGGACAACTGCGCGACCTGGTTGCAGGTCCAAGGCTCGTTCGTAGTCCTCGATTGCTTGCCCGCGGTGATCGAGCTGATTGCTAATCCAACCGCGCCAGTCGAGGGCACGTACGCAATCCGGGTTCAACTCCAGCCAGCGATTCAACATGCGAAGTGCATCGAAGTAGCGGGTTTGCCGCATGTAGATGTCGGCCAGCGCCTCAAGAATGGCACCTGCCTCTGGATGGTGGCGGTCCACCAATGCAAGGAGGACGGGGGAAAGTTCTTCCACCTCGCCACGCTGACAGCGGAGGAGCAGCCATTCCAGCTGCACCTGGTCACTCATGCCATCCTGCTGTCCGCACTGGGTCAGGCGCTGCTCGGCCTCGGAATAGGCGCCCCGCAGCCTGGCAATTCGCGCGGCTAGCAATTGCGTCGAAACCCAACCACGGTGCACCCACATGGCCCGATCAACGTGACGTTGCGCCTCGTCCCATCGCTCCTCGTTCATCGCGCTTCGTGCGGCTGCCTCCTGCCAATAGGCCCAGCCCTCGCAAGCCAGGAAGCCGGCGATCAAAAGCGCGCAAGTTGCGAGGAGCACCCAGAGCCAGCGGCGACGAACCCGGCGCGGCGCAGGCGGACCAAGCGCAGGAGCCGAAACATCGGTCGAGGTCATAACGGGTCGCTTGCCTGCCCGGCTGGGACTTCATGAGCGGCACAGACATTCTGTCTGTGCCTTTCATGAACACAGACAGGAATGTCTGTGCCACCCAAGATAGTGGCACCCGGCGCTAAACAAATACCCGGCTGCATGTTTGACGCAGCCGGCCGACGCTGCTTCAAGGAACTTCGTTGAAGGGCTCAGTCGTGGAGTTCCAGAGGCACGGTCTGCTCTCCGGCTCCGACTGTCATTTTCAAGTCGCTTTTTTCCTGCTTGGTATATTTTTCCGGAATTTTGATGGTGGCCGCTGACTTCAGCGAATCGATTTGGTCTTTCATCTGGGCTAGCTGTTCCTTGGTCATCCCCTTGGTCTTGGGACCGCTGTTTCCCTTGCTGGGCTGCACGACAACCTTGTAGTCGCCGGCCGGCACATCACTGGCGCGGAAGGCACCCTCTTGATCCACGGGGATCGTCATTTCGCTGCCCTGCCCCGTCGTCGTGGGGTAGAGGAAGAGGGTGGCGCCGTTGACCGGCTGGCCTTTGTAAGTAACCGTTCCTGAAACCACGCCTTTGACAATACTTGGCCCGCAACCCGTTAGTAGTAGGAGCCCGATCGAAACTGTTAGCACTGAACGCATGGTACACCGGGGATTGAGAGCTTCCTCGCAATCAATGCGAGGTAGGATACATTACAACCCCGTCCTGAGACGGAGCAATCAACGCCTGGCAAAATTGGTTTGTGTCAACCTACAAGTCGGCAAACCGCTGTCAAGAAGCCTCGGCTTCCGGCCTCGGCACTACCTTTAGAGGGCTCGGAAGAAAAGACATTTGACTAGCGCAATTGTACTCCCCTCTCCCCTCGGGGGAGAGGGGAGCTAAGTCCGATGCTCGTTCATTTCTTCCGAAACGCTCTTAGGATTCGACTTTTGTCTCACCCTGGATGATTCGGTGGTAACGGCCAATTCTTAGGCCATCGAAATCTTGCTTCACGCCGTCCGGCCAGGTAACAGTCAATCGGCCCGGCTTCGTCTCGGACCCCAAGCCGAAAATGAGCCTTCGGTCGCCCGATGAAAGGTAGGAGCCGCCGCCCTTGGCGAAGCGTGTCAGCGTGCGCTTCCCGATCTGAAGCTCAACCTTGGCCCCTACCACGTCGGCATGGTCCTTGCCGACAAGCTCCACGCCTAGCCAGTAGTGGTCCTGGCCGCCGATCCCCCGCAGGATCGTCACCGGGTCATTGACATGGCTGATGACCAGGTCGGTGCGGCCATCGTTGTCAAGGTCGCCGAAGCCTACACCCCGGCCAAGGTGGTTCTGTTCGTGATAGCTGCCGATCTGCCGGCTAATGTCAACAAAGGTCCCTCCCTGATTGCGGAACAGCTTGGGTGGCTGCTTGCGGCCGACGCCTTTGCCTTGGTGGTAGCGAATCGCATGGCCGTTGGCGACGAAGAGGTCTTCCCAGCCGTCCAGGTCCACGTCGACCAGGGCCGTGCCCCAACCGACGTACCTTTGACCCGTTTCTGCGAGCCCGGCCTCAACAGTGTGGTAATGAAAGTGCACCGTGCCGTGCCGGGTGTCATTGCGGTACAAACCGTGCTGCTCGTGCTCGTAATTGGTGACCCAAAGCGCCGGCCGGCCGCTGCCGTCGTAGTCGCCGGCGTCCAGCCCCATGCTGCCGTTGGCATTGCCCTCGCCGTCAAGGGCGCTGCCGCTAATCATTCCGATTTCCTTAAAACGGATTTTGCCCGGCGTCGAGCAATTGAGGTAGAGAAGCTTGCGCACGGCGTCGTTGGCAACGTATACGTCCGGCTTGCCGTCGCCATTGACATCGATCAGCAGCACTCCCAGCCCCTTGCTGGATTCACGGCCCGCCGGAACCAGACCGGCCTCCGCGCTGACGTCCACAAATGTCCCTTTGCCCGTATTGCGATAGACCTTGTGAGGTAATCCAGAGAAGTTCTTGGGCGGGCAAACGTCGCGCGTGTGATCGTCGTAGTTGCAACTAGGGTGGTTTGCAAACGACCAATCGACATACTGGCAGACGTAGAGGTCGGGGTAACCGTCCCCATCCAGATCGCCGAAGGCGGCGCTCGTCGCCCAGGTGATACCCTTGTCGAGCCCAGCCGCAGTGGTTACATCTTCGAAGCGGCGACCTTTTGTCGGGTCATTTGGGTCCATCGGAACGTTGTGGAAAAGCGCCACACGGCCCCAACCGGTCACAAGGAGGTCAGGCCAACCGTCGCGGTCGTAATCGCCCACGGCACAGCCGTGGCTGTAGAACCAGGGAGCCCGATTGGCCAATTTATCCAGGCCTACTTCGGCGGTGACGTCTTTGAACTTGCCGCCGCCCATGTTCTTGTAGAGTTTGCCCGGCAGTCCGACGATGTCCTTGCCATCGGCACCGGCATAAACGCCGCCACCGGGGAGGAAGATGTCGAGCAGGCCGTCCCCGTCGTAATCGAGCAGCGCGACACCACCGCCCAAGGACTCAAGGATTGACGTGTTGTCTGCCGTCTCTTCGCCATTGCGGTAGGTGAAATCAAGGCCCGACCCGGCGGTGATGTCTTCAAACAGTGGGATACCGGGTGGTTCCTCGTTGTCCTTCTCCACCACGGCGGGCTTGGTGTTGCAAGCGGTGGCGGCCAGGAGAAGACCGGCCAGCAGCGTCATCGACAGCCAGCGTGGGATCATTCCAACACCTTCGTTGAACGCTCCGACACAACTCTCCAAGCCGCGAAATGGTCGCGATGCGAAGAATGGTGTGAGTTCAGCCTTCGAGTGATCACTCGGATGATGAACTCACACCATTTTGCTGTTCCGTCGGCGAGCCCGCCAATACGATCACCAATCAGAGCCGAGCACATTGCCGTCCGCCGGCATGATGGCATTGGCCCAGGTCGTGGGCGAGATGGAGGTGCCGACCAGGCGCACCGAGCCGTCACCCAGGCCCACGATGATGCCGCCCGCGGCCATGCTTTGGACCATGCACGGGTTACAATTGAACGGCGAAGGCTTGGCTTGCGGAGGCACGGTGATGGTGTAGATGCCGGGGACGGAGCCGTTACCGCCCTGGCCACCGGTACGATTGCAAGATCCGCCCGTTTCGCCCCAATAGAATGAGGCGACATTGGTCGTGGAATTGCCGCAAACCGCGTACTTTTCGGTGAAGATGATGGTGTTGGACGTGCCATCAACGAAGGTACTCTGAAGGTTCGCGACTGGAGCCGAAGAATTGATTTGGGTGTGGGGGGTTGTATTGGTGCCCTGGATATTTGCCTGAAAAACCCACTCGTTGGGCGCATAGCTCGTGGCATAACGCGGCGAACCGGTATCCACCAGTCCGCTAGGCGGCGTGCTCGGATCGGTCGGGCTGACATACGTTTTGATACCGTAGCCACACCACCACGAGTCGGGATGGTTGTTGGCCATGGACAATTGCGCGTTGTCCTGTTCGATGAATGGCAACAAGAAAAACTGGACCGTCCCGTTCATGGGCTTCGCGTTTCCAATCCCAGCACCAGGAGAGGGGTAATTCCCCACGGGCGCGGGAAAGACGTTGAAGGTGTCGTTCATGTTGTGCAGGGCCAGGCCCATCTGCTTGAGATTGTTGGTGCTTTGCATTCTCGCAGCGGCCTCGCGAATCTTTTGCACGGCTGGCAGCAGGAGAGCGATAAGAATACCAATGATTGCAATGACGACGAGCAACTCGATGAGCGTGAAACCACGCCCCGATTTGAAGAGACGAAACTTTGCCATGAACTGTCCCTCCCAGAGAGAAAGAAATAGGCGCACAACTTAACGAAATCGGCCAATCCCGCTTTAACGGAAAGAGGCCGCCCACGCTTATGCTAACTTCCTAGTTTCTTGGGGTTGGATGATGAGGATGGAATCCATGCTTCGTTTGCGGAGAGCGGGCAGGATCAGGCGTTTGGCCGCGCACCATCACGTGTGAGCTAATCCCTAAGATTAACCGTTATTGTCGCACCTCTGGCAGAGATGTCAAGTAGAAAAAAAGAATTGTATCAAACGCGGATAGATCTCATAGATTTTTAAGAATCTATGAAATCGAGACACCGTGCCGGACGTAGCGTATTTGGTTTTGGTAAAAACAGGACCTGGAACCCAGGAAAAAGTGGTCACACTAACCCGACGCGTAAGCGAGGGGCGAAGTTCTCCCTCGCTGACGCGTCGGGTTAGTGGGTGAACTGACACCACTCGCCGTTCAGCTGGCTCACTGCGAGATGCTCACCAATCGGAGCCGAGCGTGTTGCCGTCCGACGGCATGATGGCATTGGCCCAGGTCGTGGCCGAGATGGCGGTGCTTACCAAGCGCACCGAGCCGTCTCCCAGTCCGACGACGATCCCGCCGGCGCTCATGCTTTGCACCATGCAAGGATTGCAATTGAATGGGGAGGGCTTGGCTTGCGGGGGCACGGTGATGGTGTAGATGCCTGGGATGGAGCCGTTGCCACCCTGGCCGCCAGTCCGATTACAGGCCCCGCCCGTTTCGCCCCAATAGAACGAGGCGACATTGGTAGTAGAGTTCCCGCAAACCGCGTACTTCTCGGTGAAGATGATGGTGTTGGATGTCCCGTCGACAAACGAGCTCGCGAGGGACGCCCACGGCACGATTTCGCCGTTGGGACTATTCCCGTTGCCTGGGAGCTGGGTGTGGGGGGCGGGGTTATTGCCGAATAGGCCCCCGTCAAAGACCCATTCGTTCGGGGCATAACTGGTGGCATAACGCGGGGAGCCAGTATCCACCAGTCCACTAGGCGGCGTGCTCGGATCGGTCGGGCTTACATACGTCTTGATACCGTAGCCATTCCACCAGGAGTCGGGATGATTGTTGGCCATGGACAATTGCGCGTTGTCCTGCTCAATGAACGGCAGCATGAAAAACTGGGTCGTCCCAAGCATGGGCTTCGCGTTACCAAGCCCGGCGCCCTGGGTGGGGTAATTGCCAACCGACGCAGGCAACACGCCGAAGACGTCGTTCATGTTGTGAATCGCCAAGCCCATCTGCTTGAGGTTATTCATGCTCTGCGTCCGCGCAGCGGCCTCGCGAATCTTTTGCACGGCCGGTAGCAGCAGCGCAATAAGAATACCAATGATAGCAATCACGACGAGCAACTCGATGAGCGTGAATCCACGCCCCAATTTGAAAAGACGATACCTTGCCATCGACAGTTCCTCCCACGGAGAAGATAGGAGTAAATCGCAACGAAGACTGAGCGCCAAAAGGCTCGCGTAGCTTGGACGGTCCTTAATCCTTTGTTGGTGACCGTCGACCGCGTAATCCACACGCTTCGGCAACCCAAGTCGAAGAATTTGCGGATCTAGCGCGTTGCCATTACACATGCGAGCCGAAGTCTCACAGATATCGTCTCCAAAGTAATAGCAGTGTCAAGGAGAAAATTAGTACTTTGTGTGAATTGGAAAGATGAGAGACTTCCGCGGTGCGTTCGGAGGGCCGATACTTCGAGGCCGACGCTCGCGTTTTATCGACCCGGACGATCTGGGGCCGTAGCAGCCAGAGAGGGGTAGGCTAGCCTACCCAGGGTAGCCGCTACGCGGCTACCCTGGGCTGTGATGTGCAACCGCTTCGCGGTAGAAGTCGTTTGCCCCGACACAGTAGAACTACACGCTTTCAATCTTTAATGTCTACCACTTTCCAGAGCTGGCTTTTTGCTTTGTCGTCGGCCTTTTTTTGGACAATCATATTGTTGTCGCCTATGTCGAGCACGAGATTGCTGGACTTGGATTTCAGCCGGCGATCTTTGTCCTTGCCCTCCCACGACCACCGCTGGTTCTCCGTGCCTTCATCCTTGTCGTCCCACTGGATGATGCTGGCCCCTTCGTCCGCCGACGCTTCTTCCACGTCCAGGACTTTGCCTGTCTTGCGGTTGACGATCTTGAGGTGATCGCCGTCCTTGACCAATTGCCATTGCTGGGCCTTCGAACCATCGTCCTTGGCCAAGACGGTCTTCGCTCCCGCATCCTCCGAGTTATCAGCCACAGCCAACACTTTGCTGGTGTCGGCGTGCACCAGTTTGACGTACTTGGCGTCCTTGGCGTCGTCCGCGACCGCCGGAGCCGCGAACAGGACGCAGGTGACTAGAATCGCCGGAATGGTCTTCGCCATGCAAACCTCCTGTTGAAATGGTGGGGCAATTCGCCGGCCGGACCGCTTCCCGGTGCGCGGCAGCCCCACAAGTCACCTTTAGTGCGCACGTGCGGATTTGAACAGAGAGCGTGCAAGAGGTGCTCCCACAGCACGGCATGCGGAGCATGCCCTACAGTGCGGCAATCGCTGTAGCGTATGCTAAGAGCGTTTCGGAAGAAATGACATTTGACCAGCGCAATTCTACTCCCCTCTCCCCTTGGGGGAGAGGGGTCAGGGGTGAGGGGGTTGCACGTTCCCTCGACCGGAACCCCTCTCCCCCGAGGGGAGAGGGGAGCTCAGTCCGCTCTCAGTCCCCGTGCTCCTTGAACAGCCAGTTCGCCTTTTCCCGGTGCTCGGTGGCACGCTGGTCGTCACCCAGGAGGCGGTACGCTTCCGCGAGCCGGGCGTGCACGGCCGACCGGTCCGGGCGGATCGACAAGGATTGCTGCAATGCCGGCAGCGCTTGCGACGGCTGGTTTTGTTGCAGATAGCATAAGCCGAGGAAGTACCAGTCGCCGGCAGCACGCTGGAGGCGAACGACCTCCGCCAAGTGGCGGCCTGCCGCTTCGAATTGGCGATCCTGCATATCCATGCCGGCGAGCTTGAGCAGCGATGAGACGCGCGCCTCGGCGGAGAGATGAGACGACTGCAGGGCCTTACGGGCGTAGACGGCAGCGAGAGCGTGGTCCTTCTCCCAATACAGATTTGCGAGGGCCCCCGCCGTTTCCCCATCGGCAAGACCCGCCGCGTCCACCTTCTCCAGGAGCTGCAGTGCCCGTTCGTGGAAAGCGCCGGCGTATCCGGATCGCACGTACACGGGATTGCCGCTTGCCTCAAAATAAGCCAGCCCAAGGTTGCGCTGCCTATCGAGCGGGGAGAGCTGGATGTTGTCGTCGGTTGGGACCAGGTTGGGAGCTTGCCCGGAAGAATCGGACGGCAACAGGGCGCGGCCCGGAGCCAGGCCCGGCGGGCGGGCTACCGGATTCCTGAGGATGCGGTGATTGGTGAAGGCGAGGTGTGGGAACTCAGTGGCGCCGCGCGGCATGTGGCAGATCAGACAGTTGTCCGTGGGGTCCTTTGCCAACCGCTGGACCTGATCCAGGCTACACGCCTCGACGGTGTGGCAGCCCAGGCACTTCTGGCGGTAAAACGCTGTCTCATTTTTCGGCACATCGCCGGCATGCGGGTCGTGGCAGGTGAGGCAGGTTAGACTCTCGCGTTTCTGATAGCAGACGCTTTTCCGCAGCTGGGCCATGTGGCCGGCGACCGTCATTAGCTCTTCGACCCCGTCGAAACGATAGTCGATTCGATAGTCGGTCAAGGGCATTCCGGGCCGAAAATCGTCGGCCGTTCGACCGCGCAGCGCGACCGTGGCCGGACCGCTTAAGTGGCAAGCTCCGCATACGGCCTCCAACCGGGGGCGCGGCAGCCTAGCGGGGTTGACGATCGTCAAATCCTCCGCTTTCGGTGCGAGGTTTTGGCTCCGGCGTAATGCCGCGTGCAGCGAACCGGGGCCGTGGCAGTTTTCGCAGCCGATCACTTGTTCTTGAAAAGCGATGCGGTTGAGCGTTCCGTCAACCGCCTCCGCACGCCCCGCATGACAAGAAACGCAGGAGGCTCCGACGGGTCGATCGAACCCCCAATGGTCGGCGAAATCATAACCGGGCGACATGTCCCATTTGCTGCGGGACGAGTACCAGGTGATGGGCGACTCGTGCAGGAAACCGTCGATTTCGACGAGGTACGTACGCGTGAAATGTCCTGAGCCGATGCGATACCGAACCGGGAGGTCCACGCGGGTGACGTCCTGACCTTGCGCCGTGCGCAGGACTTCTTCATGGCGAAGTTGCTTGTCCTTTCGATAAACGCGGTAGGAACGCCCGGAGAGTTGATGGTCAAATGCGCCGTCGGGGGGTTCGGCGTCCGGGTCCACCTCGGCGAGCGACCTGCTGTGGGCGGTGTGCAAGTAGGATAGGTAATTGTCCCGGTGACACTTCGCACAGGCCGCGGTGCCGATGTAGTGAGCTTCAGTTCCCGTATTGAGATAACGGCTTTCGGAGAAAGGCGGTAGCGAAAACTGGTCATCCGATGTGGGGTGCGGACTTCGCGCTCGAATCTTCCACGCCACAAAGCCGCCTGCCCCTACGGCGATAGCAACCAGAAGCAACAAGATCAGGCGCGCTCTCCCGAATTGACGGGTCATAAAGGGCTTCCGGATAGACCGCAGTGCCCCCGAGGACCGTCGGCCGGGGCAAAAAGCCTGGCATCTGGCGGACGCAGCCATCCGTCATTGTGGTGGCGCCGGCGCTTGCTGTCAACAAGCGGCCCGCACCTCAAGTCGACGGATACTTGCTGCACGCCATCGCAGTCGTTATCCTGGCCTTCGCCTTGGCCTACCAATCCCAAGGGGCACTATGCGGAACCTCATCAGCAGCGCTGCACTGGCGGTTGTGCTTTTAGCCGGCCCGTGCCTATCTGCAGCCGAGCCAGTTAACATCATTGTGATCTTGGCTGACGACCTTGGCTGGGCCGACCTTGGCTGCTACGGCAGCAAGTTTCACAAGACGCCCAACATTGACCGGCTGGCCGCCGCCGGCGTTCGCTTTACCGATGCGTATGCTGCCGCCCCGGTTTGCTCACCGTCGCGAGCGGCTTTGCTCACCGGCAAGAATCCGGCCCGATTTGGCCTCACCGACTGGCTTCCTGGCCGACCGGATCGCCCGGACCAAAAGCTCCTTCGCCCCACCATAGCGGATAAGATCCCGGCCACGGTGCCAACCCTGGCCACCATTCTCAAGGGTCAGGGTTACGCCACAGGCCACATCGGCAAGTGGCACCTTGGCGGCAGGGACGCCGGCCCAAAACAGCGCGGCTTCGACTTAAACATCGCCGGCGACGAGCGAGGCTCACCAGCGAGCTATTTCGCGCCATTCAAAGGCAAGGACGGCCCCACCATGATCGGCCTCGAAGAAGCACCTGCCGGCGAGTACCTGACCGATCGGCTGACTGCCGAGGCTGAAAAGTTCATCGACGAAAACCGGGCCAAGCCGTTCTTTCTGCTGCTATCCCACTATGCTCCACACATTCCGTTAAAAGCAAAAGCTGACCTGGTCGCGAAATACAAGGCCGGCAAGCCCGGCGAGCAGGGCAACCCGATATATGCCGCCATGATTGAGAGCATTGACGATAGCGTCGGCCGCATTCTCCGGAAGCTCGACGATCTGAAGCTAAAGGACCGGACGGTCGTGATGTTCACTTCGGACAACGGCGGCCTGTGCGTGGTCGAGGGCCCCGACACGCCTGCCACTAGCAACGCCCCACTGCGCGAGGGCAAAGGTTTTCTGTACGAGGGTGGTTTGCGCGTGCCTCTCCTAGTTTTTTGGCCGGGCGTCTCCACGAAAGGAGCGACCGTGAACACGCCGGTGAGCGGCATCGACCTCTTCCCAACCGTACTTGAGGCTGTGGGTGCCAAAGAAATAAGCCAGGACGGCATGAGTGTCGTGCCGCTCCTGAAGGGGGACACGCTGAAGCGCGATGCCCTGTTCTGGCACTATCCGCACTACAGCAATCAAGGGGGGCGACCGGGTGACGTCGTCCGGGCCGGCAATTACAAGCTGATCGAGTTTTTCGAGGGCGGCCGCCGCGAGCTATACGACTTGAAAAAGGACACTGGCGAGTCCCGGAATCTGATCGAGGACAAGCCGGAAGTCGCCAAGGAGTTGCACGATAAGCTGGAAACCTGGCGAAAGGAGGTCGGCGCTAGCCCCATGAAGCCGAATCCGGATTACGTCCCCAACCCCCAGGCAAAAGACGGCGTCATTTCGTTGGAAGCCCGCACGGCGGAAGTCCAGGGATTGCAACTCCGCTATGAACCGCAGCCGCACAAGAACACACTCGGCTATTGGACGCGCACGGAAGACTGGGCCTCGTGGGAATTCACGGTCACGAAGCCGGGTGTGTTTGCGGTTGAAGTCCTGCAAGGCTGCGGCAAGGGCCAGGGTGGAAGCGAAGTTGAGGTGTCAGTTGGCCAACAAAACCTGGGATTCACGGTGGAGGACACCGGCCATTTCCAAAATTTCAAAGCCCGCGAAATCGGCAAGCTGACGCTGGACCGAGCAGGCCGCTACACGCTAACCGTCAAGCCAAAGAAAAAGGCAGCCGCGGCGATCATGGACCTGCGCTCCATTACGTTGAAACCGCTGGACAAATGAGGATCTCATTTTTGTTTCTTCTGCGCTGCCAGATATAACCCGAGCGCGTCGAGCATGGCCGCCAATTGAGTTGGTCGGGATTTCATCGTCCCGGCCATGGCCTTGAATGTCTTCTCCGCTTGCACCTTGTATGTTTCGTCGCCTGTTTTCTCCCACAGTCGAACAAGGTTGCGTGCGGCAATGCTGTTGCCGCTCGGCTGGGCGCCATCGTACTGGTCCTTTGCCCGGGCGAATAACTTCTCCTGGTCGTTGGCGGTATAGAAAAACGCGCCGCCCTTGGGGTCAGCATGGAACTTGATCATCAAGTCCGTGAGTGCCTTGGCCTCTTGCAACCAGCGTTTGTCGCCGGTCGCATCGTGCAGACACAGGAGCCCGTGGGTGAGGAATGCATAATCGTCAAGGTAGGCGTTGATCCGCGCTTCGGGCTTTTGGCCGGGGGCAGCGCCGTAAGTGCGTAGAAGGCGGCCATCCTTGGTTCGCAGGTTGGTGAGCACGAAATCGGCGGCCTTTTCAGCCATTGCGATTGCTTTTTTGTCGTCGAGCGCCGCGCCCGCGATCGCCGCGCCAGCGATCATCTCGCCGTTCCAGGCGGTGAGAATCTTCGTGTCGAGGAACGGCCGCGGCCGGCGGGCGCGGGCAGCGAACAGCTTTTGGCGCGGCACTTGCAGCTTGGCGTCGAGCTGCTCTTCCGTGATTCCCAGGTCGCCCGCTCGGTTGGCGAGTGTACGCGGCAAAGTCAAAATGTGGTATTTCGACTCGAAATTGGGCGATTCGCTGAGGGCATACACCGTTTTGATCAGCTTGGCTTCGTCCTTGTCGGTCAGCTCGGCATCGACGTCCTTGTCGCTCCAGACGTAGAATTTGCCTTCCTCGCCTTCGGAATCGGCATCCAGCGCGGAGTAGAAACCGCCATTGGGCGCGGTCAACTCGCGCTCGACGAATGCCAGCGTTGCTTGAAGCACACGTTTGTACTGCGGCTTTTTCGTCTCCCGGTAAGCGCGCGCATAGATCTCGCAGAGTTGGGCATTGTCGTAGAGCATCTTCTCGAAGTGCGGGACCGTCCAGGTACGCTCCGTGCTGTAGCGATGGAAGCCGCCGCCGAGTTGATCGTAGATGCCGCCGCGAGCCATCCGATCCAGCGTCGTCTGCACCATCTCGTCGACTTCCTTCGACTTGGTGCGGGCAGCCTCGGCTTGCAGCAATGTCAGATACGGCGGGATGGGAAACTTGGTGCCCTTGAATTTCTTGGCGGGACTACCGAACCCGCCGTATTCTTTGTCGAATTCGTCCTTCAGCGCGTCGACTGCACCGGTCAGCAAGTCGCGGTCCAGGTCGACCAGAGCCACGCCCCGGCTTTCGCCTCGCAACGCCTCGGTCGTGGCCCTCGCCAGCTCCTCGGCTTGTTTTGCCACGTCGTCCGGTGCCTTTCCCTGAGCCTCCTTGATGGCCTTCAAAATGCTTTTGAATCCGTGAATGGTCCGGCCATCAATCTCCTTGTCGTCAGGCGGCCAATAAGTGCCGCCGACTATCGGCTTGGCGTCCGCGGTAAGAAACATCGACAGGGGCCAGCCGCCGTTGCTGCCACTGACATTCAAGGCCGTCATGTAAACGTGGTCGATGTCAGGGCGCTCCTCGCGATCGACCTTGATGCACACGAAATTATCGTTGAGCAATTTCGCTACGGCATCATTTTCGAATGACTCGCGCTCCATGACATGGCACCAGTGACACGAGCTGTAACCGATCGAGAGGAAGACGAACTTGCCCTCCTTTTTCGCCTTTGCAAATGCATCGTCGCCCCAGGGGTACCAGTCCACAGGATTGTGGGCGTGCTGCAGTAGGTAGGGACTGGTTTCCCTGGCAAGGCGGTTGGTGTGCTTTTCCTTAACAGGCTCTTGCTTCGGCTTGTCGTCGTTCGCACATACAAAGGCGGCCAGCGTGAGCAGCGCACCCAGTGGTAGAATGCTGCGCGAAAGGCGGCGGGTCGTCATGGCTGCGTCCTTGGGAGCTGCATAGAAGGGAAAGCGAACTGGTACGCGACTTTCCTGGCTAGCGCGTCGGGTTGGTGACAGCTACTTGCCACTAACCCGATGCGCGAGCGAGGGAAAATATGCGGCCTCGCTCGTGCGTCGGAACAATTCACGACGTTACTTCGCCTCAGCCTTGAGCTTGACGTTCGAAGGGAGCAGGCATTTGCTTTCATCGCAGGCAGATAGTTGAACTGCAACCTCCAGGACCGCCGTGTCTTCCTTCCCACGTTGCACCACCGCGGTGATCTCTACTTTGCCCTCGTAGATCCAGTAAGTGCCGGCCGTGGGATCCTTGACCTCGCGACCTGCGGGATATTTGATCTTCACGTCCTCCGGCTTAAGGTTTTTCCCGGCTTGCGACAGCTTCACGACGGTCTGAGAACCCACCATGTCTTCGTTTCGTACCGGGTTGGCGTAGAGATGCCAGGGCTGTTGAATGTCGATGGCGATCGTGACGGTCTGTAATCCCTCGGCGTTTGGTTTGTCAGCGGTGGCAGTGATCTTCACGGCATCCTTGGACTCCTTGAAATCGGCCGCGACCAAGGATGGCGCAAATAGCAGGCCAGTCGCCAGGGAAACCAGGGCGAGGCGTGCGGGGAAATGGCATCGACTCATGGCGGAAGCTCTCCTCGTGTGGGGCTAATCGGGTGTGCCCGAAAATCGGCGAAACATCTTTCCGATAATATCCTCACTCTCGGAGGAAACGCCAATAGCAGATTACTTGCATCACGCCAAGCGTTGGGCCCGCCCGCACGGCGCGCTCCAATTGCCACGGAAACTGCAGAAGTTACGGCTTTCTCTTCCAGTACGAGATCACCACGCCCGATTTCGGCCCGGTCTTGAACTCTTGTGGACGATCCTCCGGCTTCATTTTCTTCATGTCCACGCTGCAGATTTTCAGCGTGTTGCCGTCCAATTCGTAGATCACGTAATAAGAATCACCCGGCTTGAAAGCTTCCGTGGGACTCGAGTCAAGCGATTCGGCTTCTTGCTGGGGTCGAGGCGAAGGAACCCTTCTCGTTTCTGTTTCTTGTACAGGTCCCCAACTTGCCCATCCGTGAATTTGTTGCCGCGAATGACAAACTCGCGCCGAGCATCGGTTGTAACGTCCTGCGGCCAAGGTGCATTACCGTCGAATTCGACCGCGGTCATTACCCAAGTCCCTTCAAGCTTCTTTAGTTCCTGCCGAACATCGATTGCAATGTCCTGCGGAACAGGTGCATTACCGTCGAATTCGACCGCGGTCATTATCCATGTCCCTTCACTCTTCTTTAGTTCCTTTTTGCCAACGCCCTCGGTCGCATCGGCTCCGGATAACACTACGAGTCCGAGGATTAGCAACCACTGCGGTTTCATAGGAACCTCCCGAGAATGCAACGGTCGTAGTGGATGGTCTAACTGGCGATTAAAGTGACTGGCGCCGGCCCGATACTGCAGTCGCTGGCACTGTCAGAGAGCCACGCGGGGTATTGCGACTGCCTCCACTTTATTGTGGGACCGCTCCGCGTTTCCCCCCGTAACGAAAAGATACCGACCTAAGCCCCTGAAATCTACCCGCATCGTTCATAACGATTCCCGGGCAGTCGGCGGACGAGCTTTTTCATCTCGAGCATCATGAGCGTTCCGCTTAATTGCGGCACTGCAAGGCCCAGTTGTTGAGCCATTTCGTCCAGTGATCGAATCTGTCCGGCGAGAAACTCCCACACGCGGCGCTGTGTCGGGTCGAGGTCAGGCGGGGGCGCTGCAGACGATTGCGGTGTCGGCGAAGCGGGGTTTGCAGCCAGTCGCGCTCGCGTCGCCATCTCCGAGACGCCATGCAACTCTTCAAGGATATCGTCGACGCCACGGACCAAAATGGCGCCATCGCGTATGAGCGCATTGGTGCCGGCACTGGCATCATTGTCGATGGCTCCCGGAACCGCGAAGACGGTCCGTCCCTGCTCCGCTGCGTGGGTTGCGGTGATCAAGGCGCCGCTACGCTCGGCCGCCTCGACAATCACGACTGCTCGCGACAGGCCGCTGATGATGCGATTGCGTGCGGGGAACATGCCGGCCTGCGGATCTTGGTCCATGCTTGCCTCGCTCAAAAGAGCGCCGGACTCGACGATTGCTTTTGCCAGGCCAGCATGCTCGGGCGGGTAAATTCGCGACAAGCCGCCGGCCAGGACGGCGATGGTACGGCCGCCCGCTTTGAGCGCGGCATCGTGGGCGACGCCGTCGATCCCGCGCGCGAGACCGCTAACAATCGTGAAGCCCGCGCGAACCAGGCCGGCGGCCAGTCGCGCGGCCGCGCGGCGGCCGTAATCCGTGCAATGCCGCGAGCCCACAATGCCGACCGCGTTGGCGTCCTGGGTTATCAGGTTGCCACGAAGGTAAAGCAAGTGCGGCGGGTCGTCGACAGACGCAAGTGGGGGAGGGTAGTCGGGCGTGCCCAGAATTAGGAGTCGCGTTTGATGTTTTTCAAGCAATTCCAGCTCGGCGGCTACATTGACCTGGCCTATTGCTCGGGAAAGCTTATCGGCCAACTTTGAGCCGATTTGCGGAATCTCACACAACTCGGCGGGCGAGGCCGCGAGCGCCCGTCGAGCGGTACCGAAATGGGCCAGGAGGGCGCTCGTGAGGCGCGGCCCGAGCCCGGGTGTGAGTTGAAGGGCCAGCAGATCGCGGGTTTCGTCGTCCAACAGCACCGACATGGGCAGGGCGTCCCCGAATGGGTTAAGGGGGGTCAAGGAATCAAGGATTGCAATACGTGCAAAACCGCGGTTTCGGGCACGTGGTCAAACAAATCTACCGTACCGAGCCGGACCGGGAGAACAAATCGCATTTTGCCGGCCACCGCCTTCTTGTCCTTGCGCATCGCGGCCAGAAGGTCGTCCACGGGCCAGCGACCAGGGACTGTCGGTAAGCCGAATTCGTCCAGTAGTTCGCGCTGTCGCTCCGTAACGGCGTGCTCGATCAATCCGCGGGCCTCGGCAAGGCGGCTGGCGCAAACCATTCCGATTGCCACTGCCTCGCCGTGGAGCAAGGCGCCGTACCCGGCCACGGTCTCGAAGGCGTGCGCGAAGGTATGACCGTAATTCAGCATGGCGCGCAGGCCCGTGAGCTCGCGCTCGTCCTTTTCAACGACATTTGCTTTCAGCCGGCAACTGCGAGAGACAATATGGCGTATTGCATCAGGATCACGCTCCAGCAGCTCCTCGATGTGGTTTTCGAGAAAGATGAATAGCTCCGGATCGAGGATGACACCGTATTTCACGACCTCTGCAAGGCCGCTGCGGTATTCGCGGTCCGGTAAGGTGGTCAATACTTCAGCGTCGATCCAAACACCGATGGGTTGGTGGAAGGCGCCGATCAGGTTTTTGGCAACCGCATGGTTGACCCCGACCTTGCCGCCCACGGAACTATCGACCATGGCAAGCAGCGTGGTTGGCACCATCAATAGCGGCAAACCCCGCGCATAGGTCGCGGCCACAAATCCGGCTAGGTCCCCAATGACGCCGCCGCCGACGGCAACCACGAGAGTGTTGCGATCCGCTTCGACCTCAGCAAGACGATCATACAAGTGGGCGGCCACGGAAAGGCACTTGTGCCGCTCTCCGGACGGCAGCACGGCAGTGAGCGGCTGAATGCCCGCGTGCACCAGGGCGTCGGCGACACGGTCGGCGTGTTCGCTGACATGTTCATCGCACACAACCAGTGCGCGCATGGCCGTCGCGCGTTCCCGGACAAAGGACGTCAAGCTCGAGCCGCCGGTCCCGGCAATGGCAATGTCGTAACTCCGGGGGCCCAGGTCGACACGAACGAATAAGGACAAGCGACGCCCTCGTGATTGGATTGGATATCATCCGGCGACCCGGGAGCCAGGCAGAGGTCGCAACAGCTTCATGTCCAGGATAATGGCGAATTGACGGAAAGGCTAGTAGGTCCGGCGCGGCCAGCCGTACATTGCGTGTTTCACGCGAGACTCGATTGTCCCCATCTTGCAGGCTCGCCCGCAGGGCGATACAGTGGAATCGGATTGCGACATCATTTCTTTCGGCGGGCGACGGACATGGCGGCGGGCGACGAAGCGATTTGCGTCGTGATCGGGCGGACCCGACACCAAATGGTCCAAATCGAGATCCAGGAAGCGGCCAAACAAGGCGCCAGGCTGATCGAATTGCGGCTGGACTACCTTGCCAAGGCGCCCGACTTTTCACGCCTGCTGGTCGACAAACCGTGCCCGATGATTGCGACCGTCCGCCGCATCACCGATGGCGGCAAATGGAATTCGGGCGAGGAGGCCCGGAAGACCTTACTGCGCCAGGCCATCGTCGCCGGGTTCGACTGGGTGGACATCGAAACCGACGTCGCCGACTCCATCCCGCGCTACAAGGAGGTCAAGCGCATCATCAGTTATCACAACACGCGCGAGGTGCCGCAAAACCTTAAAGAGATCCACGAAAAAATGTGTGGGCAGGATGCCGACGTGGTCAAAATCGCAGTCCGTGCGCATCACCAGGGCGACAATCTGCGCGTCCTGGATCTGCTAAAAAACCCCAAGAAGCCAACGGTTGCACTTTGCATGGGCGACGCCGGCACGCCGTCGCGACTGCTGGGGCCCCTTTACGGCACTCCTTTCACCTATGGCGCCTTTAACAAGGAACGCGGCATCGCCCCCGGATTGCTTTCGTTTTCGGACTTGAAACATGTCTACCACTACGAGCACATCAACCCTGAGACCAAGGTTTACGGCGTGATCGGCGATCCGGTAGCACACAGCCTCAGTCCGCACTTGCACAATGCCGTGTTCCGGCGCATCGGCATCAATGCGGTGTACCTGCCGTTCCGAGTGCCGCGCAGCGAATTAAAGGCGTTTCTGGAGTCGTTCGAGCGCATTCCCGTGCATGGATATAGCGTTACCATCCCCCACAAGGAAGCGGCGGCCGAGCTGGTCAAGCGACACGACGCGACAGTCGAAGAAACGCACTCGGCCAATACCCTTGTCCGCAGCCCGGACGGGACGTTCACCGCCTACAACACCGACTATCAGGCGGTTCTTGAAACGCTTCGGGCAGAGCTGCCGCTGACGCCGGATGGCGACCGGCCAATCCTCGGATCGAAGGTGGTAATTGTCCTTGGTGCGGGCGGCATGGCGCGGACGGTAGCCCACGCACTGCACCGCGAACACGCGGTGGTGACAATCGCAAGTCGCACGCTCGAACGAACGCAGAAGCTTGCGGCCGAAGTCGGCTGCCGGCAAATGGAGTGGGAAGCCCGGCACAGTAGCGTCGCCGACATCGTAATCAATTGCACGCCGGTGGGAATGCATCCCAACGTCGACGAGTCGCCGATGCACCCTAGCTATTTCCGAACCGGCCTCACCGTTTTCGACACGGTCTACACGCCGGAGACTACCCTGCTGATCAAGGAGGCCCGGCATCGCGGCAGCCATACCATCACCGGTGTCGACCTGTTCGTACGCCAGGCCGCCTTGCAATTCGAGCTGTTTACCGGAGTGCAGGCGCCGGTCGACAAGATGCGGCTGGTCATCCGCCGACTGCTGTCGCCGGTGACGATCAAGCCGACCGAGGAAATGCCGAGGGGGGACGTGCCCTCCACTGGCATCCGGGAGGCGCCGTGATTTTCCTGGTCGGCTATCGCGGCACGGGCAAGACCACGGTTGCGCGCCTTCTGGCCGAAAAACTCGGCTGGCCCTGGCTCGATGCCGACACGCTGCTGGAACAAACCCATGGCAAGACCATCCGGGAGATTTTCGCCATGGAAGGCGAAGAGAGCTTTCGCGACAAGGAAGAGGCAATTCTGCATGATCTCAGTAAGCTAAACCAACATGTGATTGCCACTGGCGGCGGCGTTGTGTTGCGCGCGACCAACCGGGAGAGATTGCGAGCGTCCGGCTGGGTCGTGTGGCTAACCGCCGACCCGGAGACCATCCATCGGCGCTTGCAGAGCGACGCCACGACATGGGATCGGCGGCCCGCCCTCACGACTGCGCT
>Ga0206872_10162_pt1 | contig 19524 bp, 9 predicted proteins | sample Alteio_BWOrgCont_34_FD_152906 | JGI IMG/M metagenome (GOLD analysis project Ga0206872, IMG submission 152906) | Enriched cells from forest soil in Barre Woods Harvard Forest LTER site, Petersham, Massachusetts, United States -... | ecosystem: Environmental > Terrestrial > Soil > Temperate forest >... | reverse complement strand
GCAACAAATAGGACGGATGATACGTGCAGAGAACGGGAATGTTCCGATACTCGTAAAACCGGCCGCGCAGCTTCCCGATCGTCACCGTCGGCCCCAGACCTAACAGGAACCGCGCCGCGGACGCACCCAACGTGCAAATGAACCGTGGCCGCACCAACTCCAGTGTTCGTTCCAACCATTCCTGGCAGTTGGCCGCCTCCTCCGGTTTGGGCGCTCGGTTGCCCGGGGGCCGACAACGGAGGATATTGCAAATGTAAACCTCCTCCCGCTTCATACCCGCGGCACTGATGATGCGATTTAGAAGTTGCCCGGCAGCGCCGACGAAGGGCTCACCTTGCAAATCTTCGTCGCGGCCGGGAGCTTCTCCAATGAAACATACGTCCGGCCCAATACTCCCCACGCCAAAGACCGTCTGGGTCCGAGTCGACGCGAGTTCTTTGCAGCGAACGCATCCGCTTACCTGTTCGGCCAAGGTTTTCAGCGCTACTCGACGCTGGTCGATTCCCGCCACCCCGTCGTTGACGTCTGGCAATGCTTCGTGCGGAAGCGGATCAGCAATCGCCGGCGTCCCAGGCATCTGGATGGGGCCCGCCGGAAGGAATTCAATGCCAGCCGAGCGGAGGCTTTCGAGCCGCTGTCGCATCTGCCGTGCAGCCTTCGCCGCGTTCATCACACTTTCTTGTTCCATCCACCTGCCCTCCGCCAAATGTCCCATATGATGAAAACACTGCACCACCACGACCCGGACTGCGCCGTGAGGTATCCTCAATGCCAACTCCGAACACGTTTACCCTCGGCCTGATTCAGATGCGTTGCGAGCCGGATGTCGACGCCAACGTCGACAAGGCCATCAATGCCATTCACAAGGCCGCCGACTCCCAGGCGCAGATCATTTGCCTGCCCGAGTTGTTCCGCTCGCCTTATTTTTGCCAGCGACAAGCGCCGGAGGTGTTCGACCTGGCCGAACCGATCCCCGGACCGACATCCGAGCGCCTTGCGGAAGTGGCCCGCGAAACGACTACGGTGGTCGTCGGTTCCATTTTCGAGCGCCGCGCTGCCGGCGTCTATCATAACACCGCGGTCGTTTTTGATGCCGACGGGACCCTTCTTGGCCTGTATCGCAAGATGCACATACCCGACGATCCGCTTTATTTCGAGAAGTACTACTTCACGCCCGGCGATGTGGGATTCCGTGTCTTCAACACTCACTACGGCCGCGTGGGTGTCCTGGTGTGCTGGGACCAGTGGTTCCCGGAAGCAGCCCGTTTGACGGCTCTCCAAGGCGCGGAGGTGATCCTTTACCCGACGGCGATCGGCTGGCACCCGAGCGAAAAAAAGGAGCACGGGGACGCCCAGCACGACGCGTGGGAAACCGTGCAGCGCGGGCACGCCATCGCCAATGGAGTCTATTTGGCCGCGGTCAACCGGGTCGGCCATGAGGGGCCAGCCGAGTCCGGCCTCCAATTCTGGGGTAGTTCATTCGTGAGCGATCCGTTCGGAATGCTTCTGGGCCGAACGACCTACGATCGTGAAGAAGTGCTGGTCGTGCCGTGCGAGCGAGCCCGCCTGGAGGACGTCCGCCGCAACTGGCCCTTCTTCCGCGACCGGCGCGTCGACGCCTATGGCGAGATGCAAAAGCGTTGGGGAGGCATGTAGCTTGACGATTTCACCGTTTGGGAGCGCGGCCTCGGCGCCAACTTTTTCGGATGATTTCTTGCGAGTTGCTTGACTTCGCTTGCGGTCGCGGTACATTCATCTTCGTCCCGCCGGTGTGACTTCGGTGACTGGGCGACGCCGATGGCGCACGGCGGGACACTTTTTTTCGCACTTCAATTCGTGTCCGTTCCAAATCTCAGGCAATCCGAAGCAAAAAACGGCATTCGCCGCTGGTCTGTGGCGTTTGCGCGAACCACACAGGAGATAGCATCGCAATAGTCGATTACACGTTCTGGGGTTGTTGCGGGGCCAGCGCAGGCTTTTTGGAATTGCGAAAAGTGACGGGAGTGGCCGCGGTGAAGTTGGTCCGTGGCTCACGCTGGTGCATGAGAACAATGACCATGAATGTGAAATGGGCTAAATTGCCGGCCATGACGAAGATGTGGAACAGGGCGTGAGCATCGAACCAGCGGGCGTTAAACGTGGGCCAATTGCGGACATTGATGACCGCTCCAATGGTGTAGAGTAGGCCGCCGATCCAGATGAGGCTTACTTGCCGGTGCGATAAATGCCGTGCGAGCTGGAAATAGGTGACGATGCCGATCCACCCCATGATGAGATAAAACGCGGTCCGCACTGCCAGCGGTGGCTGTGCGATCAGGCGAATTGTAATGCCGGTTGCGGCCAAGGCCCAAATCCCAACCAACAAGCCGCCGCGCCACCGGCCGCGCAGGCCGAGGATTGCAATCGGCGTCACGGTGCCGGCAATCATGACGTAAATGCCAATGTGGTCCATCTCGTCGAACGGCGCAACCATCGAGGCGGGTGCCGCATGAAATAGAAAGCTGCCCAGCATGCAGAACATCGTGCTCAAGCCGAAAACGAGCATGCTGAACTGCGTCACGGGCCGCTGCCTGCTCAACCATAGGAGCAGAATCGTCCCCGGAATGGCAAGAACCATCCAGGCGAAATGCGTCCAGGCGCTGGTCGGCTCTCGAACGATGAACCAGTCCATTTTGTCCCTGCTTACCGATGGCCATGCCGTTCAAGGTTGGCATGTAACCGACCGTCCGATCAGCCACAAGGGCAATTAATTATACGCCAATACGGAGAACGACCGGCCATCCTCAAGGGCAACCAGATGGCGTAACGCCTGACAGCGTACTTCCATCACAGTGCAAAGGTTGTGCCCGACTGGGGTAGCTGGGAAGTCAGGATTGATGCCTGGCCTGGGTGCCTACAATGCCTAATAGAGGCCGGCTTTAATAAATGCCGATCATGTGTTTGTGCTGATCTTTTCTTTGCGAGGAGTTCTCATGAATCTGGAGCTGAAGTACTGCTCGATGTGAAACTACGAGCCCCAAGCCGTCAGTTTGACGCGCAAGTTGCTCGATACTTACAAACAGCAAATCAAAGAGCTGAAACTAATCCCCAGCAAGGGCGGATGTTTCGAAGTAACCGTCAATGGCAAGCTGCTGTACTCAAAGCTTGCCACCGGCCAGTTCCCCGATGAGAAATGGGTGGTCGACCAGGTGCGTGAGGCGTGAGGCGTGAGGCGTGAAGTGAGGGGCGTGAGGCGTGGAGCGTGAGGCGTGGACCGTGGGGCGCGAGAGCGAGGGACTCGGCGCTCACCTCTTGCCTCTCGCACCTTCATCTCACGCCTCACGCCTCACGGTCCACGCCTCACGCTCCACGCCTCACACATGCAATTCCCTGGCAATTGGCTTCCAATCGGTTATTCTTGATGGACGGGTCGCCCCGGCTCCGCCAGATTGAGGATTGCCATGAACAAGTCACTGCTTGGGGTCGCATGCGCCGCTGTTCTCGTGACCTTGCTAAACCGCCCAGTGTGGGCCGCGGATACCGACGCGGTAAAACGGGCCATCGATGCCGGCGTGGCCCACTTGAAGCAGACGCAAAACATGGACGGTTCGTGGGGAACGACCCCTGGTCGATTTAGCGGTGGTGCGACAGCCCTTGTTGCTCTGACGCTCCTTGAGTGCGACGTGCCGCCGGACGATGCCCAGATCAAGAAAGCCGCCGAATATGTGCGCTACTTGTCCGTAAACCAGAACAATACCTACTCGATCGCGCTGTCAATCCTTTTCCTCGACAAGCTGCGCGAACCCGGCGACGTGCCGCTCATCGAGTCTTTGACCGTTCGCCTGCTGGCGGGCCAGAGTTCGCAGGGCGGCTGGACTTACGAATGCCCGACGATCTCGGACCAGGAAGTCCAGCGGCTCACGGATATCCTCAAAAACCGAACCGAGTTGGTAGGCAAACGCGAAGTGCCCAAGGGCGACGATCCCAAGCGGTCGCCCAAGGACCTACCGAAGGAGATCGTAGGCCAAATCGCGCTGGTGAACCGGGGCCAGCCGATTGGCCGGTCCGTCAACGACGGTCCTGTCCGAATGATCCGCGATGACAACTCCAACACCCAATTTGCGACTCTGGCGCTTTGGGTCGGCCGCCGCCACGGGCTGCCAGTCGATAAAGCGGTCGGCCTAATCAATCTCCGATTTCGCACTACCGTGAATCCGGACGGCGGTTGGGGTTATGTTCCTACTGTTGGCCTGCCAGGCGCCCGCGGTAATGACTCGGTGGCCAGCATGACCTGTGCAGGCTTGCTGGGATTGACGGTCGCGTACGGCGTGGCAGCGGAAGTGGTCGAGGAGAAGGCCGAGGCGGCAAAGGACAAGGAGTCCAAACCCAGGACTGTCCAAGATCCCGCCAAGGATCCCGTGCTCACCCGAGGGATCGCGGTGCTCGCTACCGCAGTCGGCCAACCGACCGCCAAACTCAAGGAGATGGGCAGATCCGCCGACATTCCGAGAATCGGCGCTCGGTCGTATTACTTTCTGTGGTCTCTCGAACGTGCTTGCCTGGCCCTGGACCTGGACACCATTGGCGGCAAGGACTGGTATGAGTGGGGGTCGGAGCTAATAATTGCCAACCAGGCGCAGGACGGCAGCTGGCAAGCCGAGCACGTGATGTACCGGGCTGATACTTGTTTCGCGCTGTTGTTTCTGAAGCGTGCCAATCTCGTACGCGACCTGAGCGCGAAGATGAAGGGAAAGTTGGACCACAAAGCCCTCCGCGGCGGCGTCGGTATCGACGGCCTGAAAGAAAAGCTTGGCGGAGGCGTCGCCGGTCCCAAAGAAGGTGACAAGCCTGGCGAAGGGAAAGAGAGCGACCGTCTCGCGGCCGAGGTGGTGGAGGCCCGCGGAGAGCGCCAGACGGAATTACTGACGAAATTGCGTGATGCTCAGGGACAGGCTTCTACCGACGCGTTGGTGATCGTCATTGGGCAAACGAACGGTGACGCCAAGAAGAGCGCCCGCAAGGCGCTGGCCGAGCGTCTTGCCAAAGACGGCGCCGACAAGCTCACCGCTTTCCTAGAAGACCGCGAGGTTGAGATTCGCCGCGCCGCGGCGTTAGCGTGTGCCCTCTGTAATAGCAAGACGCATGTGCCCCAGCTCATCGCCCTGCTGGGCGATCGCGAGCAACTCGTCTCACGGGCCGCGTGGGCGGCGCTAAAGAACTTGACGAATCAGGATTTCGGTCCCGCACTCGACGCCACCGACGCTGACAAGGACAAGGCCATTAAATCGTGGCAGGCGTGGTGGGCAAAGAACGGGAAGTAATTGTTCCGCGCGCATATTAGCGCTCGGTGAGCACGCAGCGCAAGCAAGTGCATGCAATTACCCTTGCCCCCCTTGACGCCCTTGCCCAATCCCGCTCAAATGGATGCGGGCCTGCGGTCTCATTGCAAAAAACTGTAGTTGACACGATCGGCAGTTGTCGGCATAGTCCCCACCCACTTGCCTGGGGGAAAGAAGTGGTAAGTGCGGGACGCAGCTTGGTCGGACCGGTCACTGCCGGCCTGCGGCGTCGAGTGCCGACATTGCGCGGCCTCGACAAGGGGGAAAGCTCATGACGATTCTCGGCAAAATGATGGCTATTTTTGTCCTCATCCTTAGCATCCTTCAGGGTGCCCTGACCGTCATGGTATTCGTGTCCAGAAGCAATTGGGTGGCACAAAACAAACTGCTGGGCAATCAGCGCGATGTCGCCAACACGAGCGCCGCCCAGTTCCAGAAAGACGCGGACGATGCTCGGGCGGCCAGCCAGGCTTCGGAAACCCGAATGCAGGGTATCGTCGCCAAGCTCGAAGAAGAAAACAAGAGACTGGCCACGTTTAACAGCGGCCTGGAAAAGCAGCTCTCCGATGCCAAGATCGACGCAGCGCAGCAGAAAATCATAGCCACCGCGGCCCAGAACGACGCGAGACTGCGCCAGGATGACAACAAGCGAATGCTGGAGGTTATCAAGGATCGCGACGCAGTCATCGCTCAGAATGTCAACGAAATCAAGAAAGCACGCGAGGATCGCGTAACCGCCGAAATTGATCGCAATGTGATGGTCAACCGCCTCCAACAGATGGAGGCGAAACTTCGCGATGCGGTCCGAGACCTTGCCAAGCACTCGACGGCGGTGACAACGACCGTTGCCAAGACGGACGCCCCGAACCCGCCCACTGAGTCCGTGGAAGGCCTGGTGTCTGCGACTGACAACAGCGGTTTGGTCACGTTGACGATCGGCAGCGACGCTGGGCTCAAAGAAGGCAACACGCTCGAAGCCTACCGCATCGCCGCCATACCATCTCAATCGCAATATCTCGGGATGATCCGCATCCGCAGCGTCAAGCCGGACAAAGCGGTCGCTGAACCGGTGGGGCGCATGTCCGCTCCGCTCCAGCGCGGCGACCACGTGTCCAGCCGCGTCCTCGGCGGCGGTTGATCGGCTCGTCGCCCGACGCCGGTCGCAAAAACCATTTCATTTTCGACATTCGTTCCGGGGGAGACAGAGGCCATGGCCGCTCAAGCTCGAACTGCCCAGAAGCCACGTTCCGACCTTTACACCGGCTTGCTCGTATTGGCCTTCCTGGCGCAAATTGTCGGCTTCACTTTCCTGGCGATCGATTGGGCGTCGTACCCGAGCCAGTCGCCTCCCAAGGTGTCGCTCAAACCGCCAGCCGCACCCGCTCCGCAGGCCGCGCCTCAAGGCGCCCCGGTGGTTCCAGCTCAGCCCTGAAAATGCCAGTTCAGTAGGAGGCAGTCGGCACCCATGCTTTACTGCCCACTACCCACTGCCTCCTGCCCCACAACCGGCCGGTTCGTCTTGCCCCATTTGCCACAATTTGCTAGACCAAAGGCCGGTGTTGATCGTCCTTTCGTCCCGATCATTTCATCCTTGTTTGGCGGAACACGGCCATGATTCCCATTAACCTCTCCGGCAAAGTCGCACTGGTAACAGGCGTCGGCGACAACGTTGGTTTTGCCTGGCACATCGCCAAGGCCCTCCAGGCCGCCGGGGCGCGGTTAATCTTCGCCGTCCACCCACGCCTTATGGGCATCGTTGAAAACATCCTCCAGCGCGATGCCGACGCCGACACCCGCGTCCTGCCCTTCGGGGCCGGCAACCTCAAGGTTGATAAGGTCATCGCCTGTGACGTCAGCTTTGACACGATGAACGACGTCGACCAGAAAACGAAAGATGATCGCCGTTACCAGAAGCACGGTGATTACTCGATCCAGGGACTGATGACCAATGTCAAAGCGGTTACCGACACGCTTGATGTGCTCGTCCACAGCATCGCGTTCAGCCCAGAGATCAAGAACAAGGCCGTCGACACGAGCCGCAGCGCCTATCTCACTGCCCTGAGCGTAAGTGCTTATTCGTTGACCGCCCTGCTGCACGCCGCCCAGCCGTTCATGGAAAACCGGACGGACGGTGCCAGCGCGGTGGGCCTCACCTACATCGGCGGCGATCGCGTCGTGCCACATTATGGCGGCGGCATGTCCTCGGCCAAGGCAGCGTTGCAAATCGATGCGATGCAGCTTGCAAGTAATCTGGGGCCCAAGAAAATCCGCGTGAACTTGATCTCGGCCGGGCCCTACGCATCGCGCGCCGCCCGCGCCATCGGCGACATCGACCAGATGATCAGCTATGCGGCCCAACGGGCACCGTTGCAACGCGGAATCGAAGTCGAGGAGGTCGCCAACGCCGCGGCCTTTTTGTGCAGCCCGCTGGCGTCGGCCATCACCGGCGAAGTGCTTTATGTCGACTGCGGGTACAACGTGATGGGGTTGTAGTGCACTCCAACGAAGCATGCCCCGCATCGCGGTTTTCCGGTGTTGCTTCACCGATCAATCAATTCCAACGTTCCCCCATGCATGAACTGGCTGACCTGCGGACGCGTCAGAAAATCATGCGGAAATCCCAGTTCGATCTTGCTCACGTCGTCGAGCTTTTCCAACTGCTCGCTGTCCAGCTTCCAGTCCAGACATGCCAGGTTGTCCTGGAACTGGCTCAATTTGCGCGCCCCGAGGATAGGAATCACGCCATAGCGAGCACGCAGCCAGTTGAGTGCCACCTGTGCCGGTGACTTACCGATCGCATTGGCCATTTCCACGACTGTGGCCGCGATTTTTAAGTTGCGGTCATTGAGCGGCACGAAGCCGGGCGTTTGATCCAGTCGCTTCGCCTCGTCAGCGCTCCCAGCCGCCTGATTGTATTTGCCAGTGAGCAGGCCGCTCGCCAGGGGCGACGAGGCCGTTACGCCGATCTGCAACGCCGCGGCCATCGGCAACAGTTCCCGTTCCGGCGCGCGCTCGATCAAACTGTACTCGATCTGGAGTCCCACAAACTGTGTCCAGCCACGCAGCTCGGCAATCGTCGTGGCGCGAGCCACCAACCACGCCGGAAAATCCGAGACGCCTCACCTCTTCGACCGGTGTAAGGAAGTCCCACGCGTGCACCCAGTACAAATCGATGTAGTCGGTCTGCAGCCGTTTGAGACTGCCCTCCAGCGCTTGCACCATGTTCTTGCGGTGGTTGCCGCCTCCGTTGGGGTCGCCGGGCCGCGTGTTGAACGTGTACTTGGTGGCGATCACCGCCCGCTCGCGCTGGCCCTTAACGAACTCGCCCAACATCTTCTCGCTGCTTCCGTTCGTGTAGCCGTCCGCGGTGTCGAAAAAGTTGCCGCCATTTTCGACATAGGCCTCAAAGATGCGTCGGCTCTCGTCCCTGGACGAACCCCAGCCCCAATCCTCGCCAAACGTCATGGTGCCCAGGCTCAGTTCCGAGACACGCAGACCGCTTTTGCCGAGCAGTTTGTACCTCATGGCTTCTCCTTTTTCTTCTCGGGCCGGCAATGTGCAAATACCAGGTTAGCAACGTTGTTGAGTGCCAGGTCCTTCCCAATTATGATAGGGTCTATCCGGCCGAATGCTCAAAGAGCCGCGCACATGTCAGTGGTGGATGACTGCCGGACACCTCTGCGCAGCTCCTTGAGGAACTAATACCCATGGCGACCATCACCCTGGACCGCGAGGAGTCGGAGTTTAGCGACCTGCCACGCATTTGCATGCACTGCGGGCGCGAGGCGACGCGAGCAGTCCGGCACAAGTTTAAATGGTGTCCGGTGTGGACCCCTAGCCTCATTATCCGCATGATGATGACGAAAAGCCGATACGTTGGCATCCCCGTGTGCGACCGCCATGGGGCTCCCTCGGCGTGGGCTGGCCGTTGGGGGCAAGGTATTCGAGCGTCGTCCATCGGAAACGACTCGATCACGCTCACCGGCGTCTCTGATGACTTCGCGGATGCCCTGGAAGACTATCGGCGTGGGCTAGAGCCGGTTGTCCTCGACGACGAAGAGCGCGAGCAGCGCCACAAACGCCGCATTCGGGATGCCGAAGACGGTCGGCCGGTCCCCGGCGCCTCCGGCAACATGGCGCTCTGGTTAGTGCTTGGCTTGGTCATGGCAGTTCTTTGTCTGCTCTGCGGCGGCTTGCTGGCGTTGCGCATGGCCCTGCCATCGCGGCCAGCACCCACCAGCCTGTTTGTAATCCCGACGCTCCCGGCTGCCGGCCAGGTTGCACCGCGCGCGGCGCTCCCCGAGCACGTCGGCATGCTCGCTATCAGCCCCCACGCCGGCAGCCCGGGCGGCGTTCCCTGGCCGGCCCTGGCATTCACGCTTTCGAAAGAGCCAATCGTCCTGCTTTCGGACACCGATTTGGATAAAACCCTGCACGAACTTACCGTGCAGGACGGCGTCAAGCCCCGCGCTGCGGCCTTGCGCCTCGCAACTGCGTTTCCGGCGGAACGCCGCCGTGCGGAGGTCGCACACGCCCTGGAGCCGCTAACGACCGACTGGAGTGTCTTCGTTCGCCAAAGCGCTGCTCAAGCCCTATCGGTGTGGGCAACTGAAGATAGTGCACCGGCCTTGATCGCCGTTCTCAAAGACAAAGATCCTTATTGTCGACACTGGGCCATGAGAGGGTTAGCTAACCTCAAGGATGAGCGCGGCGCGGCGGCAGTTGCGCAGCGGCTGACCGATTTGAGCGACCGAAGCGAGGCGGCCGCGGCGTTGACGAAGATGGGTCCGGTCGCGGAGCAGCCGGTCATTGCTCTCGTGAGCCATGCCGACGACCGAGTCAGGATTGAGGCCTGCAATCTCCTAAAGGTGATCGGGACTCATACGAGCGAGCCCATACTTCGGAAAGTCGCTGACGAGGATAAATCGCCGCTTGTCAAGCGAGCGGCGTTGGCTGCGCTTCAAGCTGTGCAGGCCGCCACGCAAGATTCTGCTCCCCGCTGACACTCCCCCGCTGTGCGGAAGGAAACCAGTCTGGAACCTAACTAACTTACCGATTGCGCCGGCGGCGTGCTGTTTTCCAGCGCCCCAGTCGATCCGACCTTGCCCGCGCATATTTACCGGTCCGCGCCACCTGCCCCATTTGTTATAATCTAGCGTCCCAGCCCCATTCGGGAATCATCCGGCAGGAGATGCGAGACATGCTGAGCAGACCGACCGCCCTGGTTGTCGTCGCGCTCCTGTTCGGCGCGAACCTGCTGTTCGCCTTCCCCTATCCGGACCTTGAGCGCAATCCGGACGGCACTGCCAAGACGGCCCCGCCGGAGGACAAAAAGCAGCCATTGGTTGGCCCACCGGCGCCGGTCACGGGCGCCTCGAAACTCGTGGACGCGCTGCGCCTGCCGCCCGATGCCATTTTGATCCCCGCCGATCAGGCGGCGGATGTACTGAAGATGATCCCCAAGTATGTGATCCTTTCACCGGAAAAGTGGCAAAAATACCTTGATGATATCGCCCGCCTCCAGGCGCAACTCGACTCTCGCAAAAACGCGATGGCACCGAGTAGCCTCCGGCTGAAAGGCAAGCTTGCCGACGACTTGTTGACAATACAGGCACAGTTCCGCTTCGGCACGGAAGCACCCGGCACCGTCGTGAACCTTGCGTGTTCGCCGGCATTCGCCGGCGTCGGTGCCCAACTCGATGGGCGCGCACCGCTGTTGGAATGCAAAAACGGCACGTTTACCGTCCTGGTTGACAAACCCGGCGATCACCAACTCACCCTGGACCTCACCCTTCCGGCGGTGGCGCGGGGCGACGGTCGCGGTTTCGAACTGGACCTTCCGCGCGCAGCCATCACCGAGGTCGAGTTGGAACTGCCCAACGTAAAGGATGTCCGCCGCGACGATAAGCCCGTTGGAGACCGCGGCGTGGTCACCTTCGTCAATGGCCGATTCAATGCTACCCTCGGCCCAGCGGACAAACTCGACCTGCGCTGGAAGGACGCGGGCGCGACAACCAACCTGGCCCCTGTCCAGCTTGTGCAGGGAAATATTCAGGTACAAATCGACGATCGGGAGACTCTTATTCGCGCCGGCCTCACTCTGAAAGTCGAAGGCGGCCAAACCAACGCCTGGAATTTGCTTGTCCCTGTCGGCGCGATCGTCCAGGTCGCCAGAGAAGACGAATCCCGCGTCTTGCCGCAAGTTGAGCAAATGGACCAAAACCTCGTCTCATTGCGGACTCTGCGCTTGAAGGAACCGAGTGGTGAGCCGCTTAACGTTACTATCACCTTCAAGGGCCCGCCGCCGCGTGCTGGAGCGGTGGTGCCGGTAGGCCCCTACGCCGTAGTCGGCGCCCAGCGGCAGTCGGGCACCATCACCGTTAGCGGTTCGCTGAATAACCAGCGCCTTCTGTTCACCAAACGCAATGGCACCGAAGAGCTACGCCAGGCCGACGACGACCCGCGCCCAGTCCTAAAGGCATATCGCTATGCTACCGTCGCCTTGACGGATAAGCCGCAAGCCGCCGTGGGACCCGCTTCGCTGTCATTGCTGGACATCGAAGCCGAAAGCATCCATGGTTTGATCGAGGCCCAGGTGGCTCATGGACTACGGCTGCAGCGCGACGACAAAGGGCGTCGTTTCTGGCACTGTAAAACCACCATCGAAGCCCGGCCTATCCGCCCCGGCGCCGACCACGTCGACGTCTTGATGCCACCTGGCTGTGCATTCAACGAGGCGGTGGGGCCGTCGCCGGCAGCGCTGATCCGCCACATCGAAGCCGACATCCCGCTGGTGGCCCCTTCGTTGGGAATGGGGGCCGCCTCTGCAGCGGTCTTACCCCAAATCGAGCCCGATGCGTTGTCCCATGTCCTCCGACTCAACTTTGGCGACCAGCCAAAACCGTTTTTCCTTACTATCGAGGTGGACTTCACTTCCCCGGTAAATGAATCGGGTGAGGCAACCCTGCTGCTGCCCCGGCCACTCGGCATGCCCGACCGCGGCGGTCAAGTGACCGTGGCCGCGCAAGAAGACGTCGAGCTATTGCCGCCGCGCGCAGATACCGGTGCTTTGCGGCTTGAACAAGGCGACCTGCAACAACAGATGTTGCGCTCCGACCGCTTTCCAGAGCAAGTGCACATTCACTGGCAATTGCAACGCCCTCGAGTCCGAACCTCCGCCCTGATCGATCTGACCTTCACGCCGCGCGAGGTTATGGTGCACCACCGACTGCGTTATCACTTTCCAGGTGCCGTGCCGTCCCAGGTGGCGGTTGTTGTTCCCGAAGAGGTTGCGTCGCAATTCCATGTCGTCGGCAACTCCGATATTGTCGACGTCGCCAACCCGCACCTTCGCCTCATCTCGATTAAACCACCATCCGCGAAAGAGGAGCCTGCGACATTGGAGTTGGAGTATTCATTTCCGTTGCCCGCGCGGGAAGCCGGTGAGCCTTTCGCCGTGCCCCTGGTGGTGCCGGACCAGATCGCCCTGGGCGATACAAAGGTTCGCGCGTGGGGCGACCTGGGGGCGACACCGAGCATGCCGCCCGCACACGCCGGCTGGGCCGAACAAAGCATCGAAGTTGTCAAGGACAATCCGCGTCTGCCGGCGCTGGTCTTACTCGCTCACTCACCGGACGCCGCGCTCTCGCTCCGGTTGGACGAGCCGCCCGGCGGTGGTCTCCAGCCGGCAGCGGTGCTGGTTGATCGGGCGTTGATCAGGGTCAGCGTCAGCGAGTCCGGAATGGGCTTTCGAGCCAGTTTCCTGCTGACGCAACTGGCCGCACGGGACGTCGATATCGAGTTTCCCGCACCGGTCATTGGTCTCCAGCCGCGGGTGCTGCTCGATGGGAAGGAAGTTGAAAAAGACGTGGTGGACGAAAGCGGCCGGAGAGCGGACGGCGGGCGCTTCGCTCGGCTGCGGCTCAGTCCCAGTTTAGTTCGCCGCCCCGTGGTGCTCGAGATCTCCTACCACCTGCCCCCCGGCCGCGCGGCCGCCGGCCCGATGCAGACCACCTTGCAGCCGCCGGTGATCCATGGCGACACGGGCCATGCGCAAATCCGTTGGCTAGTTGCGTTGCCTTCCAACCTCATCGTCCTCGGCCCCGAAGGCGGCCCCGGCTCGGATTTACAGTGGAGTTGGCAGGGGTGGCTGCCAACTCCCCGATCATCGCTGAACAGCGCCGACCTCGAACGTTGGTTTGCCGATGGCTCAGATGCATCGCAGCACGACAACGCTGATGTTTTCGTGCCCAGCTTCGTGTGCGTTCGCAATAGCTTGGACCCAGTCACCCTCTTCCACGCACCGCGACAAGCTTGGCTATTGGTCTGTTCGTTGGGTCTGCTAGCGTGTGGCCTGGGCCTGTTCCTCTTGATCCGTCCCGCCGTCGGCAGTGAGAACTCGTCGACCACAAACTGGGTTGGAGTCACGGCGACGGCTCTCCTCGTGCTGGTTGCAGCGGCAGTCGTAGGCCAGTTCTTTTTGCCAACGCTGATGGCGGCTGTGTTATACGGCTGCCTTCCCGGCCTGGCCGTATTGGCCGTTGCGCTCGCAGCCCATTTACTTTTGCACGAACGCCACCGCCGGCAAATCGTTTTCCTGCCTAGCTTTGCCCGCGGCCGCCGCGGTTCGAGCATTGTTCGTCGCCAGGGTGGTCCAACTGTGGGCCCACGCTCATCGTCCGGGCCGGTGGTCCACGGCGAGCCTTCTACGGTAGACCTGCCTCCGGCGGCCAGCAGCAATCCCCGGCCTTTGGGCGACCTGCTCCGCACAGAGGAGGCCGGCAGCAGCAAATGATCGGGATAGGCATCGGCAAAAGGTTTGACCCAATGCTCTCTAACACGAACCGCACCAACGACGTCCTGACGCCGCCGCTCTGCTGTGCGTTCGTTGCGCTGAGTTTGCTTCTTTTAGCCTCCGCTTTATGCCTTTCCGCCGGTGAACCACCCGACCTGCCGTCGATCCAGCGCGTCCTCCTGTCGGAAGAACAGTTTACCAAGGAGATGCAACAGCGCGTGCAACAGCATGCCCTCGTAAAACTTTCGCGCCCTGATTTCGAGGACTTGCTGCAAAGGGCGGCAAAAACTCAAGCCGCGAAAAACCCGCCTCGGCTAGTCGAGTCCCGTTACCGCGCCAAGCTCGTGGAAAACGCCGGTCTTGCCGGCACTTGCCAGTGGAAAATCCTTTATCCCGGCACCGGACCCGCGTTGCTTCCTCTGCAACCATTGAACATCGCCCTGGACAAACCGCGCTTCGAGAACCGCGACGCCTTGATCGCGGATTTCGATGGCAAGGGGCCGGCCCTGCTTGTCGATGAGGGTGGCGAACATTCCGTTGCCGTGGACTGGTCGGCCCGCGCCGATGCCCGGCCGGAAGGACTTTACTTCGTGCTCGAACTCCCGCCTGCGCCGGTCGAAGTCTTGGAGCTCGAACTTCCCGCCGACCGAGAGGCCTCGGTCAGCGGCGGGGTGGTTTTGTCCGGGCCATTCCCGGCTGAGGCCGCCGACCACCGCCTATGGAGAATCGCCTGCGGCGGGAGACCCGGCGTAAACTTGTGGGTCCGGCCTATCCGCCCGATTGCCGCAGGCGGCCCTGCACTCTTTGTTCGCCAGCACACCGTACAAACACTGCGTCCCGACGGACTCACTGCCGTGTACCAGTTTGACCTGGACGTTACCCGGCCGGGGGTGCGACTGCTGGCTTGCGAGATTGACCCGGAATTGCGACCCACGGAGATCGTCGTCGACAACCTGGAAAAATCGGATCTGAAGCAGGGCACTGGTGGCGCACCGTCTCAATTGCTCTTAACTCTGCGTGAGCCCCTGCCAGTTGGGCAGCAAACCCTGCGTATCCGGTGCCTGGCGCCGCTCGGCCACGTCGTAGTTTCCAAGGGAGCGGTGCAGGAGGGACGTCCGACGGCGTGGACTAGCCCGGGGTTGCGGTTACTTCAAATCGGTTTCCAACCCGGCGCGGCCGAGCCACTGGCCCGCGTCGTGCCACGAGGTGAGACTCTGGAAATCCGCTGCCATCCAGACGTTCGGTTTGAGGATTGGCTACCGGGCGCCTTCCGGCTCACCGACGCGGGCTCGCGGGCCGATGTCGATGGCGCAATCCCTTATCACGTGCTGACACTCCAGGGCGGCGGTATCGAGCCGGAGGTCGTCCCGGCCAGCAAGGGGCCGCCGCGGCCAACGGCCCGGGTTGTAACCGGTGGCGTCGACTTCCGCGCCCGTCAGGCGGCTTGGTGGCAAATCGGCGACGACCACATGTCGCTGACTTTGCAAATCACCTACGAAGTGGTCCAGGGCCAGCTGTTTCAACTCGCCGTACAACTGCCCGCGGGCTGGGACATCGAGGCAGTCGAGTTGAATCCCAGCAGACAATTGCGTAACTGGAATATCGTCCAGGAAAAAGGCAGTGCCACTTTGGTGGTGGAACTGGAACGACCGTTGACGCCCACCGACGACAGGCGTCGCGACAAGGCGGGCCAACCAGAGGGCGCCCTCCCCCGCCTCCGCGGGCCGACGTTGACCGTGCGCCTTAACAGCGCCCTCCATGACGGACCGGACAGCCGTGCTTTGCCCTTTCCTGACGCGGCCCCACTAGGCGCCCGACTGCGCGAAGGCTCGTTGGCTATCGACGTCAGCGATGTGTTCCGGCCCAAAATGAACGTTTCCGAGGCCGAAACGGACCCAGCCCAGGAGGAAGGACCTTGGGGGTTTCAGGGTCCGGAACACTTATTCACGTACGCTGGCCAACCCATTCACGGCTTCTTGCAACTGGCGCCGCTCTCTCCGCAGTTCCGGGCCCGGTGTACCAGCGACGTCTACCTCACCGCCGACCGCGTGGAAACCCGGCTCCTCCTGGATGTGGAAGCTGGTAGCGTTAACGAAGTGGTATTGTATGTTTCCGGTCCCGCGCCCAACGGCCTGTCGTGGCGCGTCGAATCCGGCAACGCTCAATTGCGCCATGTGCAACGCGTCTACCCCGCGGAACTCGCAGTCCTGGCCACGGCACGCTGCCTGACCGATGTCGCCACCGCGCTGGCCGGGGCTGGCGGCGAGTACTGGCGGCTGACCTTCCTGCGGCCCTTGCGAGGCCACGACCCCATCGTGCTGCACACCAGTCGACCGCTTGCCCCGCATGACGGGCGTTGGGAACTGCCCTTGCCGGTCGTTCTCAATGCCGCCCGAATGGAAGGCGAGGTAACCCTGCACCAGACCGGCGCCAATCGACTGGCGCTCGAGATCGTTGGACTGCGCGAGGTACTGCCTGCAGTCGCGCCGCCAGGCCGCGTTCAAGGCGGCTCGCCGTCGCGGACATTCCGCTACGCGTCGGCTGGCCAAGCGCCATTCCTGCGCGGCCCATTGCCGCCGCGCCTCGCCAAAGCCGCCGCTCTTGTCGAGCGCGCCGAATTAACGACCTACCTTCAGGCCGGCGGTGCGCTGGAACACCACTTCAGTTTTGACTTGGCAAACTGGACCGCGCCGGTGTTGTCGCTGCCCCTGCCACCCGGCAGCCGCCCGTTGATCGTCCGCGTCGATGGCCGCTGGTTGCCGCAGCCTGTGTCGACCACGAACGGCGCGGGCCAAACGGTGCTTCAATTACCCGTGCCGGCTGCTGCCGAGGGAGCCCACCGCTTCGTAGTAGTTTACGCGGCCGATGGCGTTCCCTGGACTTTCTGGACTGCGGTCGACGCGCCAAGGCCGGAATTGCCCGCGGAGCCGCTCGCTTACCGTCATATCTGGCGCCTGCCACCTGGCACCAGTCCACTCGAGGAACAGTCTTATCGGCGGTTACCTGGTCCGGGTGAGGGATGGGAACCCTTCGATCCGCGGCACTGGCCGCAGGACGGCTGGCCAATCTTCAGTGCCACACCGTGGCTTGGCTCGCCTGCAGAAAGCGATGCCGGCCAAATGCAGGCTTTGGCCGACGCTGTCCAGGCGCTGCGTGCACGATCCGCAGGTTCCAAGCTTTCGCTGGGAGCTGCGCTGGAGCAAACGGCTTCCCTGCTGGCCCGTGAAGGCCGGGCGCTGGTTATCGATGCCGAGGCACTGCGGGAAGCCGGGATCACGCCGCTGACCTCGCTCGCGGTCCAACCGCTTGCTTCGAGCGAAGACCAAGCGCCGCCGTGGGACGGCTTGGGCCTGGCCGTGGTCGCAACACCTTCCAGCTTACTCCTGACAACCAATCATCAGCTGGGTGTGTGGCGCGGGGCCTCCCCATCCGAGCCAACCTCTGAAGCCGTGGCTCGTGCCGTCGCCGAGGCAGCCACTCAGGGCAGGGACGACTCAGGCCGGTTTCGCTCAGCCCTGGCGGGCGACTGGCCGGCTGTCAGCCACCCAATGGGAGCCAGCGATGACGGACTGCCCGAATGGACCGCCTGGGAAGCTGTTGCCGGCACGAATCCCGATACGGCATTGCTGATTGTGCGAGGACAGACGGTTTCTCACCTGGGGTTGAGCTTGAGCCTTACATTTGGACTTGGCATCGCATTGGTGCTTGGTTTGCTCGTGTATCGGTATCGCAATTGGGGGCGATGGCGGCAAGCCCTCCTCCTCGCCTTGCTGGCGCTTTGCGGTTTGGGCGTATTGCTTTTGCCGGCCGCGTTGCAATATCTCGCCTGGGGCCCTCTCCTGGCTGCAGCCATTGTCTTGTTCTGCTGGTACATCGCTGCCTCCGCATTCGGCCGGCCCAAAGCGGTGCGCTCCTCGCGATCGACCATGGCGGCGCCTGTTGGTGCCACCTGTCTTGTTATCTTGGTTGCGGCTGCCGGGTCACCAGGCCGCGCTACTACGTCGCCTTCGGCGGTCACCGTTTATCTCATCGGTACCGCAGTTAACCCAGAAAAGCAGGTTGTTTTGGCTCCGCCTGAGTTGCTCGAGCAGTTGCAATCGCTGGCCCGGCCAACCTGGAAAGGCGTCGGCGCCGCGTTACTGTCGGCCAACTACGACGGCAAGATTGTCGACGGCGTGGCCGAATTTGACGCGACTTATGCCGTGCACGTTTTCAGCGACGAACGCGTGACTCTGCCGCTGCCCCTCGACGGCGTGCAACTTCAGGGCGAAGTCTGGCTCGACGGAGCTGCGGCCAATCCGGTCGCCCAGGCGAGACCACAGACCGGTTTCACGATTGATGTCCGCGGCCGGGGCCGACATAAGATCGACCTCCATTTCCGCGTAGGCCTGACCGGCACCAGTGGCGATCAAGACATCCAGTTCAACGCGCCCCGCCTATTGCAGAACCACCTTCGGCTTAAGTTGCCCCCCGAGGCTAAGTTTGTCCAGGCAGTTGTCAAATACGGTGCCCAACGCATGACGGCAGACGGCGATGCCCGCGTTCTGGACGTCGACCTGGGGCGGATCGCCACTCCAGTACACCTACATTGGTTCCAGCCATCAGGCCCACAATTGCCTCCAAGTGTCCAGTTCAAAGAGGCTTACCTCTGGGATCTACGCGCTGACGCCGCCACGCTCACCGCGCTTTTGCAATACGACATAAGTGATGGACCCGTCACCGCGCTGACAATCCTGCTGCCCGCCGATCTCGAAGTCCGGGGTGCCGAAGCTCGGCGCGCCGCCGGCAGTGCCAGCTCCAATGGCGTGGTTCGGGGCATAGTTCGGTTGCGCAACTGGAAAGTAGACACCAGCGGCAACTCCCGGGCGTTGGAATTGCGATTCGCCAGCCCCGTTCGCGGTGAAGTGCTGGTACAACTCGACCTCGTGCCAGCCCTGCCTCTACCGGCGACCGTCACCCTACCCTTGCCCACCCCGCAAGGCACGCCCCAGGCCGCGGGAAGTTTTCTGGCGTACCGTGTTCAAGGATTGGAAGCGGTCCGCGCCAGCTACCTGCGTATTAGCGGTGTGCCGTTCTCCGAGTTCGCGCCATTCTGGCCGGCAGCGTCCCGTCCCGATCCGGTCACTCAGGCGGACGCTTATGTTTTCCGCCGCGAGGGCGGCCAGGGGCCGATCTTGACGCTGCGCCTGCGGCCGCAATCCATGGTCCGGGCCACTCAGGATATCGCCATTCGCTGCGCTCCAAACCAGGCGCGGATGCAGGCAACGCTTGATCTGGTCGCGCCAAACAAGGACCTGGCATTCGTCGAATGGGAATTGCAGTCGCCCCAGCCCCTTACGATCGCAGCCGTCATAGGTGCGGACGTCCAATGCTGGTCGCAAACTGGCAACCGCTTGCAAATCTGGCTTGATC
>Ga0206872_10160_pt1 | contig 19582 bp, 16 predicted proteins | sample Alteio_BWOrgCont_34_FD_152906 | JGI IMG/M metagenome (GOLD analysis project Ga0206872, IMG submission 152906) | Enriched cells from forest soil in Barre Woods Harvard Forest LTER site, Petersham, Massachusetts, United States -... | ecosystem: Environmental > Terrestrial > Soil > Temperate forest >... | reverse complement strand
TCCGGACCTCGATGTTGTTTCGGTTTGCAGTTACCCTTACCAGCACAGGGAACATGCGATCGGCGCGGCCCAGGCGGGCAAACATCTCATCATCGAAAAGCCGCTGGCCTTGTCGTGGAAGGATTGTCAGGCCATTGAGGCGGCGGTAAAAAAGGCCCGGGTCAAAACATGTGTCTGTTTCGAGTGCCGCTATTCCGGCCAGTTCCTTGCCAGCAAAGCGGTCATAGACCAGGGTCTGCTGGGCGATTTGCATTATGGAGAAGTGGATTATTACCATGGGATCGGCCCCTGGTATGGCCAGTTTCGCTGGAACACGCGCAAAGACGCAGGCGGCAGCGCACTGCTCACGGCCGGTTGCCACGCGCTGGATGCCCTCTTGTTGTGCATGGGTGATGACGTCGCGGAGGTGACAAGTTACGAGACAAAATCGAAGAGTAAAATTTTCAAACCCTACGAATACGCCACTTCGAGCGTGAGCATTTTGAAATTCAAAAGTGGACGCGTGGGCAAATGCGTGGCGATTGTTGATTGCCTTCAACCGTATTATTTCCATACGCACTTGGTGGGCAGCGAAGGCAGCCTGCTGGACAACAAATTTCATTCGATGAAACTTCATACCAACAAGAACGAATGGAGCACTCTGGCCATGAAATTGCTGGATTCAGGTGACGCTTCTGATCATCCCTACCAAACGCAATTTGAGAAATTTTTTGATTCGATTGCCAATCGAGTCGAAATGCCGTTGACCAGCCTGGCGGATGCGTTGAAGTCGCACCGGGTGATTTTCGCCGCGGACAAATCGGCCGCGACCGGAAAGCCAGTAAGACTGTAATGCTCTTAAGCTTCGCCCTCGACGGGTTTGGCGGCGAGGGGCTGTTTCTTTAATTGGCGCAGATGCTCCTTCTGCCGCGAAATTTGTATTTGTTCGTCTTCCTTCAAATTGGGATCATGCAGGCGTTGCTGCAACGCCGCCATCTGGCGCTCAATATATTCGTCACGAAGAAGTTTAATGGTGCTGTCGCGGGTGGGCAGACCCTTGACATTGTTTTCCGAGGGACTCGAACGGCTGTCGGCCAGAATTTCTGTGATCAAATTGCGCCACTCCGGGTTATCAAGCTGGGAAAGCCACGAGGGCAGACCTGCCCATGAACCATTTGTTTCGGCCGCAAGTCTTTGTGCGACGATCTCCTGGACCATCGGATGCGCCAGCCAGTCCACTTCCAAGTGTGAAGCTATCCACGATATATAGTCATCGCTCTCCAAGACAAATCGCAACAACCACAACTCACGCTGAGAGGGACGCGGGGCGGTTGCGGCGGACGCTTCAGCGGGTTCTTCAGCATCAACGATGCGGGAGCCGGTTGCTTTTTTAAATTCACTGCGGACGGCTTGGGCGGCCACACTCAGGCGCAACGCTGTTTTTTGCGCGTAAGTATCAAATAAGACGTCGCTGCCTGTTTTGTGGACAGCCTCCGCCATCGCTTGGACAACAGCACGGCGGCCCCGATCACTGGTAACATCATTGAGATTACAAAGGCGATCGAGGTAAAAATCAAAGAAACCCGGGGCTTTTTCAATTAATTGGCCGAAAGCCGCGCCGCCGAATTCTTTAACATAACTATCCGGGTCGTGCGGCGCAGGCACGGTCGCAACGCGAACGGCCAGGCCGGAAGCAAGCAAACTGTCCAGCGAACGCACCGCCGCGTTTTGCCCCGCATTGTCGGAATCAAAACAGAGGACTACTTCTTCGACATACCGTTTGAGGATGCGCGCATGGTCAGCGGTCAGGGCCGTGCCTTGCGGGGCGACGACATTGGTGACCCCGGCCATAAAACAGGCAATGAGATCCAGTTGTCCCTCGCAGATGATGGCGCAATGCTTGTCCAGCAAGGCGCGCTTGGACTTGTCCAGGCCAAACATGACCTTGCCTTTGGTGAAGATGGGGCTTTCCGGCGAGTTGACATACTTGGCTGTCTTTTCATCGCCGGTCAGCACCCGTCCGCTGAAGCCGATGACGCGTCCTTGTTCATCGCAAATTGGAAAAATGAGGCGGCCGCGAAACCGATCGTAAAAGTGGTCGGTCCCTTCCTTGCGCAGAATCAAACCGGCCTGCTCCACCAAAGCTGGTTCGAAATTCTTGCTTTTGGCCCAATTGACGGTGTCGTCCCAGGCCTCCGGGGCAAAGCCGAGACGGAATAGTTCGATGGCCTGCTGACCGACCCCACGCCGGGCCAGATAATCGCGCGCCACCTGACCCGCCGGATCGGAGGCCAGGGCCGTTTGCCAGCGTTGGGTGATTTGCTCGTGAATCTGGAGCAATTGGTCCTTGAGATGCCTGGTTTCCGGACGACCACCCTGACTATCCATTTCCAGTGGGATGCGCGCGCGTTCCGCCAGGCGGCGGACAGCATCGGGGAAATCAATGTTTTCGTATTCCTTGACGAAAGTGAAGACGTCGCCGCCCTTGTGGCAGCCGAAGCAATGAAAGATTTGCTTGTGGGGATTGACGTTGAAGCTGGGGGATTTCTCCTTGTGAAACGGGCAAAGGGCGACAAAGTTGGCCCCGGCCCGCTTGAGCGGGACACAAGCGCCGATGACGTCAACAATATCGCTGGCGGCGCGGACTTGTTCAAGCGTTGCGGGAGAGAAGAATCCGCCCATGGCTGGCAGGGGTTATTTTTTTGCCGGACCCAGGATCGCGTTAATCGTGTCCTCTTTTTTCCCGGCCAGGGACTCGGTGGTTTTTTTGTTTGGCGAAACTGAAACAATCAGAACGCGACTTAAATGGGTTTCGAGAAATTGGCCCGTAAACGATTCCTGGAGGACGGAGTGCTGGACAGAGAGGTAGGTGGGAATACGAACTTCTTCCAAATTTTTCTTCTGCCATTTTTCGTCTTCGGCCAATTCAGCCGGGGTATAAACGCGCGAATGCATAACCGCGCATAGGACGACGATTATGCAGGCGAAGCGCACCAGTCCCGCCACCATGCCAAGGTAATATTCGTAGCGCCCAAAATAGTCGCTGCCCGTCAGCTTTTCGCCAAAGGCTTGCTTGACCCAGAGGTAAGCGAGGTGAACGGCAAAGCCGATCAAAACATATCCCGTGACGTTGGCCCAAAGCAGGCTGAAGGCGCCGCTGGTGTATTTGAAAATAGCGTCGCTGATAGGACCATAAAACAGCCCGGCCAGGGTCAAGATGCCCAGCCATTGCAGGGTGGGCAAAAGCTCCTGAGTCATGCCGCGCTTGCGTCCACGGAAGATTCCGATGAGCAGCCAAACGACAACGAAGACATCAAAATAATTGATCGGTAACGCGTTAACTTTTGGCAATGCCACCATGAACATAATAGATCGTGAAGGTAGCAGTTTTCCTGCCATTGACGAGGCTTTTTATGGGTGCTGGTCGAGCCAGGCCCGGAGGACGGCGGCTTGGGCGGATTGCGGGTCGATCAGCTCCAGGGCTTTGAGGTATTGCTCGCGCGCCAATTTCTGCTGATCCAGATTGTCCGCATAGAAATTTCCCAGCAACAGGTGCGCCCTCACTTCTTGCGGGTGCACGGATAATAACTTGTCCAGTTCGTTGGCAGCGTCTTGATAGTAACCCCGCTTGCCCAAAACCCAGGCAAACGCATAACGCGCGTCCGCGGAATTTGCATCAACGGTCAAAGCCTGGCCCAGCGCGTCCAAGGCAGCGGGATAATCTTTCGCGTCAATCGCGGCCAGGCCAAGAGCCAGACCGGCCTCGAAATACGTCGGGTCAGCTTTAATGGCCTCTTGATAATTCCGCATGGCTTCCGTCCGATTGCCTTGGTGTTCAGCTTGGCGGCCTTGCCTGGTGAATTGTTCTGCCTGTTTCCGATCCCCCGGAATGGGCGTGACGGGCAATGGATAAGTGTAACGGTCAACATTGACAGTTTCAGAACCGGAGGCCGATTCGGTGGTGTTGGTCTTTTTGGATCTGGAAAACCAGTTTAATGGATTGAGCTTTTGAGCGAAGGTGCTTTTTCTTTCTTCCGGCGGATTGACTACAGCGGTTTCTGTTCCGGCCCCATTGGTGCTTGGATTTGCCTGGGCGACAGGAGGAGCGGGAGATGGAGCCACTGCATGGGACGGCGGGCTTGTGGGCGCCGGCGGGAGATGTGGTGATACGGCCGGTTTTTCCGCCGGAGCTGCTTTGACGGTTGGCGGAGTCACGGGTTTTGGAACTGGATTTTCCACCGGCGGAGGAGGCATTTGAGGCGGCGGGTTTGAATTGGTGGATGCCACAGGCGGAGGGGATGGATGTTCAGCCGCATGTGGAGTAATGGTGACTCTCAGGCTTATGTCCAGTTGATGGGCCAGCTTTTCCACTTCTTTGGCCTGCGGAGGGGTAGGCTGCAAGGCGAGGTATTCACGGTACGTTTCCAAGGCTTGCCGGGGATTGTTCAAATAGCGCTGCTGGACGATGGCCAGATTCAAGAGCGCGGGCGGATATTGGGCATCGCGTTGCAAGGCGAGTTTAAAAAAGTCGATGGCCACCCTCACCCGTTCGGAACTCGAAACGCGACGTTGCAGCGCGAGCAATCCCAAGGCATTGCAACCTTCCGCCGTGGTGTGCAGTTTTTCGGCATATTCGAAATCCAGCCTGGCGTTGTCCAACTGCCAGTCTCTTTCGGCGCCGGAATGTTCCATGGCCAGCTTCAAGCGCGCCCGACCCAGAAGCAGAAACCCATTGGTATCTTTGGGGTGTGATGTGGTGTAGGTGGTCAGGTAGTCGATGGCTTCGGAAAAATTTGCCTGCTCCATACGCAAGCAGCCCAAATTATAATCCGCCGCCCAAAGGTTGCGGTCCAGTTTCAATGCCTGCAAATACGCGCGGGCCGCGGCATCCGGTTGACCCGCGCCCTGATAAGCCAGGCCAAGGAGGTTCCAGGCATTGGCCTGGACAACGCCCGGCGATCCGCTCAAAAGCTCCACGCCTTCGCCGAGGACGGGAATCGCCTCGACATAATGGCCGCTGGCAATCAGCCGTTCGCCTTTGCGCAAGTCCCGCGGGCCACGCGGGCCGCAGGCGGTCAGACTCACGATTGAGATGACGGCGAGAATCTGAAGGGCGCTCCTTCGTTTTTTTATCGTCAACATCATTGAGGGTGTTAGCATCCAACGCCTGTGGTGTCAAGAAACGGTGGCATGCATTTAAGAAAAAATTTAATTTGTTTGTGGGTCTATTGGGCGGCGCTTTCCTTCCCCGCTCATGGGGCGGACACTTCCACCCTGGCCATTCCTTCACCGCAGGTACGAGTCGTGATCGCCGAAAACCCACACGCCATCGTTGCGTTTGAACCCCAGCCGAAGATTGTGCAGAGCATGGTCGATCACGGGATTTTGAAGTTGACGGGCGAGACCGATTTGAAACGGGCCTGGCGCACGTTTGTTTCCACCCAGGACATTGTCGGCATCAAAGTTTATTCCGCACCGGGGGCAAACAGCGGGACGCGGCCGGCCGTGGTCGGCGCAGTCGTGGAAGGGCTGCTAAAAGCAGGCCTGCCCCCGTCGCATATTATTATTTGGGACAAGCGGTTGTTGGACCTGAGGCTGGCCGGGTTTGATGATCTGGCCCGGCAATACAATGTGCGTTTGGCTGGGGCGGCTGATTCGGGATTTGACGAGAATGTCTATTATGACAATTCAATCATCGGGACATTGATGGCTGGCGATTTGGACTTTGACCGCAGCGGCAATACGACCGGGCGCAATTCCTATTTGAGCAAACTGCTGACCACGACCCTCACGAAAATCATCAACATTTCGCCGTTGCTCAATCACAATTTTGCGGGCGTTTGTGGAAATCTTTACAGCCTGGCGATGGGCAGTGTTGATAATACACTTCGCTTTGAAGCAAGCGCCCAACGGCTGGCGACGGCCGTGCCGGAGATTTATGCCAAACCGGCCCTGAGCGACCATGTGGTGTTGAACATCACCGATGCGTTAATCGGACAGTACCAGGGCGAACAAACAAGCTTGTTGCATTATTCGGTGCCGTTGAACCAGATTTGGCTGAGCAAGGATCCCGTGGCGCTGGACGTGCTCGCCATCCATGAACTGGACCAGGAACGGCAGGAGAGAAAAATACTGGCGGCCAAGGACACTTCCGAACTTTATAAAAACGCGGCCTTTTTCCTTGAGTTGGGAGTGGATGATCCGGCGAAAATTCGGGTCGAACTGGCGAAATAATGCCACCTCGCTTTAGGGTGGCCGGAACGAGCCGCTTGCATCGCGAACCAATTGGGGTTAAATCTCCATGGCGTGCCGACACAACAGAAAATTTTGCTGCTGGATGATGATGAGAAGATGCTGGATTTATACCAGGAACTGCTCAAGCAACTGCCCAGCAAACCGGAAGTTCATGTTTCCAATTCCGGCGCCCGCGCCATCGCGCTGCTGGATTCAGAGCCTTTTACCTTGTTGATCACTGACTTGCGCATGCCGAAAATGGACGGATTGCAGGTTCTGGCCATTGTGCGCCGCAAGTTTCCCCATTTGCGCATTATTGTTTTGACCGGCGTTTTGGACGAGGAATATCGCTCGCGCGCTTACGCCCAGGGGGTGGAAATGTTCTGGCAAAAGCCGGGCAGCAGCGAAGAAATCAAATTATTCCAGGATTGCATCGAGTCGCTCCTTGGCCGCGAAACGCGCAACGAGGGAGGGTTCCGCGGCATGCAAAGCAAAAGCCTGGTGGACTTGATTCAACTGGAATGCCTCTCCCACAGTTCCTCCGTTCTCCACGTCACCCAAGGGGCCTTGCATGGCAAAATCTGGGTGCAAAACGGCGAAATCACTGATGCGACCACGACCAATTTCACCGGCGAAGAGGCTTTCAAGACAATTCTCTCCTGGAAGAGCGGCAACTTCGAAATCCTGCCCGCCGATCCCGAACGCCCCCGCACTATTACCGACTCTTACCAGGGATTGCTCCTGGATTCGGCCCAGGCGCTGGACGAATGGCGCGGCCAGCAGGCCGGGACCGAAAAGAGCGAAGCGGGCAGCGCCGCCGCGTCCAGTTCGTTGCTTTCTCCCCTGACGCGTTTTGAAGGCGTTGAATTTGTTTTGACTGTGCCGAACGATGAACAGGCTCCGTGCGATTCGTGGGGTCTGGAAAACGCCGCGCAGCTTGGCCTCTGGGCGCGCACGACCCGCCTGCGACTGGTTGAATTGGGCGAAAAGCTGGGGGCGGGCGCGCTGACCCAGATCACCGGTTTCAGCCTGCAGCGGCACTGGGCGCTGGCGCACGACGACGAAAAAGGGTTGCTATGCGTCGGCTTCCGGCGGACGCTGCCGACAGACAAAGTGGACCAGACCATGAAGCACGTTTTTACCAAATGGGTCTCCTGACAAAATCGAACCAGGCGCCGAAGCCCGAATTGAAGCGGCTGCCCAGCGGCACGTTTACGGTCGATGCGGATTGTCGCATTGTCAGTTCGACGGTGCCGCACTGGGTGCCGGAAGCGCAGGTGCGGGACATCGGGCGGGAAATCCTGGCTGTTTTTCAGGGCGCCCGGCACGCCAACCTGCCGTTTTCAGAATTGAACCTGCAATACGCGGCTTTTAAAATCACCGCCCGGGAAATGCGCGGCGGCGCGATCATTTTTCTTTCACCCCGGCCCCCCCAGACTGTCGCCGCATCTTGATTTTTTATTATGCATAACAAGAAATTGGACCAGCTCATCGTGCAGCTTGAGAATTATTTGGAGTGTTGGAAGCAATTTAACAATTATGTCAACCTGGCCCGCAGCAAAAAGTTTTCCGCCGAGGACGAGAACCAGTTTCTCGAAGTCAAGGCCATCATTGTGCAGGAATTGGAATTGATCACGTCGGCCGTTGAATGCCCCTCCCCCACCCGCGAAGAAGTCCACACTCTGATCAGCTCAGCGCCCTCCATTCGTTACCTGAGCGAGAACAACGAAGGTAACCTGCGGGCGTTGGAAAATCAGTGGCATAAAGTCTATGTGGGTTTCCAGGCGCTCCTGGGCCAGCTCAAGGTCCAGCAACGCCAGCTCGAAAACACCACGTTTTTCTCCTCCATGTTTGGAAAAAAGAAATAGGGCACAATGTATTGGCTTCAAATTCTGATTTTGGCCGTGATTCAAGGCGCGTGCGAATTGCTGCCCGTCTCCAGTTCAGCCCACGTCATTGTGGCGGAAAAACTCATGGGGCTGGATCCGTCGAGCCCGGAAATGACCATGTTGCTAATCATGCTGCATACCGGAACCATGTTTGCGGTCATCCTCTATTTTTGGAAAAATTGGAAGCGCGACTATTTTGACGTGCCCGGAAAAATTAAGCCGTTTGTGGTCCAGATCATTTTGTCGACCCTCTGCACCGGGATTGTGGGCTACGGGTTGAAAGAGATCATCGAGAAAATCTTCATGCGTGGTGTGCCGCACGCGGAGATCGAAAACCTGTTTGCGAACCTGCCTCTGATCGCGGGAGCGCTGGCGGCAGTGGGACTGCTGATTATTTACGCCGGGTTGCGGGAAGAAAAATCACCTCGCCATTCGGAAATTCAATCAAAGCAGGCGTGCTGGATCGGCGTCGTGCAGGGCATCTGTCTGCCATTTCGCGGATTTTCGCGTTCCGGCTCGACCATTTCAACGGGATTGTTGCTCGGTTTGCCCAGGCAAAAACTGGAGGAATTCAGTTTTGCGCTGGCGGTGGTTCTAACGCCGCTCGCGCTGGCAAAAGAGGCGATGCGCTTGATTAAATCACACGCGTTGAACGGCAATGGTTCCGCGCTGCATCTTTTCGTGCCGGGCCTCGTCGGCATGATATTCAGTTTTGCCGCCGGCCTGCTGGCTTTGAAATGGCTCACCAACTGGCTGGAAGGCGGGCGTTGGAAATTCTTCGGCTTCTACTGTCTGGTCGCAGCAGCCGCGGTGCTGGCCCTTCACTTCACGCATTACGGCTCGTAATTCAAGTAAGGGCCAAGCCACCTCTCAACCGCGGCCAGATCCATGCCCTTGCGCCGGTGATAATCCAGCACCTGGTCCCGGTCCAGTTTGCCCACGCCGAAATATTTTGACTGTGGCGCGGAGAAATAAAGCCCGCTCACGCTGCTGCCCGGCCACATCGCGCAGCTTTCGGTCAATTTGATCCCGGCATTCTTTTCCGCGTCCAGCAACTGCCAGAGCGTCCACTTTTCCGTGTGATCCGGGCAGGCGGGATACCCCGCCGCCGGACGGATGCCGCGATATTGCTCGTCAATCAATTGTTCGATGGTCAGGTTTTCGCTTTTGCCGTAACCCCATTCGACCCGGACGCGTTTGTGCAAATACTCCGCGAACGCCTCCGCTAAACGGTCCGCCAGGGCTTCCGTCATGATGGCGTTGTAATCGTCGTTGTCCGCCTTGAATTGCTTGGCCAGTTCGTCCACACCAATGCCGGCGGTCACGGCGAACGCGCCGATATAATCCCCCGCCACGGATTTGCCCGCCACGAAATCCGCCAGGCACAAATTGGGCTGGCCGTCCGGTTTTTCAATCTGCTGCCGCAGGAAACGAAACGTGGTCAGCACATGCCGGCGCGACGAGTCGGTGTAAAGCTCAACGTCATCCCCGACGGCATTGGCGGGAAAGAATCCATAGACGCCCTGCGCCGTCAAAAGTTTCTTTTTGACGATTCGCTCCAGCAATTTTTGGGCGTCGGCAAATAGTTCACGGGCCTGCGCGCCATGCTTTTCATGCTGCAGAATCGCGGGATAGCGGCCGCGCAACTCCCAAGTGTGAAAAAACGGCGACCAATCAATGCAGGCGACCAGGTCTTCCAGCGTCACGCCCTGCACTGCCTTGGAACTGAGTGTTCGCACCCCAATAAATTCCGGTTGGGCGATTTCCGTTTCCTTCCAATCAAACTTCGGTGCGCGGCGGCGGGCTTCGTCGATGGAAATAAGTTTGACGCGTTGGCCGGTGTGTTGCTGGCGCAGTGTTTCCTGGTCCTGGCTGTTCTTTTCAGCAAAGGCCGGTTTCAAATCGGGACTGATCAAGTGGCCAACCACGCCGACGGCCCGCGAAGCGTCAACCACATGGACAACCGGCTCCTTGTAATGCGGCGCAATTTTGACCGACGTGTGCGCTTTGCTGGTGGTCGCGCCGCCAATGAGCAACGGCAGGGTAAAACCCTGGCGCTGCATCTCCCGGGCCACATGCGCCATTTCGTCGAGCGAAGGCGTGATCAGTCCGCTCAGCCCGATCATATCCACTTTTAATTCGCGCGCGGTTTGCAGGATTTTTTCGCATGAGACCATGACGCCAAGGTCAATAACCTCGTAATTGTTGCAGCCCAGCACTACGCCCACGATATTCTTGCCGATGTCGTGCACGTCGCCCTTGACCGTAGCCATCAATATTTTGCCCTGGGCGCGCGCGTTGCCACCGGCTTTCTTCTCTGCTTCCATGAAGGGAAGAAGCCAGGCAACCGATTTTTTCATAACCCGTGCGCTTTTGACCACCTGAGGCAGGAACATTTTTCCGGAGCCAAAAAGATCGCCCACCACACTCATCCCGGCCATCAAGGGGCCTTCAATAACGGCCAGCGGACGCCCGATTTTCACCCGCGCTTCCTCTGTATCGTTTTCTATGAAATCAACAATACCCTTGACCAGCGCGTGTTCGAGCCGTTGTTCCACGGTGCCCTTGCGCCATTCATCTTCCACGATTTCCGCCTTGTCTTTCTTTTTGACGGACTCGGCAAAGGTGACAAGGCGTTCGGTAGCGTCGGGGCGGCGGTTGAGCAGGACGTCTTCCACCAGGACGAGCAAGTCCTTGGGAATTTCCTCGTAAATGCCCAGCATGCCGGCGTTGACAATGCCCATGTCCAGCCCGGCTTGGATGGCATGAAACAAAAAGGCGGTGTGCATGGCTTCACGCACCGCGTTGTTGCCGCGAAACGAGAAGGAAATGTTGCTGATGCCGCCGCTGACCTTGGCCCGCGGTAGGTTTTGTTTAATCCAGCGCGTGGCTTCGATGAAATCCACCGCGTAATTGTTGTGCTCCTCCATGCCGGTGGCGACGGTCAGGATATTGGGATCAAAAATAATGTCTTCCGGCGGGAAGCCGATTTTTTCCGTCAATATTTTGTAAGTGCGGGAGCAGATTTCCTTGCGTCGCTCCACGGTGTCGGCTTGCCCCCGTTCGTCAAATGCCATTACCACAACCGCCGCGCCGTATCGCCGGACCAGCCTGGCCTGTTGCACGAATTTTTCCTCGCCTTCCTTGAGGCTGATGGAATTGACGACGGCTTTGCCCTGCACGCATTTCAACCCGGCTTCAATGACCGACCATTTCGAACTGTCCACCATGATCGGCACCCGCGCGATGTCCGGCTCGGAAGCGACGAGGTTGAGAAAATGAGTCATGGCCTTGACGCCATCGAGCATGCCTTCGTCCATGTTGACGTCGATGATCTGCGCGCCGCTGACGACCTGTTGTTTGGCCACCGCCAGGGCTTCCTCGAATTGTCCGGCCAGGATCAACTTGGCAAATTTTGGCGAGCCGGTGACGTTGGTGCGTTCCCCAATATTGACGAAGTTTGTGTCTGGCCGGATGGTCAACGGTTCCAGGCCGCTCAGGCGCAAATACGGCTCGATCTTTGGCGGCACGCGCGGCGCGAATTTTTTCACCGCTTGGGCGATGCCTTTGATGTGTGCGGGCGTTGTTCCGCAACAGCCCCCCACGATGTTCAGCCAACCAGACTGCGCCCACTCTGCCAATTGGGGCGCAAGCGTTTCAGGGGTCTCTGGAAAACCTGTTGGCAGCATGGGATTGGGCAACCCGGCGTTGGGATAGGTGCTCACGTAAATGGGCGCCAACCCGGAAAGTTCCTCGATAAACGGCCTCATCTCCTTTGGCCCCAAGGCGCAATTGATTCCGATGCTGAGCAACGGAAAATGTGAGACAGAGTTCCAGTAGGCTTCCACCGTTTGCCCGGAAAGCGTGCGACCGCTTAGATCGGTGATGGTGAAAGAAAGCATAACGGGCACCCGCCGCCCCAAATCTTCAAACAGTTTGGCGATGGCAAAGAGCGCCGCTTTCGAATTAAGCGAGTCAAATACTGTTTCGACCAGCAGCAGATCGGCTCCCCCCTCCAAAAGGCCGCGCCCCTGTTCGTAATAGGCCTCCACCAATTGGTCGTAAGTCACCCCACGCGCGGCCGGATCGCTGACGCTGCCGGAAATCGACGCCGTCTTGCTGGTCGGCCCGAGCGCGCCGGCCACAAAACAAATCCGGCCCAGCTCGGCGGCCATGACGGCTTCGGCGGCTGCCCGGGCATTTTTCGCCCCGGCCACATTCAATTCAAAGGCCAACGATTCCATTCCATAATCCGCCATGGAAATGGTCGTGGAATTAAAGGTGTTCGTCTCAATAATATCCGCGCCGGCTTCGAGATACTGCCGATGGATGGCCTGGATCACATGAGGCTGCGTTATATTCAGCAAGTCGTTGTTGCCCTTGACATCGCTCTTCCAATCCTTGAACCGTTGCCCCCGATAACCCGGCTCATCCAGACGGTAGGTCTGAATCATGGTGCCCATCGCGCCGTCCAGCACAACAATGCGCTCCGGCAGGAGGCGCAATAACGCTTCCGCACGATCTTTGCTTTGATGGCCTGCTTTCTCCATTATGCCCAAACAATAGAATCGTCAGTTCCTTGATGCAACTTTAAAATCAATATATCTTGATGCGTAGATATGTTAAAGGTGACTTTAATTGTCCATTCAAACACAAAGCTACGCCCGCTTGCGCTTGAGTTCCTTCTGAAGTGCGGCGAGCGGGAGGGTGTTGATGACATCCTTCTTTTCCAGCCAGCCTTTGCGCGCGATGCCGGCGCCTAGCCTTAGAAAACCAGCGTGTTCGTTGCGGTGGGCGTCGCAGTTGATGACGCATTTGACGCCTTTGTCCTTCGCGTAATGCCAGAGGCGCCAGTCCATGTCGAAACGCATCGGGTTGGAGTTAAGTTCGATCCAGGTGCCGGTCGCAGCGCAGGCGTCAATGACGGCGGTTTGATTAACTTTGAACGGCTCGCGTTCGAGCAACAGCCGGCCTGTGAGATGTCCCAGCATGTGCACGAAGGGATTTTCCGCAACGGTAATCAGGCGCTTGGTCATTTCCGCTTCATTGTTGGCGGTGCTCTGATGAGCGCTGGCCACCACCACTTCCAGTTGTGCCAGCAGGTCGTTGTCAAAATCCAGTTTCCCCTCGGCAAGGATGTCCACTTCGGAACCGGTCAATAAACGGAAACTCGAGCCTTCGTCAGCCAGCTTTTTGTTCAGCTTTTTAATCTCCCCGATTTGCTTGAGCAACCGGTCCGGCTGGAGGCCGTTGGCTTGGAAGGATGATTTGGAGTGGTCCGTTATGGCCCAGTATTCGCAGCCCAATTCCTGCATGTAGGCGGCGATTTCCTCGAGTGTGCAGCGTCCATCGCTCCAGTTGGAATGATTGTGCAGCGATCCTTTGAGTTGCGTCCATTCGAGCAGGTGCGGCAATTTGCCTTTTTCCGCGGCGTCGAATTCACCGGCATCTTCGCGCATCTCGGGCTCCACGTATTCCAGCCCTAATTTTTGGAAAATCTCCTCCTCGGTCCGGCACGACACCAGCAATTTCGGGTCGCGCGTTTCCACATCGGATTTAAACAAGCCGTATTCATTGAGCCGTAAACCGCGCTGGATGGCGCGCTGGCGCATAACAATGTTGTGCTCTTTGCTGCCGGTAAAGTAGGCCAGGGCAAACGGAAATTCCGCGTCGCTGACCACCCGCAAATCGGCTTGTATGCCACCGGTCAAAACAACGCTGGCCTTGGTCTCGCCTTTGGCCGTGACGTTGATGATGCCAGGCTGACCGGTGAAAAAATCGATGACCTCGCCCGGCTTTTTTGATGAAGCCAGCAAATCAATGTCGCCGATGGTTTCCTTGACCCGGCGCAAACTCCCCGCCGTGCTGCAACGCACCACGTCAGGGTGGCTGCGCAAATTATCCAGGATCGGCTCCGCCACGGCCAAAGCGTCGCCCAGCAAATGACGCGAGGCGTATTGCCGCCGAAATTGAATGCCCTTTAAAATGTTGGCCTGCGTTTTCTCGCCGAAACCTTCCAACTTGGCGATTTTCCCGTCGTGACACGCTTTCTCCAATTGCTCCAAGGTTTCCAAGCCGAGCTTGTCGTGAATGGCTTTTACTTTTTTTGGACCGAGGCCGGGAATGCCCAACATGGCGACCAATCCGGGCGGGATGGAGGCTTTAAGCTCGTCGTAATAAGCGAGCTTGCCGGTTGTCATCAGTTCGGAAATTTTTTCATGGAGACTGTCGCCGATGCCCTTGATGCGTTCGGTGGATTCCGGGGAAAAGATTTTCTCCAGCGGTGTCGTGACGCTTTCGAGTGCGCGCGCCGCATTGACATAGGCGCGCGATTTGAACGGGTTCTCGCCTTTAAGTTCGAGCAACGTGGCGATCTCCGTCAGGATTTCTGCGATTTGATCCTTCGTCATCACTACAGCATAACCCGGACAGGATGCGGATTAAAGTTGGAATGTTTGAGGGGGTGCGGTTTATTTGCCCAATGCGTCAACTCAACATGCCCATCGCCCTAACCATCGCCGGCTCCGACAGCGGCGGAGAGGCGGGCATTCAAGCGGATTTGAGGACGTTTGCCGAATTGAAGGTGCATGGCGCCACGGCCATCACCTGCTTGACGGCCCAAAACCCAGGGAGAATATCACGATTGGAACCGTGCCCGCCAAAAATGGTCCGAGCGCAATTGGAAGCCATCACGGCGCATTTTACGCCTGCGGCCGCGAAAACGGGCATGCTGTTTTCAGCGGCCATCGTTCGTGAAGTTGCGCTTTTTTTTAAGCGCAACCCCCGCATTCCCCTGGTGGTTGATCCGGTGATGGTTTCAACCAGCGGCCGGCAACTTTTGCAAATCGAAGGCGTCGAGGCGCTTAAAAAAGAACTGCTGCCCCTGGCCGCCATCGTGACGCCCAATCTGGCCGAGGCGGAAATTCTAATTGGCGGAAAGATCCGGTCGCTCGAGCAATTGCGGGCGGCAGCCGGGACGATTTACAAATCTTTTGGTTGCGCCGCTTTAGTCAAAGGCGGTCATTTGCCGGAAGCCGGCGGCGCCGTGGATTTTTTCCATGGCCGGGAAGGAGAATGGATGCTGTCATCGCCCCGGGTGGCCAGGGTTGCCCTGCACGGCACCGGGTGCGTTTATTCAGCGGCTATCACCGCCTGGCTGGCGCGCGGGAAATCGCGCATCCGATCAGTCGAGCTGGCCAAAAATTACATTACCCGCAGGATTTATGAAACGCGGTCAAGACTTGCAGTTCGCTCGCGGGGCTTTTAGTGTAGCGCGGTCATTTTCACATGCTGACATCACACGAATTATTTGGGTTCATGTCGCCGGCGCTCGCCGTGCGAATCATTGAATTTAGTCACGAAGGCAACAAGGACCTTTATCGCACCGTTCTGGCCACCGTCGCCCAGGCGCGCAAACTGCGGCCGGCGTTCTTCGAGCGCACGCCCCGCCCCGCCCGGCACGCCGCGATGGCTGCGGCGCTGGCCCGGCCACGCCTGGAATTGATGGCCGCCAATCTGTTGCGCGATTGGCTGATGAAAAGCCAAACAGCCATGTTGGCTGATTTTCTGGATGCCATGGGCATTGCTCACAAAGACGGCGCGGTGGACGAATTGCCAGCCACCGTCGAAGAAGCCAAATTGCAGGCCGCAGTCGAAAAACTTCTAGCCAAATATCCAGCCGAGGAAGTGGCCGTTTATTTGAACGCTTTTTACACCATGAACGATGTTCGCTGGCCGAACCTCGAAACCATGTTAAAGACTGATTCGAGGCTGCAGTTTGGCGGATGATTGCCGGCTGTTCTAACAGTTGCGCGATGAGCAAGTGGTTAAAATGTTCCGTCATGGTCGTTTGTTTGGGGCTTGTTTCGGGCTGCTTTACTCGCGCCGTGCGTCAAGACGATCCGCATTATAAGTACTACACTCTGCACGCGGAACAAACGTGGCAAATGAATTTGCCCCACGGACAACGCTTCGACGCCTCCGGTCTTTTTCTCGAGAAATCAGGCGATCTGCTCACAGAAAGTGATCAACAGATCGGGGTCTATTCGATCCATTTCACCCCCGGCAGCGATGCCGTCGATTTGCTCCGGCTGCCCGATTGTTTCACCACCGCGCAACTGGCCCCTTTTGCCGCCGAAAAATTCGGCCGCTACGATTGCGAAGGGGTGACCGAGGACGACCAAGGCCGGATTTATCTTTGCGAAGAGGCCGATCGCTGGATTCTGCGCTGGGATCCGCACACCAAAACGGTCGAGCGCCTGAACATCGAGTGGAGGCCTGTCAAAAAATATTTCTCCACCGATCGCAACGCCGCCTGGGAGGGAATCGCCATTCACGGCCAGACGATGTATCTGGCCAATGAACGAAAGAAAGGACGCATCATCGTCGTGGATCTGAACACACTGAAAGTGACTGATGATTTTGTCGTGCCGGCCAGTTGGAGCTGGTGGTTTTGGGACGCGCATTACTCGGATTTATGCTGGTTCGATGGGGCTCTCTTCGCCCTGATGCGCGAGGACCACGTCATTTTAAAAATTGACCCGGCAACACACCTCGTGCTCGCGGAATACAACTTCAGGAAAATGGAGCACAACCGCGAAGCCATATATCATAATCGTTACCCCATCCTTGTTGGAGTGATGGAAGGGCTGGCAGTTGATAAAGACTATTTCTGGCTTTGCACCGATAACAACGGCCAGGGTCGCAAGAAATATCCCTACGACACCCGACCGACATTGTTCAAATGCCGCCGGCCGGATGAGTTTTAAGATTTAGGGTGGAGTGTTTACAGGAGATCAAAAGCGTTAGATTGTTTTTACTTGACATAGAGAAGCATGGAAAGCCAATATTGAATCTAAGTAGAGAATTCATTCCTTTTGAGTTTTTAAAGAGAAGTTTAAATGCGTTTCGACCTCTTGAGTTAAACGGCCTTTTTAGTTTTAGGTTTGAAGGTTTGGCGTTATGATCCCGGACGTGATTCAAAACATCATCTTCGATTGGTCGGGAACGTTGGTGGATGATTTGCCGGCGGTTTTGGCGGCGACGAATTTTGTCTTTGCGCAGTGCGGGGTCGAAGAAATGACCCTCGACAAATTCCGTGCCGAGTTTTGCCTGCCTTTCAAAAACTTTTACGACCGCTTTGTGCCGGGCGTTCCCATCGCGCAATTGGAAGAATCTTTTCACAGCCACTTCAGCCAGGTGCAGGACGAGGTCGCGGAATTGCCTCATGCCCGCGAATTCCTGGTCTTTTGCCGCAAACACAAAATCCGGACCTTCCTGCTCAGCACGGTTTCCCTCCATTATTTCACACGACAGGCCTCGGCCAACGGTTTTGATAAGTTTATTGACCGGCCCTATCTGGGGGTTTGGGACAAGCGGGCCAAGATCGCTGAATTACTGGCTGAAAATCAACTCACCCCCGACCAAACCATTTTTATTGGCGACATGCAGCACGACATTGAAACCGCCAAATTCGGGGGCGTCGGTTCCTGCGCCGTGTTAACGGGATATAATCGCCTGGACCAATTGCGGGCCAGCGAACCGGACGTGATCGTCGAGCACCTCGGCGAGTTGCGCGAAATCCTGGAGCGCAATCAATTCCAGTTGCGCCCCCGACCGCATGACGTGGAAGCGTCGCGCGCGTCGTGGCCCATCTGCACGGTGGGGGCGCTGGTTTGGAACGCGGACAACCAGGTGCTGATGGTTCGCACGCAAAAATGGTCCGACCTATGGGGGATTCCTGGCGGCAAGATCAAGTTCGGCGAGCCTTCGCTTGACGCCTTAAAGAGGGAAATCAAGGAGGAAACCAATCTGGACATCACCGATATCGCCTTTGCCCTCGTTCAGGATTGCATCCATTCCAAACAATTTTATCGGGACGCCCATTTCGTCCTGCTCAACTACACGTGCCGCGTGCAAGGCCGGTGTGACGTGAAGCTCAACGACGAAGCGCAGGAATTTCGCTGGATGACACCAGCCCAGGCCCTGGCCATGCCTTTGAACCAGCCTACGCGCGTTTTGCTCGAACACGTCACTGCCCGCCAACATTGAACGAACTATGGACCAGATTATCATCCAGGAATTGGAGGTATTCATTCGCGTTGGTGTGCCAGAAGCCGAGCGGGCCAAACCGCAGCGACTTCTCGTGACTGCCGAACTGGACCATGATTTTACCGCGGCGGCGGAAAAAGACCGTCTTCAGGAAACAATTGATTACCACGCCGTGGCCGTGCGGTTGGCCAGCTTTGGCCGGCGGCGTAGCTGGAAACTGATTGAAACGCTGGCGGTGGACATGGCCGAAATGATCCTGCGCGAATTCAAACCCAAAAAGGTCAGCATTGAGATCAAGAAATTTATTCTACCGGAAACCCGCCATGTCGCCGTCCGCGTCATTCGTCCAACATCACTCCCCCTTTGAGGAGAACTGGTCTTCTTTGTTCTTGAAAAGAATGTTGAATGTCGTCAGTGAACCGTAACAGCGGGTCACATACTGTTGCATTTCGACCTTTTCCCCGTCACTGAGCGTCGGATGGCTGTTCACTTTTTGTTCCAGGACGCGCAACTGGTTGCGTACGCCGACGAGCTTGTGGAAGAAAACCTCCAGCGGAATCTCTTTCGTTTGCAACGCAGGGTCGGCCGGATGCAGGACCATTTTGCCTTTCTGCCAGCGCAACCCCAGCTCGCCCACCACCGTGTTGGGATTTTCAAACCCCATCCGATGCAGCGTGGATTCAATCGCCGCCTCCGTGAATTGTTTCAGGGGCATAGTCAACCCTTCCACCCTGACGACGGCCTCGGCGGGCGCCATGTCGGCCAGTTGCGGGTCAACCGTGCGCAGCACATTGTCAAATCGAATTGCGGCGTCAACGTTGGAAATCTTTTCAACCACCCCCACCCCGTATTGGGGATGAACCACCTTCATTCCGACGGTCAAATCTTGCAATTTCATGGTGGAAACGGTGTCCCGCCCCGCCTGCTTTGTCCACCCACAAATAAGCGCTTTCGGAGAAATAACGCTTTATGCTTGTCTTTTTAAACGGGAGAATGTTGCGCTCGTATGGAAGCTGAATCAACGCAATCGACAGAGACATATATCAAGCTAATGACCTGGTTGCACGCCAACCGGAAAGGGCTCATGATTGGCGCCGGGGTGGCGGCAGTCATTGCCGTGGTCGCTGGCATCATGGCCTGGCAAAAGGCCGCGGCCGAGTCCAGCGCCAACGAACAATTAATGAGCCAGCCGCTGGCAACGGTCGCCGACGGCCGGATGGTGCCGATCAAAGCCAGCACGCTTCTGGATATCACCAAACAATATCCGGACACCAGCGCAGGCGAATACGCCGAATTACTGGCGGCTGAATCGCTTTTTATGGATGGAAAATTTCCCGAGGCGCATCAGGAATTTTCCAAATTTATCGATGAACATCCGGCCAGCCTCCTGCTCTCGCAGGCCAAGGTGGGCCTGGCAGCTTCTTTGGAAG
>Ga0206872_10159_pt1 | contig 19677 bp, 18 predicted proteins | sample Alteio_BWOrgCont_34_FD_152906 | JGI IMG/M metagenome (GOLD analysis project Ga0206872, IMG submission 152906) | Enriched cells from forest soil in Barre Woods Harvard Forest LTER site, Petersham, Massachusetts, United States -... | ecosystem: Environmental > Terrestrial > Soil > Temperate forest >... | reverse complement strand
TTTTGCAGCGCAGGAGGGCGGTCCCTTGCAGAGAGTGCGGTCGGAAACCTTCGCCGACCACTACAGCCAGGCCCGGCAATTCTTCGTGAGTCAAACGAAAATCGAGCAGACGCATATCGCCAACGCGCTCATTTTTGAGCTAAGCAAAGTCGAAACATTGACGATTCGGACTCGGATGGTGTCTCACCTCTTGAATATCGACTCTGGGTTGGCGAGCGATGTTGCCAAGGGGTTACGCCTTTCAAACATGCCCCCACCGGCTGCTGCCGTGCGCCCGACTCGTCAGGACCTTAAACCCTCTCCTGCATTGAGCATTATCAAGAACGGACCAAGGAATTTTGCCGGACGCAGAGTCGGAGCGTTGGTCACTGACGGCGTCAATGCAAAACTCCTCGCCGCGCTATCAAAAGCACTCAAAAAAGAACGGGCGCTCCTAGTTTTGATCGCTCCACAGGTGGGCGGCGTAACGGACAGCGATGGTACTCTGCACCCAGCCGACGAGAAGCTCGAAGGTGGGCCGTCGGTGCTGTTCGACGCCGTTGCAATACTACCCTCGGAGGAAGGGGCGGCGTTGCTTATTGCTATTCCAGCGGCCAGAGACTTTGTCGCCGACGCGGTGGCGCATCGCAAGTTCATTGCCTATGTCGATGCGGCTATGCCCCTCCTGAAAAAGGCAGGCGTGGCGGACAGCGTCGACGACGGATTCGTCCTGGTGAAAGCAGGAAAAGACTGGAACGCATTTATCACGAAATGCGTCAAACTGCGATTCTGGGACCGCTTAGGAGGCTGATTTCCCCCCCTCGCTCCAGTCTCAGGACATCCTGGAAAACAAGGCAAATCTAGGACCATTGCCATAGTTGCCTGATCAGTTCGCCGTCCGCCCCGAGACCTACTCGCCGGGGTGCGCTCGAAGTGCGCAACGAAAGGCACATATAAGAGAAAAGGGGCAGCTCATGTTCGAATCAACAGGATCGCCACAGACGTCGCAGCAGCAACAGAAAAAAGGCGGGGCGCGAAATCCTGCGGATCCTGGGACTTGGTGCAAGCATTGCCGCCGGCCTTTAGCACGACGCCGCGCCGACGAATCGCAGGGGCACACCCTTTGCATTGCTAAGTTGTCTTACTTTTGAGGAAACAGGCCGTGGTCGCCGGCACCGCGGAGCTGTATGCTTGGCAGCCCGGCATCATATACAGCAAGGGATGGAGTCATGACAAGTAGTGAGCGTTCAACCGTCATCGCCGTTTTCGACGATCACCAGCAGGCCGACCGGGCGGTAGATGAATTGCACCGCGCCGGCTTTGTTAACCAGCAGATTGGAGTGGCGGCCCGGGACCCGGATAAAGCCTTTGCTACCGACAAAGGGACTCACGCAGCGGTCGGTGCGACCACCGGCGCCGTTGCGGGCGCAGGTGTTGGTGGGTTGGTAGCCCTCGGTATCCTGGCAGGCGTGATCCCTGGCATTGGCCCGGCCATCGCTGCGGGTACCCTGGGGGTGATCCTGGCAAACGCGGCGGGCGGTGCAGCCATTGCCGGCATCGCAGGTGCGCTAATTGGCCTAGGCATTCCCAGCGACGAGGCCAAGCATTACGAAGGGGAATTCAAGGCCGGCCGTACGATCGTCACTGTCCACGACCTGGGCGCGCGGTATGACGAGGCCTGGACCATTCTGCACCGGTTCGGGGGGTATAATAAGCAGTCCCCGCGGCCGGCTTCGATGGCCGCGCGTTGATGTGAGCAAGCCTTATGAGCGGGCGTCCGGCGGTACTTTCTCCGCCGGACGCCTTTCTTCGTTATTGATTCGACAAAAGGGGGATGAAATGAAGCAATTTAAGCCGATGGTCGCCGGCAAGGCACGGGCAGAACTCGTCGCCAAAGCGAGGGTAAAGAGGAGTCGCAACGCCGTCGCGCGGAAGGAAAAAGAAGCAGCCCGTCAGGCTGTGGATGGAGCAAGCCCTCCTGCGGTTGGTTTCACGGGCGCGGTACAGGATATTGCGCAAAGCGCTGTTACAACGGTAGAGGGGTTAGTGAAAACCGTCAGCGGAAAGATCCAGGAGATGGTCGGCGAGCATCTCTCCGGCCCCCCCCAGCCACCCGGCAACGCTTGCCTTCCTCCGGGCCGGTAAACACCGCCGTCTCCTGAAAGCCGCCTTCCCGGAATGTCGGTCGCGCTTCTATTGGCCCGTTGCCACTTCTGAGTCAGAATGTATCGCCAAACTGCTACGTCTATGAGGAGCAACCTTGTGTTCATGCCTTTCCAGATTTTGGGCACTTTATTTCGTGCACTGTTCACGATTGCATTGCTAGCGGCGGGCATTGGTCTTGTGGTTGCGTGGAACAACCACCGCTCGATCCCGGCTCCTGTTGTTGCTCATGACGTGGAGGTACCTCATGACCCAGACGGAACCAAAGGAACGGTAGACGGCTCCGACGCGCAAGAAATGCCCCTCGTTTCCTGGCAGTTCGGCTGGAACGTGGCGACTGCTTTCTTGCTAGGCGGCGTGGTTCTACTGCTGTGGTCTCTGATCGGCTGGTCGATTCCAGGCCTAATGCTCAAGCGCGGGGGCGACGAGTTCGGCCCCGACAAACCGAAACCGCATTCGGTGCAACGCCTTCGCAGACCGGACGGGTCGGAAATCCACGTGGAGATGTGTGGCCCGGATAGCGCCCCTGCCATCGTGATGACGCACGGTTGGAGCCTCAATTCCGCTGAATGGTGTTATGCACGAGAAGAACTTGCCGATCCGTTTCAAGTCATCACCTGGGATCTTCCCGGCCTCGGTGATTCCGTCGGCCCAGCAAAGGGCGGCACAGTTGACCTTGATCAGCGGTTTGTCATTACGCTTGCTGGCATGATGCACAGCGCGGGCGATAAGTTCCTTGCCGGTCCCGGTTTCACCGCGGATCAGCACCGAGGCGTCGGTCGGGGCGACCGCGCGGACGTTATCGAGCACCGCCATCAGCGCGGGGCTTTGCCCGATGATTTCGTCGAAGTTGTGAACGGCCTTGATCTCCTCCTGCAGGTAATAGTTTTGGGCTTGGAGCCTGGCCTGTTCCTGCTGCAAGAGCACGTGGTCGGTAACGTCCACGAGCATGGTGCGCGTGTATTTGCCGCCAGGGTCGGGCTTGGACCACCACTGAACCCAGACGGGCCGGCCGTTGTCCTTGCGGCGAAGTTCGAGCAACACGCCGCCCGTAGGCGTACCGCGGCCAACGGTCGCCAGCGCCTCACGCGCTCGGCGCTGGGCGTCAGGCGTCTCCGCGATCAGTGACATCCCACGCGTGCCGGCTACTTCGTCAGGCTTGAGACCCAAAATGCGGAGCGCGGCTTGGTTGACGCTAATGAAACGCGATTCAAGGTCCTCATGCACGTAGGCGATCGGGGCTTCGTCGAAGAGATCACGGTAGCGTTGCTCGCTTTCGGCCAAAGTGCGTATCAGGCGCAGGCGCACCAGCTCCGCCGCCGCTCGTGCCGCGAAGAGCCGAAAAATGAGCAGCTTCCGTGGCTCGGAGGGCATTGGTCGCTCGTCGAACACAGCGAGGTGGCCGAGGTGGTTGCCGACGGCGTCGATTAACGGAACACCGAGGTAGCTTTCGACTCCCATCTCGACGAGCGGCCGATCGCGGGTGAATTGGTCCTTGACGCCGGTTGGATAGTGGCGGCAGAGGCTGCCCTTCACCACCTCTTCGCAGGGGGTGCCGGCTAGCTCCCACTCTAAGTTGTCACGGAGATGATCCTTGGCCCAGTATGCGAGCGTTCGCACCCTTGTGTTGACTTCAGCAAATTCAGCAACAAATGCAAAGTGAGCGTCGATAGCCCCGGCTAGAGAACAAACCAAGTCTTGGAAGAATTCCTCGCCGGTGTTTTGGGCGGTGCCCTGTACAACGGCTCGGAGGGCAGCAATGTCGTCGGTAGTCACCGGTTCCGGCACATCGGCCACTTGGGGATCCGTTGGCCGCACCGCGCCTGCCGGATGCAAGTCCATTTCCGTCGAATTCAGCACACGGTTCATTGGATACCTCCGCGGCAGGGCCAACGGTTTGACCTTCGCCGATGCGACGCAGAAAAGCCAACTCCCGCTGTTGAACTCCGACTTAGCCGCTGATACTTCTCATCATATCTTACAAGGATGCTTGGCAGGGGGGCAGTTCCGCGGCGTTAACGGTCGCGCAGCTTTCTGGGTTTGCGATTCGTCGTAACCAATGGGCGGCATACGACATCAAAGGCGTCACAGGGAAATGGTGCACTTGGCCTAAGGGAGAAGTGGTGTGACCTGTCGCGACTTCCTTGAGTTCTTGGTAGAGTACTCTTCCGGTGACCTAGCCGGCTTGGAGTTTGCCGAGTTCGAGGCGCACCTCGCAGAATGCCCGGAATGCCTCACCTACCTGGAGGCCTACGAGAAGACCATTCAACTTGTCAAAACAGCCTACGCGCACCCCCGCAACCGAGTGCCCGACGACGTGCCTGAGCGCCTTGTGCGCGCAGTTCTGGCGGCACGCACAAAAAAGGCGTAGCTGCCCAGCCGTATTTTCGTAAGCCCGGCTTTCGCGTTTAATGGATGTGAGTCGCATCCGAGGCAGGTTTCTCGCACGAAAGCTGAAAACAACCTACTTACTCGTTCCCTGGCGTATGCTGTACTCGATGCAATGCCCCCGGCGGGGGTCGAACCCCGCTGACAGATAGGTGACCAGATATGGCTGTTAACGGCGAGTCGGGGAGGATCAATCACCGATAACTCTCTCCGTCGTGCAGTTGCTTCCGGATCACCGTCAAACTGCTGTCATCCCCCTTTCGGGACAGGGGCAGGCGCACGCCTGGCTTCCATCGCTTAGCCCAGCACAATGGGCAGCAACACGCCTAGCACTAGGGCAAACACCAACAGCGCGGATGCAGCCGTCCCGCTCGGCCGGCGCAGGCGGGCCTCCCGGGCTGCGAGTCGGGGGTCGAGCGCTAACATTGCGAGGTGCCGCCGCTAAAGTCGGAAAAACACCAAGCTAGTCACCGCGCCGTACAGCAAGTGTCCGAGCAACCACGGAAGGGCAGCATCGGCGTCGGCCGCGGTCCACGTGCACGGCTCCCCCAGGAAGATCGGCAACAGAGTCAACGGGCCAACGTACCACCAAACCATTCCATACAGCAGGCCCCAGCCCACGCTCGATTCGCAATTCGGGGCTTCACGTCGAAAGAGCAAGCCGAAGCTCATGCCGATGAGCGCGCTGATACACCTCCGCCCGAGTCGGTCCGCTGAGTCACCTGATCGTTTGCGTTGTATGTATAGGTTAGCGTGTTGCCGAACACGTCGGTAACCACGGTTTCCCGGTTCAAGGAATCGTAGGCCATGGTAATCGTGCCGTTGCCGTCCGCGGCGGTCAGCATGTTGCTGTTACCGTCATAGGTATAGGTCACCGTATTGACCGTGGTGCCGGAACTGTTCTTCCATACCTCGCCCGTTTCGCGGCTGAGGCTGTCATAACTGGTGGTGATCTGCCGCCCGTCGCCATCGGTCACCGACGTCACCCGGCCCAGCGTGTCATAGGCGGTGGTCGTCACGTTGCCATTAGGGTCGGTGACCGTCGTCTGCCGGCCCGACGAGTCGTAGGCGTATTTCGTGACGTTGCCATCGGGGTCGATGATGGCGGTGGTCTCGCCGTCCGCATTAACTTGCGTTTGAGTGAGGTTGCCCAGCGCATCCAGTGAGCCGACCGTTTGGCCAAGCATATTCTGGCTGCTCTGGCTCTCGTGACTCAATGCATCCACGGTCCCCACCTGGGCACCGGCGGCGGAGTAGAGCGCATGTGTGGTATTGCCGTTGGGATCGGTGGTGGCGGTAACGCGGTTCTGTGCGTCGAGCGCGTAAGTCGTCACGTTGTTCAGCGCATCGGTCACGGCTGTTTGGTTGCCAGCGGCGTCGTAAGAAGTGGTCGTGGTGTTGTTCAGTGTATCCGTCACTGCCGTTTGCTCATTGGCAGCGTTGTAGACGTAGGTGGTGGTGTGATTCAGCGCATCCGTTGCGGCAGTGGTGTTGCCGACTTTGTCGTAGGCCGTGGTGCTGACGTCGCCGAGGGCATCTTTGACCGCTGTCTGGCGGTTGAGTGCGTCATAGCTGTAGGTAGTGGTGTGGTCGAGCGCGTCGGTTACCGTAGATTGGTTACCGGCCGCGTCATAGGTCGTCGTGGTGCGATCGCCCATGGCATCCACGGCAACGGTCACCCGGTTGAGTCCGTCGTAGATCGAGGTGGTGACGTTGTTTTGCGGGTCGGTCACCGTCGTTTGGTTGCCGTTGTGGTCGTAAGCAGTGGTAGTGACATTGCCCAGCGGGTCGGTAACGGTCGTCTGCCGGCCTATAAGATCGTAGGCGTATTTGGTCACACGGCCCAGCGGATCGCGCGAGGCCACCAATTCGCCGGCAACGTCGTATTGCGGTACGCGTCCGGTGAAGACACCTTGTGAGCCATGATACGCTGGGGGGCATGTCCAACATGGAGGGCTGTCCCTATGGCTACGCAGCCGGATCTCCGCAAGCAGCAGCGTTGGCTGGAGCAGTTGCGTCGCTGGCAAGGCTCGGGCTTGACGGTTCGGGCTTACTGTCTTCGCCATCAGCTGAGCGAAGCCAGCTTCTATGCCTGGAAGCGCACCTTGCAGCAACGCGGCCTACTGCCTAATATCTCCGCTCCGCGCTCGTCCTCCGGTCGCGACGGCGCCGTCGGCCAAACGCCTCTGTTCCTAGCCGTTGCCGTGCCGGCGGCTAACGCCAGCAAAACCGGCCTCGACCTGGTTTTGCCCGATGGCCTCACCGTGCGCGTGGCCACCGGCTTCGATACGGCGACCCTGCGGCAATTGCTGGCCCTGCTGCGAGAGCCAACATGCTGAGCCTCGCCTTGCCCAGCCGCATCTTTGTCTGTACCCAGCCGGCCGATATGCGTCGCAGCTTCGACGGCCTGGCGGCGCTGGTGCAGCAACACCTCGGCTGCGATCCGCTCTCGGGCGACCTGTTCGTTTTTCGCAGCAAGCGCGGCGACCGCGTCAAGCTGCTCTGGTGGAACGACGACGGCTACGCCCTGTGGTACAAACGCCTGGAAAAAGGCACCTTCCCCTGGCCCCTGCCCGACGGCAGCCGCACACCGGTCGGTGCCTACGGCCTGACGCTGCGGCCGGCCGAGTTGGCCATGCTGCTGGACGGCATCGAACTGGCCAACGTCAAGCGCCGCCCCCGCTACCAGCGGCCGGCGTGACCGGCACCTCGTCGGCAGCAGGCCCGTCAGGTTTTTTTTCAAGAATTCCCAGCAAGTGCAGGCTTTTTTTGGAGTATTTTGCCGCCGACTGCGTCTAAGGAAGTATGAGCACGGACGCAACCCCCAACCGTTTATCCGCGCCGCCAATCGGCGCAACCCACTTGCCGGACGATCCCGTCCTGCTGCAGCAAATCATCGGCGAGCTCCTCGCCGTCAACGCCCAACTGCAACACAAAAACGACAGCTTGCAGCAGCAACTGGAACAGCTCCGCCGCCGTCTTTTGGGGCACAAGTCGGAAAAGCTCGATCCCAACCAGGCGCTGCTCTTTGCCGATCTGGCCGCCGCACCAAATGACATGCCGGTGTCAGCATCACCGCCGGACACCGCCGAGCCAGCGCCCAAACGCCGCGGGCACGGTCGCAACGGCCTCAATCCCAAGCTGCGCCGCGACCGCCGCCTCTATGTGCTGGATGAAAACGAACGCCGCTGCCCCTGCGGTGGCCTGTGTGAAAAGTTCGGCGAAGAGATTAGCGAACAGCTCGATTACGTGCCCGCTTCCCTGTTCGTCATCGAGCACGTACGCACCAAGTATGCCTGCCCGCAGTGTCATGACCATGTCCTCGTCGCGCTCAAACCGGAGCAGCCGATCGCCAAGGGTCTGCCCGGACCGGGACTCTTGGCCCAGGTGATCACCTGCAAATACGCCGATCACATCCCGCTCAACCGCTTCGAGAACATCTGCCGACGCCAGGGCGTCGAGCTGAGTCGCTCGACCCTGTGCGACTGGATGAAGGCTTGCGCCGAACTGCTGCGGCCGCTGTATGACCTGATGGTGTCCGTCGTGCTAGCCTCGCGGAGCGTGCACACCGACGACACCCGGGTGCCGTGTCAGGACCCCACCCAGCCCGGCAAAACCGTCTCTGCCCGCCTGTGGACGTACCTGGGAGACGCGGAGCATCCTTGCAACGTCTTCGACTTCACCATGACCTGGTCCCGCGAGGGGCCGCGCGACTTCCTCACGAACAAGGCCCATAAATTCCAGGGGATTCTGCAAGCCGATGCGCTGTCGGGCTACGACACGCTCTGCGCCGAACTGGGCATCGTCCGCGCCGGCTGCTGGGCGCACGCGCGCCGCTACTTCTTCGACGCCCGCGACAGCGCGGCGGGGCCGGTCGCGGAAGCCCTGGCGCGCATCGGCCGGCTTTATGCCATCGAGAAGGAGATCAAGGAGACCCTGGCCCAAGAGCCGTTGGCCGGCCCCGCCGCCGACACGCTCCGCCTGGCCCGGCGTCAAGAGAAGGCGCTGCCTGAACTGACAACCTTACGTCAGTGGCTGGAGCAGCAGCGTATGGTAGCGCTCCCGAAGAGCCCCTTCGGCCACGCGGTGCAGTACGCGCTCAACCACTGGGAGGCGCTGACGCTGTACACCCAGCACGGCTTCTTGGCGATCGACAACAACGCCGCCGAGCGGGCGCTACGTCCCATCGCGGTTGGTCGCAACAACTGACTGTTCGTCGGCAGCGCGACGGGCGGTCAGACGGCGGCGATCCTGTTCAGCTTCACCTCAACCTGTCGCCGCTTGAACCTCGACCCCTTCGCTTACCTGCGTGACGTGCTGGCACTGCTCGGAACAGGCCCACTGTCCGCGGACGAATTGGCCCTCCTCCTGCCGCACCGCTGGACCCCGCCTCCCACCTGACGCGCCCAGGTCAATTTGCATCGCGATGCCTCACCACGGCAGAGTGTGTTCAGCGGACGGATACACTGATCCGGCTGCGGCTGGCACACCCTGGGCTCCGGAGCCGCAATATAGACGTCGCGTTCGTGAGCAACGATCACCGTTTGTTGGTGTTTCGGCGCTGGGGAGAAGGAGACGAGTTCTTGGTAGCTGCCGGTTTGAACAACCAACCATTCAACAAGCCGAGTTATGTATTTCGTGCCGACCGCATGCTCGCTGGTGAATGGCGAGAGGTATTCAACAGCGATGCGGCCATATTCCGTCTTCATGGACAGGCGCGGAAACTCGATGAGGATCGCTTGCAGCTTTTTCTTCGGGATCAGATCCAATCCCGCACCGACTGAAACGGAGGTCCGCAGTGCGATTCCGACTCGAAATTCGGCTCGCCGGACCCCCGGACGTTATCTCCATTTGTTTGCCTTTACCACGGAAGCTCAACCACCTCGCGACCATCTCGAGTGGCCAGCGCGGGCAAAATGTCGTCCATGGAATACACAAGAAAGTGAACGGACCCATCAGCAAAAACGAAATTCGCGCCACCGTTATGAAGGCTCCAAAAATGGAATAGATCGCACTGGTTGGACGTGCGACCCGGTACAAATTTGTATGGCCCGGAAGCGCAATTGCCTTCTATACCAACGGTAAGTGTGTTTAGCTCGCGAACTCCAAGCACTGAATCCCCTGATCCTTTTTTCCGTTGCCCCCAACCTGCGTACCACCATCCCCACTCCAGATTTGAACTAGGCGGCCGTTCGCCCACCATAAGAGTGGAGCTGAGGCCATCTTGGATGTCCGCAAACCTGATTCTTGAGTTGAAGTAAAGGACTCCGTCCTGCCTCGACAGATTGATACCTTCAACGCCTAGATAGGAGGTTAATCCGACTTCAAAACTACCGAACGTAGCCGGATTCGAGGTCCGGCTATCAGTCGGACAAGAAAATAAGCGGATCGGTTGCCCAAGAACAGCCCAATGCGGAGGGCTTTCAAACCATTTGTCTTCCTTATAAGCGAGTAACGTCTCTCTCCATAGCGCGTCCTGCTCAACGTAAGGCAGCAGCCGAGCCATCCACGTCATGTAGGGCATCGCCTCTCCTGGACCCGCACCGCTACATCCCGGCGGAAGAACTGCAAAGGCGTCGTGATAGTGGTGAAGTCCCAGCCCGATCTGTCTCAGCTGGTTGCTACACTCGGTTCGCATCGCGCTGGCCCGCGCCTGTTGCACAGCCGCAAGCAGTAGCCCTATCAAGACTGCAATAATCGCAATAACCACAATAAGCTCGATGAGCGTGAATCCCATACGACGTATTGACGTATTGGATATCTTATGCATGGGTTATTTCTCCACAACCCAAGTATAAACGGGCAACGTCACAGTGGATTCGGGGTCGCCAGTAATCCCAATCTTGATTGTGCGAACGGATACCCGTTCGTCGGGCTCTTTCGAGATCTGTAGCGCCATTAAGGTCTCCTTTGGAGACCGCGACAAGATCTTGCACTCAAGCCACTCCGGCACGTCCCCGCAGGCCAATTCTCGCTCTAGTCCTGGATTTGAGACGGAGACGAAGCGGCACTGCCCGACTAGCTCACTCGCGTGCTTAGCAGAAAACACAAAACTTCGCACGTCAACTGGTAAGGAGCCGCGAACAAATGAAACCGAAATCGGCAACGTCACTGAAACCGTCTCACTTCCAAAGCGAAAAAATAGTTTGCATAGGGAGCGGACTAACTCCGGTTTTGGCGGTGGATCGACGCTTAGTTTAAGATCGAGCTGCCCCTGAATCGTCGTTAATAGCCCTGAACGGGCAAATTGCCGAGCGATTGGATTGTTAGCGCCTTGCGTAATGTGTACAAGCGGGGAATCGCATTCAAACTTTTCCAACTGGGGAATAAGCGCTGACTTGCCTCCAGAATAGATTAATGCGACTGAACGTTCATAAGGCTGGCTCATAGCGACTGGTGAGCTATCGACAAGGGGCGGCACGAGAACCGGCTTGGTTGCACCTTGCCAGCTGATAAGGATTGTCTTGGGGCCGCTCGGGTCGTTGGACAACACGCGAAAGGTTACTCCGCGACGGCCTGGGGTTACTTTGAGCTGTACATTAATAATCGCCTGTTCACCGGAATCAATGGTCTCGGGGTACTTTGCGACTGCAGCACATGAGCAGTTGCTTGTGACGGATTGGATTTCTAGGCGGTTACGACCAGTGTTTGCTATGGGGACTCGTATTAGATGCTCGCCCGGTTCTTGATTGCCCAGGTCGACAACAGGCTGGGCTATGGAACATTGCGGGTTTTGGCCATGCGCCCACTTGTAGAAACCGACTGCGACAAGACTCCCACCAATAACAGCAAAAGCGACACAGCCAGCTACCACAACTTGTCTCTGCCTTAGTGGAGTCCTTCCAAAAAAGCTAAAACGCGTTCGATTTTCGGGCTTCTGTTGCCCACTTAGCCAGAACGCGCGAAGTAGAATGACAATGATTGCGATGCCTCCTAATGCGCCCCAACCAAGTAGCGCGATTCCTAGCCCTTGCTGGGCAAATGCAGACGACTGAATCGATTGTGCGTCGCTCTCGTTCTCCGGGAACACTAGGACATACCCCGTCCAATACATTTCCAATCGCTCGGCTGGAAGGAAGTTCGGAGGAAAAGGGGCATCTAGCAAGGTGACTCCATCATTGTCCGCTCGCAAAACCACAAGGAGGTGCGGTGGTAAATCGGGGCGCTCAGGATTGCGAAACTGAGCGATCGCGGGCATCGGCAAAGTCGTTAATGCCTTGCGGTCTACTTTGACACCAATGGGCCGCAAACCGATATCAGAGCCTGCGCGGCTGAGCGCTTCAAATGAGTAGGACCCATCCGGACCAGGCGGACCAGCGAGCTCTTGCAAACGAGACCACTCTACCGGCGTGCCACGAATCTGCGAGACCAGATAAAGACTAATCAGTCCACAAGGCGCGTAGTCCCCCGAGGAAATGGCTGACTCAAAACGCGTGCCATCACCCACGTCTACCTGTGCCATCGCTAGGGCGAGAAGTGGTAATGCTATGATGTGCGCCATGAAGAAGCCCTGGTCAAGTCCACACCGCGTAACTAAGTTAAATAAGGATCACTCAAGGCCGTCTGCCACAGCTGGGCCTCGTTCTTCAGTCGATTCTTCAGGAACTCACTTGCCCACGCCGCCCGAGCCGGTTCCTTCGAATTCTAAAGACGACGATCACGAATGCGGATATTGTGGCCACCACAACCGCGCCTGCTATGAACATGCCTAGGTATGATTGCTTAGATGGTTCAGGCCGTCCCATGTAGATTGGAACGATCTCACGCCCATTTGCAGCCAAATCCTCGAGGTTTTTGCCCAAGTCGGCCTTGCCCGTTACATAGCTGACTTGGTGCACGGCGTCCGTCACCCGCGTGCCCGCCGGCAGTGCTATCTCGAACACGTTATCTGGTATTTCCGCATTCCAGGTGGAGTGAGCCTGATCCACTTGCATGACTTGTTCAATCGATAAGGCTCCAATCAACTCAGGCTTCTCGTGCCTTGTAATAAAACCACGCATAGTGGTCTGAACGGGAACTTGCAGACCACCGCCTTGATTCTTCCACATCGTGATTTCTCTACGGATTCGTGGTAAGCGCTGTCCGTTTACTTCCTCGAAAATCTCGGTAAGAACTGGTAAGAATCCACGACCGGGATCGATGCTAACTCTAAATCCCCACTTATCGAAAGTGACATCCGCTCCAGGATCTGGGGCGGCCTCAATCACCACAAAAGGAGTATCCGCGGTTGGTTGCGTGAGAAGGACTTTCTTTCGCTCACGCAAGCAGGCGACTAATGGAACTCCACTAATAAGACTCCGGTATGATTCCCGGTAATCCTTACCACCAGCCAAGGCTAGGCTGCTGCGTTGATCGATGATCGCCGAACTTGCCTTTGGGTAATATCTTTTTTGAATCTCCTTATCATACACCATTGTGCTTGTGGGCAACCCACCTAGTGTCTCGAGGAGATCGATTCTCCCCCTACCTTTTTGGAACACTTGGTGATACGGTTCCTCAGATTTTTGCGGCTTTTCGTTAGGCAAGAGTTTCCGTTGAGGGGCCGCTGCCGCAAGCTGCTTTCCAACCTCGGTATCGTTTCTTTTCTCAGTTACAATAAACTGACGAATGGTCAAAAGAATCTGGACATCGAAAGACTTGATTCCTTCTGTCGATGCCTCCAGCATATCTAGAGCCTGCGGGAGATCAATATCCGCATCAGAAGCCCGAATTAGCGAGGGTAGAAAACACAAGACCATTAGAGTCGTTATCAAATTCTTGAGCATTGCTTTCTTCCTCGCTCTCTTCGGGCCCTCGGTCCATATATTGTTATTGCACAGTTACGCACGTTTGGCCGTTTTCCTGCGTGCTGACAGAATCCTGCTCTTGAGAGCAAGCAGCTCCGGTTTCTCCTGACGCCGACCAGCATTCGCACTTATTGTCGTTACCATTCCAAGTGCAGGTTGTTTGCAAATAAAAATTACCACATGCGCCAGCATTACTTTTTGTGGTGCATATGAAAGTCCATGGCTTCGACGAATAGTCGCAGACTGTATCCTGCAGGTTCGTCGTGCAGCTTACGCAGGTCGTGCCTGCTGCACACTGAGCTTTTGTTTGCAGACCGCAGATGTTTTTGTAATCTGCGCAAAACCCCGTTATCAGCGCATAGGTGTCACAGAGTCCTCCGGGCACAGCCCCATAGGCCTTGTCTCGCGACTCTACCAAATCCAGTGTCCGAAGGTTGCCTTGCTGTTCTCTGTCTCGAGAAACGGCCCAAGCCAAGGCTGCGAACACAAACATCCATACCAATGCACAGATACTCGGACTCCTGTAAATGCGAAACATTGCCGTCTCCTCCAAGAATGGGGCCGGGGCCTTAGCGCGCCAAAACTACTCCGCATAGGTGAAGTCGTACTCAACGAACCCTTACTTGCAAATGAACAATGAAACCAGGCAGCTTACTCCCTCTTGCTACTCCTTGGGCATCAAGGCAGAGGTTACCTGCAAATGCCGGATCATGTGTAAAGTCAATTCGGGCAACCGCTTTTGTTTTTTCCCCGGGACCAATTAAGCTACGTTCAAGAGCAATTTGAAAGCACTCGCAGCTGGTATTGATCTCGGTCAGTTCGACTGGAACTGGGCCCAGATTTTGAAGGTAGAAATCTCTTTCGCAGCGGCTACCAGCCGGAATGCTTCCCACATCTATCGTAGCTGGCGACGATACCAGGAGCGCTTGATCTGAGTTATGAACGAGAGCGAGATGCGAAGAGGAAGGGTATTTGTTGAAGTGGACTCCCAAAACAACATAAGCGATTAGCATCGATACGACGCTAACAACTAAAGTTAGGACGATAGCCGGCGGACCAAACAAAAGCAGATTTGGAGAATGGCGTACAAGGGAAAAGCGGTTGCCGGCCCGCCTCGCTACATCTCGACACAATTTGGCAAGGTGTTCGCTGGGTGCAATAGCCATAGCGACTCTCCTCACCGGAGGTTCAAATGGCTCAAAGTGAACTACACCTTTCAGAATCGCGTATAATCTTGAACAAATTACCAAATAGTATCTAATCCCGTCAAGATCGTTTCGACAAAAAAGCGTGAAAGAAAGCGCAAAAGCGTGAAATTGGGAATTGGGCGAATTGAGGTTGATTTCGGGTCCGTAACGGTAAGTGACTCGATAGCTCGCGTAGCAGAGATTGAACGCAACCAAGAAACAGCAAACGCCCCCTGGGTTTCCCCAGGGGGCGTTTGACAAACCCCGGCGATGACCTACTCTCGCCCGCGAAGGACTACCATCGGCCCCGGATTGGTGCCCTACTACAGGCCCAGCAAGCCTGCGCGACGGCCAAAACTACCCTGGAAGCGGTATCAGACCGAATTGCGGGCAAAAAGCCTCGTGAGCCGTGGTGACAAGGCGGAAGAACACGTCTTTCTGTCTTCACGCTCTCTTACGAGAGGCGAGCATTTCGGCATTGATCGCTGCCGGCTTGGTTTCGTCTGCGTTTTGGCCCGTCGGGGCAACGGCGATTGTGGATGATGTGGCTTGTGCTGGGGTCAAGGCGAAGGCCTCATAGTCCGGCGCCGGGTTCCGCAATTTGTTGGGGAGTGTGCCCGCCATTGGCGGTATACTTCCTCCCAAATGCAACCAAACTTGCAAGGACGCCCGCCATGACGATTCCCGTCGTCTGTCCGAGTTGTGGCCGAAAGCTGAACGCCTCCGATGACTTGATGGGGCGGTCCGTGAAATGCCCGAACTGCATGTATCGGCGACCAGTTGGACCAACGCCTGCCGCATCGGGGTTTTCGCATCCGTGGACACCTGGTGGAGCACCAGCTTTCCTTCCATCTCGATGCGCTTGACCTGTTCTTCCCGCGGGACGCCAATTGGAACGCGCAGTTTGTCCAGAGCAAGTGAAAACTCCCCATCGACCTCCGGGATGTCCCCAATCGTCGGATCGAATAGGTGGAGCAGGTTGCTGGCCAGCCTGGGCGACAGCTTCCGATGGTCGAAGATGACAACGGGGTCAAGCGTGAGTACGCGGCCTTCCTCCGCTTTCTCGACCCGAATGGTCATATTGATGCCATCCACGTCGATGACCGGCTCGTCCATCTTGGCAAGGCGCACGGTCAGAGCCGCGTCGTTGAGGATCGCGGTGAAGGTCGGCTCCAGCCCAAACACGGTGGCTGGATAACGGACGCCCAGCGTCAGGCGCTACGCGATCTGGCCCGTTGCCGCACGGCAGCGCTGGGAGGACACGTCGGGAAGTGCCTGGACTGCGGCCACGAACGCATCGCCTATAACTCTTGCCGCAACCGCCATTGTCCCAAGTGCCAGGGGGCCGCCCGTGCCCGCTGGCTGGACGGCGAAACCGAGTACTTGCTGCCGGTCGCTTACTACCACCTCGTCTTTACCCTGCCGGCGGAAGTCGCGAAATTGGCGCTAGCGAACCCGGCAGCGCTTTATGACCTGCTCCTGCAGGCGGCGGCCGCGACCCTGCGTGGGGTGGCCGCCGATCCCAAGTGGCTCGGCGCGGCCACCGGCATGGTGCTCGTATTGCACACTTGGGGACAAAATCTGCACCACCATCCGCACGTGCATGGTGTCGTCACGGGTGGCGGCCTTTCGGGCCGCTGGGCGCCGACTTCCACATCGGCTTGTCACCCTCGGAGTTCCATCGCGTCGCAATCGTAGTGCCGCCGCCCTCCCCCGACCCACCGCAGTTCGACCCCAACAGCGTGGCTTTCAAGACTTGGACCAACCCGCCCGACTGCCCACCGGAATGCAGCTGGACAGAGGGCTGGCGGCGCGCCGACATCGGCGCGGGCAACGGCCACGGCAATGCCCGGTAAGGGCCGGGCTGCCAGACCTGAGGCCAATGCTTCTGAGGAGTTGAACGGTGGTCCACGAATCGACCTCGGCGCGGGTGTGACCCCGGCGGCGACAGCGTCAAAACTCGGCGACTCTTTCCAGTATGTGATCAATAGTCCTGTCAGCCTCCCACGGCAAAAATCAGCCATGTTGCCCATCATCAACAAGGACGTCGAGGGCACGCGAGTCTCGATTTACAATGAGCAGGCCCAGGCCAGGTTCCCATTGCTCGGTTTGAAGCTGAAAAACACTTCCGGGCTGCATTTGATGCAAGGACCGATCACGGTCTTTGATGGCAGCAGCTACGCCGGCGATGCTCGCATTCTCGACCTCGAACCCAAGGAAGAACGCCTGATCTCCTACGCCGTCGACCTTGGCACTGAAGTCAATCCGGTTTTTGCCAGCGACAACGGTCATTTCACGGTGATCAAGATCGTAAAGGGCGTCATGGAAACGACCACCAAGTTGCGCGAGAGCAAGACCTATACCATCAAGAACCGCAATGAAACGGAACGCCTCGTGATCATTGAGCACCCCGTGCGCAACGAGTTCAAGCTTGTCGACGAAAAGGTAAAGCCCGCAGAAGTCGCAAGGGACGTTTATCGCTTTGAGGTCAAGGTGCCGGCCGGCAAGACGGAAAGCCAGGTGGTTACCGAAGAACGCATCATACGACAAAGTTTCCAGGTGGCTAACCTGCACGACGATGCGATAGGCATCTTCTTCAACAGCCAGGTCACCAGCGACAAGGTCAAGAAGGGCCTGCAACAGGCCTTGGAATTGCGCCAGGCAATGGCCCGGACGCAGCGCGAAATCGAGGAGCAGGGGAGGCAGCTCCAAGTCATAACCGAGGACCAGGCCCGGCTGCGAGCGAACCTGAAGGAGATGCCGTCGACGGCGGCAGCCTACAAGCGTTACCTGGAAAAATTCGACACACAGGAAACGCAGATTGAGCAGTTTCAGGCGGATATCAAGAAGCTCCAAGGCACACAATCCAAGCAGAAGAAGGAACTCGAGGAGTACCTCGCCAATTTCAGTGCGGAATAAAGCGATTGCTTGCCCGACCTGGTGCTAAAGCCGGCCGCGGAGTGAAGCGCGCACCGCTACTGCTGTAGGGTCGTTTTCTCGAGTTGTGACTTTGCTCCAACGATTGTCGCAGCACCGGGGGGTTCGCGCTTCCGGTGTCCTGTCGCGGCAAGACCGCGCGGCACCAAACAGAGGAGCCGTCCAGGCGAGGCGAAGCAGCGACTGCAATCATCGCCCCCGCGGCTGGGGACGTGCAGGCGAAACGTTTGGGCATGACCGTCAATCTTCGCCCCGCGGCTGGTGCCGTCCAGGCGAAAAAGGTTGGGCAATCATTGTCCCTGCGGCTGGGGTCGTCCAGGCGAAGCGATGCCGTTGACAGCAATCATCGCGTCCGCGGCTGGGGCCGTCCAGGGGAAGCGAAGCCGTGGCTGCAATCATCCCTACAAACCTGTCTGTCAGCCTCGTGACTTAACCACAAGAAAGGCTTTGGGCTAATCCTTAATGCCCAGCTGGTCGAGCACGAAGGCGTAGACAGTTGCTCTTTCCTTGAGGCGATCGTAACGCCCGGACGCGCCGCCGTGGCCAGCCTCCATATTGCACTTGAAGACCAGCGGGTTCTTGTCAGTCTTCAGGGAGCGCAGCTTTGCAACGTACTTCGTCGGCTCGTGGAAGAGTACCTGGCTGTCGTTAAGTGAAGTCGTCACCATCATGGCTGGATAATTTGCTTTGGCTAAGTTGTCGTACGGCGAATAACTCAGCATGTAAGCGCCGGCCTTCTCCTCCTTCGGGTTGCCCCATTCCAAGAACTCCTGCGCCGTCAACGGCAGACTCTCGTCCAGCATAGTATTTACGACATCGACGAAAGGCACCTCCAGCACCGCGACCTTGCAAACGTCTGGACGCAGGTTGACGGTAGCCCCGATTAGCAGCCCGCCGGCGCTGGCGCCGTTGATCGCCAGGCGGTCGCGGGCGCCGTACTTCTCTTTAACTAGATGGTCGGCGCAGGCGATGAAGTCAGTGAAGGTATTTCTCTTGTTCATCAGCTTGCCGTCAAGATACCACTGCCGGCCCAAGTCGCTGCTGCCGCGGATATGGGCCGTGGCGTAGACCACACCGCGGTCGAGCAACACCAGCCGCACCGGGTCGAATGCGACCGGCGTGTTGGACCCGTAGGAACCGTAGCCGTAGAGGAAGATCGGCGCCGTGCCGTCCTTTTTCAGACCATTCTTGTAGACGAGCGAAATGGGTGCCTTGGAGCCGTCGCTTGCCGTTGCCTCGATTCGCTCGCTCACGTAATTGGCCGGATCGAAACCTCCGGGAATCTCGGTTTGCTTTAGCAGCGTACGTTTCTTGGTGGCAGGGTGATAGCTGTAGACCGACGCGGGCGTGACGAAGCTGGTATAGGACAGGCGGACATTGTCGGCGTCGAATTCCGGATTGAGTAGGAGGCCGGCCTGGTAAGCGACTTCCGGGAAGCTGATGCGGTGCGACGACTTGGTCCTAAAGTCGTAAACGCGGAGCTGTGGTACGCCGGCCTCTCGCTCCGTCAGAACCGCGAAGTCCTTGAAAAGCGTGATCCCTTGGGTGAATACGTCCGGGTTGTAGGCCAGGAAATCGGTCCACTTCCCTTTGGCGCCGTCCGCGACGGGGACGGTCTGGATGGAGAAATTGGTGCGCCCCTGGGCGTTTGTGCGGAGGTAGAAAAGCCCGTCGCGGTGGTCCACAGTGTACTCAACGCCTTCCTTGCGCCGCTGAATTACCTGGAACTCGCCCGTCGGCTTGTCGGCCGGCAGGACCCGGCATTCGGTCGTCGTGGAGCTGATCGACAGATGCACGAGGTACTTCTTGTCGCGCGTGCGGTCCACGTAGAGGCGGTAGAGTTCGTCCTTTTCCTCGTAGACCAATGCGTCTTTGTCCTTCGACTCGCCGATCATATGGCGATAAAGCCGGTAGGGCCGCTTCGCGGCGTCCTCCGTGACGTAGAAGCACGTCTTGTTATCGGGCGCCCATTCAAAATTGACGACCTTGACGAGTTTGTCCTCCAGGAGTTTTCCGGTGGCTAATTCCTTGATTGACAAGTAGTATTCGCGAAAGCCGGTGGTGTCGGTGCGGAAGGCGTAGAGCTTTCCGTCATCACTGACCCCGAGCGGGCTCGCGCGCATAAACTTCTGCCCCGCTGCCAGCTTGTTGACATCGAGCAGCACTTCCTCGTCCGCGTCCGTGCTGCCTCTCTTGCGGCAGTAAATGGGGTACTGGTTGCCTTCCTCGGTCTTGCT